>Ga0315296_10001955_pt1 | contig 17808 bp, 15 predicted proteins | sample YL17G14_18_MG_FD_203921 | JGI IMG/M metagenome (GOLD analysis project Ga0315296, IMG submission 203921) | Sediment microbial communities from Yellowstone Lake, YNP, Wyoming, USA - YL17G14_18 | ecosystem: Environmental > Aquatic > Freshwater > Lake > Sediment | place: USA: Wyoming | collected... | reverse complement strand
TAGAGTACATCACAAGAGGTTCCCATCACGGAACCGGCGGGATATGAATAATTTGACCTGCCGGACGGTTACAGTATAATGGCCATTTGAAATGAAAGGGTGTAGTAATGAGCAATAAATTTGTGCGGGCGATTTTTCCAGGTTCGTTCGACCCGATTACAAAAGGGCATCTGGACGTCATTCAGCGAGGCATAAAACTTTTTGACGAACTTATCGTTGCAGTCGGGCGAAGTCCTATCAAAAACCCCTTGTTTACCCCTGAAGAGCGGGTGGAAATGATAAGAGAACTTGTGGCGGATATGCCTGGCGTGACGGTAGAGAGCTTCGATGGGCTGACGGTCGAATACGCAACTAAAAGAGGAGCCGATGCCATTCTGCGCGGTCTGCGAAGTCTCACCGATGTTCAGTATGAGTTCAAGCTCGCTATGACCAACAGGGCAGTAGCAGGGATAGAAACGGTCTTTGTTATGACCAGCGAGGAATACGGCTTTACCAGTTCAACGCTGATTCGCGAGGTCGCATCGCTCGGCGGCAACGTCTCAAACCTGGTTCCCAAAAATGTCTATAAGCGTCTGCAAGAGCGTCTTAAAAAGTTAAAAAAAGCAAAGTAAAAAAGCGGCAAAAAGGATACTCGATGCTGGATGCTTGTAGAAACAGAAAAACGAGTATCGACTATCGAGTTACGAGAATATAGATGTTTACGATTAGCATCGAAACGCACTTTAGTGCGTCGCACCAGTTGGCCTTGCCGGACGGCTCAAAAGAGCCGCTGCACGACCATAACTGGGCTGTTACCGCCGATGTCAGCAGCAAAAGGCTTGACAATATGGGGTTTGTGATGGACTTCCGCCGCCTCAAGTCGGCGGTCGACAAAATCGCTGCTGAGTTTGATAATAATCAACTGGAAAAAATCGATTACTTTCAGCGGCACAATTCATCAGCCGAAAACATAGCTAAATATATATACCAGAAGCTCAAGTCAAGCCTGCCCAAAGATGTAAAGCTGCTGAGTATCAGCGTTGTTGAGGAGCCGGGCTGCCGTGCAAAATTCGGCAATGGGCAAGAGAAATCTGTGCCGTTTTGACAAAATTCATTATCGGCATTGGCGTGAACTGCCCCAAAGGCTGTAAAAAAGCGTTTTGGGACCCTTTGGAGGGGTCTTCAGGAGGCAAACCCCGTTAGAAACCTCTGTTTTTTTTCGGACTTATATCAGTTGATTGCAGAGGTTCCAAATACCTAAAAAAAGGGGGGAGAACATTATTGAATTTCTAACGGGGCAAATAGACAAATCAGCCTACAGTAGTTTTTTGAATTTGACGATTATCTAAAGAAGACAGCAGGATAAACACAAGTGCACAGAATCAGGCTGCCGGCAAAAAGGGGTTTGAAAAATTTAACGAGATATTAAGACAGGATTTTGATATAATATATATCTAAAGGGTTTATTATATGTATTGTCAGATTTGCCAAAAAAACGAGGCGACAATCCATCTGACCGAGATAGCTGATGGCGTGCGCACCGAGATGCATCTTTGTGAGCATTGTGCGCAGGAAGAGGGCATAGCTGTCAAGAGTCATCTGCCGATAAACGAGCTGCTGGCCAACCTGCTTTCGACCCAGCCTTCAGACGATGAGCTGTTCGGCAGCTCTGAGCAGGAGGTTGCCTGCCCGCACTGCGGTTTTACGTTGGAGCAATTCGGCAAGAAGGCGGTTTTGGGCTGCCCATACGACTATGAGGTGTTTGAAAAATCGCTACTGCCGCTTATCGAAAGGGCTCACAACGGCAAAACAACCCACTGCGGCAAGGTCCCGTCAAAAACATCAAAGAACACCAAAAAGCAAGTAGAGCTTATGACACTGCGCCGACAACTGGAGACTGCTGTAAAAAATGAAGATTACGAGCTCGCAGCCAAATTGCGGGACAAAATAAACCAATGTGAAAAGTAAATTTTCTGCAAAGTCGCAGGTGATACGAGAACGGATATGAAGCTGACGGATATAAGTGGAGACATAAACGAATGGCTTGATGGCTCAGGGCCTTTAGCCGACATCGTCATATCCTCAAGGATTCGCCTGGCGAGGAACATAGCGGGACACAAATTTCTCAGCAGCTGCAGTGATGATGAGAAATCTGCCATACTTAAGAAGCTCAAAGATGTTTTGATGTCACTGGAGCTGGGCGACAAAATCTTCTATCTGAGCGTGGACAAAACGCCGGTTCTGGACAGACATTTTCTGGTTGAAAGGCATCTAATCAGCCGGCACCACGCCTTCGGCAAGGGGCCTCGCGGCGTGGTCATCGCCCAGCGGGAATTTTTCACAGCTATGATTAACGAGGAGGACCATCTTCGAATCCAGGTCCTAATGGGAGGTCTGCAGCTAAGCAAATGCGCCGAGCAGATAAACCGTATTGACGATATGATAGAAGAAAAGGTCGATTACGCCTTTAGCCCGCGTCTCGGATACCTGACGGCGTGCCCGACCAATCTGGGCACGGGAATCAGGGTTTCGGTAATGCTGCACCTGCCGGCGTTGAAGATGACAGGTCAAATAGATAAATTTCTAAACGCCACAAGAGATTTGAACCTTGCCGTCCGAGGACTGTTCGGCGAAGGCACCCAGGCAGCCGGTGATTTCTATCAGTTATCAAATCAGGTAAGCTTAGGTGTCTCAGAGTCAGACATCGTTGCGCAGTTTGAAAATTCTATCATCCCTGAAATAGTCGAATACGAAAAAGCCGCCAGGGTGCAATTGTTCTCAAAGGAACCGGACGTGCTTGACGACAAGATTTCCCGTGCGATGGCGCTTTTGCGAAATGCGCATCTGATAAGCTCTCAGGAGGCGATGCTGCTTCTGAGCCATCTGCGGATGGGCATCAATATGCACGAGCAGATGGGGGCAACAACACCTGCAATCAAGAAGCTGTGCGAGCCTCGTGGCGAAGCAGATAAGCAGAGCGGCCTTTCCATTACAACAATAAACCGCCTGTTTATGCTCACTCAGCCGGCACATCTGCAATTAAACTGCGGAAAAACGCTGGACCCGGCCCACCGAGATGCCCTTCGCGCTCAAATCATCCGTTCAGCGCTTAACCAATAGTGTGCTATTTCCGGTACGTTTAGATTTTCCACATAACACTTATAATACGCCTGACGAAATAGATACACACCTGCCAAAATGGCATAATAGGCCAGAATTCAGAAGACAGAATTCAGAAGACAGAATTAAGGAAACAGAAGTCAGAGGTCATAACTTCTTGAAATAAAAGAGGTTAATAACTTTTGGCTTGGCGGCGAATTATACTGGCACGGCTTTTGCATATTTTATTTACAGTGATGTGTCTGCACGCTAATATAACAAGCATAGAAAAACGAAAGGAATTTCGATATGGCTACCAATAAAATAATCGGAATAGATTTGGGAACAACACTTTCGGTAGTTGCCGTGATGGAAGGCACGGCTCCGAAGGTCTTGATTAACTCTTCCGGCTCCCGGCTGACTCCATCTGTAGTAGGTTTTACCGATAAAGACGAGCGGCTTGTCGGCCAAATTGCCAAGCATCAGCAGGTTACCAATCCTGAGAACACTGTATTTTCCATCAAGCGTTTTATGGGACGGCGGCATAAAGAAGTCGCCGGAGAGGAAAAGATTGTTCCTTATAAAATCACCGGCGGACCGGATGAACTGGTCAAGGTGAGCGTCCGCGGCAAGGAATACACGCCGCCGGAGATTTCGGCGATGATTCTGCAGGATTTGAAAAAAACCGCAGAAGATTATCTTGGCGAAAAGGTTGAAAATGCCGTTATCACGGTTCCCGCATACTTTAACGACTCGCAGCGCCAGGCAACAAAAGACGCAGGCAAAATAGCAGGACTAAAAGTCGAGCGGATTATCAACGAGCCGACAGCGGCGGCATTGGCTTATGGACTGGAGAAGAAAAGGAATGAAAAGGTCGCCATTTTCGATTTCGGCGGCGGAACGTTCGACATATCAATTCTCGATATCGGCGACAACGTCTTTGAGGTTCTCAGCACAAACGGCGACACACACTTGGGCGGCGATGACCTTGATGCGGTGCTGATAAATTATCTGGCTGATGAATTCAAAAAGACCGAGGGCATCGACCTTCGAAAGGACCCGATGGCCCATCAACGGCTCAAGGAGGCTGCCGAGAAGGCAAAATGCGAGCTAAGCACACAGCTGGAGGCCACCGTGAACCTTCCATTTATCACAGCAGATTCTTCCGGCCCAAAACATTTGCAGATTACCATCACCCGCAGCAAGTTCGAATCTTTAGTTGAGCCGGTTCTGGAAAAACTGAAGGGCCCGTGTTACAAGGCGATGGAGGACGCCAAGCTCACTCCAAAAGATATTGTTGAGTTATTGTTTGTCGGCGGCTCAACAAGGATTCCGAAGGTTTATGAAATCGCCAAAGGTATCTTCAACAAAGAGCCCAACAAGAGTCTTAACCCTGATGAGGTTGTGGCACTCGGTGCCGCCGTTCAGGGAGCAGTTTTAGCTGGCGACTCCGGCGTGAAGGACATTCTGCTTCTGGATGTAACGCCGCTTTCGCTGGGAGTTGAAACGTTAGGCGGTGTTATGACAAGATTGATTGAGCGCAACACAACAATCCCCACAAGCAGAAAGGAAATTTTCTCCACCGCCGCCGACAGCCAGACAACCGTGGACATACACGTCCTGCAGGGCGAGAGGGAATTCGCCAGAGACAACCGCACCCTCGGCAGATTCCAGCTTACCGATATCCCGCCGGCGCCGAGGGGAATCCCGCAGATTGAGGTTGCATTTGACATCGATGCCAATGGCATCTTAAACGTCTCCGCCAAAGACCTCGGCACAGGCAAACAGCAGTCGATTGAGATTAAATCCAGCTCGGGGCTGAGCGAACAAGAGATTAAAAAGATGACCAGAGAGGCTGAGGCCCACGCCGAGGAAGATAAGAAAAAGCGAGAGGTTGTTGACCTTAAGAACCAGGCAGACCAGCTGATTTATTCGACGGAAAAGACCCTCAAAGAGCACGGCGATAAGGTCTCGTCAGAGACACGCGGCAACATCGAGAATGCAATCAACAACCTCAAAGAGGCTATAAAAGGTGATAATGCCAATGCAATCAAAAAGGCTATTGAAAATCTTGGTGATGCAAGCCAGGAATTAGGCAAAAAACTCTATGAAGAGGCAGCCAGAAAGCAGGCATCATCAGCAGGTCCAAGCAGGGCAGAGCATACTCCACCACCCGAAGGCGAGGTCAAAAGAAAAGGCGGTGACGACGTAATCGACGCTGAGTTTGAGGCCAAGGATAAATAGCATTTAGTGGATAGCGTACAACAAATAATAAAATAACCAACCGGTCTTTGACTCCGAGAGCAAAGACGTTTACAATCAGGGACGATTGAAAAAAAGCCGGGGCGGGTCAGATTCAGGATTTCGAGGTTGGAGAAAATGAAGAACCCGAATCAACTGACCGCTCCGGCTTACTTTCTATAAGCATCGACTTAATCCCCCTCAGCTATATGCGCTCACTGATGTACTGCTGCTTCTTGTCACAACATAATGTCAAAATCGAAGGCATTAACCGCTTGACAAGGGAACAAAGCTTATCATAGGATAACACGTTAATTGCTGTCCTTGAATCTAATAATGCCGTAAAGGGAAAACGCCGGATGAGTTTGAAAGGTCAGGCGGAGAAACTTGGTGAAAGGTTGGTGTCGGTCGATGCGCTGCGCGGTTTTACTATGTTCTGGATTATGGGCGGCGATGCACCGTTACTCAGAGCCCTGGCAAAAGGACTTGATAACGAATTTATTAACAAGCTGATGGTGCAATTTGACCATGTCCCGTGGGAGGGCTTCCACGCCTGGGATATGGTTATGCCGCTTTTTCTTTTCGTTGTAGGCGTGGTGATGCCCTTCTCGTTTGATAAGCGTCTTGCGCGGGGCGACAGTAAAGGGCAGTTATATCTTCACATTATAAAGCGGGTGGTAATACTCTGGATTTTGGGGATGATAGCGCAGGGAAATCTTTTGGCCTACGATTTGTCGAAACTGCACATTTACTGCAATACATTACACGCAATAGCAGCAGGTTACCTTATCGCCTCGGCAATGATACTGAACCAGAACATCATAAGGCAGATTATAACAACAGCAGGACTGCTACTTTTATTTTGGGCCTTGATGGTGTGGGTGCCTGTGCCGGGGTATGGCGCCGGCGTGCTGACAGAAGAAGGAAACCTTGCGCTTTATATTGACAACCTCGTATTGGGGCGATTCAGAGACGGAACGGCTTACACGTGGGTTTTAAGCAGCATTACTTTCACCGGCACGGTAATGTTAGGCGTTATGGCAGGGCACCTGCTGCGCTCGGGAAAAAGTCCGGCTGCCAAGGTCCTCTGGCTTTCAGTTGCAGGGATTGGCTGCCTAACATTGGGCTGGCTATGGGGGACAACTTTCCCGATTATTAAGCATCTGTGGACAAGCTCAATGGTCCTTTGGGCGGGCGGCTGGAGCTTCCTGCTGCTGGCCCTGTTTTACCTGCTCATAGATGTATGGGGTATGTGGAGGTGGGCCTTTGGCTTCGTGGTTATCGGGATGAACGCTATCGCCGTGTATATGGCCTGCCACGTCTTCGATTTCAAGAACATCGGAAATATATTCGTGGGCGGATTAGCTAAATGGTTGGGACAGTGGAACTATTTTGTGCAGGAAGCAGCAGCCTTTACCGTCATCTGGCTGATTCTCTACTGGATGTATCGAAAGAAAACATTTATCAAAATCTGAGCAGATTATTGATTAGCCTTGTTACTTGCCTATACAAAAGCGGGAAAATATCCTCTCTAATATCTGCTCATCGATGTGCTGCTCTATACCCGACAGCGACTGGTAAGCTGCCCGCAGCATCATTGCGGCAACCTCATCCCTCGGCTCGCCGGCCGAGAGGCCTGCGGCATTGCCGGCTTTTAATACACTGACAGCTTCGCCGATGTCCTCAATTGCCTCGGTGACGGCCTGTTTGTGCCGGGCGGTCAGGGCGATTTCGTATCGCGTATCCCGCAGCTCACCTCCGGCATCGGGCTTAACGCTCCCGGTGGCCAATTCGATTATCTTTTCATCGAGTATGGTCTTGAGCTGTTCCAGGCCCGTTCCGGTTTCTGCGCTCACGGCCAAAAAACGGCTGTCAAACAACTCGTTCAGCTCGGCAAGGCACTCAGCTAATACATCCGGCAGCAGCAAATCCGATTTGCTTGCCACAGGCACAAAAACTTCGGGCTTGATTAGTTTCCGTATTGCCATATCCTCGCTCCAGCCCGATTTTGAGACATCGACACAGAATACAACAACCGAAGCTTTTTGCAGCGACTGGATTGCTGCCTGCTGCGCCAGCTCATCGAGGATGTTATTCGGCTTTTGTATGAGTCCCGCACAATCAAACAGGACACAGTTGCAATGTTCCAACGACAGCAAACCGGTCAGGACGTCTCTGGTGGTCTTGCGCAGCGGCGAGACAATGCTCCTGGCCTGGCCGAGCAGCTTGTTCAGCAGACTGCTTTTGCCGGCGTTAGGCGACCCCGCTATTCCCACCGCCGGCAAATCAATCACCGTCTCACAACTGATACTGCCGTCCAAAAGCTGACCAAGCTCGTGCTTTAATTCGGTGAGTCTTTCAACTGCCTGGTCTTGCGTTATAAACTCGATATCCTCACCACTAAAATCCAGTCCGGCCTCAATCAGGCTAAGACAGTCCATTATTTTTGAACAGACTTTTTCTGTGGTTTCGGCCAATCGCCCGGAAAAAAGTCTCTCAGCGGCTGCCAGTTGAAATCTGTTCGAGCTGGTTACGATTTCATTGACTGCCTCGGCTTGTGCCAGGTCGATTTTCCCGTTGAGAAAGCTGCGAGCGGTAAACTCGCCGGGCCCGGCCATTCGAAGGCCCATCTTAAGCAAATTGCCTATAAGAACCTTAGTAACACTCGGGTTTGTATGGATGTGAATCTCAGCAAGGGTCTCGCCGGTATAGGAATGCGGGGCCAAAAAAAGGTAAAGCTTTGCATCGATTTGCAGCTCGGCATCGATTGCCACGACACCCGATACGAGTCCGGCTTCGGCGGTAGGTGCCGGCGTAAAAATCTCCTTGACTGTATCGAATGTGCCCGGGCCGCTTATGCGGACAATCACCCTCTTTTGCGACGTCGGCGAACTGACAGCTGCAATAGTATCGTTTAGCTGGTACATACCAAAACTAAAAACTTAAAACGTAAACCTCAAAACCATAACTCAAAATTCAAAATAGGTTCTCTCGTCTTCATTTAGAATGGCAAATACCAATTTTAAGTTTTAAGGTCCGGCTTTGCATTTTTAGCTTTAAGTTTTACATTTTGAAGAACGGCTTTGGTTTTTTCTTTTTGACCTTCCCGCCGGTTTTGCTCGTTACCTCAACCAGCCCCTCCGACTCGGCCTGTTCTTTTTCCCGGATGTGCTTTTTGATGACGTATTGCTCGATAACGCCGGCAAAGGTGCTCGCCATAATATACAAATTCACGCCCGACGGCGCCTTATACAGCATCAGCGGAAACATCAAGGGCATCATAATCATCATCATTTTTTGCTGCTGAGCCATTTGAGGGCTGGTTGTGGCTGCCGACTGCGTCGGCATCAGCTTCTGCTGCAGATAAAACGCCACCCCCATCAGAATCGGCAGCAGGTTAAACGAATCCAGCATGCCCAGTAAAGGCAAAGTAAAGGCGGTAAACCGAAACAGCGCATCCGGCACCGAAAGGTCGGTAATCCAGACCGGCAAAAAGGCGGCGCCGCGAAGCTCGATACTGGCGTTCACCGCACTCCACAATGCAATCCAAACCGGCATCTGCACCATAATCGGCAGCATACCCATAATAGGCGAGGCGCCCTGCTCCTTATACAGCGCCATTATCTGCCTGTTCATCTCCGTCTTGTTGTTGGCATATTTTTTCCTTATCTCTTCGACCTTCGGGGCAAGCTTGCTCATCTTGCTCATCGAGACCTGGCTTTTCCTGGTGACAGGATGCATAACAAGACGAATCAGAAACACTAATATGATAATTACGACACCATAATTGCCCACAAAGCCGTACATCCATTTCATCGCTGCTAACATACCGAAGGCAAGTGGGCTTATAATGTTCGCCGGGCAGCAGCAAGCCTGAAAATCTATCGTCTGGACAAAACCCAGCGTTTTATATCGCTCATTCTTATCGAACAAGCTCTTGTCCTTGGGCCCAAGATACAACTGAAAACTGTGTGTTCTTGAGGCGTTTGCCTGACCGGCAGGCCCCAGGATAGCGAAGTCAATTTCAAGGCCTACACCGATGTTTTCATCACCGCTTGCCTTTTGGCCATCGGGATTATAGAACCGAGCAAATCTACCGGTTTTCTCTATCTCTTCTCCATACGATTTGCCTGTGAAGACTCGCCGAAGGTAGTAGGACAACCCCCTTCTTTCTCTAAGTATTACTTCCCTGTCCCCTTTCTGGTTTCGTTTGCCGCTTATCCAATCGCAGAACTTCTTGTCGCTTTCGGGAAGCGGTACAAGTATAGCTGCAAAGTATTTATTGACGACAGCAGCCCACAGAAATCCTTGCTTCTTCTGGTATTCACCACCTAAGGTTTCCTCAGCGAATGTCTGACGCGAATCAAAGCTGCTTGCACCAATCCTTATGCCAACAATCTGTCCCTTCGAGTCTCTGAAACCTCCTACGATTTTTCTCTCATCGCTTCTGGAGTCCTCTCGATTGATTCCGACCGGCCCGGTCAAATCAAACCGCACATTTTGCTCGGATGCCGAGAGGTTTTCAACGGCCAGGCTGCAGTCTAAATGGTAGCTTCCGGGGAAAACTGTATATGTTTTCACGAGTTTCAAAACCGGCTCACCGCTGTCTTCGTTTTCAATGGTGGCCTCGAAGCGGGCCGTCTGGGAGCCATCCGAGGAAGCTACAACATCAGAGCTTTCCCAGTGCAATCTATCCAGGGCCAGTTTAAGTTGCTGCTGTACAAATACGAAGTCCCCATTTGCCATTGCTAAAATTTCACGGCCTCCGCGGAACTGAACGGGTGAAAGAATCACAAGAGGCTGAGGGTCTTTATAATCACGGTCATCGAATTCGCTAAAAATTGCCCTTGCCAGAGAAGCACCTTTTGAGCTCAATTCCAACCGGAACTTAAAGCCGCTTTTGGGGTCTGTTGAGCCGATTGTTACAGTCTTTGCTGGCCCTCCAGCAGCACTGAAATTAGCAGGCTCAGCCGTCTGCAGTTGTGTGTTTTCCGCAGCAAAGACATTTAACGCAATAAAACCTACTGCAATCAAAATTAAAATTCGCATCAGCTTTTGCTTTTCAATAATCAATAATAAATAATCAATTTCTTTTATCTGCCGTCCCGCAGCCGCTCACCGTGGAAGTTATCTAACTGCTCGATTGCCTTTATTTTTTTCGCTGTGGTTTCGAAATCGTATTCCAGCCGGATGAAGTTCACCTCGTTCCCGTCGACATATACGTAGCTTGCACGGTTGTCCTTGTCCCTCGGCTGGCCGACCGAGCCGATATTGATAATCGCTTTTTCATCATCAACAATCGGATAGACATTGTCCAGCTCATCAGGCAGATAAAAATCAGGCTCATCAATAAATACCCCGGGCAGATGTGTATGCCCCACAAAGCAGATATGCTCGACACGCTCGAACATCAGACGAACCTTTATCGGATTGGTATATACATCATCTGGAAAAATGTATTCGTTAATTGGCCTTCTTGGGCTCGCATGAATAAAATCTATAATTGTTGTGTCTGCACCGGTTCTGGTTCTGAGGGAGCGCCGCATCGGCAGGTTGCCCAAAAAGCTCCAGCGCCGGTTACGACCTGCTGTTTCCTCCTCGGCTTCGAGGACAAATCGCGTCCAGAAGCTCGCCTGCTCGGCCCCATAATTGAAATTCGTCGGCTCGTACAAGGTGGCGTAGTCGTGGTTGCCCAGAACGCACCATTTGGTCTTTTCTATAACAAGGTCCAGACATTCCTTCGGATTAGGCCCATAGCCGATGACGTCGCCGAGGCAGTATATCGTCTCGATGCCGCGTTTTTCGATGTCGGCCAGAACCGTCGTCAGGGCCTCTATGTTTGAATGTATATCACTTATAACCGCAAACATACACCGCACCGATAAACAAAACAATGTTTACCCTACCTTAATATCAAAAACATCCCAAAAATGCCAGTATATTTATTGGCTTTTAGAAAAACCTCCGTTTTGGCATATCCCACGTGCAGCTAAAAAACGCTTATGCCCACACATTAGACGCTGAATATCTATCATTTGCTTTGGTCGCTGCCGTTGTTATAATACCGGGGACGAAATACAGGATACGAAAATGGTAGATATGACTCTTCTTGAAACACGCGAGCTGGTAAAGAAATATACCGGCAGGGTCGTTGTCAATGAGGTATCCATTACAATAGCCCAGCGAAGCATTGTAGGGCTTCTCGGACGTAACGGCGCCGGAAAAACCACGACCTTCAGAATGATTATGGGTATGGTCGCCCCCAATAGCGGCTCAGTCATCTTCGAAGGCAGGGACATCACCAATCTGCCGATGTATAGACGAGCACGCCTCGGCATCGGCTATCTCTCACAGGAGCCGAGCATATTCCAGCGGCTCAGCGTCCGGGACAACCTCTATGCAATCCTCGAAACAATGTCCTACACCCGTGCCGAGCGCAACAACAAAGCCGATATGCTCATTGAGCATTTCGGGCTAAGTGAGGTCGCACACAGCCAGGGAAGATACCTCTCCGGCGGCGAACGCAGAAAGCTCGAAATCGCACGCGCTATGGTAACTGACCCGTCATTGATTTTGCTCGATGAGCCGTTCAGCGGCGTTGACCCTATCACCGTTGAGGACCTGCAGCACGAAATCCGCCGACTCATCGCCTCCGGCGTTAGCATCCTCATCACCGACCATAATGTCGAGAGAACGCTCGAAGTGGCCGACAAAGCCTACATAATCGACCACGGCAAGGTAATCGGCTCCGGCTCGCCTGCTGAAATCGTCCGCAACGAAACAGTCAAAAAACTCTACCTCGGCAGCACCTTCAACGGCAACGAATTCGGCGATTAACAACATCAGCTATGAACTAAGAGATGAGAAATGATAGATATTGATAAATGTCGAATTACGCGTTATCCGGATAAGGTCTTGGCTGGGCCGGCAAGGCCCGTCGAAAAAATCGACGACAATATCCGCCGGCTTGTCGATAAAATGACGGACATTATGCTCGAAAATAAAGGCATCGGCCTGGCAGCTCCACAGGCTGGCGTCCCCCTGCGCCTCTTTATTATTTCGCTCGACCAGACAAAACAAGCCGTCAAAGTCTTTATAAATCCAACAATAACACCGATTGGCGAACTTGATTCGGTTGAGGAAGGGTGTCTGTCAATTCCTGGCATTCATACGAAAATCCGCAGATACAAAAAATGTAAAGTCACCGCCACCGACTTAAATGGCAATGAATTCACCGAAGAAGCCGATGGTCTCTACGCAAGGGCACTGCAGCACGAATACGACCATATCGAGGGTATAACCATCGCTGACCGTATGGGCTCCACTGCTAAAATCGCTCAACGAAAAAAACTTAAAAAACTTGCAGAAGAACATAAAGGCTCAGGTGCACAAGAGAAAAAGTAATTTAAATTCTTCAGGGGAAAAATGAAAATTGTTTATCTCGGCAGCGGTGAATTTGGTATTGAGTCCCTGAATGCTTTAGCTGGCTCAGGTCATAGTTTGCAGTTTATTGTCACCCAGCCGCCGCGACAGGCTGGCAGAGGCAGAAAACCAACGCCTACGCCGGTTGCCGACTGGGCAAAGTCCCATTCGATGCCTTTTATAGAAACAGATAATGTAAATAATCCTGCGGAAATCGCTAACATCACATCGTATCAGCCGGATTTGATTATCGTGATAGCATTCGGCCAGAAAATCGGCAGTGAGCTTATAAATCTCCCAACAAAAGGCGCCGTAAATGTTCACGCCTCGCTGCTGCCGAAATACCGCGGGGCCGCACCCATAAACTGGGCAATCATCAACGGCGAAACCGAAACCGGTATCAGTATAATCGCACTGGCTGAAAAAATGGACGCCGGACCCATCTGTGCTCAGGCGAAGACCAAAATCGGCCCTGACGAAACAGCAGGCCAACTGCACGATAAGCTCGCCAAACTTGCAGCACCATTATTGATTGAGACGCTTGATAAAATCGCTGATGGCTCTGTCATCTACACCCAGCAGGACCACTCTAAAGCAACACTGGCGCCGAAACTCCAAAAACAAGATGGCTTTCTCGACTTCACCGAACCCGCCAAAACCCTGCGAAGAAAAATCCTCGGCCTGTCGCCCCGGCCTGGCGCATCTACTTTGTACCTCTCAAAGGAAACAGGCAAATCCGTCCCTGTAACAATCGCAATGACCCAGTTTGTTGAAGCCTTAAATCCCATCGGCTTGAAACCCGGAACCCTCGATGAAAACCTCAACATTATCTGCGGTAAAGACGCCCTCAAGATTACTAAAATCAAGCCGAGCGGCTCATCGCTTATGGACTTTAAGGACTTCGTCAATGGCCGTCACTCCCGCCCAGGCGATATGTTCACAAAAATAAAATGAGAAGATATGACACCCTTGAACTCCAAATCCGCCCGTACAATCGCAGCTATAGTCCTGAATCAATTTGACCCCAAACGCAGCTACGCCGGCCCAATCCTGAACGAAATGCTCCACCAAACCGACGAAAAACAAAGGGCTACCGACCTTGTATTCGGCAGCATAAGAAACCTCTCTGCTATTGATATGGTGATAGCCAAATTGGCAGACTGTCCCACCGACAGAATACAAAGCACGGTGCTTAATACTATCCGCATCGGGACTTACGAGCTTATTTACTCGCCGCAAACTCCTGATTACCCCATTGTCAATGAAGCGGTGGAGTATGCCAAGACAATAGTCGGCGAGAAGCGAGCCGGCTTTGTCAATGCCGTCCTGCGGCAAATCGCAAGGCACATAAAAAATCGCCAAGTCACCTTCTGCGAAGCTGCCATCGAGAGGACGCTCCCACAAACACCTTCGACCGGCTGCGAATTTGACACCGACATCCTGCAAAACCCACAGGATTCCCCCGTTGATTATTTCAGCTCCGCTTTCTCGTTGCCTAAATGGCTCATTCGTGACTGGCTGGCTCAATTCACCACCGAACAGGTGTGGCAGGTCTGCTTCGCAAGCAGTCGAAAGCCCGGTATTTACATCAGGCCCAACGCCCTGAAGACAACACCGCAGCTCCTTGCTGAAAAACTCCGCCAGGCAGATATTGACCTCGAAATAGTTGACGACACAATGCTCAAAATCAAAAGCCCAGGCTCGGTAACGGAGCTTCCCGGCTTTACAGAAGGGCTTTTTAGTATTCAGGATACCTCGGCTGCTCTGCCGGTGCGACTCCTGCAACCGAAGCCCGATTGGACAATCCTCGACCTCTGTGCCGCCCCCGGCACAAAAACAACGCAATTAGCAGAGCTTACCGGCGATAAAGCACAGATTATCGCAACTGACATCGATGCCGAGCGACTCAAGCTGGTCGAAGAGAATATCTCTCGGCTGGGTATAAAAAATGTGAGAATGATTCCATACGAACAACTAATAAATTCAAAATTCAAGATTCTAAATTCTAAATTCACAATCGATTCCTTCGATTGCGTCCTTTTAGATGTGCCGTGCTCGAACACCGGCGTGCTGGCAAGACGCCCCGAGGCCCGCTATAGAATATCCCAAAAAGCAATTACACAAATGACCAAGATACAAACAAGCCTTCTCGAATCCGCTTTGGCCTTCATAAAACCAAACGGCAAAATCTGCTACTGCACCTGCAGTATTCAAGGCTGTGAAAATAGTGAGCTTGTAAAAAAAATTTTACAAAAGAACTCGAACTTCAAACTAAATTCTGAGAAGCTTTTCCTGCCATCTGCACAAAAATTCGATTGTGACGGCTGTTACGCTGCAATAATTATTAAAACCTGAACGCCGAATATCTCTTCTAAAAGTTTTGAGTTTTGAATTCTCGTTCTACACCTTAAGCTTTCAAGCCTTAAGCTCAAACCTCAATCCACAGCTTTTCCACAAAGCCAACTTACGATGTGCAAAACCTGTTAAAAATAAATTTTTTTCGTGCGCAAGCTCATTGCTGACAACAACCTTTATTATGTGGAAAAGAAATCTTTGAAATTGGGATTGATTTGTTTTGTCACCGACCAATAATAACAGCTAATGGATTTTGGTTCGCTTAAAAAGTAACTCTAAATTTGTAGGGGAGAGCATCGATGCAGGACACAATCATAGACGAGGTTACCCGCCAGTCGGGGGCTCAGACAATTGATGTTAACAAGGCCATTGCCGAAAAAATAGGACCGCAAAAGTACCGCATCTGGTTTAAGAATTCAACCAAACTGACCTTCAACGACGGTTACTTAAAGATAGGAGTCCCAAATCTCTTTATAGCAAGCTGGATAGAGAATCATTTCTCAAACGAAATCAGCCAGGCTATTGCGGCCGTTACAGGCTCCAGCCCAAAGATTACTTTTGCCATCGACCCGGAACTGTCCGGAAATCTGCAAAGGTCGCAACTTGATTCACAGGCACAACTTGTGGCCAAAGCCCAGGACCACTCGCTCAGTAGAAGAACTAAATTACCAGCACCCCTCAGGAAAAAATTAAAATTCAGCCTCGATACATTTGTTGTCGGGCCATCAAATAAACTCGCTTACAACGCAGCAAAGGCTGTCGTCAGCGAGCAAAAAAGTCCCTTTAATCCGCTGTTTGTTCACGGAGGGTATGGGCTCGGTAAAACCCATCTCTTACAAGGGATATGCAATGAGGTGGACAAAACCCGACCCCAAACTAATTGGCTCTATCTATCAGCGGAAGATTTCGCCAATCAGTTCGTGCTGGCCTTGAAGACAAAAAAGCTGGAGGCTTTTCGGAGTCGAACACGACAAACGGAGTTGTTCGTCATCGACGATATCCACTTCCTGGCCAGCAAGCCTTCAACGCAGGAAGAATTCCTGCATACCTTCAATACCATAGATTTGGCGGGAAAACAGATTGTCCTCGCCTCCGACGCACATCCCAAAATGATAGGTCAGCTCTCCGAAAAACTCGTCAACAGATTCATCTCAGGGATGGTTGTCAAAATTGATACCCCTGACCTCCAGACACGCTGCCAAATCTGCAAACAATACGCAGCAGCAATGAAAAAACACATCCCCGAAAGCGTAATAAGATATATCGCAGAAAATCTAAAAAACAATGTAAGGGAACTCGAGGGCGCACTGCTGAAGCTTATCGCCTACGCCTCCCTCCAAAACCAGAACATCGACCTTAATATGGCCACGGAAGTCCTTGCCGAACACCTCGCCAGGACCGACCCCATTGTGCACATTTCAGATATCGAATCTGCCGTGGCAACCTACTTCGGTATAACACCCACCAACCTGCACTCCTCCAAAAAAAACCGAACCGTTGCTCTCGCACGGCATTTCAGTATGTATCTTGTCAGAAAACACACTAATATGTCCTCCTCAGAAATCGGCAGATTTATGGGAAATAAAAACCATGCAACCGTCCTTTTGGCCTGCAAAAAAGTCGAGGACCAAATCAACCAAAATGCAGAGCTCCGCTGGTATAGTGCCACCGGCAACAAAATCGCTAAAGCCAGAACAATACTTGAACACCTTGAAGAAAGTATCTCCGGCTAAATCGCCTTCACACGACCGTAGCCTTACTTCAAAAAAGACGTCTCCCTTAAAAATCGCTGTTTTTTGCGAAATACTCCGCTCTTTGTTCTCAAAAACCATAAAAGTAGGCGGCAGCAACCCTTACGTTGCTGCCGCCTAAACACTTTGAAAGGAGGAAGAAGACAATCTTTATTATTTATATCTAATACGCCCCTTCAGCAAAATAGTTCAATAAATTTCAAAAAACTACAAAAGCTTTTGAATAAAAAAAACGTGATTACTAAGCGCCCCCTATTTGGTCAGAGTCATCCCCGGCCCGAATAGAATCCTTTATTCTTCTCGCCCCGTTTGTTTGGCCGGCCCAAAACATACAAACGAAATAAGAATTAAAGAAGCACCTGCCAAAAACAAAATTATTCGCTGCGGCCGTCTGCCGCATCGCTCAAGCCAACCAACCGTCTCCGCAACAGCAGGTTGCCGGCCCGAATCCTTCGCTAATGCCCTCCGCGCAGCCGCTAACTGCTCAGCTGTTGCCTTGGGGTAAACAGTGTTCGGCTCAGTAGGTTCTATGCCGAGTGTGGCTGGTGCTATCCGCTTTAGAACATCAGGGTCCGCCTCCAATTCCCCCAAAAGAGCATCATAATCGGCGTTTAACGTCTTCAATCGCTCAAGAGCCTCTTCAGCCGCCCTTAATTGTTGCCGGTTCCGATAGTACCGAAGCAAATCATCACAGAGAATAGAACCGCTCAGTGTTGCTGCGCCGATGCTGAAAAAAACTACAAACAGTAATATCCGGATGATATTCTGACCTTGCATAATTGGTAACGGTTAACTGCTAAACAAGTAACCATCTAACTATTGAACTTTGAATAGGAAAATAAACATTTCAAGCAAAGGTCGCTGCGTCTGTCATTTGTGCCTTGAACTGGAATCCAGGCATTTTACACCGGATTCCCGCTTTCCGTACCGGGCTCTCCGCTGCGCTACGTGTCACAGGAAT
>Ga0315296_10001954_pt1 | contig 17808 bp, 16 predicted proteins | sample YL17G14_18_MG_FD_203921 | JGI IMG/M metagenome (GOLD analysis project Ga0315296, IMG submission 203921) | Sediment microbial communities from Yellowstone Lake, YNP, Wyoming, USA - YL17G14_18 | ecosystem: Environmental > Aquatic > Freshwater > Lake > Sediment | place: USA: Wyoming | collected... | reverse complement strand
GCGGCTTCCCGCCTGCGGCGGGCAAGCGCTGAAGTTGACTCGCCTCTGGCGAGCCGCGAATCGCGGGGTCAGCCTGCCCGCCATAGCCGTCGCGGCGACGGCGGGGCGACCCCGCGCCCAGTGCACTGCTCCGTCGGCGTTGAGCACGGAGTTGAACTGCGATACCCACTCTCCGCGAACACACTCTGCTTGGCCGGCGCCCGGCGGTGACGGAGCTCTGCTGCTTCGCGCATTAGCAGCAGTGATGTGGAGGGGCGCGGGTGTGACCGAGCTTCGTTGGTGTGCTGGTGTGCCTGCCAACACCCGCCTACGGCGGGTCGGCCCCGATATGTCGGGGACGGGTGAGGGTGCACGCCAGGGCCTGTAACCCTCACCTTCGTCCTCTCCCTAAAAGGGAGAGGAATATCCGCGTGCGGCCCCAACGTTTTGGGGTCACGCGCGGCGGCGCCTGCCCCGGGTAGCCTTGGTTACGGGACCGAATGCAGATGACGCCCACCTTTCAAGACGAGATGCGCGCCGCGGTGTTCCTTGCCCCAGGAAGATGGGAGCTGCAAACCCGGCCGCGCCCCGAGCCGGGGCCGGGCGAAGCCCTCATCCGCGTCGCCGCCTGCGGCCTGTGCGGCACCGATCTGCACATCTACCACGGCCGCTTTCCGGCGAGCTTGCCGGTGATCCCCGGCCATGAGTTTTCGGGTGAGGTCATAGCGGTCGGTCCTGGCGTCGCCCACATCGCTGTCGGAGATCGGGTATCGGTTGATCCGGTCATCCCTGATGGGGTTTGCGATCCGTGCCGGCGCAACTTGCGGCATCTTTGCACCAACCTGCGCGCGCCGGGCATCCAGCTCGATGGCGGGTTTGCCACGCACTGCGTCTTGCCCGCCCGGCAGCTCCTCACCATCCCCGCCAGTTTGGGCTACGAGGACGCGGCGCTTCTGGAGCCGCTGGCGTGTGTGCTGCACGGCCTCGACCTGGTTGACATTCGCCCTGGCGACCGCGCCGCCATCATCGGCGCGGGCTGGATCGGGCTGCTGATGCTGCAATGTGTGCGGCTGCGGGGCGCCGCGCGCATCGTTGTCTCCGAGCCCGTCGCCTTTAAGCGCGAGCGCGCCCGCGCGCTTGGCGCCGACGTGGTGGTGGATCCTGGAGCGACGCCCGTGGCGGCGGCGGTGGCGGAGGCCTTACCCGGCGGCGCGGAGATCGCGATTGAATGCGTCGGCTCAGCCGCGACCGCCCGCGAGGCCGTCGGACTGGTTCGCGAGGGCGGCACCGTGCTCTTCTTCGGGGTCGCGCCGACGGACGCCGAGATCGTGGTGAGGCCCTTTGATATCTATCGGCGCGAGTTGAAGATCGTGGGTTCCTTCAGCACTCCCCACAAGCACTCGCAAGCGCTGCGGCTGGCGGCGGGCAAGCGGATCGAGTTGTCATCCCTGGTGACGCATCGCTTTGGCCTCGACCAACTTGATGAAGCCATGACCTCCCTTGCGGGGGGCCAGGCCATCAAGGCGCTCATCGTTCCCTCACAATGATCTCTGTTCGGCGATCTGCGGCCTGCCGGCACTGATGCAGGCGCGGCGCTGATGCAGGCGCCGTGCGTCGTGCGCCTGCGATGCCGCTACTTGGCGAAGGGGGTTTCGCCTTCCCCCCTTTCTTGCGGCGCTCGCCGCGAGAAGGGCAGGAAGTTGCGCGACATGCTGGCGCTGACGCGCATGCGCGGCGATGCACCCGACTCTCCCGGCGCCGGCTTGCGCTCATCCCACGTCAGTTGCAGGTCGAGGCGCATCAGTCCGTTTGGCCCGATCCATGCGGCGAACAGAGTGGCGTGCTTCCGCCCCTCGCTGCGCGACACCTGCCATTCGGGCGAGGCGGGACCCGCCTGCCGCGACCATCCTTGCTCTTTCATGCGGTCATCGTAGTAGGTGAGCACATCGAGCGAGGGATAGTCAAGGGGCGCCAGGTAGTTGGCTGAGCTAAAGTCACGCTCGGGCACCGCCTTGATGTCCGTCTCATAGGCGTCGGGATATACCGGCAGCACCGCGCTGTCTTTGGGCTGCTGCGCGCGGTGGGTCCGCGACAGGATCACCAAAGCTACCAGCCAGGCCAGGGCTAGGCCGGCCATAGCCATCTTGAACCCGGACGGGAGCCTCCGCCTCCGTGATTCCTCAGCCATCCTGCCCTTGCCTGACCTGCGGCCGCGCCAGCCCGCGCAGACCCGAGTAAATGAAGTACGCCGCCAGGGCGATGAGAAATACCCCGCACCCGCCAATCAGCCAGCGATATGATGTCGGCGTCAGGAATACCCTGCCGTAGGCAATGCCCAGTGCAACCGCGCTGTACCAGACTATATCGGATGAGATGTGGCCGACGAACAGCGCCCCCAGGCCCGCCGAGCCTCGTTGCTTGGCGCGCGCTATGAGAGCCATTCCGAGGGTCGCCCACCACAGGGTCCAGTAGGGATTCGCAATACTGGTGACTAGGCCAAGGGCGGCCATGCGCGCCGCCGCGGCGATGCCCCAGGGCTGCGCTGCGGCCAGCCCCCTGGCCGAATGGAGGAAGGTCAATTGGCGCGGATCGGGCGGGCCAAGCATGCCCGAGCCCATCCACAGGAGCATGCCACCGCCGATCAGCCCCAGCGCCGCGAATACATACCGGTTGCGCAGCGCGGCGTCGAGGCCCACTGCCAGCGCGATGATAGCCGCCAGCTCGAGCACCGCGTGGCCCACCATCAGCAGCGGGCCCGCCCAGAAGCCGCTGCGCGCCGATTCCGCCACCGTCACCGATAGCAGAGGCCCAGGCATCAACGCGCCCGACAGCCCCGTGCCGAAGGCGTATATCAGCAGCGCCAGCAGCGGCTGGCCCGCCGAGTTACCCTTGAACACCGTGGACCTCGCGCGTCCCAAGTTCCAAATCTCGAGGTGAAAACCGCAGGTTACTCCGGCGCCTGACCGTGAACCATCTCAATATTCGCCCGTGGCACCAGTACCTTGCGACCGTCCCCCAACTCCACTTCCGCGACCCGCACTCTTGCTTCGGTCTCGATCTGCTGTGGCTCAGCAGGAAGGCCGGTTACCACCGCCAGCCGCCCGAAGTAGGGCTCGCGAATCAGCCGCACTTGCGCTCCCACCGCGAGCTGCCCCGCGGCATCCAGGGCGCGCCGCGGCGGCGCCGCGCCGGGTTTCGTGTCCCCCAGGGGCACGATCACCTCGGGCCTGATGACCCCGGCCCGGATTTGCGTCGCGCCATCAATGGAAGCGCTCTTCCCCGCCAGGGACGCCAGCAGCTCGAACGTCGCCCGCGCCATCGGCACCCGCCCGAAGCCTTCGGTCATGATCAGGGTAAAGGGCACCGCCTCCTGCCCGGTGACGGCTACTCCTATGTCATACCCGACGAAAGCACGCAGGTCAATGTCCGCGATGCCGCCCACAATCATGCCTGCCGCGCCGGCGCGCGCCGCAGCCGCGAGCGACGGGCCGTCCGCGCTGGCGCCGCCCACCAGGATTGCGCCTCGCGCGTCTTCCCCGGCCAGCGCCGGGTCGAAAGGTTCATCCGGGCCGCGTGCTCCAACGCGCAGAACTCCTCGCCGCTCGCCGCCGACGCCGAAGATGCCCTGAACCAGGGCCGCCCGGGTCTCGATGACAGCGCCCGAACCCTCAATGATGCGGGCGACTCGCCCGCTGATGTGCGCCACCGTCTCCAGGGGCACGGGTTCCTCGCGAATCGCAACATAGCCGGAGAGCGGGCTGATGTGCTCGATTACACCTTTCACCGGCGCCTCGCAGGCGCTGTGGAAGAGCCCAAAGAATGAACGCGTCTGGGCGATCACCTCGCCCGCTTCGACCGCGTCGCCCTCCGACTTGAGCAGCGCGGACGGCAGCTCCGACGGGTCAATCCCAAGCCGCTCGGAGACTTTCACCGATGTCAGGTTCCCCGGCCGCATTGCGCGGGCGATGGGCGCATCTGCGTCAACGAGCTGCCCCTGCGCGACCAGCACCTCGCCCCGTATTGGCAGCAGGCGCTCCTTGCGCACCACGGTGTCGGCGGCTATGGTCAAGCCTGGCGTATATGCCGTGGGCATCCCTACGTCTCTCCGGCGGCCCGAGGAACCACTGGGTCCGCTCCCGCATCGCGCAGCCATCGCCGCAGCGTTTCGGCCCGCTCGACAACTGGAATCTCAAGTGGTCGGCCGCGAGCATCAACGATGACACCCACCACGCCTCCACGTATGGTGGCGGTAAGCGGCTTGCCGCTGCCCGCCCCGACATCCAATGCGCGCGCCGGGCGCACCGTGATCTGCATCTGTTGTCCAACTCCGAGCGCAACCACCTTCAGCTCGCCGGACTTGACTTCCACTTCGCCGCGTTCGCCGCTCACCCATATCGCGGCGCCGCCGCGTTTCACCTTGCCCACGGGCGCGATGACGGTGCCCACGGGGATCAGGCAGTCGCGCCGGAAGACCTCGTGCGCCGCCTCCGGCATGATCTGGGCCAGCACCCCGAGCTGGGGCATCATGAAGATGCTGTCCACCGCGAGCTCGGTGATACCTTCAGGCTGAAACGCGTCAATCATCATCAGCGCAGCTTGCTCCCGCCGGGGCGCGTGTGAGAGCACGCCACCGCTGCCGATGACGAGATTGAGCCGCATCATGTCAACCAGGCCCTCGCCGCTCGTCTCCTGCGAAAAGGCCTCGCCCACGGTGCGCCGGCGCTGCACCCCCTTGAGGCCGACGGCGAGCTGGCGGTGCTGGGCGAAGGCGAGGCGCAGCGCCTCGCGCGCCACTGCCTGCTCGATAAGCAGGTCATCAATCGTTTGCGGCACTGTCGTCGGGCGGATCATCTTGTTGCGCAGCCGATTGCGCAGATCGGCTTCATCTACCGCGAACGGAATCCAGCGCGCGATGCCCGCCAGCCCCGACTCGGCGAGCACATTGGAGATGCTGTAACTCATGCCCAGGTTAGCGCTCACGGTGCGCGTGAACTGGCCGTCGAAGACGGAGAAGACGTCGGTGGTGGCGCCGCCGATGTCAACCGCGAGGACGTTGAGATTCCCCGCCGCGGCGGCGAGCTTGACCATTTCGCCGACGGCCGCAGGCGTGGCCATGACCGGCGCGCTGGTCCATTCCAGCAACTTATCATAACCGGGCGCTTGGGCCATCACATGCTCGAGAAAGAGCTGGTGGATGGCCTCGCGCGCGGGCTCGAGGTTTTCGTGCTCCAGGGTTGGCCGCAGGTTCTCGACGAAGGTCAGCTTGGCGGCGCCGCCTAGGATGTCGGCAAACGCCTGCCTGGCATCGGTGTTGCCGGCGTAGATGACCGGCAGTTGGAAACCTCGGCCCAGGCGCGGCTTGGGCGCGGCGGCGCGCAGGATTTCGGCGGCGTCCAGGAGGTGGCTGATGGTGCCGCCCTCGGTGCCGCCCGAGACCAGTATCATGTCCGGACGCAGGCTCCGAATGCGCTCGATCTTCTCGTGATCCTCGCGGCCGTCGTCCACCGCAAGCACGTCAATCACGATCGCGCCCGCGCCCAGGGCCGCGCGCTGGGCGCTCTCGGCGGTCATGGTCTTGACCACTCCCGTGACCAGCATCTGCAAGCCGCCGCCCGCGCTGCTGGTCGAGACGTAGAGCCCGGCGCCTTCACCATTATCGCCGATCTTCAGCCCTCCGTCATGGACGAAGCTGCCGCCGGTCAACTCCTCCAGCTCGCTGGCGGCATTGAGCACCCCCACGGTGACATCGTCGAAGGGCGCTTCCACCGTGGTCGGCGCCTCGCCGCGGGCGATCAGGCGCCAGTGGTCCTCGCGGCGCCGGATGAGGATCGCCTTGGTCGTAGTGCTGCCGCAGTCTGTGGCCAGGATCGTGTTCACGGAATGACGGTCCCTGTCCGGGTAGGGGCACAGCATTCAGCCTTCGTAGCCGAAGCTACTTCGGCGAAGTGGGCTGCTGTGCCCCTACAAGAGCAACGCGATGTTAACACAGCGCCGTGTGATGGTCAACGCGAGTGAAAGGTAACGGCCTGGAGGCGCCGAAAACACTACCGGGTTTACCTGCGGGCATCCAATAAAGCCATCCGCAGATTACGCGGATGGCTAGGCCCTATGGGCCGCCATGGCGGCGGCAAGCCGCCTAGCCATTCTCGCAGATTGGATTCTATCTGTGCAATCTGTGAAACGGCTAGGCTCCGACAAGTCGGAGCCGCCGTGGCGGCCTACGGCCTAGCCATCTGCGGATGATAAACTGTTCAATCTGCGGACGCAGGTTCTTCCAAGGAGGACTGTGGATGAGCACCCCCACGGCTAAGATCGCGATCTTGATCGCCGACGGGCTCGGCGACCGGCCCTGCCCGGAGCTTGACGGAGAGACGCCGCTCGAGGCCGCCGATACCCCCAACCTCGATGCCATCGCGTTGCGCGGCGAGTGCGGCATTATGGACCCCATCGCACCCGGCATCCGCGCCGGGAGTGATACCGCCCACCTCGCCCTGTTCGGCTATGACCCTCATGCCTGCTACACCGGCCGCGGCCCGTTCGAGGCCGCGGGCATCGGCATGGATGTTCGCGGCGGCGACATCTGCTTCCGCTGCAACTTCGCCACCGTGGACGAGAGCTTCGTTATTCGCGACCGCCGCGCGGGCCGCATCGAATCCGGCACCCGCGAGCTGGCCCAGGCGCTGGATGGGATGGAGATCGAGGGGGTTAGCATCCTGTTCAAGGAATCGGTCGAGCACCGCGCCGCTCTCATCTTGCGCGGCGAGGGCCTGGGGCACCAGGTCTCCGACACCGACCCGCACGAGGCGGGCGCTAAGGTCTGGGAGGCTCGCGGAGAGGACGCGCCCAGCGAGAAAACCGCGCGCATCGTGAACCAGTTCGTGCGGCGTTCTTACGACATTCTCAAGGACCACCCGGTGAACCTGCGCCGCCGCGAAGAGGGCAAGCTGCCCGCCAATATCGCGCTGCCGCGCGGCGCGGGCATCGCACCCCACCTGGAGCCATTCGAGCATCGCCATAAGCTGACCGGCGCGTGCGTCGTGGAGGTCGGATTGGTCAAAGGGCTGGGGCGCTACCTGAAGATGGAGGTGCCCGAGGTCGCGGGCGCGACCGGCGGTTATGACACCGACGAGATCGCGCTGGCGCGGGCCGCGGTGGCGGCGCTGAGGGAGCGCGACCTGGTGCTCTGCAACCTCAAGACCCCTGACCTCGCCGGCCACGATGGCGACGTCAACCGTAAAATCGAGGCGGTAAAGAAATTCGACCGTCTGGTAGCGTATGTGGCGGAGCAACTTGGCGAGGATTCGCTGATCGTGATCACCGGGGATCACTCGACTCCGGTTTCGGTGCGGGACCATTCCGGCGATCCGCTGCCCATCGCCATCGCGGGTGCGGGTGTGCGCACGGACGGGGTGCGGGAGTTCGGAGAGCGCGCCGCAGCGGCCGGCGGGCTGTCGCGGATTCGCGGCGCCGACCTGATGCCGATTCTGACCAACCTGGTGAACATGCAGGAGAAATTCGGGGCTTGAACCGCGCGGCGCGGGCGGATTTGCGGCGGCGGCGCGAATGGGTTATAATGTGAGTACGCACCTGCCGGGTAGTGATGCGGAAATGCTGCGCGATGAAGAGATAGACGAGCGCATCCGCCGCTTTGAGGAGATGCAGCGCGAGGACGACTTGCGCCGCTACCGCGACCACGACTTGCAGGCGAACACGGCGCACCTGCGGATTAAGCTCGGAGATTCGTATGTCGATGGCGGCAACCCGCGGCGCGCCATCGCAGAATACAAGCGCGCGCTCAAGCTCGACCACAACAACGCGCTGTTCCGCATGCGCCTGGCGGATGCGTACGTGCTGGTGGAATCCATTGACCAGGCGATCGAGGAGTATCGCCGGGTGGTGCGTTCCGCGCCCAATCACGCTGAAGCTCATGCGAGCCTCGGCGATCTCTACCGTCGCTATGGCATGATGCAGGAGGCGCTGCTGCGCTATCGGGAGGCGGCGCGGCTGGAAACAGGGCGCGCCTTCTACCGCTACAAGCTGGCCGACATCTGCTGGGCGCTGGGGATGAACGCCGACGCACTCCCCGAATTGCGATACGCGGTTGAGCTGGAGCCACGCCAGGCCTTCTACCGCTTTCGCCTGGCGGAGCTGCTGCTGGAGTGCGGCGCCCTGGGTGAGGCGGTGGCGCAGTTTGAGCACGCGGTGGCGCTGGCGCCTTACGATGATTACTACTACGCCCGCCTCGCCTCGGCGCTGGTGGCCGCGGGCGAGCCGCTGCGCGCGGTCGTCGCCTATCGCCGGGCGATCGAACGGGCGCCGCGCAATCGCTCTTATCCGATGCTGCTTGCCGACGCCTACTTCCTCGCGGGGCTGGATGGTGACGCCGAATCATGCCGTCGCTATGCCGGCGACCTCGACCCCTATGAGTGGGAGTTTGTGCGCCGCCGCCGCGGCGAGTATCGGCCGCGGCTGGCAGCCGAATGACGGAGGCCCCATGTTTATCCGCTGCCTGCCCATCGGTCCCATCCAGACCAATGCCTATGTGGTGGCCCACGAGGCCGGGCGCGAGGCCATTGTCATAGATCCGGGCGGCCCGCCCGGCCCCATTCTGCGCATCCTCAACGACCATCACTTCGAGCTCAAGGCGATCATCAACACTCACGGGCACGGGGACCATATCGCGGGCAACGTCCCACTCCAAAGAGCGACCGGGGCGCCGGTGTGGGTGCACGAAGCGGACGCGGCGATGGTCACCGACGCCGAGGCGAATCTGCTGGCGTGGTCGGGGTTCGAGGTGCCGACCGCGCCGCCGGATCGGACGCTGCGCGAGGGTGACAGTATCATACTTGATGCAGAATCGCCGGGCGCGGTCATTCTGCGCGTGGTGCACACGCCCGGGCATACGCCCGGTGGAATGTCATTGGTCGGCGACGGGTTCGTTTTCTGCGGCGACACCTTGTTCGCCGGAGGTGTCGGGCGCACCGACCTGCCTAACGCCTCCGAGTATCAGCTCCTGCAAAGCATCCGCGATAAGCTGCTTGCCCTGCCGGATGAAACCATCGTCTATCCCGGCCACGGCCCCGAAACGACCATCGGCGAGGAGCGCCGCCGCAACCCATTTCTGCGCGGGCTGTAGGTAGTAGGAAGCAGGAAGCAGGCGTAGGGGCACGGCATTGCCGTGCCCCTGTGTCGTCACGTTGTCATGCTGAGCCCAGCGAAGCATCTTGCCCTCGCGTACCACCGAGATTCTTCACTTCGTTCAGAATGACATTGTCGCTAAGGCGACGCGACTCCCCGCCGCCTCCAGAGCCGCCGTAGCAGGAGCTTGACGCGAACTCTCGAAGTCTCTGCGTATGCCACGCAGCCGCAAAGGTCGCCGGGCGCGCGTATCTGCCGATCCCGGTTCTGTTAAAGGTAGGACACGACCACCGCAGCAAGTCACGGTTGGCCAGCCGACGAGTAGGGCCGTGCGGCGACGGCGATTGGTGCGGTGGTTACTCATTGCGCTTCCGATCCTCGCGTCCGTTCTCGTGGCAGTTCTGACGCCTTCACTCAGATCTCTTCTCTGGCCGCCAAGGCTCGAAGGCACAATTATAGGCCCACCGGCGAGAAAGACGTACTGGGTTGGAGCTGACGAAGTGGACCCGGCCGCAGGCACGAATCGCCACATCCTGCGCCTGGAGACTCCCGTCTACCTTCTGCCGATCCGCTTCACGGCGCGCCGGGGAACTCTGGACATAGCTTCCTGTGAGTTCACCCAGGGCGACCGCTCGTCGTATCATCTGCGGGGGATACCCACCTTCGTGCGCATGCCGGGCGATGCCGTGTCTATGGAGAAGCTTGATAATGTCTTACAGGCCCTGCTAGCGCACGACCTGAGTGCAGCCCGCGGGAAACCGCACGTCAGGGTACAGATGCCCGACATGGAGCATCACCTGCAAACCTTCAAGGGTCTTCTGGACCGCGTTGCGGCGATCCCGGTCACGCTTCGCGAGGATGAGCCTACGCCATTTCTCCTGGTGTGTATCCCTCGTCTGTATGACGGGGACCGCGAATACCTTGCCGGTCTCGAAGACCTGTCGGCTCGCCCCCAGTTGGAGCTGGTCGCCAAGCAGCAGCAGGCTTTGCTGCGTCTCAGTCGGGAAGACTGCGTGTTCGAGATCACGACGAGCCGCGGCCAGATGATCGCGCTACGTGCTCACTTTCAGCGTGAAATTGGTCGTGCGCGATGAGCCGTAGATCGGGACCTCGCGTTATCCCCGGGCAGGAGGCAAGCTCCTGCCCTACGGCTCACCTGGTCGCCTAATAACTGGTTTACCTTCTCTGCGTCTCCATTCGTGTGCTCTGCGCGGTGTCTGAACGTATCGCAAATGACGCGGGGTAGGGTGCAGGAAACAGGGCACGGCGTTGCCGTGCCCTCCCTGCGCTAATCGGTGTCCATCCGCGTTAATCCGCGGCTACACTCTACGTGTACTTCGGCTTGATTGGCCGGCCCGCTTTCGAAGCCTTCTCCGCCCCCTCCATAACCTGTATCACGCGGCGGCCTTCCTCGGCCTTGACCGCGAGCTCCTTGCCGCGCAGCAGGTGGTCGGCGATATTCTGATAATACGCCTCCCAGTTGCTTGACTGGTACTTGACCTCGATCTCAGCGCGCAGGCCCTGGACCTCGGTGCTGACCAGGAAATGCCCGTCGCGCCGGCCATCGCAGATGGCGCCCTTGGTGCCCAGGATACGCCATCGCTGCTTGCCGCAGGCGGCGACATGGGAGAGCTGGAGATTGGCGACCGCTCCATTGGCGAAGCGGATGATGCCCTCGACCTGGTCCTCGTTGGTGGCGTCCTTCCACACCAGGTCCTGGACGAAGTAGCCCATGATGCTCTCCATTTTGGAGGGCACCAGATTGAGCACCCAGTCCACGAAGTGCGCGCCCCAGTCGTAGAAGGCGCCGCCCGAGATGCGCTTATCCGCCCGCCACCACTTGCCGGGGTGGCCGTAACCGCCGCCAAAGGTCTCGATATGAAAGACGTCGCCGATGATGCCGCGGCCGATGATGTCGCGCAGGGTCTTGAAATCTCCGTCCCAGCGCCGATTGTGAAACACCGACAGCATGACATTGCTCTTCTTCGCCGCCTCGATCATGCGGTCAGCCTCGGCGACGGTGATGCACATCGGCTTCTCGACCACCACGTGCTTGCCCGCGCTGAGGCACTGCACCGCGAGCGGGGCGTGGGTGTTGTGGGGCGTCACGATGGCGACCAGGTCCAGTTTCGATTTGCGCAGCATGGTGGCGACACTGGTATAGGTCTCAACGCCGGGGAAATCCTTGTCGGCGTCCTGGAGGCGGCTGGCGTCAACATCGCAAACCGCTACCGGCTTCAGGCCCGGGGTGCTGGCAATCCACTTCGCGTGATTGCGGCCCATGCTGAAAGCGGCGCCGTATCCGATCACGCCGCAGCCTATCACCTTCTCCTTTGACTTCGACCCGGCCCTGCTGGCTCCAGCTTGTTTGCGTTTGCGCATGATGTACCTCCTTGAAAGGTGCAGGCTAATACCAGGTGCGTCGCGCCATATCCTTCCGCAATTTGCGCTCTCCGGGCTGATCGCTGGTGAGCCCGACACGCCGGTGGTCGCGCGGCGCGCTGACGTGACTTTGCGAAGAAGCCGCGTCAGCCGAGGGGGCGCGCAAGGGGAAAGCGGGGGGCGACGCCGCCCGCCGCGACCTACTCCGCGGCGCCGCATTTTGCGACATACGCGGCGATAATAGATGCCGACACTGCCGCCAGCACCGCGCGGCTCGCCGCCGGCTGCCCGCGAGCCTGCGCGAATTCCTGCACCGCCCAATAACCCAGGCAGGCGCCAGCGCGGGGCGGGAAGCCGCTCCAGCCGCGCCCCCCATAGAGCACGCCGGCGAAGGCGCCGATGTCGTGGGCCTGCAAATGCGGTTTGAGCGCCTGCCACAAGCGCGGCTCCTGTTGGCGAATCTCGTGGACGCGCCGCGGCTTCATCCGCAGGTGCCGCGCGAGCGGCTGCGAAGGATACGCTGTTTCGGCAAAGGCGACCGCCGCGCCCTCCCCAATCAGCAGATCGCCCAGCGTCTGCGGCGGCCCCGCCAACATGCGCCGCGCGTAGTGGCCGTATTCGTGGGCGATGAAGAGCGGCAGACCGGAGAAGTGCGCGAATCGTTCCAACCCGACACCAATGTGCCAACTCCCTTCAACGTCCAACACAAATGCATCTGGACTGAAACGGCCCACCAGCAGATCCACCTGCGGCTCCGGCAGATCCACCAGGGGCGCGCACCGGTCGAGCGCTTCCTGGGCAAGCGGCTCGATGTCAGCGTGCTCCAGCGCCTCGCGCAATGCGCGATAATCGCCCGGGCGCATCTCCCGCACAATCTCGCGCACGCGCTCGTCGTCGGCCCCCCAGCACTGGCGCCAGTATGCGCGCAGGATATCGCGATGCCGCCTCAAGTAGTGCTGGTCGTACGCGTCCCAGTGGTCGGCGCCGCGCCCGATGGCATCAAGGGCGGCAATGAAATCGCGGTAGGCGGGGTTAACCGGCATGCGAGCCTCGCTCGGGCTTGATCGCTGCTAGCCCTCCTGCGCTTCCTGCGCTGGCCACTCTTCTGGAGTCTCCTCCGGCACCTCCTCCTCGACCACGAACGCCTCGATCCTCGCCGCAATATCGGCGGGCAAGCGCGCGGACAGCAACACGCCGTCGGCGCGATGCTCGGCGAGGTAAACTTCCCCGTGGTCATAGGCCAGGGAGAGCAAATCGCCGCGGTCATAGGGCAGCAGCGCCTCAACCTCCAGCATTTGCCGCCGCGCGAGCGCCGCGAGCTTGGCGCGCAGCTCATCGAGGCCCTCGCCGGTGGTGGCCGATATGATCACCGCCGGCTCATAGCGCTGCGCGATGTTCTCAAGCATCGGCCGCTCCGGCACCAGGTCGGCCTTGTTAAAGACCATGAGCCGCTCCTTATCCACCGCGCCCAGCTCGCCCAGCACGCGCAGCACCGCCGCGTGCTGCTCCGCGATCCTGCCGCCCGCGGCATCCACCACGTGCAGCAGGAAGTTGGCCTCGATGACCTCCTCCAGGGTCGCGTGGAATGCTGCGATGAGCTGGTGCGGCAAGCTGCGGATGAAGCCCACGGTGTCCACCAGCAGCACCTGCATGCCATCGCATTCGACGCGGCGCACCGTGGGGTCGAGGGTGGCGAAGAGCCGATCGTCGGCATAGATGTCCGCGCCGCTGAGCGCGTTGAGCAGCGTTGATTTGCCGGCGTTGGTGTAGCCCACGATGGCTCCGAGCGGCAGCAGCGATTCGGCGCGCGAGCGGCGCTGCTGGCGGCGATGCCGGGCGATGCGCTGAACTTGTTTGCCCAGGGCGGTGATGTGCCGCCGGATGCGGCGGCGATCCATCTCCAGCTTGGTTTCACCTGGGCCTCGGGCGCCGATGCCGGCGACGGCCCCACCTGCGACCCCCATCCCGCCGCCCAGCCGGGAGAGCATCGTCCCCCGCCCGGTCAGCCGCGGCAGCAGGTACGTGTACTGCGCCAGCTCGACCTGGATCTTGCCTTCGTTGGAGCGCGCGCGCCGGGCAAAGATATCGAGGATGATGGCGGTGCGGTCGAGGACCGGCACGTGGATGATGCGCTCCAGGTTGCGCTGCTGCACCGGGCGCAGGTCGCCGTCCACCACCACCAGGTCGGCGCGCTCGGCGGCGGCGAGATCGCGCACCTCCTGCGCCTTGCCCTTGCCCAGGTAGGTTGCCGGATCCGGTGTCTCCCGGCGCTGGGTGACAACCCCGACGCTTTCTCCGCCGGCGGATTCCACCAGCAGCGCCAGCTCTTCGAGCGACTGCTCCGGGTCGCTGCCTGGGATCTCCAGCGCCGCGAGCACCGCTCGCTGCGGCTGGCGTCTCACCGCCTCGGGCAGCCGCCGCGGCTTCACGCGCGTCCTTTGGCGCTGGGCGAGGCGCGGGTCGCGTCCCATTTGAGGTCGGGGGCGCGCGCGATGCGCTCGAGCATTTCCCGGATGCGCGCCTCCGGGTCCGCGGCCTGCACTGTCAGCGCCATGCGGATGAAGCCCTCGCCCTGGCCGCCGTATGCCCCGCCCGGCGTCACCAGCACCTGGGCTTGGGACAGCAAAGCTTGCGCGAACTCAGCCGAGGTCCTGCCCTTGGGTGTCGGCATCCACACGTAGAACGTCGCCTTCGGCTTCTCGACCGGCCAGCCGAGCTTGCGCAAGCCCTCGACCAGCAGATCGCGCCGGCGCTGATAAATGGTCATCATCTGCGACACGCAATCCTGGGGCCCGGCCAGCGCTGCCGCCGCCGCCTCCTGTATCGCCAGAAATGCGCCGGAGTCGAGGTTGGACTTGAGCTTGCCCAGCGCCTGGAGCGCCTGGGGGTTGCCCACCGCGTAACCGATGCGCCAGCCCGTCATGTTGTAGGTCTTCGAGAGCGAATGGAACTCGACCGCTACCTCCTTCGCGCCCGGCACTTGCAGCAGACTCTGGCTGCGATAGCCATCGAATGCGATCTCGGAGTAAGCCATGTCGAGGCACACCAGCACATCGTGCTTCTGTGCAAACGCGACCACGCGCTGGTAGAAATCGCGCTCGGCCACGGCCGCGGTCGGCATGTTCGGGTAGCACAACATCATGATCTTCGCGCGATTGGCGACCGCGGCCGGGATCGCCTTGAGATCGGGCAGATAGCCGTTTGCCTTGAGCAGCGGCATGATGTGCGGCTCGCCGCCGGCGAAGTTGGTGTTGACCTTGTAAACCGGGTACGCGGGGTCCGGCAGTAGCGCGACGTCCCCGGGATTGAGCGCCGACCAGAACATGTGCGCCAGGCCTTCCTTGGAGCCGATCAGGCGCAGTATTTCCTGATCCGGGTCGAGGCGCACGCCGAAGCGATTTTCGTACCAGCGAGCGATGGCCTCGCGAAACGCGGGCAGGCCGGCGCCGGTCTCGTCGTACTGATGAGTGCGCGGATCGTGCGCGGCCCGGCACAGCGCCTCCACGATGTGGGGCGGGGTGGGGCGGTCGGGGTCCCCGATGCCGAGGTCAATCAGATCAGCGCCCTGGGCCAGCATCTCGCGCTTGATGCGGGCCAGCTCGGCAAATGGATAAGGGGGCGTCTGGAGCACTCGCGCAGCGATCTGCAATTCCGACCTCCTTCATCTTTGAACCACAGAGATCACAGAGCGCACAGAGAATCATGGAACGCAAACATGTCTTTGGCGATCACAGGGCTAGCCGACGAATGCCTTTCGCGAGCACCTTGGTGTTGAAGTTCATGAGCAAGGCGATACGTAAACCGGCGAGTTTAAGATATGTCAGCACCTGGGCATCGTGAATCGGCTGAAGACTGTCAACTGCCTTGAGCTCTACCACCACCTGCCCTGCCACCAGGAAATCCAGTCGGAAACCGGCATCTATGTCAACCCCCTTATACTTCAGGGGTACCGGTTTCTGCCGCTCGAACGGAATCTGGCGCAGCGCCAACTCTCGGGCCAGGCACTCCTCGTACGCACTCTCGAGCAATCCCGGCCCCAAGTGCCGGTGCACTTCGATCGCCGCGCCTATGACCTGTTCAGTAATCTGGTTGAGTTCCACCATAGCATCTAACAGGTCGTGATTGCCCGAACTTCGAGACTCCGCTCTGTGCCCTCTGTGTGCTCTGTGGTTGATTCGCTATTCCTAGCTTCTCCGCCATTCCCCGGTGAAGACTTCCTCGGCGGGGCCGGTGATGAAGACGTGATTGTCCTTGGGATTCCAGAAGACCTTCAGGTCGCCGCCGCGCAGGTGAATGACGGCCTTGCGCTCGCTGCGCCCGTTCAGGTGCGCCGCGACCAGCGATGCCGCGGCCCCGGTGCCGCAAGCCAGGGTCTCGCCCGCGCCGCGCTCCCAGACGCGCATGCGCAGCTCGGCGGGGCCGACCACCTGCACGAACTCGACATTGGTTCGCCGTGGAAAGGCCTGATGACGCTCTATCGCGGGCCCGAAGCGCTCCACCGGAAATCCCTCAACGTCATCCACGAAAATCACGCAGTGGGGATTACCCATGGAAACGGCGGTAACCTCGAAACGCTCGCCCAGTGCGTGCAGGGCCTCGGCGATGACGCGGCCGGCGGGGCCTTGCATCGGGATTTCGCCGCGCTCCAGCCGCGGCGCGCCCATATCCACAATGATGCCCTGGACTTTGCCTGCGCGAACTTGCAGCTTTGGGCGAATAATGCCCGCGAGAGTTTCGATTTCCAGCTCCCGGCGCCGCGTCAGCTTGTGGTCGTGGACATAGCGCGCGAAGATGCGCACCCCGTTGCCGCACATCTCGGCCTCGCTGCCATCGGGGTTGAAGATGCGCATGCGGAAATGCGCCGTCCGCGATGGCAGCACCAGGATGATGCCGTCAGACCCGATCCCGAAGTGCCGGTCCGACAGTTCGCGCGCCAGCCGCGGCAGGCGCCGCTCCGGTATGCTTATGGCCTGGCTGATGCAATCAATGACCACGTAGTCATTGCCCAGCCCGTGCATTTTGCTGAAGCGCATGGGAGGCTCTCGCTGCATGACGTTTCGGGGATCTCGGGGCCTGTCGGACGTAACGCAACATCAGGCACGCTTGCTGCGCCAGGCGTCACAGATGGCGTTGGCCGCCGCCTCGGGGCCGCCCGCCGCCGCGAGGTCCAACCATCGCAGCGCCGGCTCCGCGCGAAACCAGGTCAGCTGCCGCCGCGCATAATGCCGCGTGTCGCGCTTGATCAGGTACACCGCGCTGTGCAGGTCAACTTCCCTGCGCAGGTGCAGCGCCAACTGGCGATACCCGAGGCCCTTCATGGCAACCAAGTGCTCGGAGTAACCATGATCGAGGAGCCAGCGCACTTCCTCGAGCAGCCCGCGCCGCATCATGGCCTCCACCCGCGCATCAATGCGCCGATAAAGCTCCGCGCGCGGCAGGTTGAGCCCGAATGCGAGGACATTATACTGGGGGCGTGGTTGATGGTCAAGGCGATGGTAGCTCGACATCGGCCGCCCCGTGAGCGCGAACACCTCCAGCGCGCGCACCACCCTTCTGATGTTGTTGGGATGGATGCGCGCCGCCACCTGCGGATCCACCTGCCGCAGTCGTTCGTGCAAGCCAGCCGCGCCGAGGCGCCGCGCTTCATCCTCCAGCCGCTTGCGCAAATCCCAATCCGCGGCCGCGATAGGCAGGTCCAGCCCGTAAAGCACCGCCTTGACGTAAAGCCCGGTGCCGCCGCACAGCATCGGCAGCTTGCCTCGCGCATAGATATCGGCGATCGCCGCCTCCGCGTCCCGCTTGTAGCGCGCAACCGAGTATTCCTCATCCGGCTCGACCAGGTCAATGCAATGATGCGCTACTCCCCGGCGCTCCTCGGGCGTGGGTTTGGCGGTGCCGATGTCCATGTGACGATAGACTTGCATGGAATCGGCGGAGACGATCTCGCCCTCCAACCTGAGGCAGCACTCGACGGCGAGCGCGCTCTTGCCGGTCGCGGTAGGGCCCACGATCACCAGCAACGGAGTCATCAGGTCGTCCTTGAGCGCCGTCTGGACAAGGTGTCTCGGCCTATGTGATCCTCAGCCGCGCAGCCCTCACGTCACCGTTGGAAGCGCCGGTCGAGCTCAAAGTTGGTGATGGACATGATGATCGGCTGGCCATGGGGGCAGGTATAGGGGCGGCTGGAGCGCGCGAGCCGGTCGAGCAGCTCGACCATCTCCTGCGGCGCAAGGGGCTGGCCGGCCTTGACGGCCGCGTGGCACGCGGCCGCGGCGAGGATCGCCTCTTTGGGCAGCGCGAGCTGGCCTG
>Ga0315296_10001953_pt1 | contig 17810 bp, 13 predicted proteins | sample YL17G14_18_MG_FD_203921 | JGI IMG/M metagenome (GOLD analysis project Ga0315296, IMG submission 203921) | Sediment microbial communities from Yellowstone Lake, YNP, Wyoming, USA - YL17G14_18 | ecosystem: Environmental > Aquatic > Freshwater > Lake > Sediment | place: USA: Wyoming | collected... | reverse complement strand
TGGGCCTGTAAAAGTTGTCTTTCAAGGTGAGGACGGCCCCGTCACATACCACCTGAATATTCAGTTATACGACCGTCCTGACGGCAAACGACTGTACGTAAGAACAGCAGGCTGGTACGAAGGCGCCATCACGCTGAACGGGCAAAAGAAACAGTGTATGCTCATCGACTACAACGCAAACGGCGCATTCAATGACCGCTCCGTGAACTTTGACCAGTGCGACCGCATCCAGATCGGCGGAACAGACGCCCAGGAGACCCGTTTTGTCGGCAATTACATCGAAGCTGACGGGACGCTATACAGCTCAGAGATCGCGCGCGACGGGGCATGTGTGAAATTCGCAAAGGCAGAAGGCGTAAAACTCGGCGACGTTCGGCTGCCCGAATCTGTCACTGAGTTCGCGGCAGGCGGAGAAAACGGGCTATTTATTCGCAAGCCAGAAAATGGCCAGTGCACGCTGCCTGTGGGCAAATATCGCATGGAGCACTGGATCATCCAGCGCCGGGATGACAAAGACGCCGAGTGGAAGCTACAAGGGGCGTACTTCGCTGACGCGGGCCTTTTCGATGTCAATGAGGTGCAGGCGGCTGAGCTTTCGATTGGTGAGCCGATAATCTGCACTCTGCAGGTAGAGCAAAGAGAGCCTGGAAATTATTACTTCCGTCAACAGTTCAGAGGCAAACTTGACGAGCGTATAGAGCTGACTCGCAACAACGCCCGCCCGCAACCACCGAAGGTACAAATCAAAAGCAAAGACGGTAAATACGACCGTACCTTCACGTTCGAATATGGCTGAGGCGGCACCTGTTCGCTCTCGTGGCGAGAGCCTAAAAACGTGAAAGGCCCGTTTATCGCAACGGTTGACATCGGCAGCCCCTTCCAACTGCAAAGTGAGCCTTACACCATAGCAACTTCAACTATCGTCCATGAGCCGCAGCTTCCGCCAAAGCGAAATCTCTGGCCGATTGCCGTCGCTGTACTATGTATAGCGATCGCCTATGTAATCTTTGTTTCCGTACGTAAGAGCAAGACGCAGTAACCGCCTAACCGTTTAGCACCCATCCCTCGCGGTAGGTCTTGCGGATGTACTGGTCGGCCTCCGGGCAGTTGGTGGCTTTCAGATTCTTAGCGTCCCATTCGACTTTCTTGCCCACACGATAGGCAACCAGAGCCAACAGGTTATGCTCGATCAGTGCGCCGGAATAGTCGAAATTGCAGAGCGTCGGCTTGCCTGTCTTGCAGGCAATGATCCATTCCTCGTGGTGGCCGGGCGACGGCGGAATCAAATCATCCGCCTTGGGCGAATTGTAGTGGGTCATATCGCCCTTGAGCATAAGGATCCGCCAGTCGTAGTCAGCCAGCAGCCAGCCATTATCTCCAGTAAACAGAACCCCCTTAAACAGCTCTTCCCGGCTAAAGACCTTCGATGGCAGGCCGGGCTTTTTCCCGCCGTCATACCAGTAGACCTTGACGGCCGGCCGCCAGTCATTGGCGGGATGGTCCCACTCAGCCGTAAGCCACTGCGGGCACGTGTCCGGGTTGACGGGTGTTCCAGCGGCTTCGCACGTCGTGGGAAATCGCAGGTCAAGCGCCCAGTACGCCATGTCCATCATGTGGCTGCCCATATCGCCAATCTGGCCGCTGCCGAAGTCCCAGAAGGGGTTCCATGCCAGGCAGCCACCGAGGTATTTAGGGTTGTAGGGATGAAAAGGAGCCGGACCAATCCACAAATCCCAGTGAATGTGTTCGGGCACAGGCTTGACTTCGGGCAGATAGCCGCCGCCTTCGGGCGTGCGGCTGCACCAGACGCGGGCTTCTTTCACCGTACCTATCGCGCCGCGCCGGATCAGCTCGACCATCCGCCGGTAATTGTCCGAAGCGTGTATCTGCGTGCCCATCTGCGTTGCCAGCTTCTGTTTGTTTTTCAGATACGTCTCGCGGACCACCCGGGCCTCGTGCACCGAGTTGGCAAGCGGCTTCTCACAATAAACGTGCTTGCCGCGGTTCATTGCCCAGACGTTGACAAAGGCGTGTGTGTGATCGGTCGTGGAACAAACAACGGCGTCGATATCCTTCTGGTCGAGGCACTTTCGCCAGTCGATGTAGGTTTTGGCGTTGGGGAATTGCTTTGCGGCGGCGGCCAGATTTTTCTCATTCAAGTCGCATAGGGCGACGATGTTCTCACCCTTGACGCTGTCCATATTGCCGCCGCCTCGCCCGCCAACGCCGATAATAGCGATGTTGAGCTTTTCACTCGGCGACCGGCCGGCCTTAAGAATGCCCGACTTGAGAATCGTGACGCCCGCTCCAATTACAGCACTTTGTTTAAGGAATGTCCGACGATTGATCTGAGGATTCATTGGTTACCTCCTGCATCAACAGTAACTAAAGTTATTGAAGATTTGAATTCAGCCATACCAACAGACTAAGTGAAAAAAACACTGGATGCAACAAATTTTTCACGGACAGCATATTACAACATGGACGTGATGGCAGCCGCCAAGAACGAGAGCGCCACGCTTGCGAAGCCAACGATAGCCACCAAAGATGTCCATGATTTAATTCCTTCTGCTTCGGTCAAACCAGACATTTTGACGAATACCCAGAACCCGCTATCATTCATCCAGGAACAGATCATTGCGCCGCCTCCTATGGCGGTCGCTAATAAGGCCGGATGATAACTTAGGGTCTTAGTTGACGGAATCATTGCTGCGACCATTGCTGAGGCCGTTATCATCGCGACAGTGCTGGAGCCCTGCGCTGTCTTCATTACTGAAGCGATAAATGCCCCCAATAGCAGCAGCATCAAGCCGCTTGCCTGCCCTGTGCCCTCGGTCTGGAACATCTGTTCAATCGCTGGGCCAATTTGTGCCCCTTTTAGCATCGCGCCAAAGGCGCCACCTGCCGCAGTAATGAGAATAATTATACCGCCGCTCATTAGGGATACTTCAACGATTTGCGCCAACTGGGCGTTCGTCAGCCTGCGCTTGCTCTTGAGCATCCACATCGCAATTGCAGTGGAGATAAGCATTGCCAAGTTTACGTTGCCCAATACCGCAGCTATTCCGGCCACACGGCTTAGAAGTGATCCTTCAGCCGCCTCCTTGGCGATGATGGGGACAATCGTATTGCTCGAGACCAGCACGACCGGCAGGGCAATCGGCAGCAGTGACAGGAACAAAGGAGGCAACTGCCGGTCTTCCAGTGGTTCAGACTCCGGTAATCCACCACCCATCGGTCGCATCTGAATGTTCATCCGGCGGTCGAGCCAGCCTGCTAAGAACAGGCCGACAATTGAGGCTGGAAGCGCCACCGCTGCGCCTATCAGAATCATAGCTCCGAGATCGATTCCCAAATTATCAGCCGCGACAAGCGGCCCCGGAGTTGGCGGAACAAGACAGTGGGTGGTGACGCCGCCTGCGGCAATCGCAAGAGCATATTTCAGATAATGCTTCCTCGTTCGCCTGTGCATAGAGCGCGCTAGTGGGAGAAGCAGGTAGAACACTGTGTCGAAGAAAATGGGTATGGATAACACATATCCGCCGGCCATAAGGGCCGTGGCACCCTGTTTTTCGCCCAGCAGTGAAAGAAAAGCGCGAACGATTCTATCTGCAGCTCCGCTATCCATCATGCACCTGCCGATGACTACGGCCAGAGCAATTACTACGGCGATGTTGCCCGCTGTTTTTCCGAATTCGTCGGCCACTCGGCTGATTTTCGTAGATAGCTCCCCAGGGGCCAGTAGGCTAACCACCACAGCAGCGCTAATCAGCGCGATAAAGGCGTTCATTTTCAGCCGAGTTATCAGGAGCACGACAGTCAGTATGCCAATGACAAGAATTACCAGTGGATGCAAAGCGAACATACGCGATTTCCTTTCTTTGGTGGCACGGCCATCCTGGCCGTGTTTTCACGGGCTGAAAGCCCGTGCCACTGTCCACAGGGCCGTTGGGCAGCACATCTACAAGGCACGGCACCTGCCGATGTGACCCCCCTTCTTGCTTTCGCAAGAAAGCAGGGGGGCGTTACGCAAGGCTGCATCCGTGAGTATATTTCTGGCCGCCCCCGCGTCTTCCTGTCGGAAGACAGGAGCGGGGGCTGTGCCCGGCGCGTGCGTTGTGATGTTATATATGCTGTCGTCGCCACTGCTCAGAATATCATCAAGTGTTATCCGCCCGGGCATAAAACTATTTCCCACGCACGCAAAAGACACGAAATCTGGCTCTTTTCTCGTTAACCTTCCCCTGCAAAGTGCCTAAAGTGAGCTAAAGTGTCTAAAGTGAGGCAATTTTAGGCACTTTAGGCACTCCGAATTTTAGGCACTTGATTACGCTTAAATCTTATCCACCAAATCTGATATGTACCTGTTTTGTCGCGGGCGTCAAGACGAATTCACAAGCAGTCACTGGGGAAACAGTTTTACCGTTTACAGTTAGCGTTGGATTCAACGAAAGCGGCAGTCGCAACAGAAAACCTTCCGGAGGTCTGGCCTGGCCGGCTAATGTCAGTACCGCACCTCCTGCGATAGGCTTCCATTGCAGACTTAGATTGCCGAAGTACGTCGGCAAATTCTCGATCATAATACCGTCTTCGTGGGTGAACCATGCCGGCGGGACGCCCGAAAGCAGTACCAGTTGCTGGTCGTTCTCAAATACCAGGCAGTCGCGCATCAATAGCCAGAACTCAGCGACCGCCCAGCCGTGGGGCATAGCCACGCTGCCGTCCCATGTTGTGCGCACCCGCCCCCAGCCGCCGGAACCGCTCTTGCCGCCTTCATCAAAGGCATACCAACCGCGCATCTGCTGATGGTCGAGATGTAACTGCAATGTGCCGTAACCAGCCTGTCTGTTGCCAGCCAAAAGGCCCTGATGGGCTTTGGCCAGTGGAAAATATCGCCAGCCTCCGGGTTTTTGCTCTCCATTGCCTCTGAACTGCTCATGGCCCTTGCCGCTGTCTAAGGGATACAGCCGACAGGGCCACAAGACGGAATAGCTGCCATAGTCTTCTGCCGGATTATTGCCGAACCTGTTGTCGTACATCTGGAGCAGACGATTTGCCAATGTTCTCCATCTGGCCGCTTCTTCTTCGGATGCACCAATCGCCTCCGCAAACAGGGCAGCGCCATGCAAGCCTGCAATATCGAAGGCCTCGGTGTATTCCGGATGGTAGCCGTCACAGCGGCCCGGCTTCAACTCTCTGCGTTTTTCTTCGGGCAGTTTGTTTCCGAAATCCAGGGCGTCCACTTGCACCCAGTGAGGCCCTTGTGATGTTCGGTAATACTCGATCATCTCGGCGATCTTGCGGGCTGCGGGATATATTTGCTTGGCCCACCGCTTATCGCGAGTGAACTGCCACTGCTGACCCATCGCCCAGAGAATCTGACCCGGATTGTCCGCCTCTGGATATGAGCGACCATTGAAAGGATGCCTGGTAAAGTAGTCGATCGCCTCAGCAGCCAGGTCCGCGTTGCCGGACTTCTGAAAGATATTTGCCACGTACACGCCGTCTCGGTTAAATACGTTGTAGTTTACAGCGGCAACATCCGGCGCACCTGCGTTCATTTCCATCGCCGCGTGACCGATTATGGCGGCATAGGCCTCCTCCCAGCGGCTATCGGGAAGGTCAAGCTTTACTCGGTCAACTATCCGCCTCCAATAATCCTTCGCCTGCGCCAAGAGGGACGTGACACTGATTTTACGATAATTTTGCAGGCCCGGGTCAGGCTGGAGCAGTCCGCCAGAGGAGGGGTTCAGCTTAGCCAGATCGAATTGTGCCCATTCACTTATGCCATCCCACTGATGTGCTACTGCTCGGCGCCCGGGCAAGACCGGACAAACGAACTCTAGTCTTTCACTGCCCCCAGCCGGCAAGGTCAGGTCGTACCGCAGTGCGCCGGAACAATTACCCTCTTCGGAGACGGCAGATTTGTCTTTCGGCATCTTGCCCTGTAAGGCAAGCTCGCCGATTGTGTCGCTCGACAGAACTCCAGCCGCTGATGGTTTCTGTGTTGCCGCGATTGCCGGATGATCCTCCACCAACAGGGCATCACCCTCTTGGCTTACGGACAGTTTTTTGACAGCGAACCCAGCAGGCCCCACCGGACGCAGGCCAACATAGAGAGCAACATCTTGGATATCGTCGCCGGTATTGTTTAGTTTCGCACGAGCCCCAACAACATAAACTCCGCCTTTTGGCGAACTGCACCCAACCTGACAGACTTGGGTTCTCACTGTTACCTTACCGGCGGACCATTCGGACCAGGGAATAAGATAACGGCCATCGGATAAACCGTGGTCGCACTTTACGTTGTCCATCGTCGGTGCGAAAAGCCTGCCTGCGTTCTTGTCGAAAATCCAGAAGTAGACACCATAGCTTCCAAAGCCGGGCGAGAAACTGCCTTCAGCTTCAACGAACGTCTTTAGCGTATCGAGGCTGTTGGCAATGCCGATGGGAATGTGAATTTTGCCGCGCGGATTCAGCGGACTCGGCTGTATGCTACTTGCGGCAAAGAGAGAAACCGGGATTGCCACGCCGGCAATAGTAATAAGCGTCAAATACAAAACAGGCTTGATATTCATAAGCCGGCCTTTCTACTCGCCCCTGCGTCTCCCGACGCAAGTTGGGCCAGCGGGCGCAAGAAGCTTGCACAAACAAGTACAATCAATAAAATCGTAGCGTGTTGGCGAATATTATACAGAAAAAAGTCACTCGAGTAGGGGAACAATTGTATGACGGTCAGAAAATTGATCATAATTACGCTGACGCTTGTGGCTCTTGGTCCTGCGGCCAAAAGTCCTGCCAGCCAGCAGGCGGATGACTCAAGCGTCTGGGTTCAGCTACCCGCTGAGGTGCTCAGAGACAAAATTCGTGGCGGCTTGCTCGGTCAAATGCTGGGCAACCTCAATGGCCTTGAGCATGAGATGAAATACATCGATGAGCCTGGAAATGTCCAAGACTACACACCAGCCCTGCCGCAAGGAGCTCAGACCGACGACGATACAGACCTGGAATGGGTTTATATCATTGCGATGCAGCGACACAACACCGTCATGCTTTCGCCCGACCTTATTGTGCGATTGTGGAAAGAACACATTAACAAGCGGATCTGGTGCTCCAATCAATACGCACGCCAGCTGATGGATATCGGCTTTGAACCTCCGCTAACCGGCAGCATCGTGTTCAACCCATGGGCGGATTTCAATATCTCGGGTCAATTTGTCTGCGAGTGCTTTGGTCTTTTGGCGCCCTGTATGCCCCAGACCGCAGCGAGAATCGGCCTGAACTACACTCGCGTCAGCATAGATGCTGAGCCTGCCCAAACGACACAGTTATTCACCACCATGATAGCAACAGCCTTCATGACGGACGATGTTGATCTTATTCTCGATGCCGGCCTAAAGGCGATCGACCGCAACTGCGCTACCCGCGAAATTGTCAACGATGTTCGTAGCTGGCATCGACTGCATCCTGAAGATTGGCACACAACCCGCCGGCTTATCAAAGAAAAGTACAGTCGCCATAATGGCGGCATGCGCGACAGAAATGGGTATGAGCTCAATACCGCCTCCACCATCGCTGCTCTACTTTATGGCGGGGCAGACCTTATTAGAACACTGACCACCGCTTTCAACTTTGGCTGGGACGCCGACAACAACGCCGCAACCGCCGGCACAATAGTCGGCGTCATCAAGGGCTACCGCTGGATAATGAAGCAGGACTGGACTATTGTAGATCGTTATCGTAACACGACGCGCGATGGTATGCCAACTGACGAAACCATCACCAGTTTTGCCGACCGGATCATTGACCTTGCTGAGCAGGTGATTGTAGAGCAGGGGGGCCAAAGACAGACCGTTAGCGGCCGAGTCGTTTATGGCATACGCTCACAAGAGCCGGCCAATGTACTACCGCTGTCAAATCTTGCCGATCCCCGCCTGCGCGGGGACAAGCTTGCCCCTGCGGAGGCAGGGGTTGCTCGTTTACGCGAGGAGATGAAACCTGAACTCAAAAAGACCATAATCAATGGAGGTGACGGCCAAGAGCTCGCCTTTGCGGCATATTCGGCAATCTGCCTCGATTTGGCGCAGAGTTTCAGGCAAGAATACCCTGAAAAATGGGCCAATGCTGTGGGTGCGCTCAACCGCTACCCCAAAGTGGTTCAGGTGTTATTCTTTCACAGCGCGTTTCCGGCAGGTGAACGACTTCGGCAAAAAGCCGTCGCTGCAGGTCTATCCGAGCCTGCTGAGAGGACCAAAATCTGGTAGAATGACCAACCGGGTCGGCCTGCAAGAATCGGCCGACATAGGGATTATAGTACCGGGCACGGTAGTAGTAAAGGTTTACCCGCCATTCGGGTGGCCGGCCGGTTTCGATATCGAATTGCCGGCCGGTGAATACGCCGTAGGCGTATAAACATAAAGGGATTGGGATGATTTGGATCCGAAGCGGCCACGTGGCCGTAGTACGCCGCAGGCGTATAGAACCGAGTGCTCATACATACGCGTAAACACGTATACGCGTATACTCGTATGTGCGTGGCCACCACTCCGGCTACGGCCCAGCCTTCGCCTCGGCAATACAACAGAGAAAACGTGGATAATCCTCAAACCGCAGTTGGTACATAATTCGGGGTAAGATCAACGTCTCAAGGTTTGATTCTTGAGAAAACAAGGATATACATGTCTCGAAAGGTATCATTCGCATCTTGCCAGATGAAAGCTCCGACGCCTTCTCTGGAAATTGCTTCGATTAACTCATCTGACGATGATGTAACAAGGACTTGGTCAAAAGGTTGCACTTTGAAGAAATCCTCTTTAACTACTTCTCCTTTAAGCTTACCATTTTCAATAAGCTCTTCGACTTTCGGGATAGAGAAACATTTTATAACAAGGTCACCTTTGCTGGAGGTCTCATAATTGACTATAATCCAACCTGCAGCAAAAGGCACGCCTCCAATTTCTTTGTCGCTACGACTGTAGGCTTTTTGAAACCAATTGAAATCTTTCTTTCGAAAACGAAGGCATAAGAACTTCTGTTTATTTACAGACGTGCTATAGCCTTCGAAAATAAGCACATTAATTCCGTCTCCGGGTTCTTCACGGTCAATATCGTATATGTATACTACGTCAATCCACCCGCTGCCTCGCGGGAAGATACACAACTGCTCTTTGGATTCGGATTCGTATTGACCTACTTTGGCTGTTCTGACCCATGTTCCCAATATTTGCTGGTCTGCCTTTAGCTCAGGTGGTGGAGGAATAGGATTTTTGAATATAGGACAACAAGAACCAAGGGCAACAAATAGAACTAATGAGAACATCAAATAGAGCGACCTTCGAAATCTATCACATACTTTTCTTGTCATGGTAAGTGTACTCCCGTTAGTAGACAACCTTATAGCTTGATAGCTTGTATATGATTTTAGTGTTCCTTCGAAACGCACCCTATTTCCCAGGTCAAGTTGCCGTGTCCTACGGGCTTTTTTCAAAGGCCTTCTGCTCTAATTCATGAACCGCTCCCAAAACTTCTACGCACCCCGGCGCAAGAGTGCAAAATGCGCAAAGAAACCAGATACTCATGCCTATAATTATCAAGAAACGAGCCCACCGCCCCTTTATTAAGATGCCAGCAACAATAGCAAACCCGGCAACTACAACGGAAACAGCAGCAAATATGATAAAGGGATCCTGTTCACCGTACCACAACGTTTCTATTAAAACCAACAAAGGGATGATGTGTAACAATGCCCAAGAGTATGGCATCCATGTTAAGGGGTAGTTGGTGGCCCTACACAACAAGAAAGCAAACAATAGCATTAAAACCGCCCACACCAGGTATGTCCAAAATAGCGTCCTAATATGATAGAGTCTGATCTTCAGCATTTGTTGCCTTCTATTCTCTCATAACATACCGCGTAGCCGACCGGATCGGTTTGCAGGAATCGGCCAATATAGGGATTATAGTACCGGGCACGGTAGTAGTAAAGGTTTACCCGCCATTTGTGTGGCGGGCCGGTTTCGACATCGAATGCCCGGCCGGTGAATACGCCGTAGGCGTATAAACATAAAGGGATTGGGATGATTTGGGTCCTCAGCCGCCACGTGCCCGTAGACGGAGTACTCGTAGGTCTGCACGCAAGTGCCGTTTGCATCAGTCAGGGCCACCATCCCGGCGCGCCGGGACCAAGACCGTCAAAGTGATAGTAGTAGACCGCGTTACTATCAGCCAGGTCGATCATACAGTAAGCCTGTGGTGAGCTTGTCGAACCAGCTCGTCAACACGCGGGCCGTAGACGTATTTGCGCACGAGGTTGCTATTGCCGTCGTATTCGGCAATTATGTGATCGCCGTCATAGAGGTACGTGGTGGCGTAGCCATCGACTGTCTTTTCGATGCGCCTGCCGGACGGGTCGATTCGACAGGCTCACCGCGGGCATATTTGTAGGTGATGGTGTCCCAGTTTGCCGGATCGTGGCCTGGACTTAGGCCTGTCCACTGCACGTAGTCTACCCAGCCGCAATCGTTGGCCAGTGGCTTGTCCACCAGCGATGGTTTTTCACCCGGTGGGTACGCTATATTCAACACGCCGGCTTTGCTCTTATCCTTCGCCAGTAGCGCAAACGGAAATTCGCCCATATATTTGGGGGGGCCGTCTTGGGCGGTGCGAATATTTATAACAAGCTTACCCCTTCCCGACTTAAGCTGCTCAATTTCGGCTTCGCTCAGACGAACGGCGAAATATCCGTCATCTTCAACGTCAGCAACGCTGTGACTCATGAACCCGCGTGCTATTACCTCGCCTGGCATGGGCATAACTAGCAAGATATTGGCCCGTGGCCAGGAACCAGGCTTTGCGACCGCAGGGCTGGCGTCCCTAAACAATACACGCCCATAGAATATGTCCTTTGCGGTGACCTCAAGGTTCACATTGGTTGTCTTGCCGGCCTCAAGTTTCACCTCTTGCCGCCGACCAAATTCGTACACCAGGCTATTGAATGGGATTGCACCGACTAAAAAGACACCTGATGGCAGGTCACCCAACCTGAAGACGCCGTCTTGCGAGATGAAAGGTATGCGATAACCGACTACGTTATAGTATTTACCGTCAGGATTCTTACGCTTATCTTCCCAGTCGGACCGTGTCTCCAGATTCAGGAAGAATTCCCGCACAGGGTTGCCATTCTGGTCGGTTACTTTCCCCGTCAGTGTCACGGTTCCGGTGGGGAAAGAATCAAACTGAAAGTTGATCTTTTGTGGCCCTTCCAGGACACGGTTGAAAGATGAGTCCTGGTAGCGGTAGCCAAATAGCAAAGGCAGAGATTCCGTCCAGGTCGCGCTGACCCAATACGGCCACCTCATTCCATCGTATTTGTAATAGCCTTGCTCGTTCGCGCCGCGGTCGGGGGCCGCGATGCCCCTTGCACCGGGATTATATTCGCGGATTGCAATTTTAGCAAAAGCAATGGGCCGCCCCCCAGGTCCGGTGACCTGTCCCTGGAGCAAATTGTCGGTGTCCATGTCCTGCCAATCCCCAATAAAGTCTCTGGAGAACTCCGGGTTGTGCCATCCCCGAGCAAATTGCTCAAACTCAGGGGACAGCAGGACGTCAGCCGTACTTGTCGCGCCAGCGGTAATCTCCACAGGTTCGGGCCATGTCCGCTGCACGCCCAGCGCGGCCGCGACCGGCAGCCTGCCGATCATAGCCCCGATCTGGAACTTACCGGGCGGAAGATTCTCGACGATGTGCTTGCCTGCCGCCGGAAGACGGCGTACCTGGACCGGCTCTGCCGACCATGTAGCGTCTTTGAAGAAGCCGACAAAGATCTCGCCAGTCACATCACCTTCGACCGCGATATTGAACTCCAGCCGTCCGCCGTTGGTTACCCCTGTCCATACGGGGTCATCAGGCTGGGCAGAGTTGATCAGTTTGCCGAGCTGCTGGGTCAGGCCGAGCAGAAGAGGCCCAGCATTCCATTGCCGCATGATGTACCAGGCGCGGGATGAGGATACGCTGACCTCTTCAGGTTGTGACGTCATCGGGTCGACGGTCTTGCTGGTGGCGGTCTCTCTGCTCGCTGAGCGGGCTGTCACTACAATGCCCGGCACACAAACGGCGCCAGTGACCACAAGCAAAATCAATGCCCGCATGGACAGCCGAGCCTTGGGCTTCAAATTGGAACCAATCGCCAGAATGCGTTTCTTCAAGTCACCAAACGACTCGGCTACCGCCCCGACAGGACCAACCTTGGCGCTGAAGCTGCGACAAATATCTGCCGCGTTGATGAGCGCGTGGGCATAAATGCTCCGTCTTGTCTTGCTGGCGGCGATTACCCAGTCATCGCACGCCCTCTCTCGCTCAAATAGAATCCGCCACTTTACGAAATGAAAGACTGGGTGAAAGAAATAAACTGCCTCACACACCGCTAAGACCCAGCCAATTAAGGGATCGCGCCGCCGCAGATGCGCAAACTCATGTGCGAACACAGCGAAAAGCTCTTCATTACGAACCTTACTGACGAGCCTGGCTGGAACAGCCACAACAGGCCGTAAGAGGCCAAAAAGAAACGGCGAGATGTTCTCCTCGGTAACCAAAATCCGCGGCAGACACCTCAGCCCAAGCATGGTCGCAGCTTTCTTGCCCGATGATAGGACTATGTCTTCATTGACTTCAGCCGCACGGCGCACCACACGCCTTATCCTGCACCAGCCCAAAAACAGCCGGATAGACCATAGCGTGACACCGGCCACCCATACAACCATCAGCAATGCCCAGGCGCTCGGCCAAACACGCTTACCAGCCACGTCCACCTCTGCCACCGTTATTATCTGGCCAGATTCTTCAGCAACAGGCGCAGCTTCGGGCACCGAAATCGTGGGAGATCCTGCAACTACGGGCTTGGCCGACAGAGACTCGATATTCACACTGCCCGGCATCGTTGCTGCCGGCAAAAGAGGCAGGCTGATGGTTACCAGTGGCATCACCAGCAGTCGAAGCGGCACAAGCATCCAGAGCCAGAAGCGTACCGCTGCCGAGGCTCGCCTCAGGCATAACGTAAGCAAATATACAATCCCCGCTAAAGCGGTGCTTTGCCATATAATCGGCCACATCCCCGCAAGCCATCGGCTTGCAAAGAGGTTGGCAACCTCAAAAAAAGAGCTCATCTTATCTCTCCTTCTTTTCTTTCTAATTCTTGTGTGATCCGGCGCAAGGCAACGATCTGTTTCCGGCTCAAATCTTTTGTCTCCGTCAGATATGTGACAAACGGCACTGCGGATCCATCCAGCACACTATCCAGGAACTGCCCGATAAGTCTGGACATAACCTTACTGCGTTGCTCGGTGGGCGAGTATTGAAACACTCCGTCAACTTTACGCCGCTTCAAGAATTTTTTCGCATGCAATCGCTGCATAACTGTCAGTACCGTCGTCCGCGCGTAGTTTTTTCGCTCACCGAGCATTTTGGCCACTTCCTGAACAGTGCAAGGTTGATGCCGCCAGATGAGCTTCAACACCTCCAGCTCCAGTTCTCCCAGATGGGATTGCTTCATAGCCATCGATTCTCTCCTGGATCATAATCAGCAGATTAAACTACAACCGTAGTCAGCGTGAGTCCTACTACGCGCGTAGTCGAAAGTCAAGCACAAAAATAGAAATTTGTGGAAATTTTTATCTGCCGCCTTCTTAGGGCCTGGCAGCCGTCATTGAGCGGATCGGTGGCTACGGCGGCGGCGATGTGCTGACCTATAAATGGAGCTGGACGATCAACGGCCAGGCTCATACCGCGACCGGCGTTTCGCCGACCATTCAACTGCGCATCGGCCAGCATACAATTGAGCTGGTCGTCAATGACGGAACACAAAATTCTTCGCCGGACACCGTTGTTATTACCGTCGTTGGGCCAATTGAATCTGTCCTGTGGATATGGCCAACAGTAATTGAACGTAGCAATGGCATGATGCCATACGTATCGGCATTGGCTCGTCTGCCCGGCATCCCCAAGGACGCGGTCGATATTGCACAGCCGTTACTGCTTTATCCTGGCGCAATTAAATCGCTCCATCAATACGCGTTCGAATATGATGATGCAGGGACCGTGCGTACAAATGTGTTTGCGTTTTTTGATAAGGGCAAGCTGTTGGCGGCTGTACCGGAAAACGGAAAAGTGCAGTTGCACGTCGTTGGGCGGCTGAGGACCGGCCAATACTTCTACGGCACCTACTGGGTCAACATAGTGGAGTGAAATTGTCATCGAAGGGAGTCAGGATATCAGCAAATCAGGACGCAGGCCATCGCCGCCTCAGGGGATTAGGCAACTGATAATCTGATAACCTGATTGCCGCTTGCTGATAGCCCGGTGGCCCGATGACCGGCGGCGAGAAGTCCTCTCTGCCTGATGCTGCAACTGGCCGCTTGCATCGGTCAGGGCCACCACGCTGCCAAGACCATCAAAGTGATAGTAGTAGACCGCGTTGCTGTCAGCCAGGTCGATCATACAGACCGGCTCGTCAACACGCGGACCATATCTGTCCTCCGTAGCAGTTCTTTTGGCAGGACTACTACACAAAATACAGTGCTACTGCGGAGGATGGAGACGTATTTGCGCTGCAGCACCTGAGTGCCGGCAACGCCGGAGCCTGCCCGCTGGCAGGCAGAGGCGGAGGCGTTACAGTAGTGTAAAGTTCATCGCTGATTGTTCATGGTTCATCGATGAACAAAGAACAAGGAACAATGAACATGATTGATGTAGCGGGAAGATTCTTGCCCACTGAAAGTACGCGATTTTGCCCACTCGCCGGGCAACCATTTTCCCTGGGCTGGGCAATTTTTTGCCCAGTGTGGCACTGGGTACGCGTTTTGACCCGGTCAGCGGGTCATTTCTGCACCAGGGGTGGGTCAGTTTTGACCTACCTGGAGAAACGATTGCCCGGTCCTCGCACCCTTTCCCCCCGCCTTTTTTGCAGCCTGTTGCCTGAAACCTCTCTAATCTGAAACCTGGCGGGTCGGCCCTTTCGGACTGAGACGGCTTTGCCCGGACCTGGGTGTCGCAACACCGCTAAGGCATGCTGGCAGACCTCTGCCGTAGTACTATTAGAGTACTTTGAACCCTCGGACAAGACTCCAAGGGCATTTTTCTTCATTCTGCCACGCATTTTCCTTAGCCCATACACGGCTGCACTCTTGGCTCTTCTGGCTGCATCACTAAACAAAGCCTCCTTCAGAATATCCAAACCATCATCCTGCATCCAGGATAGATTGAAAGCAGCTCGCCGCGCGGTCGATGAATTGGATGAGTGTAACTGCTCGCGAAGCTTTTCGAGAAGCTTTACGGAGTCTTGGTCTTTTTCTCGGCCTGAAGGTTTTCTTTTCTCCAACCTCATAAATTCACCCCTCAATATGTCGGCACGTACACGCCCGTTACCGAAGTCCCTTTCTTTACAGGCGGTTGAACGAAAGAGCAAACACGCCACGTTACCTTCTTTGCTCAAACCGGCAAACTATCTACAGCGGCCCTCGCTCAGCAGTATGGCCAGTTCAGGTCCTCAGTCCCCGCCGAGTCTATACCCACGCCTCCTGCACGCCCTTCTGCCGAAAGCCAGACTCCTTTGAATCAGTGTGAATGACACGATCAGTCCCGTACTTAGACCGGCACTCCCTCTCCACAATCTGGCGTATTTTGACAGTACATGAGCAGTCTGTCAACTGATTTATTTGCAGAAAAATGACAACATTCTGAATATTGCCATATCCAAGCACAATACCGCTGAGCGCGAGGCGTTGTTCCTTGTGGTTGCTATTCAATGAATGCCGGCCTGCAAGCCACACGTACAGTTTTTACCGGACGCTGGGAGGGTTGCGTCCATCCTGTTGGCCTGTCACGTCACTCGATCATCCCGAAAGCGTCTTTCTACCGGCACTGAGTTGCACCTACCGCTGCCAATGCCATCGTTAAGCAGAAGTTGCAGTCTTAATGCCGTGGTATTTGCCCAGGAAAGCACATTTTTTGTAATAAAATGGCATTTCCAAGCGTCTATAGCAGGAAAGAACGTGCCTGGCTGGTATTTTACACGGCTTTTACTGCGTTCTGCATCGGTCTTAGCGTCATATATGTATTATGTTTTTGAGGTAATCAGCTAAAAATGAATGAGCAGCCAAATACGAATAGAAAGAGAAAGCTGGGGGAGCTTCTTCGTGAGAGATCCTACCTGGACGAGTCCAGCCTCGAGCTGGCACTTGCAGAACAAAAGGTCCAGCATAAACGGCTCGGCCAGATTTTGCTTGAGCTTGGCTATATAACCCAGGCCCAGCTAAATGAGGCACTTTCGGTGCAGGCAGGAATAGAGAAAGTAGACTTGACCGACGTCTCTCTAAACTCCGCAATCATTGCTCTGGTGCCGCCGGATTTAGTCAGCAAGTACAACATTCTGCCGCTGTGGAAAGAAGATGGCCGACTGGCTGTGGCGATGACCGACCCGTTCCAGGCGCGAGCCACGGAGGATTTGCGATTGGTAAGCGGCCACCTGATACGGCGGTATTACGCTGACCCCCCGCAGATGGAGATCGCAATACTGAAATTCTACGGCAGTAATGTAGCGCGGATGCTGGATAATCTTGCTCCGGCTGAAAAGCAAGGCCAGGCCGATCTGGACAACGGCGATTACTCGCCGGCCAAGCTGCACGAATTGGCAAGAGAGCCATCTTTAGTTAACCTTGTGAATCTGATTGTATTTGAAGCGATTGAAGCCCGAGCAAGTGACATACATATCGAGCCATTCTCGGACAAAGTAAAAATCAAATACAGAATTGACGGCATGCTTGTGGAGAAAACGCCCTCATCCAAGCGCCTGCAGGCGGCGATTATTTCACGCATTAAGATCATGGCCAACATGAATATCGCCGAGCGTTTTGTGCCCCAGGACGGACACATCGAGTTCACAGGCAAAAACGGCAGGGTTGACATTCGTGTCTCGACCGTTCCAACGGTGTACGGCGAATCCATTGACCTGAGACTTCTGGACAGGCGAGCATCACTGATACAGCTTGAAGACCTGGGAATGAACAAACAGTGTTTGGATGGTTTCTCTCAATGCATGCAGAAAACACACGGTATTATCCTCGTTTGCGGCCCCACGGGTTGCGGCAAGACAACAACACTTTACGCCGCGCTGAATAGGATATATTCGCCGGCTGTAAACATGATGACCATAGAAGACCCTGTGGAGTACCAGCTTGACGGTGTTAACCAGATGCCTGTCAATCCCAAGAGGGGGCTAACCTTTGCCAGCGGCCTGAGACACATACTTCGCCATGACCCCAATATCATAATGGTGGGAGAAGTTCGCGACCGGGAGACTGCCGACATAGCGATTCGCGCAGCATTGACCGGACACCTTGTGTTCTCGACACTTCACACTAACGATGCAGCGGGGGCGGTTACAAGATTGATTGATATGGGCGTCGAGCCATTCCTCTTGGCCAGCTCGCTGGAAGCAGTAGTAGCTCAAAGGCTGGTACGTAAGATCTGTCCGGACTGCAAAGAGACGTACCAGCCGGACGAAAGCATTCTAAAGTGCCTGAACGGCTCAATGGAGATTGACCCCGATGTGAAGTTCTATCATGGCACCGGCTGTAATAAGTGCGTGCAGACCGGCATGAGCGGAAGGGTAGGCATATTTGAGCTGCTTCGGATAACGGGTAGGCTGCGCGAGCTGATAGCCGCCAAGCCAACCACCGAACAGATCATAAAAGCAGCGCCGGCGGATCATGTAACTATGATACACGACGGTCTTGCCAAGGTGGTGGAAGGTATTACCA
>Ga0315296_10001952_pt1 | contig 17820 bp, 17 predicted proteins | sample YL17G14_18_MG_FD_203921 | JGI IMG/M metagenome (GOLD analysis project Ga0315296, IMG submission 203921) | Sediment microbial communities from Yellowstone Lake, YNP, Wyoming, USA - YL17G14_18 | ecosystem: Environmental > Aquatic > Freshwater > Lake > Sediment | place: USA: Wyoming | collected... | reverse complement strand
GTAGGTTGCCCAAACCTACTGAACTTAGCAAGCACTGCTTTCACTGTGTTGAAGACAAGCACTGCGTCCTGGGGATAGATCTTTGGGTCTCGCGTAGTATCAATCAGTTTCATGAGTTCAAAGATACTGAATGTTTCATCCTGAATGACCGTTGCAAGGTCTGCTACTCCGCTTGTCTTGGCATAGATGTCCAGCAACTCTTTGGCTCTTGGGCTGAGCTTGTCAAGATCTATTTGATTCATTCAGACCCCTTCTTGCCTTTTGGTTGGAGGTCCTTGGATGCTTCCTTTGACCCTTCCTTGGCTATGCTGATTCCGGCTTTTGCAGCTATGGCAAGTTTTAATGTTTCAGACAGCGGTAGTTTCTGGAGAAGGTCGCTGACGTCTATTCCCTGATTAGACAGCGCAACCAGCATTGCTCCAAGGTCTGCGCCCGTCTCTGCGCTCACTGGAATGCCCAGAATGTTGCTTTCTCCGCTTGTGACTAGGTTGATCTTCGCCACCTTCAGTCCTTCGCTTAGGGCGGCAAACTGTGCTTGTTTGATGGTTTGGTTTGCTCTGATGATTTCTAAGGACAGACCTGCTTCATTGTACTGTTTGAGCGCCAAGGCTTTCTTTTCAGTTCCCTCTGCCTCCGCAAAGAGTTTCTGCTTATTCACATCTGCTTCGGCAAAGCCTGTCAGTTTTGTGTACTGTGACTGCCCTTCTGCTCTCTTGATGTTGGCTTGGGCTTCTCCTTCTGCCTGGACAACGGTAGCCTGTTTGTTGATGTCTGCCTGTCCGACAGTTAGAACTCTGCTTGCCTCAATAGTCTGTTTGTTTGCCTGCTGGGTAGCTTTGGCTATCTCCTGTTGTTTCTCTTGTTCACTCTGCCCGATCCTCTGATCTTTCAGGATTTGCCTTATCCTGTATGTCTGTTCAGCTTCTGCTCTCTGCGTCTCCTTCTCCTGATTGGCGATTGCCTCAACTATTGCAGCATTCTTCTCATAGTCTGCCAACTGTTTTCTAGTTTCGGTCTCAATCAGTTTTGCCTGTCTGGCCTCAATATCTTTGATAACAGTATAGCCTTCAATGTCTCTGAAGTATATGACTTCCAAGCCGGCAATCTTGATTCCCCACTCAGACTTCAGGATTGGCGCTACTTCCTCTTTCACGATTTGGCTGAACTTGGCCCTGTCTTTCATGATGTTGACGACATCCATCTTCATAGAAGAGTTTCTTGCAACCGCTTCAATCAAGTCCTTGACATCAGCCTGTAGTGCAGGGAAGCCTGTGGTTTCTTCGGTTTCCACCCTGCCCAGCTTTTCTGCGGCAAGGTCAGGATTCTCCAAGTTTAACCAGCACCTGACATCACCGGCGAACTTTGCCATGTCAATGTCTCTCAATGGGATGTTTGAGATCACCAGTTTGATGTTCTCCAGTGGCACGATTGATCTCTGCATGAAATAGGGAACGTACCAATAGGCGCTCTTCTCTCCCTGTCTTGAACAGTAGACTTTTCTGCCTCTGCGTCTGACGACAATATGAGCTTCATGTGCTTTGACAACTGTGTAGCTTCTTGAAATAATGAAGAAAGCAACTACTGCTATCAAGAATGCTAAGCCTACAATCGTCGCTATCGTTCCTATATCGAAATCCATCTCGCATTTCCCCTTTCTTCTGTGTAGCAAATTAGGAATACCGAGATTTAAAGTTTAACAGAATACCTGTGCCCTTGTTTCTGTTGAGCATTCTGTCTCATTTCTAGTGACTTGGAAGAAACAAAGTTCCGTTCTAAGGACATTGTGGAAATGATTGAAGTATCTGAAAAACAGCCTCATCTGGTTCATGTTCAACTACGAAAAATCACTGCAGACAAGGCGCCTAGAACAAGCGGAAGCCTGATCCAATGTGTGAAGTTGTCTTCGACTGATGTACTCGTACGCCGGCTGCGATCTCCACAAACTCCTTCAACGTGAAGTTAGCAAATTCGTACGTCGGCGATCCGAACCTGACACCGTGACAGTTAGGATCAACATAGACAAACACCTTGTTGTCGCCAAGCGGAAAAACAGCCTCATTGACCAAGCCAAACTGTGGCTTCATCAAAACCTTGAAAGGCCAAATTTGACAAGCCTTAGGCTTCATGTTCTGCAATGCACAGTAACTCGCGTCCGGACCACTCTGCAAGAAAGCACACGAGCCATCATTTCTCCTTCTAATGAACAGCTTGTTCAAGCCAGAAGCCGTCTGTCCGGCGCCAAAATTCTTGACGATGTTCAACCATTCATTGAAATGGAGAACAACACTGTAGAGTCTGCAACAATCTCCGCACTGGATACACTTCCAGTCTGCAACGTAGCGCCAAGGAACAAACTCCAACTTGCACTTCACTATAGAAAACTCAAGAATAGGCGTCTCTTATAAAATCTGCTTTGCAAATGGACGCAACTTCTCAGAGATTTCCAAAGGAATCTTGGCAGATTTCCCCGCCTGCTTATCCGCAGCTACGATCACGAGATAACCCTCGGCCAACAGATCTCCCGACACTCTGTTGGTCACCATGAACCCTAATCGCAGAACTTTTTCCCGCAACTCCTCCACAGAAACCACAATCTCCAAAACGTCATCGTAGTGTGCAGGCTTCTTGTACCGACAAAAAGCCTCAACTCTCGGAAACCACAATCCACTCTCCCTAAGATCCGTGAAAGTGAAACCCAAAGAAGCATAGAACTCTTCTTCCGCCCTCTCAAAGAACCTGAAGTAGTTGCTGTAATGCACCACGCCGGCGGCGTCGGTGTCAACCCAAGTAACCCTGAAAGAGGTCTTGAAAGAACCCGCACACATACCTTTCAACTAAGGCCTTTTGTACAGATAAATCGTATGCGATGGAAACCCTAATGTCTGATTTTCACAGAAGTTCACAACCTTCACTGGTTTCCAGCCAACGATCTCGTAGTCGTGTGAAACAATCCTCACTCCACGCTTCAACTCATTCTCCAGCTTCGGCTTGATCTTCTCATTCGCGCTTGTCGTCAAATAGAGGAATATGACATCAGCCGAGGTCAAGTCAGTCTTAAACATGTCCCCGTTGACAATCGTGATTCTGTCTTGGAGAGATAGTTCGTAGACAGTGCTCAAGGCTTTCTTCGCGAGATCCTCCCTGAGTTCAACTCCAACAGCTCTCGCGCCGCGCTCCTTGGCCGCCATCAACACCGTTCTGCCATCGCCGGCGCCCAAATCAAAAAACACTTCACCAGCCTTCAGCTCAGCTAAGGCTAGCATTTCACGTATTACCTGAGGCGGACTGGGGACAAACGGGGCAATGAACAAATCGGCATGCCTTCATTCGAATGTTTGACGTACTGTTAAACCAATAAACCTGACTCTCTAAAAGCCTTTACGCGTCTATGATACATACGTTGCCTTTTTAGGCTGCGGTTGCCTAGCCTCTCCGCATTTCAGGCAACTTTGAGCACACATATCAAGATACTTCGCTTCGTCACTTGCACTGATAGCCTCAGTGGCCTTCCGACACATCTCACTGGGCTCGTCACAACCCTCTTCCTTACACAACTTGGAAACTGACATGCAGATCTCCCGAACATCCTCGGGTTCAAGTACTGCACGGTTGGTACGGACCAATAGGCAGATCTCACGAGCAAGAACGCATGTCTTGACGTACTTGATTCGTTCAAGAATCTCGTCACGAAGCTTCTTGCGGCTTATTTCCACAATATTTTCCTCACGCTATACAGTCAACGCTCAAGTAGTCAATAGCTTCATTTAAAGCTTGTTTATTCTTGATATTAGAGAACGGCTGGTTTTTCCAAACTGGTTTCTGCAAGCACATCACATTATCCGCGGAAAATCGCTTTAGGCAACTCAATTGGGAAGCAAGTAGAACTCAAAATATCCAACAGAAAAAGTAATTATGCTGCCATACGAGTCTTGGAGGAGGTTTCCCAATGAAACTGAAGATACTGCACACGAACGACCTTCACAGCAGATTCGAGGAATTCGCAAGGATTGCATCGGCCATCGAAGAACAACGCGACGAAAAAACGCTGATTCTCGATGCTGGCGACAACGCTGATTTCTCGAGACTAGAAACAGAAGGCACTAATGGAAGAATCAGTTCCGCCCTTCTCAACAGAATGGGATACACTGCAAGAGTCTTTGGAAACAATGAGGGTTTCGCAGGAAAAGAAAACACCAGGATTACAGCGGAAACCTCAGATTGCCCGGTAATAACGTGTAACATGTACGATCTGGAAGGCAAGAAATTAGGTTTCCTAAAGGACGCCATAACCCTAAACGTGTCGGGCATAAGAATTCTGATAATCGGAGTAACAGCTCCGTTGAACGTGTTTTATCGTCTCTTCGGAATCGAGGTCAAGGACCCTGAACAAGAGGTGCAAAGAGTTCTTGCCGAACATGAAAACACTTCTTATGACCTGACAATTCTAGTGTCACATCTCGGTCTGACGGGAGAGAAGAACATTGCATCAAAATTCCCGAACATCGACGTAATCATTGGCGGACACTCCCATACGATTCTGGATAAACCTTTGGTTGAAAATAGGACTATTATCTGCCAAGCCGGACATTTCGGCGAATACCTTGGTGAGCTAACGCTAAACTTGAACGATGCAACGAAGAAGATTCAAGACTTTAGCGGAAGAATCATACCTTCCCAACGGTATCCGCAGCATCCTGAAATCGTGAGACTATTGAAAAACCTCGCGGAGCAGGCAGACAAGAACATGTCCAGAGAATTGTACTCAGTCAACAGATCACTAAATCATTCTCTAACAAAAGAAAACGCTATTGGAAATCTGCTGGCTGATGCACTGAAAGACCTTTTGAAAACTGAGATCGGAATCATTAACAGCGGGGCCATAGACCGAGGAGTAGAAAAAGGTGTCATAAGTAAGAAACTATTGCATGAACTATCACCGTCACCATTGAATCCAACTCACATGGAACTCAAAGGAAGCGACATCAAATCTGCACTCGAAAAATCACTACATAGAAAGTACCAGTTGAGCGACGGTAGGGGTGCAGGGTTCAGAGGCAAAAACTTGGGAAACATCCAGGTCTCTTGCAACGTTCACGTGAAGCTGGAATCTCCCTACAGAATAGAATCAGTAGCTGTGGACGGTAAACCTCTCGATCCAGAAAGATGGTACACCGTTGGAACGTCTGACTATCTGCAACGAGGCACGGGATATCAAGAGCTTGCCAACAATCGCAATGAATGGTACAGGCCAGAATTCCTAAAGGACGTTCTTGAGCAATACCTTAGGATCGAACGATTCTTGGAATCGGCATTCAAGCAACGTTTTGAAGTTGAAAACACTTAGAGAATACACTTTTTTTCGGCAGAATGTCTACCAGAATCGCTTGCTCAGAGCCTTCCGCTCGGCCTCAAGAACCAACTCGTAGAACCTGTCATCCACCTTTGGCTGCTTCTCAAGAACAGCTCTCACATCTGACGGCTGAACTTTTCTCGCAGACAAGGCAATCGCTGCGGCCTTTCCATATTTCTCCATCAGCTTCGCGGTTTGCATTGCCTGACCGTGAAGTTTCTCTTCTGCTTTGGTCAGCTTCTGACCTTGCTTCTCAACAAGCGGCAAAAGGGTCTCCTCATCTACCTTCAAGAACCCAATCCCCGAAGATCCACATCTCGGACACTTCGGCCTGTCTGGGAGATCCTTGATCTTCAGCTGTTCGCTGTAACTCCAGCAGTTTGTGCACACAAAGCTACTCGTCTCATTCAGCAGTCTTGCTTTCGCCGATTCAACCAGCACGGCGCGCATCCTTTCGGGTGGAATCAAATCCGTTTTCATGCTAATGCGTTCAATGCCTAGACGTGCAATGGGAGTCGAGGCACCGCCAGTTTCCACTTTGACAACCTTGAAATCACCGTCACGTATTCGTCCAAGAATCTGAAGCAGCATTTCAACGTCTAGATCCTTGGTGAACACTTCCTTCAACGCTTCTTCATAAACAGGCGTCCCTTCGAAACTCTTCACCAACTTCTGAAGACTCACGCTGCTGAAATCTGCCCACTTCTGCAAAGCACCGAAACGATGTGCCACGTGAATCATTCGCCTTTTGAACAAACCCGTTTTCAGAGTTGCATTGGTCAAACTGTCCCGAACAGTCTGCTCCGACATTGTCTTCACGTCATCAAACAATGTAACGATCTGACCTGCGTTCACGTTGCCCATTGTTTGCACAAAAATCCGGTAAGGATCGTGCTGAACAACCGCGGTAAAACCCATCTTGTCGGAAACCAACTCGCCTAACAACAAAGCCAGAGCCCTGTTGGCCAGAGAACCGAAGTTACAGTGAATAAGAACGAACTCTTTCCAATCTTCAACGATCATCCGCTTGTCCGTGGGAGCAGGAAAACCAGCATTCACGTGCTCAATGGTTTCACTGAGAGCTCGCAATATTGCATCCTTATCAGACGGATACTTTTCACTGAGCTTCTCAGCAATCTTCTCGGTTGAGGTACCCTTCCTGAACTGTTCTTCAACGAACCCTCTGATCAAACCGACTTCCTGTGAAACCATAAACGGAACCGGAATCTCTTCACCTATCCAACTTGGAATAGCGCCCGTGGGATCTTCGATAGGTCTAACGTGAACCTTCTCTTCGGAGACAGTCTGGATAATCCACGGCGAACCGCGTATGATGAATTTGGTTCCAGGCTTGCCGAACTCAGCCATGAACGCTTCGTCCAAAACCCCGACTGCTTGATCGTTCGATTCGTCGATGACGAGGAACTGTTTTTCTTCAGGAATCATCGACAAATTGTCAAAGTAATATTCAAACAGGGCCTTGGACTGTCGGGGCCGCAGAACCATCTTGTCCTCAAACGAAACCCACGCCAACCTCGGAAAGCGGCCGTGCATGTACTTCAAGACACGCTCAACATCGTTTTCGTTCAAATCCTCGTAAGGATATGCCTTCTTGAACACCTCGACAATCTCTGAGAAACCGAGGCGCCTATTCTTGATGAGTAAACCTGCGATCTGATGCGAGAGCACATCGTACGGTTTCGGAGGAATTACAACTGGCTCCAAATCCTCTTTCAAAGCCATCTTCGCGATCGCCATCGCCTCAAGCGCATCGTCAGAGTCTAGAGCAACAATTACTCCATCGGCGGTTTTTCCAACGCTGTGGCCGCTTCGACCGATACGCTGAATAAGCCGAGTCGCTTGCCTCGGACTCATGTACTGGATGACCAAGTCGATCCTGCCCACGTCAATGCCCAATTCGAGAGAACTGGTGCACACAAGTCCCTTCAACGCACCGCTCTTCAAACCTTTCTCAGCCGCCAAGCGAGATGGCTTTGCAAGCGAACCGTGATGAATGGAAACTGGGAAATCCATGTCCCAGACCTTGAATCTACTTGCTAAGACTTCAGAAACAGCACGAGTGTTCGTGAATAGTAGCACGGACTTGTGCTGGTTGATGTACTCTTTGATGATGCGCAGCCTAGCTGCGACTTCAGGATGCGTGTAAAGCTGGGAAGCCAAACGCAAATCATCTTCATCCGGTTTGGGAAATATGATCTTCAAACGCATTATTCTCGCAACAGGGACCCGCACGATTTCAACTGGTCTTCCCGAGCCAACGAGAAATTGGGCAACTTTGTCGGGGGTGCCGATGGTTGCGGATAAGCCTATCAACTGGAAGTCTCGTCCTATCATCAACCGAAGTCTTTCCAAAGCCAAGGCCAACTGGCTTCCACGCTTGCTGTCAGCCATTTCATGAACTTCATCAATGATAACCCATCGCACCTGTTGTAAGTGTTGACGCATAATCCAACCGGACAGAATGGCCTGCAACGTTTCAGGAGTTGTGATCAGAATTTCAGGAGGTATCCGCGATTGACGCAGTCTCTCCTTGGTCTCGGTATCCCCGTGACGCACCGCCAATTTGACGTCTAGGTTGTTGCACCACCACTCAAGCCTCTCAAGCATGTCTCGGTTTAACGCCCGCAGAGGAGTGAGATACAGGACCTTGATGCCAGGAGTGCCCTGCTGTCCCTGCAGGAGCATGCTCAAGACGGGCAAGAAAGCCGCTTCAGTTTTGCCAGTTGCAGTTGGCGAGATCAGCAGGACGTTTTTTCCCTGAAGAATCAACGGAATGGTCTTCTCCTGCGGATCGGTCGGTTTCGAGAATTCCTTCTGCTCAATGAGCCTTCGAACCGGCTTAACAAGCAAATCAAAAGCGTTTGCTGGAGACTCTTTCAACGCTGGCTAACCTTCGGTTGTAATGGGAATAAGCGTGAAATCATAGGTAAAAGCATTATCCCAAAGAAAAAGAAGAACCAACAACACTAGACAGAAACGCAGACTATGATGTTTACACATGAAAAAAGTAAAAGAAAGAAGGATTATTTGGACTTGGTCATGTGCACATTTTTCATCAGAACGTAAGCACTCAGAGCAGGAGGATCGACTTCGCTCCACCAGTGCACGTGCTGTCTCTCTTTCGAAACGGCGGCAATATTGCCCAGCATTGCGAAAACGTTGTCGCTTATCCGAAGATCCTTCAGAGACTGCTTGATCTCTCCTTTGTCTATCAGAAAAATGCCGTCTCTGGGAATCGTTGAGAAATCGCCCTTGGCAGAGTTTTGGAACCGAGTATACCACGTGTTAGTCAAATAGAGCCCCTTCTTCACTTCATGGAAAAGCTCGCCTTTGCCCCTGTTTCCAGCTTCAAGTTCAACGTTCCAAGGAGTTGGGCTGATCAGACCGGCATTCGCGGTAGTCTTGGTCTTGAAGATTTTCGCTGTCGACGTGTTGTGAAGGTACGTCTTTAGTACACCATGATCTATGAACACGTTCTCTTTTGTGGGAACTCCTTCGTCGTCGAAAACTCTGTTGGACATCGAATATGCGGCGGGATTGTCCTTCAACGTAACAGACTCGGGTGCGACTTTCTTGCCAAGTCTGTTGACGAACACTGATGTTTGAGTCATGATGGAAAACGCTGATGCCATTCCCGCCCAAACGCCGAGCAATGAACCGAAGATTAAAGGGTCAAATACCACGTCGTAGACACCCTCGTTACCAAGCTTAGGGTTCTTTGCCAGTTTTGCGATCATCCCTGCTTTCTCGCCTGCTCTAGAAGGTTCAAAACCTTTCAGTGTCGAACTGCATTCAACCCCGTGGCCTGAAGCTTCTCTTTCCGAGAACGCTCTGATCGAAAGCTCGACGGCGGAACGTGCATCTGTCCCGACTGGTCCTTCAGATGAAGATAAGTAGATGTCCTCGAATTTCGAGAACAGAATGCCTCCACTGTCAATCTTCGAGCCTGCTTCCTTCTTGGCAGCATCGATCGCTTCAAACACGTAGTCAGTTGGCTTCTCCAAGTCTAGCAGTTTTTTGTCAGCTTTGCTCTTCGCGTAACGGAATTTGCCCTTGGCAAATCCTTTGAACGTTGGACTCTCTTTTGAGACCTTTGCCAACTTCATCAGCTGTTTGAGACCGGTATCAACGTCAACAAAATCATGCATCAGAGTTGCTACTACTCGTTTCTTCCATGCCAGCACGACGTCAGTCACATAGTCGTTCCATGCTACAGTGATGTCGACTTGGTTGTTGCTGAACCGAAGTTGACGGTACCTGCCGATAGTCGTCTTGGCGATGACTTCGTCAGCACCCAACTTCTTTGCTTTTTTCACGATTTCTTCTGTCTTACTTAACTGGTCTTTCATTTGACAAACACTCCTTTTAGCCTGAGGCACGGCCCGCCTGTGTACACGGGAGCTCCTTGAGCTGGGTCACCTTTGCCACACGTCGCCGCTTCAAACTCGACTCTTTTTGAAACAGCATCAACAGCACTCCAGAATTTTTCAGTGGTAGTCTCGATAACTGGTCTGGCTATTGGCCCTTTCAATTCGCCTCTCTCGATGAGGTATGCCTCTCTACCCACGTAACGCTGGTTAAACCGCTTGTCATCAATGTTCCATTCAGTGAATGATTTCATGTAGATGCCGTGCGCAACGTCTTCAATCAGTTCCTCTTCGCTCAGGTTTCCAGGAAGAACAAAAGTGTTTGCCATGCGAACAATGGCTTCCCTGTCATAGTTGACCGATCTTGAGGAACCGTTGCTTCGGGTATCAAGTTTTGCAGCCGATTCCCTGTTGTGCAGAAACGCGTTTATCATTCCATTCTTGTACAGGAACCTGCGTCTCGCTTTGACGCCCTCATCGTCATACAAGTAGTACCCGTAACTGTTCTTAACTGTTGGATCGTCCACGATGGTGACAGCTTCACTTCCGATTCTTGTCCCTATCCAGTAGAGGCCGCCTTGGTAAATGAAGGATCGTCCAGCCTGACTCATCTCACGTCCCAAGATTCTGTCAGCCTCCATGGGATGCCCGCAGGACTCGTGAGCCGCGATTCCAGTTACTTCAGTCCCGCAGATCAAATCCATTTTCCCTGGTTTCACTGTTTTTGCCTTTGCTATCACATCCTTCAAGACGTGTGCGTCGTGAACCATTTTCTCCGCGATCTTGAATTCCTTGAATGCTTCCCATCCACCACTGTAGCCAAACTGTTCGTAAGCCTGCTCAGTCTTTCCTTGCTCTGAAACTGTTATGAAATAGTAGGCACCGATTCTGGGCACGAAAGACGATATGCACGAACCTTCCGAATTAACAAAATACTTTGAGATCAGGGAGATTGAACACTGAGCCATTGTGGCCGGAATCTTGACTCCAGAAGACGTTAGACTCTTCTGAACCTCGGTGAGTGCTGCAACTCTGTCTTCTGTGGAAATGTTTTCGATCTTCTTTTCTTGTTGAACGGCCCATTTTACTTTGACGCCTTTCTCTTTGGCAAATGACAACTTTTCTTTTCTCTTTGCAGCCTTTGCGTACTTGAAAGCCAAGTCCACTGTCGCTTTTGCTTCGTCTTTTGACCACTTGTTTGTTGACGCAAAACCGATTCCGCCGTCAGCCATGATTCTCACGCAGAATCCGCTGTCGACTGCCTTGGCGTAGGCTTCTAGGCTGCCGTTTCTCAGCATTATGCCATCGCCGACTTGACTCTGTCCTCGAACCTCGGCGTACTCGATTCTCTTTCGCAAAGCATAGTCCAATGCGCAGTCCACGATGTCTTCTTCCATTTTCACCAACCTTTTGGAAGACAAGTGTGGAGGGAGGATACATAAAATACTTTCACTTGAGCGTAACGTGCCGCAAGAGTCTTTTGATGAAAATTCAGGTACGTCACCGATTTTTCAAGTGAAACGTGTTTACATTGAGACCTGAGGCAACCGCTTGAACGGGGAGCTATGGAAAGTTATTTATCCACCATCATATGTGACCATGGATATTGAGATGTATCGGAGGAAATTAGAATGGTTAAATGTCCAAAATGCGGAACCGAAGTGTCGAAACCAAAGAAGACATGGACGATGGCTGGACGACCTGACAAAGCAGGCAAAAGAACTCAATTGGAAATCGGACTGTACGAATGTCCGAAAGATCACAAAGTATTCCGACAAGTTCTCAGCAAGAAAAAGATTTAGACAAGCTGATACTGCTAGCCAACCCTCCCCTCTTTTTCATCTTTCAAAGCGCTAAGTTTTAAAGGACGCTATGCCTAGTTGACCAGACAAGCTTTAATGATAGAAGGTTTCTGAATGGCAACATCAGGATCCAAGCATATTTGGAAGAACGAGTATTTCCAGACAATCGTTATGATTCTGATCATAGTGGGAATAGTGTTCGGCTTCTGGTACGGCACACGTTTTGTGCTGAACACGGATTATCCGATGCTGGCAGTGGCTTCAGGAAGCATGTGTATGCAACCGGGCATCTACTGTGACGGATGGTCACACCCGTTTGACAGAACACTTCACGTCGGAGACCTCATAATAGTGCAAGGTGTAAGAGCCGAAGACATCTATGCAGTACCATTCAACGAAACCGGACGATCAGGCGACATAATAGTGTTTCACTCGTACGGCGATGAATTGATCGTGCACAGAGCCGTCGATAAAAGAGTTGACAGTAACGGCCTACTCGAAATCAAGCAGGAAGGAGATGGAAACGGAGTTGGCTCGGGTTCTTGGATCAATTCAAACTTGATAATAGGGAGAGTTGTCATGCGAGTCCCATGGATCGGTCATCTTGCACTCTACATGCGCAACTCGACGGGCATACTTCTGATAGTGGCTCTAATAATCATCCTGATCGTTGTCGAGTTTATACTGCCGCTCGTGACTGGCAAGAAAACGGAGAACGACGTCGACGAACACGTGGAGAAGATGCCTGAAACAGAAAACCAGACTTAACGTTTCTACGGTAGCTCGTTCAGGCACTTAAGGCTTCATGAACTGAAAAGGCAGACATCTACTCGATTCGTTATTCTCTGTCGGATAACCATGTTTGCTCTCGCTCCGTTCCAGCGTGCAAGAACGGAAAAACGCGTCTGTCGTACTTGCTTGGGTAGAAAAGAGGGGTGTTAGGGCGACGGTAAGCTTGTCTTTGGTTCCGGTCTCTTTCTGGCCAGATAAACTAGAACTCCGATGCTAGCCAAGAGAAAACCTATCCCGAACAGGAGCCAAGCGTATCCTTGGAAAGTCAGTAGACTGCCGCTGCCCTTTAGTATGTCCGCTAGCGCGTTTTCAAACGTCGACCACTTTTCTGTTTCATTAGAATAAGCCTGCTGCACGAAATCCAAAGAGTCTCTGTAATACTTGCTTGCACTACTGAAGTCTCCTCTCAGGTAAGAGTCGCTCGCAACAGACTTGGCAACACTCGATTTCAGGATTAACTCCCTTGCCTCTGCCGTGAGAAAAGGAACACCGCCAGAAGGTGTCGATGGGTATGCCTCAACCTCTTTCTTGTAATTGTAAGCGTTTTTTTGGTCGGAAGAGAAGACGGCAAAACCACTGCCACTCTGTGTCCACGCGCCCACCACGCGTTTGTTTCCACTTGTACTATTCACGTGCTCCACATAAATCGTATAACCGTGCACAACGAGGTTGGACGCGAATGACGCCGAAGGAACTGTGAAGTTTATCGTGAAGACATGTGATTGAAGACTCGAAACGACGAATGGGCTGTCAGTGCTGCATTCGCTTGAAGTGTAGTTCGTGCCCCAGTCGAAACCCACTGTAACGGCTGAGACGTTTATTGGAACACCAGAGTATTCGTTGTAGACGCTTACAACTAGATTTGCAGATGTCTCCTCCTCATAAGCGGTTACGGTCGCACCATAGAACGTATCATAGCTGTTCCTGACGACTGCACCAATCCAATTGTAGTTGTTTATCGAAGCCTGCGCCGCGGGTATTCTCACCGCGGAGATAAGGATCAGAGAGTACAACATCATGCACACTAAGACAGACCTTCTCATTTTATTTTCACCGTTCATTTCACTGATGAACATCTCACAGATTATACAGTTCAGCTATTATGACTTTCGAAAGAAAACAACTTTGGCCCATGCATTCGCCAGCACGGCCTTACCTAGCGCGAAGATGCAGCACCTAAGGCTTTATAAAGGGTATATAAGCAATTCACCAGTAAGAAGAGGACACTCAATGCCGAAAAGCAAAGCCATAATCAAAATCGAAAACGTCGTAGCATCAGCCACACTCAACCAAAAAGTCGACTTAAACGCCGTCGTCAAAAGCTATCCAGGAGTCGAATACCGCCCAGAACAGTTTCCAGGACTGGTTTTCCGACTAAAAAGACCAAAAACCGCCACACTGATCTTCAACTCCGGAAAAATGGTCTGCACGGGAGCAAAAAAAGAGCAAGATGTCTATGACGCAGTTCATAAGCTCCACGGAATATTAGAAGAACAAGCCCTAATATTCTATGAGTAGGGCTCTCGCTTCTGCCTCTTTTCTTATCTCTTCTTGACTTGTTTCAGAATAGTTTTCAACTGTTCTTCATCGATCGTTCCAAGCTCATTCAGAGTGTTGACGATTTCAGTCACGGTCAATATGGCATGAAGCTTTATGCCGCTCTTTTCAAGCCTCTTCATGCCTCCTTCCTGTCGATCTATGAGCACGATGGCATTATTGACCACGCCACTCTCTGCCGTAATGGACCTTGCAGCTTTCTGAAGCGATAAACCTGTCGTGACAAGGTCGTCAACCAATAGTACGCGGTTTCCAGGAGCGATTATTCCTTCGATTCTTCTTTGCCTACCATGAAACCGAGCACCCTTCCGCACGTACAGAAACGGTTTCTTCAAAGTGAAAGCAACAACCGATGCAATTGGCATACCAGCAATCGGAACACCCACGATTCTCTCGAAGTTTTCCATTCCAACTTGACTCTTAACGAATTTCACTGTGAAGTCACAGATCTTTTGAAAAGCATCAGGAAAACTTGGCACTATTCGCAGATCAATGTAGTAAGGGCTCATCTTTCCGCTGGAGAGTTTGAAAGCGCCGAACTTCAGGGCCCCGATCCTGTCAAGAATCTTACAGATCTCAACCTTCGTATCTTGATCCTTTTTTTCAGCAACCAACCTCTCACGCCTTCTTCGAAACCTGGTATATCTTGCCTGTCTCAGGAATCAAACAGGTTATCTTCGGAAGCTCCTTCTTCAAAAGCTCCGCGAACCTCTTCTGATCCGACCCTGAACCCGTGTGGTAAGGCACCGCCACCTTAGGTTTCGATAACCTCGCAATGTCCACGCCAGTTTCAGGAGACGTGCCAGGCGCGATTCCGACTGTGCAGAACGCAACGTCCAGTTTTTCCCTCTCACCTATCTCCACCATTTCAGGAAACGGGAGACTATCGGCAGTGTGAAAAACTTTCAAACCGTCCTCACTCGCTATGACGTAGGAAATTGGTGTTGCAGCCGGCGGATGATTAGACTTCTCGACTTTTGCAGACACTTCACCGATTTTGATCTCGGAACCTTGCTTAGCTTCCTGCAACTTGTCAGGCGGAATGACATTTCGCAACCGTCTAAAGGAAGTGGGATCAGCAACAACCAAGCATCCTGTGAGCTTGTGCAATTCTACGATTACAGATTGATCCAAATGGTCATAATGCTCATGAGTTACCAGTACGGCATCAGCAACTTTGAAGTCACGGGGTTTAACATCCACTGGATCTATCACAATAGTCTTTGACGGGGTCTTAATGGTGATGCCTGCATATCGGTTGAACCATGTAAAGTAGATCTCATTCTTGGAAGGTTTCTTGTTGATCGACATGTTTGATACCTCAGCGTTTCTACTTAGTGTTTTTCGGGTCTTAAGAACTTATTCCAATTCGATTTTGTCAAAGAAATTCTAGATCAACAGATTCTAACGTGCTTGCTACTCAGTCTCGATCTTGTACAAAACGTTCAATCCTTTAAGTGTGTAATGAACCTTATCGGTGAGTTGCAGAATATCTTCAAGCTCAACCTTTCTGCCCCATTCGTAGAACTGGTCGTGGTAGCCTCTCAAAGGTTTGAAGCCTAGAGAACGAAGCCTATCAACAACTTCGACGGGTCCTGCCCCTTCACTGCTGAACCAAAGAGTCAAATATGTTTTCACGGTCTGACACCCAAGCTTTCCTCATAAGAAACGCAGCACGAATTAATCCTTTTCTGTTTTCAAACCAACCGCTTCATCGAAAGGTCAATTCTACCATTTTCGAAGGCTAGCGTACTGACAAGGCTTAATAATTTCAGCATATGTGTTTCAGTTGTTCAAGGGATTATACATGGTTGATGCTTGGTTACCTTATGGAAAATCAGATGTATGCGTCCGCGTCCCAACCCGAAACTTCCTAGGCTCAATAGAACCCAAAGAAAAACCAGGAGTACCCGATCCACACGCCGAAATCGTACGCGCACTGCAGGAGCCTCTCGCTTCCAAGAGATTGCGCGAAATCGCCAAACCGGAGAGCAAAGTGGCAATCGTTGTGGACGACGATACTAGACCCGCACCTAGCCACTTGATGGTTCCTCCGATACTCGATGAGTTGAACGCGGCAGGAACGAAAGATGAGAACGTCACGATCATTTTTGCCTGCGGAACCCACAAACCAGTATCCCACGACAAAGCAGTCAGCCTTCTCGGAGAGACAATAGTCAACCGTATCAAGATTTTGAACCACGATTGCAGAGCACAGGATCTAGTGAAGGTTGGAACGACGCGCAAACATGGAACTCAAGTCCTCTTAAACCGTGCTTTCGCAGAAGCCGATGTGAGAATCCTGACTGGGGACGTGTGTCTGCATTACTTTGCAGGCTACGGTGGTGGACGAAAGAGCATTCTGCCAGGAATCGCCGGCGAGGAAACAGTAAAACACAATCACACGATGCTTCTAGACGTCCATTCCAAAACAGGTAGCCTCAACGAAAATCCAGTCCACGAAGACATGATGGAAGCAGCAAAACTCACCAGAACAGATTTTGCCTTGAATGTTGTGATGAACAGCAAACACGAAATAGTCAAAGCCTTCGCAGGAGATGCCGAGCAGGTATTTTCTGAAGGCGTCAAACTCGTCGACCAGATGTGCCGGGTGCAAGTGGACCGTCGCGCAGACGTCGTTGTCGTCAGTCCAGGCGGTTATCCTGCTGACTTGAACCTGTATCAAGCGTACAAGGCAGTGGACAACGCTCTGGAAATCGTCAAGCGCGGCGGCGTCATAGTGCTGGTCGCAGAACTGCCGGAAGGACATGGACACCAGACTTTCTATGAGTGGATGGTCAAGTTCGGAGAACTGAAAACAGTTGAGAGAGAGATCAGACGCAACTTCACGATGGGCGGTGCAAAGGCCTACTTATACCTCAAGGCTATGCAGAAAGCCACTATCATATTGGTCTCTTCGATGCCAGACTACTACGCCTCAACCGTTTTCAAGCTGAAAGCTGCGCGAGCCGTGAATGATGCCTTGAACCAGGCTTTCAGCATTGCGGGAAATAACGCCAAAGTCTGGACGATGCCCTTTGGAAGCGTAACCCTACCTGAGGTCAAGACATCAGTGGAAGAAGGAACACAGAATGAGACTGCTGAAACCACCCAGACTCGATGAAGGCGACACAATAGGCGTGATCGCGCCTTCCCACCCGGTTTCACCGCATCATCAAGACATGTACGATCAGGGAATCAGAAACCTCAGAGCGTTCGGCTTCAAAGTGAAAGAAGGCAAAACCGTCAAACTAACACATATGGGATACATGGCGGGAACCGATCGTCAAAGAGCCGAAGACATGAACGAAATGTTCAATGATGAAGAAGTGAAAGCAATCATCTGCGCTCTAGGCGGATCTGTGGCCATCCGCACATTGCAGTATCTGGACTATGATCTGATAAAGAGAAAACCCAAGATATTCTCCGGCATGAGCAACATCACAACCTTCCACATGGCTTTCCTTGCCAAGACTGGCCTGACAGGGCTTCATCAAACCGACGTGGTCTTCGGGTTTGGCGCTGACATGAAAAGCGAAGAAGCAAAATACGAAACAGAGCTCTTCTTCAGGATTACCGAGAACGCTCAACCGATGGGACTTCTCCCAGCTTTCACCAAGTGGGAAGTGTGGCGAGAAGGCGGAGCAGAAGGCAGGTTGTTCGGTGGAAGCATTAACAGCGCCGAAACGCTACTTGGGACGCCCTATTACCCAAAGCTAAACGAAAAGATCATCTTCTTTTGGGAGTCGATAGGGCAGCCCTTGGACGAACTCGATGCAAAACTAGTCCATTTCAGGGAATCGGGATTGTTTGACAAAACGAAAGGCATGCTGATCGGCAAGTTCAGAAGCGAAGTGCCAGATTCTTCAAACAAGTCAGGCTGCAGAATAGTAGAGAGGACGAGTGAGATCAAGGAGTTGGTTTTGGACGT
>Ga0315296_10001951_pt1 | contig 17821 bp, 20 predicted proteins | sample YL17G14_18_MG_FD_203921 | JGI IMG/M metagenome (GOLD analysis project Ga0315296, IMG submission 203921) | Sediment microbial communities from Yellowstone Lake, YNP, Wyoming, USA - YL17G14_18 | ecosystem: Environmental > Aquatic > Freshwater > Lake > Sediment | place: USA: Wyoming | collected... | reverse complement strand
AATCCGTGAAGCCGAAAGCATGGCGCGATTGGTTAGAGATCGCGGTCTCATTACCTACACCTCGGAAGAATGTCTCAGTGCAGCAACATTGGTCTTTATTGCTGGCAGGGAGCGTGTGGTGGAGGCGAAGGCCAAGCTCGGTTTTCACGGTCCTAGTTTCCCGGGATTGACAGAAGAACAACGCCAAGCCGCTAATGAGTCAAACCGGGAGATGATGCGCACGGCTGGTATCTCAGATGAGTTTATCAAACGTGTTTTAGCAACACCGAGTAGTGATATGTGGTATCCATCGCTCGAAGAGATGCTGCGTGCTAGAGTTGTTACCAGTCAGTCTTTCGGCGAGCGATTTGCGGTGTCAGGTTCACTGCTTCGTCATTCCTCCCCTCAAGAGTTTGACGAAACTTTCAGCGATTTACCCGGCTTCCGTGCAATCAAAGAACTTGAGCCAGCCACGTATCAAAAGATGCTGAATGAGCTTTCAACCGCTATCCAATCTGGGAAATCGCAGGTGGAGGCTCAAAACATAGTTAGGCTCATGTCAGAACAGCTGATGGTAAATTATCTGCCGAGAGCGTCAGACGAAGCATTGCTGGCGATGCGCGATTTTTGGATCGAAATACTGGAGAAATTTAAGGACAAAGACAGTCAAGCATGCATCGCAATGTTCTCTCCAAAGTCTGCTGGTCCAGATTTCAATTACGGGCGTGTTTTTTCTGAATGGAGCAGCACCAGCCATCTCGTTCTGATCGAGAAGATTTTGCGCAGCGCGACTAAAGGCGTCGCCCCACGACCAGACGTAGAGACGGCTGATAAAGACCTAGCTACGATTTGGTCAAAGTTGAGCCTAATCTACGGCGACGATTTCGATTTACTTTCAAAAGAAGGCGAGTGGATGCAACATTCAGGCCGAGTGTGTGAAATACTTTTGGCTTATTACAAGGAGACTCAAAAGATTCCTCGCGAACGGCAAAGTAACCTCGTGCGGTATTTGTTGTCCGATAGATAACGAGGGTAGATTGAGCAAGCGATCTCGTGCTGTTCACACAGTTCATTTAACTCGCACATCCGCCGACTTCCCATGCGCGCCCAGCCCTTCCAGTTCCGCAAACTTTTTCACTGCCAGCAGCGCTTTCTTGAGCGAGGCGCGGGTGTATTCGACGACGTTGGTGCGGCGTTGGAATTGATCCACTGTTAGGCCGGGGAACGACGCGCCAGCGCCGTGGAAGCCCAGACTGGCCAACTTGTGGCAAAGACCTGGCCAAGCCAACCCCCGTCCCCCGAGCGCGTAGAGCCCCGTCCAGGGTGTCAATACAGTCCGTGGAAGCCCGTGAAGGTCCTACAATGCCCATTCTTGCCGTTCCTACAGCTTGAAATCAATGCCCGCAGCTGATAACTCACCTATCCCGTCCTGCACCACGGGGGTCTTTATGCTTCCGGCTGAAGGCCCCTACCGTTTCCTCAAGCCGCCGGATATGATCTTCCAGCTCTCGCCCTTCGTGGATGCGCATCGCAAGTTTTAAAATGGCAACCGCCGTGAGCCTTCTCACCGATTCATTCTTTGACTTGAGCAAGGCCAGCAACGCCCTCGCCGCTTTTTCGGTCCTGCCTTTCAACGTGCTCAGGCGGCCTGCGGGACGTGCCTGCTAACAAAAGCTAATGTTCGCGCCGCCGGAATTATTCCCCACTTTCCGATAAAAGACAAGCTTCGGCAATCCTGGGTAGTGGGTCAATTTGAAAATAAAACAAAAAACGAACAATTGGAAGCGCCCTGATTCGGCCCTTGACATTTGGGCAACTACTGGAATACGATTAAATCGTCCCAAACAGCAAGGAGAAGGAAAAATGACTACAACAGGAATAATAGTATCAGTAGTGGGAATTATACTTGGACTAATAACTGTTTATCTTGCTGTATGGAGCAAATACGGCCTAGGTGAGAAGATGGAGAAGGGTTTTGGAGACCTTCGGACATCTGGCTACAAGGTTGCTCGTGATATAGACAAGCGTATGGGCGACCTCGTAGAAATAATTAAGATGCTCGTGCCCCAAAAGGGAACAGCAACATATAAACTTAAAAATATTGGAAGTGTTGAAGTTTCTATTCTCGATATGGGTGATAATGTAACAACCTATAACATTAAGGTAGAACAGCCGATATTCACGCCTAGGTTTCTTGTTACAAAAGCGAATGAGGACAAGGAGTTCCAAGAAAAGGAAAAGGCACTTTTTGGTGAATTGCAACCCGGGTTTCACGCTCCAATTCCTACCATCCTGCGTGTAGACCTTCCTTCCGAGGATAAAGAAAAATGTTCTGAATACATGGCGGCTCTCTTAAAATGGCTAGACACTGAATACTTTGAAAAGAAAAAAGAATTAGCAGAATCGGAATCAGCAATTAGTAAGTATTTGGATAAACTTAGTTAAGGTCCGCTGAAAAAAGATTTTGATCTTTTTTTTCAGCGGACCCTAGTTTAAATCTGGTCGGAATAACCGGCCTTAAAAGACCATAGCTTCATTTTATTAATCCCAAAACCTCTTCAAGTGCCCAAACGTGAACTTGCCTCAATCGCGGGTGGCTCGAATGAAAGAAACCATCGCCGCCGCCATCGCTGAACGCCTGAAGGACTGACGTCGGATCGAAACGTCATGACACCGGCCGGCCGGGATTTGGCGTTTAATAACGAGAAAAAACGGGAATTATGACCGCCCTAAAAAGGGGCCGGGTCGCTGTTAATACAGTCAATAACAGCAGCGAAAGCGGCCAGGGTGCCTGTATTTTGCGCCGGGGCCGCGCCAGGGGCACGAACGCCTCCGAGTCTGAGGAAATGGACGTGGGAGCGGAGATCGCGCCAGGGCCGCGAAAACGGCCATTTATGGACGCCCTAAAAAAAGAGGCAATAGACAGGCACGGACGCGGGGGGTCAATGCTTCAGGCACGGAGGGCCGCGCTCTGAGCTTTTTTATGGGGGAAAAGGTGCCCAAATGTTCATCATTCTCGCTCAAACGCTCTCAAACGTTCGCAGAATTGAGCATTTCCCGCACAAAACCGCACGCTCTCCCTGGTCATGGCCCGCAACTAGTGTGCAGTTGCTGCGTCCGAAAGGCCCGAAAGAAGGGCGACAGACAGCCGCGCCCGTGAGAATTCCATACTCAGAATATGGGAGCCACTTTCCCCATATACGGCCTGAAAATATATGGTCCAATAATGGTCATTTAACTGGCCATTAACCGGCACTTAATGCCCGGATACCCCCCGGATAGCCGGCAAAACCGGCGCTTTATGCACGGAAACGGCCATGAACGCCATTCAATACTCCGAGTTTTCCGAGGCCATAAAAAGGGGCAAGGTTTCTAGCGGCTCCCCCGCGTGAGGGTCAACCCGCTGCAATCCAGCGAGCGCAGCGAATTTGAAGCCCGCGCCTCTCCCGGCCTTTTCTAAAGTCCTGGGCGCGCTGAAGGGCGCGGCGGCCGGCGTCAAGGCAGCCCGGGACCGCGCCCCGCACGCGAACTGCCAGTCATCGCTCGTCTTCCGTAGCGAACGCCACGTCCGAGCTTTTGGGCTTTGCGTTGAAGGCACACGACAACACCGAAATCGAGGCCCGGCTTGAAGCTCTTGAAAAAGCGGCCGCCGACCTCACGCATAGACCCGGCGCGGGCTTGAATTAGGCCCTGGGCTGATCAGGGTGGTGCCCGGTGACCAAGGCTAGTCGGTGTAGGACTGGGACTGCTCGTCCGTATCTGATGGGAGAAAAAGATAATAACAGAAGGGTGACTTTACTATCTTGGGGAAGGTCCAGGGGGGGTGGCATGGAGGCTCGCGTGTTCAGGTGCTTGCCCAAAGCCCTCTTTGGTGAATTCTATTTTTCCCTTACTTTCGGAAACTAGAGTTCCGAGGTCATAGGCAAAGATGACGTGGCCTATAGCCTGCTCAATCCAATCGCTTGTCTTTGCACTGCTGTTCCGATCCTGCAATTCCTTTTGCATCATGACTGTCGCTCCTCACCCATTATCTTTTTTTTCTGAATGTCTGTGAACCCATCCGTCTGAGTGATGACTGCAACATCTATAGCGCCACCTACGCCCCTTACGCCTATAATCCAATGCTGCATTAGTATAGTCGTTCGTATGAGGAAGATTGCGAAGTCAACACAATCCTGAAGCGGTAGGAAGGCGAAAGGCATAGGTGCTTGGAGTTGCCCTTGCAAATGCTGACGTAATTGCTCTCGCTTCGAGTCGTCAAGACCTAAAAAGCCTTTGGCAAGTTCCGGCAAACGACCATCAAAGCCGTGAATTAATCGATCTGCATATTCCCTCTGGCCTCCCCAGACAAGGCCAAATTGACCGGGCCCGCTGTGCCACTCGACTGGGGTCGGTCGGGACGGAATAAAGACATCAAAAACTCTGCCATAAGTCGCGCTTTCGTCATAGCCGCCCACAAGAAAGATCATATCTTGGCCTTGAACACTCGGCATTTTCTGATCCTGCCATTTTTTGAGAAAGAACTGTGAAAGCCGATTAGAAAAATCCTGAACACTGAGTCGGCCAGCCCCCCCGAGTTCTTGTTCAAACTCAGGAATGTAGCTGTGGGCCGTTCGTGGCTCAGTTTGACCAATCGCACCTGCCCCATAGGTAACAGCCCCAACGTGTCCTTGACCCTTGACTCTAAGCAACTTGGTCGCGTTATCATATGTTGATGGAAGAAGCATAGGAGGCTGATTAGGTTGCTGCATCTGGGCCGTAAGCGTAACCCTGCTATCGGCCGCTAATACGATTCCCTCTGGCCCCTTGAAGGCAATGCCTAATGACATTTTCTCATCCCTTGTTCTTTCTGAGCACTGTGCACAATTAGTATAACAGAGTTTTGTCAGGCATATCTAATAAAACTTGAAACCCACCAGCATGAATTAATCAGGTTCTGGATGCAGAAGACGAAAGCCAATTCCTATTTGATCTGATTATACGGCCAGGGATGATGAACGTCAACTATCATTCCCGTTTGACGAGGCGAACGGCGGCCCGGGCGCGGGGGCCCGAGCTCTTCCGGTAGACGGCGGGATGGGGGCAAGCCCCGGAAAGAGGGCCTCTGCTACAAGAGACGGTAGAGGACCCCGGAATATCTCACGGGGGCAGGATAAGCCAGGGGCTTTGACTTGACCCCCCCCCCAACACACCCAACACACACACTCTCTCTCTCTCTATTACTACGGGAGAAACACGCTCCCAGGGCCGCCTAGACGCTAAATTTAGCCATTCTAGCGGGCCTTTGAGGAAATCCCCCGGGATCTGGAAGGCCGGAGCCTGGAGAATACGACCTTTTATCAGAAATGTTGATAATTAAAGTTGCCGAAAATGCCGGTATCCACACTTTCTATACTCCATAAAAAAGAGATTGAATCGCTGCTCAATCCCGACTTTTCCGACTCCATAAAAAGGGGGAAAGGTCAAAGGACTTTTCGGATGCCCTGGATAAGAGGAAACCGCTTAAAAAAAATGAAAGAAACCGCTTTCACCCGGACTTTTCGGATTCCATAAAAAGGAGCCTCACTTCGCATGCGGGCGCGATGTGCGACCCCCAGGACGAACGACCTTCCGGTGTTTGGGGCCCGGGAAGGGCCGGAATCCCGAGAAACCAGGGGAAGACCAGGGACCAGGCGGAAAACATGGGCCTAGGAAGCGCAAGGTTGAACGACCTCGGGCCGGCCAAGGCCAGGGACATGGGGATTTGACCGGGGAGAGAGCGCAAGCGGGGAGAACCGGGAGGAAGAGGCCTTTATTTTCTATGCTCGCTATCAATTTACGGCCGTGGAAGCTGGCATTATGAGCAGTGCGGGCTGTTGTCAGCAAAAGGGGGGTTGATGATGGGAACCAAAAAGGTGGGAGCTTTCTCCAGCCCGCTCAAGAAAGCCGCCTTTATTATAGCATGAAAAGAAACAAAAGTAGCGAGAAAAAGCCCGGGGCTTCAAACGTCCTTGGAAATGAGGCATTTTTCCAGCTTAGGCCGTCTATTGTCCTTTCCGGGGAGCTCCGGGACCCGGGAAAAACGAACAAACCGTACACCTATAAAAAGGGGGTAGAGTCCGAAAAACCATGCTCCGGGCCCTGGCAAAGATGAATTAAATAAGCGAAAAGAAAGCGGAAAACACTATATTACCCGGTAATATGAGTAATACCGATAACACGAAAATAGAGCCGGGGACTTGCCCGCCCTAAAAAGGGGGCCGCTTTTGCATCCTGGCCGATGGACAATTCAGGACAGTTTTGGACACTACTTGACGTCCATCACGTCAATGGGGACGTCAATGAAAATGGACTCGGGATACACGCTCTAGACCCTTTTTGGTCCCCAACACGAAAGCCAATACGAAAGGTGAGTGGAAAGGGTGGAAAAGCGGAAGGATGCTAAAGACCTTGACAAAGGACTTGCGTTCAGACTAAATAGAATATAGATTGGGCGCAGAGGGACGGAAGCTTATGAATAGCCACACAAAGCAGGAACCCATAAATGTATTTGATGTTGCTGAGTATATCCTGAAGAAACAAGGTTCAGTGACCACGATGAAATTGCAAAAGCTCACTTATTATTGTCAGGCGTGGTCTCTTGTCTGGGATGAAAAGGCGCTCTTTCCTGAAAGAATCCTAGCTTGGGCAAATGGCCCCGTCGTCTACGAGTTATTTAAGTCCTTTCAGGGCGTTTTTGAAATATCCACCACTGGCCGGGGGCATCCTGAGCGCCTTAGGAAATATCAAGAAGAGACGATCTGTGCTGTTCTGAATTATTACGGGAATAAATCCTCTCAATGGCTCAGTGATCTAACCCATATGGAGGCGCCGTGGAGGAACGCGCGGGAAGGCCTCAAAGAAGACAAACGAGGTTTTAAAGAAATTTCGCATGCGGCTTTAGCCGAATACTACGGCAGTCTGTCGCCATCCAAATAGCCGTATTGAAAAAAAACAAGCATCCCCATAAAGCCTTTAACCCCACTTCTGAAAAGGTTCCTCGGGTTCGTGAACAAATCGACCAAATAAACAATCTTCCCATTGCTTGGCACGTTCAGTCACTGGATCGAGGGGGCCCCTTTTGCTGGACCGGAATTAACAAAGAAACGCTTTGGTCAATTATCCATCCCAAACTCGCGAATTTTGAGACAATGAAATGGTCTGAAATATTAGGCGGGCGGCATCACGAAGTTGCTAAAAATAAGCTGTATCCCGAGGCCCTGAAGCGTTTAACAGAAATCAAGCAAGATGATATCGACATGCTCGTATCGCTCCATCTGAGTGGAACACAAATTATCTGGGGAATAAGAAAACACAATATCCTCAGAATCCTTTGGTGGGATCCAGACCATAAAGTCTGTCCCTCCTTAAAAAAACATACTTAAGCGACGGACCCTGTTGCCTGGTCCGGTTTCAATCATATTGAACAAACAGGCCGCTTTTGTTCCCTCATGGCCCGCGATGCCGGGGACCTGGCGGCGCCTCTGCAGAAAAGCTGCAAAAGCTACGGGCCGGCGGGATCCGGCAAGCCTGGTAAATGCGCCAGCAAACCTGGACTAGCTGGCCAGGGCTGACTTATGTCCGGTATGCCCCTTTAGTGGAAATGGAGTAGCATTAGGCCCTAGATCATGGACGATAAATTAAGCTGCCCCTATTGCGGAAGCCCCCAGGTCCGGCAGCGGGAGGGAATAGTCCGGATCCGGGTCATGCCGGTTGTCGGCGGAGGGCCGGGAGAGGCCGGTGGGGACCGCCTAATGACTGGGAGGGAGTGGTGCCCCCGGCGGCAGGGGTTGTCCTGGTAGAGGAAGATGAACTGGGACAATCTGAATACGTAATGATTGCTTCTGTAAGAGACAGCCAGCAGAATTTTCGTAGATCTTGTGGACAGGCGTCCGTTCAAAATGCAATTCGTATAAACACCAGAGTTCCCAAAACTTTTCCGTTATATTTATGTTCTCCACTTTGTTTGGATCAGCTATCTTTATTCTAAGGTCAAGACACTTGTCAATACGAATAGCGCGATCATGTGAAAGAGTATAAGAGTGGCTTGCAAAATAATTTACGATTTCTCCTGGTTTCGGAGACCCGGGTTCATTGGCAAACATATAGTTTCTGAGCCACTTTTCTGCTAAATTTTGTGAAAGTTGCATGGCGTTCCTGCATCCGCGCAGAAGTCCAATAGTGTATTTGTTAAGAAGTGGAACATAAGCGGGGGTGGCAGTCGGCCCCTCTTTTGCTAAGACCTCTTTTGCTTCTTTAAATCCTTCAAGGATATCCTCGGCCGGTTCCTGTCTTTTGCCATCGATTGACGTATATTGAATTTGTGGATCAACCGGCCCTAACTCGCTTCGTTGATCCATTAACAATTCATCCCCTGATAAGACCAAAAGTGTCGCCGCAGACTTCGCCATATTAGGTATTGCAAATCGGACGCTTTTAAATTTAGCGCGCAACATACCCACAATAACCTCAGTAACTTCAGCAAAGCCGCCTGGACTGTTGATTAAGAAATCAACCTCTTCTTCCTTGATATCTTGGATTAAATCGGAAAAACCTGTTTTGTCCTCAGGGTTTAACGCGCTTTCTGGCTTCTTGATATCAGCAACATAGACAAGAACACGACGCTTTGTTAACAGCTCAATCTCTTTGATTAATTCCTGTCGCCTCTTGATACTATCCTGAGGCGATTTGATTGAATTAATAATGTTCTGGAACGTAGGCATATTGAACCCCTGACTCTGTAGGATTCGCATAGGCAAGTTGTGAATTGTCTACAGCTTGGCTGATCGTCTCTGGAAGAAATAGACCCATGGCCCTCAGTGTTTCTTCATAAAGCACAACACATTTTTGGGCATATTCAATTGCGCTGAGGCTGGCTGTATCAACTAAGCCCAATTCTTTCAATAATTCTGCATCCATCTTAATATCTCCTTTTTGTGGTTTTTGTTTTCATCAAAAATATTATAAACCCTCAAATTAAACTTTTTCAATTCATGGCGGCAATGGCAGATAACTTAACCGACGCCCAAAATCAGCACACAAATCGCCCAAATTAGAATTTGTAGCATATTCCCTCCTTAATAGTTATACATCTAACAGATGTTTCCCGTCTTTGTCAAGCAAAAAACAGAGAGACCGGGGGGACAGGAGCTCTCAGGGGAGGATCCCAGGGGTGCCGGTTTTTGCCCCTCAGAGGCCCGTAGAGCCACGATTTTAGGCCGGTCCATATCTAATTTAGCCCCCTTATTCTGTGGGAAACGGGAGTGCCTCATCGTCTTACAATAAAAACGAAAATCCTGTTCACATTCCATGCCGGCGTTTGATGGCTTCAACTTCTGCATTGATCTCTTTATCTAGTCTTTGTAACTCAGCCTCTAACTCTGCTTGAGCCCTCGGGTGAATCCCAGGGTGAGCCTCAGCAGGCTTACGCACATACTTTTCAGGATGTACTACCATGTCCCAGTATTTTTCCTCTCTTTCCCGATAGAGTGTGGTGCCATCATGTAGCTTAAGCCGCAGCATGTTATTTCGGTAGAAATCTAGGAAACGCTTCTCATCTGCAAGGATTCCCTCAAACCTGTAGTTTCCAACGCCTTCATAACTCCTTTGCATGCCTAAATCGAAGGCTCCCTGCCTAGCAGCATTTTGGAGTTCGGAGAAGTCGTCAAAGTACAGATAGAGGAGCGGAAATTCCTTTAAAGAAGATTCGGGACCGGGTCCAGTCTTGGGCCCAAGTATGGTTTTTTTGGAAGAAGTAAATATCCCCATTTTATTAATCTTCCTCCTCTTTTGCTCTTCGGCAGTATATCGGCATTCCTTGTCTGGAATAAAACCCATCTTTTCAAGAATCGGCATTATTATCAATGGGAGGATAAAGAAGTAGACTCCAGCGGCAGCAATCGCAACTAGGATACCAGCCGATCGCCAAAAGATTATTGACCCAGAAATCAGCAGTACAATCGTAATCAGTAACACAATTTTCCCATACAAGTAAAATGCCCTGGCTGCATTTCCCGGGGTTGCATTGGCATTTCCGCTGTACCAGCAGTGAAGAAGGCCTGCAATTATGATAATAACAGCCGCAATTATGTGCAGCATCTGACTGCCTCCTAAACCGTATTTCAACCCTGATGAACAGAAAAAAGTCTATGCTGCATAAAGGGAGTTGTCAAGATTCCTTAAAGCGGAGTCCCACCTGAAAGAGAAGGTCGGAAAAGCAGGATCAGGCTGTTAACAAAAGTTAACATCTAGGTTTGAATTTTTGCAGTCCCTAAAAAGGAGAAAGTCCACTAAAGTAGTGCAAAGAGGCGCACGTTCTAAACGTATAAAAACGTTAAAATATGGATGATCATTTAAGGCCCTGGCTGCTGCGAATCTACAGTTTTTACAGGCCATAAAAAGGGGACCATCAAAGAGGTTTCAGAGCATCCAGGACAAGGGGAACTCAGTCAAAAAATCGAAAGGAATCGCTTTCATTCAAAAGAGGTCGGCCTGTTAGCAAATGTTAGTATCCTCCACGTTAAAAAAAGCTAAAATGATCTATTTTTTGCAGTCCCTAAAAAAGAGGTCAGACATTATTTATCTTGAATAAGAGTGCGGGCTGTTGTCAGCAAAAGGGGGGTTGATTGATGGGAACCAAAAAGGTGGGAATTCCCTCCAGCCCGCACGAAAGAGCTAAATAAATTATACTATATTTCAATAGTTCAAGAGCTTTGCTTAATGATGAGGCGAGTGGACTCCGGTTCGAGTCCGGCCCTCGGCGCTCCCGATTTTCTTGATTTATGGGAATTTAGCTTTTTATAGTGTTGGCTTTTAAGTAGATTTATCTTTGAACTTTTCCGAAGCAGGCTGCCCGCCTATTCCCCAATGCGATTTCTTGATTTCATGCACAATGACTTCCACAGCTTGTGAAGGTATGTCCAAATTCACAAAGACCTTGGTTATGTTTTTGATGACGGTTTTTGTTTTCTCTTGTCCGAAACCTTCCCAGACATTGACATGAACGATAGGCATTTCTTACCTCCTGAGTGAAAATGATAACTAATTTATCAATAATGGTGAAAGCAGGGCAAGTCTATTCTTATTTCTATAGACGCGCTGGACTCAAAATCCTTGTTAGCCTGAAGACCTCTTTTCCCCTGCTTTCCCCTGAAAATACCCTTAAATATTTTGAAATCAGGTCATTAACTTGTCTTAAACTTATCCTTCTTTTCCAAGGTTTTTCCGTTCAAGGACGTCAATAATCCCGTCAACTTATTTACACAGAATTTTGTCACCCTTATGGACGAATGTAAAACAAGGCCCGGCGTGATCGATGGAACCCTGGGTTAGGCGAAGAAGTTTCTGGAGAAACTTCCAGACTTTGAGAGGAAATATTAGGGAGCACAATGCCACAGTTACCAAATAGTATCGGTGCTGGATTAATATCGATATTTTAGGAAGAAATGCGGTATAATAATATACATTGCAAGATGATTGCCAAAATGCTAAAGCTACTTTGATTTATTAACCGATAAATGCTATATTCAGCACTCTAGCAAGGAGGCAAGCTGTGAGCGGCTTCAAAATTCGTGTACTTAATTTGCAAGTGTCTATTTACACTCCAGAAGTGCTGTTTAATAAGAACGGAATTCTAGCCTTGATGATTGAAAAATATCCAGACGTATTTAATGGAGATACTGTTTCTATTCCTATACCAGACGATGCACCCGAAGAAATCCCGAGGATCATACTAAACAGCAAAGACGCAACAATAAAGTGCGAGATAGCCAGAAGCCGTTTTAGTATGTTTTGCGGCCCCGGGGATGACCTGTACATAGATAATCAAATTGAGGGCTTTTTGGATTTTTGCCATAAGATCGTTGAGACTTATGTTGCATACACAAAGGCAACTATCGGAAGACTAGCAATCGTTATTAATAAATATATTGATCAAGCTGACCCGCAGAATACTCTTGCTGGCCACTTCTGTAGGGATCAGTGGTTACAAGAGGTATTTACTAATTTATCGGAATTTGAAATCCATGCGCTGAAAAAAATTAAATTAGATGAATTCACGGTAAATAGCTGGGTAAGGTGTAAAAGCGGCAAATTAGAAAACAAAAAAAAAGATATTAGGCTTGAAATTATCTTTATAATTCAGGACATTAATACACTTGCTGAGGAGCTTAACATAAAGAAATTTACGATGAAGGACGTCAAGAAATTTATTTCAATTGTATCGTCGGAGCATGTCTCCATACTCAAGAAATATTTTCTGGAGGAATGAATGAATGGGTATTTAGACGATAGGACGATCGACAAACTTTGGGTAATTCCAAAGGGAGGGTTGTCACAAGAAACTACCCCCCGATTTTCAGAGGAAGTTCAATACACTTTTATTAGGGCAAGGTATCCCCATCTACTTGATACACTCAATCTTGCAGAGTATGTTTCGACTGGCTCCTATTTGATCCGAGTTACTGACAATCCATACTATAAATTAGACAAAGAGGACAAGGCTCGCTTCTTAGATACCTGGATAAATAGGATTAGTATGATAGCTCAGCCCGTTGTTAATATTATCCTAAATTTTTCAAAATTGAAGGATAATTGGGATTCATATGGCGCTGAAGAAATTAACCTACTGACTGTTTTAAATGCAATCAGTTTTTTTATGCGAATTATCGATTTGCACCCAAATGCTCCTTTGCCTTTTGTCGCCCCGGTTCCCGATGGAAGCATCCACTTTGAGTGGCGCACCTGCTCATCTGAATTGCGCCACATTGTACCTAAAGTAGAGTCTGCATGTTATGTTTATAAAATAATCGACAAAGGATCCGGAGAGTTAAAACAATATAGCAATAGCATCTACGGCATAGATGAGATGGTTAATATATTCTCTCAGTGGATGGAAGGTAGCTATTGAGAAAAGCCGAAATAATACCCGATGATAACTCACTGTTTAGACGAGCTTTGTGGGTTTTATATAATCCAAGAACAAGAAAGTTTACCGAACCGGCCTTCATGATTAGGCCAGGAAGAGAAAAAGGGCTGTCAGTAAATTGGGACAAGTATGCTACAGCTGAACAAACTTCTTATGATCGAAATACAAAGAAAAAATATTGCGTAGGCAGCATTATGGCTCGTGTTCCAAGAACTTTGAACCTAGAAGTAATACACACGCCCAGTAAGAGGAATCGGGCTCATTCTGTAATATGCGGCGATGATCTTTTAGATAGTCAAAAAAACTATCAAATCGCCGGTTATCTGGCCGACGCCTGCGAACCTATCATCATTGAGGGGGCATGACCTGGTCTGGGGTGGCTCCCGAAAAGAGGTATCCCTCACGCCCGACATGTGACCTTGCGGGCCAATCTTTTTCCGATATGCTGGCCCCATAGCAAAATTCAAACAAATTTTGCTGCGTCTTGTCTCACCTACTCTTCAACTACATATCCGCGGAAGTCCTTAACTCAGTAAGTTTTTCTATTCTCCAACGATATCAATAATCTCGTCAATAATTTTTGGGGATGCCAACTCTAAAAAAACGTCCTCGGCTATCTTTCATCATTCCGACATAAATGATTTGATTTTTTCTTTTCCCTTTTAAACATTCGATGCCATAATTGAGTCTCAGCCAGGGACGGAGCTCTTCAAGGTCCTCGACCGTTTTCTTTTGAAAAAATCGGCGGCAGATTTCTCTTTGGAATACTCTTCGATGCGGCTGCGAATAAAGAAAATCGGCTATCTTTTGAAGGAGTTTGAATTTTAAGAAGGCTTGGTCTCGGCTTTTAACGGGATGATTTTTATGCCATTCTTTTATTTTTTCCTCTTCCAATCTCTTGAGGATTCCACTTTTCTTGAAGCGCCATAGACGTAACTTGATTCTTTTGTAATCGTGATCGACCTGGGGAAAATATTTTTCTACGAATTCTGAAAGCGCTTTTAGCGAGCCGCGGCCTTTTAAGAAATCTATGAAATCTTGCCCTTCAATAGAAGTTCTTAGGGTTCCCCTATCATAAATATCTTCAAAAATAATTTTATCTTTTTGGTTTCTCAAAGAGATATTTATTTCAAATTGGAGCCAATCCAAAAAGATGATTTCTTTAGAATATTTGCCTCCTTGCTTTTTGTGAAGTTGATAGAGACAGCACGGGCGCAAACAGCAAAAATCGGTATGGCTCTTATCATGAATCAAATCATCATAGACAGTTTGTATCCTTTTTAAATCGGGCGCGATTTTTCCAAAAGTAAGCTCTATTTCTTTAATCATTGCCATTCTGTCATAAAAAATTCTATCAAATTTTGATTTTACAGACAAGAAATATTTTCGCAAGTGAAACCATAATTCAAAAAACAGGGCGTAAAATTAGACTGAGGTTAAAGAAATGACAAAAATTGAACAACTGCAGCGTGACCGGAAAATATTTAGGGAGTTGCGACCAAAAATGTCTCAGCTCGAGAAACTTTGGCTTTTGGATTGCCAAGGCAATTATACAATCTATGTTAGACGGCTTCATCATCTTGCGAAAGAATACGGCATAAAGATCGAAGAGAAATAAATGTCGCGGAAATGGTTTACCGGTCCTGAAGCTGCGGAATATTTTTCCATCTCGAGAAAGACGCTTTATAGTTTAGCGGCCAGGAAAAGGCTACCAGAAGGTGCTGTGCTTCGACTCGGTAGGCAGATCAGAATTGATGTCAGTGTCATTGAGACCGAGATGATTTTGAAGAGAAAATAAATGAGGCCTTGCTGATGGATGAAAAAGAGCGACTTGTTTTGGCCCAAGTCATAAAAAGGCCAGAACTTTTTTCGCTTATTCAAAATTCCAAGGGTCTCTTTAAAAGTGAAAAAAGCCGTCGGGTCTTCAATGCTCTTGAATCTCTGATCAGCAAAGACAACAGCCATATCGATGAGTTTCTTCTTGCCGAGACATCGGGCCTGAAGGTGGAGGAAATCCTGAGCCTTCCCGATGGCGTCCATCGAATACCTGAAGAAAATTTTATCGAGCATCTGCATCGGCTCGAGCGGCGGAACTTTGCCGAAGAGTTTTTCCGGGAGAGCGAAAAGCAAAAGAATCTTTGGCTCAAAAACATTGAGCCAGACTTCAATCCGATCTTGGAGATCACGGAAAAAATAAAACAGGCATCCGCCGTCCAGGAAAAAGAACTTTACTCACTTGATGGAATTGAGAGAAAAGAGGTCCACTGGCTTTGGCCTGAAAGATTCCCACTCGGAAAGTTATCGCTTTTGGTCGGTGATCCCGGGATCGGGAAAAGTTATTTTTCAATTAATGTGGCCGCTTCGATTACCACAGGCCGGGCCTGGCCGGATACGTTGACGGCGGCACCTAAGGGCACCGTCCTTCTTCTTAACTGTGAGGATGGTCCTGGAGATACGATAAAGCCAAGAGCAGAAGACTGCGGAGCCGACTGCTCAAAAATTACGATCCTAAACGCAAATGTTGATCTGTCGCTGGAAGTAGAAAGACTCGACTCAATTCTGAGAAAAATGAAGGATTGCCGCCTTGTAATAATAGACCCGATCACGGCTCACCTGGGAGACTTCGACACGGACAAAATGAGAATCCGGTCCGCGCTCAACCCGCTGGCTCTTCTTGCCGAAAAATACAATGTGGCGAATTTAATGATCAGCCACCTGAACAAGAGCGAGACCTTGAAGGCGCTCTACCGGGTGACGGGTTCGGTCGGATTCATCGCCGCTGCCCGGTCTGTTTACGCAATCGCCAGAGATGAAGAAGACAAAGACCGCCGGCTTTTCATTCCGTTGAAGGCAAACCTGGCCGTGGACGCGAAAACGCTCGCGTGGCGAATCATAAATAAAGCCATCATCTTTGAGAACTTGCCCGTCGAGGTCGATGCAGAGGCCGCACTCTCAAAAGAGGCAGCCGAGGAATCATCCTGCCTAAGAGATGCGATCGAGTTCCTGGAGATGGAGTTGGCCGATGGACCTGTCTTATCAACCGATCTTCTCAAGCGAGCCGCAGAAAATGAAATCAGCATCCGAACACTTAAGAGAGCAAAAAAAAAGCTGGCCTGCATATCATCAAAAAAGACTGGTCAATGGTTCTGGAGGCTGGGATGAAGGCCGCCTGTCTGTGTATGGCCCTCTTGACCCCCTTGGTCCCCTTGAGCAAGAGTGCCAAAAAACAGTCCAAGAGTGCCAAGCAAGAGTGCCAAGTTAACTATAATAATAATAATAATTTAAACGCAAGAGTGCCAAGAGTGCCAAGAAAAATACAGACGACCGAAAAACCGATTTTAAGAGTGCCAAGAGTGCCAAACCTATGGCAAGAGTGCCAAGAGATGATGAAAAGCCAGCAGCAGGCAGGCGAAGGCAAGGCTGGTCAATACTTCGGAGAAAGAAGGCCAGAGACATTGGATACAAAGTCCAGTATTTTCCCCTATAAGGACACAAAATTGACGGGATTTGTGACGAGATCGCTTTCTGGCGCCATGAAGGCGCAAATCCATCGATGAGGTAAATTGTGGCAACTGAAACCAAGAATAAAGCCGTGACAAAGAAGGGCTCTCCCAAAAAGATTGAAGGAAAAGAGCTTAGTAAATTAGAACAAGAAGCCTTAGAAAAGTGGAGAGAGAGAGATAAAGAAAGAGTAGGGCCGCTCAAGTTTAAAAAGATTCAAGACAAGACAGTAACACACGTTGAGAAATGCCCTGAAAAGTTTTGGCCGCAAATGATGGAAACAACAGGATCGCCTGATATTGACTTTTTCAAAACTATTTTAAGCCAAGTCAGCAATATATTGCCTGATCGAGATAGCGAAGAAGCCTCTAATTTTGTCGCCGCCTTAATGCATGGTCTTAAGCCGAGTGACGAAACAGAGGGCATCTTAATTGCTCAAATGGCAGGAACCCATAACCTCATCATGGAATATATGAGGAGGGCTGTGGTACCTAACCAATTCCTTGAGGCGGGAAATGACTACACGAATAGAGCATATAAGCTTATGGATATATTTTTAAGACAATTGGAAACACTTGAGAAATACAGAGGTAAATCATCACAGCAAAAGGTAATTGTTGAGCATGTCCACATTCATGAGGGCGGCCAGGCGGTTGTAGGGCATATAGAAGCTAGGGCCAGGGGGGAGGGGGATGAGAAGAAAAAATAAAGTCAAACCCCATGAAAAGCGGAGAGGATGGCTTAAAAACAACAATGCCCCAGGAGACTTTATGAAAGCCTCCAGGTGCCGAGCTAAAACAAGAAAGGGAACCCCATGCCAAGCCCCCGCCATGAAAAATGAAAGATGCCGGCTGCATGGGGGAAAGAGCACAGGACCTAAAACTCTGGAAGGAATTGAGAGAATAAGAAAGGCCCACCTTAAACATGGGGAATATACAAAAGAGGCTATAGCCAACAGGAAAGAATTTAATGCTTTACTCAGGCACCTTAAAGAAACTATGAACGAGATAGGCGATAGAAACAGTAAGATTGACATAAAGATATGAAACACAAAAGGGTGCACTTTTGAACCAACCTCTACTTTCCGTAAAAGAACTAAGCTCCTTCCTTTCTGTGCACCCTAAAACCGTCTATAAATGGACCGAACAAGGTAGAATCCCATTCATCAGAGTTAACAGCTTAATCAGATTCAATAGGCAGGATATCGAGGTCTGGCAAGAGAAGAATAAAATCAAAAAAATAGAGCTTTTTGAGCTTCTCCCAAGGTTTGACCTTTCCCTTGAAAAATATGATAAAATGCTCCTGAAAGGAAGGAGCGTTTTGGGTAAAAACTCAAAACGCTGGAATTATGGTTTTGGGGCCGTTTACATCAGGAAAACGAAACAAGGGAAAGATCGC
>Ga0315296_10001949_pt1 | contig 17829 bp, 15 predicted proteins | sample YL17G14_18_MG_FD_203921 | JGI IMG/M metagenome (GOLD analysis project Ga0315296, IMG submission 203921) | Sediment microbial communities from Yellowstone Lake, YNP, Wyoming, USA - YL17G14_18 | ecosystem: Environmental > Aquatic > Freshwater > Lake > Sediment | place: USA: Wyoming | collected... | reverse complement strand
CATCGGGTGCGAGAATCGTCCCGGGCGCACGGAGATGCCGATCATCGGCGGCTCGGAACACACGGTGCCGGTCCAGGTAACGGTTACGATGTTCGCCCTGCCGGACTTGTCAACGCAGGTAACCATTACCACCGGCACCGGATAGAGCGCGGTGCCGGGGCCGAGTCTCTTCTTTGCCATGACAGCCTCCTTTCGGATGCGTCCGCACCTGCAGTTCTTCGCGCGCGGCTCCGTTCCTGCAATCTTGCGCCGTGTCCGCCGACCTGGAGGCAGCCCCTGCTGCCAACAGACCTGCTGTCTGCTATGGCACTTTGGCGATCTTGATAAGGTTTGTGTGGCCGGGGATTCCGATCGGGACTCCGGCGGTGATGATCACCAGGTCGCCGCGCTGCACCGCGCCGGACTGAACAGCCCCTGTGATCGCGCGGCGCAGCATTTCATCCGTGTTCCTGCTGCGCGGCACCAGCACCGGACAAACGCCCCAGAAAAGCGCGATCCGCCTCAAGGTCTGATCCGAGGGCGTTACCGCGATTATGCGCGTGTCGGGCCTGTGCTTCGAGACCATGCGCGCCGTGAACCCGGAGGACGTGTTGCAGACGATGGCGCTCGCGCGCAGGTCGTGCGCGATCATGCAGGCAGCCTCCGCAGCGGACTCGGTGGGGTCGGCGCAGCGGGAGGCCGCATGCGCGCGCCGGATCGCTTCGAAATCCAGGTCTGTTTCCGCGCGCGCAGCAGTGCGCGCCATGATCCTCACCGCCGCCACCGGATAGCGGCCCACCGCTGTCTCGCCTGAAAGCATCACGGCGTCCGTCCCGTCCAGAACCGCGTTCGCGACATCGCTCACCTCGGCGCGCGTCGGCCGCGGATTGGTTATCATCGTCTCCAGCATCTGCGTCGCGGTGATCACCGGCTTGCCTGCCTGGTTGCACAGGCGAATCATCCTCTTCTGCAGAACAGGCACCTGGTCGAGCGCCACCTCCACCCCCAGGTCGCCCCTCGCGACCATCACTCCGTCGCTGGCATCCACTATCTCCTCGAGATTCTGCACCGCCTCCTTTTTCTCTATCTTGGCAATGAGCAGCGCACGAGAGCGCTGTTTCCTCAGCAGCGCCCTCGCCGGTTCGATGTCCGCTGCCTTGCTCACGAACGACATCGCGACCCAATCAACGCCGCGGCGAATTCCAAAGACCAGATCCGTGCGGTCTTTTTTCGTGAACGCAGGAATGGGCAGAGCAGTGTCCGGAAGGTTCATCCCCTGATGCGAGCGCAGCAAGCCCCCCTTCACGACGCGGCAGAGAATTTCGTCCCTGGAGGCGCGGACGACGCGAAACTCGATGGCCCCATCGGCCAGCAGCACCCTGTCGCCGCGTGAGAGGAAACCAGGCAGTTCCGGCAACTGGACCTGGGCGCGGCTCTCATCACCCTGCACCGGCTGAGTTGTGATTACGAACTCGGCGCGGTCCCGGACGGTTGCCTCACCTGCTCGGAAAGCCCCCAGGCGAAGCCTTGGCCCGCACAGGTCCTGCAAGATGGCAACCGGTTTGCCAAGTTCCCTCGCAGCAGAATGCACCGCCCTGATTCTGCGCGCGTGATCGGCCAGCGTGCCGTGAGAGAAGTTCAGGCGCGCTACATCCATCCCGGCGCGAATCAGCGCGCACAGTACGCGCTCACTGTCCGTCGCCGGCCCCAGCGTGCATACTATCTTCGTCCGCCGCATCCGTTCAGGCCCCTGCCTGCGAGAAGTCTCGCCTCAGTTGAGTGACGGTAACCATCGGCACGCCATTCTCGACGACATACTCCAGCAGCAAGTCAAGCGTCCTTGCCTGCGGGTTGAAGCGGTAGATTGACCATGGATGCATGGCAGGCGAGTAGAAAAACAGGTCGTGCTCGACGGCAAAGTCAACGCCGTTCTTATAAACCGCGAATTCCTCCTCGGGGGTCTTGGGAGCGTGCGTCGGATAGCCCCACGGCAGCGGCGGCGGCCAGGCAATGGGTGCGGGGTTATGCCCCTTGAGGACGTTCTCGTGCCAGTCGTGGGCGGGAATCTCTAGCATCTCGGGGAAGCCGTCGTCAGCATACCAGTAGGGCTGCGTCAGCGGCGCCGGTATCGTTTCGCCAGGGCCGCGCGCATCGGTGCTGAGCGTGCGCACGCCCAGGTCCCACAGCAGTTCCAGTACCTTCTTCTGCCCTTGCAGGCCCCGATAGTATCCGCCCGGCCCGCGAAGGCCAACGGGGGGATGTCCGAACACCTGCCGGATCAACGCGTCCGTGCGCTGCACCTGGTCGCGAACGGCGACGAGATGGCTGCTGGGCTCAGCGCCGCCCGGTATTACCTTCAGCGCGTAGTGCGAATAGGTGTGCGAGCCGACATCGAATGGCCCGCCCGCCAGCAGGTCCCGATAGCGCGGCCCTGCCTGGTCGAGCAGTTTCCCACAGATGAAGAAGGTCGCGGGCGCGTCGTGCCGTCGGTGGGCCAGCACCACCGCCTCTAGCGCGCGTACGGAATAATCAACATCCGCAAGCCACTCAACATCATAAACTGCGAGATAGCGGGTCATTTTGCTTTTTCCAGGGCGCGCAATTCGTCGAGGTTTTCCGCCACTTTCGCGAACGCTTCCAGGTACTGTTTCATCATCGCAGTCTGATCCCCGAGCCACGCTGTCGAGCCGCCGATAGTGAGTTCTGTGCGCGCGCAGCGGTCTTCCGCGACCGGGCAATCGCCCTTGCGATACTCGATCTTGCGTCCTGCGTGAGCGCACGACCACGGGCACCCCTTGCCATAAAAGTAGTTCCGCTCCTGAAGCATGCGCCGCAAGTGTATGGGGTTTCGCACGTATCCGAGGCCGATCGGGACGCCCTCCGCCTGAAGTGCTTTGACATATGTCTCGCGGGAAATCCCCTCCACCTGTTCCGGTACGAAAGTCGGAGAGTAGATGTGATATACGTGCTCGCAATCCGGCGCAACATGAGGCGGCTCGATCCCGGGCATCTCGCGCAGCCCACGCGAAAGGAAGTCTGCATTCGCGCGCCGCTGCCCGTTCCATTCATCCAGGTAGCGCAGTTGCACCCCGCAGATCATGCACGATACGGGATGGATCCGGTATGTGTAGATGAGGCTGTCAATGTAAGGGCTCAGTTCCGGGTCATCCTTCACGATGTCGTGATGTCTGCCCGGGTGCTGGCCCATCAGGTTGGCGCGCCGGTAGAGGCGGCCGTCGTCAGTCAGCAGCACGCCTCCCTCTCCCCCCATTATGTTCTTGCCGTCCCCGATGCTGAAGCAGCCCAAGTTTCCGAGCGCGCCGGTCCGCCGCCCCTTATAGACAGCACCGGTCGCCTGCGCATTATCCTCGACCACCATCAGGCCGTGCTTCTGCGCAACGGCCATGATCGGATCCATGTCCGCCGGGTGCCCGTATATGTGCACCACCACGATCGCGCGCGTGTGCTTCGTGATCCTTGCCTCGATCGTGGCCGGATCCAGCGTGTAAGTGCGCGGATCAATGTCAGCGAACACCGGGATCGCGTTCTGGTGCAGGATGCACGAGACTGTCTGCCCCCACGAATACGGCGACACAATGACCTCGTCACCCGCCTGAACCCCTGCCGCCATGAGGGCGATGTGCAGCGCAGGCCCGCACCCGCTGGTCGTCATCGCATGGCCCGCCCCCATGAACTGCGCGAAGGCGCGCTCGAACTCCTCGACCGGGCCCTTGCCGCCGGGGGCAGAAAGGTAGTTAGTGTCTTTCGCCGACCGCCGCAGTCCGTCCGTTACCGCTGCGATTTCCTCCTCCCCTATCCTCGGCCACGCGCCCGGGGATAGCGTTACGACCTTTTCACCGCCCGCAATTGCGAGTTTGCTCATCGTTGCCTCCAGAGTGTTTCGTGATTCGCCGCGAGATCGTCGTGCGCCCCCCGGCCGGGCGGCTCATCGCACCGCGGCCCATGCCTTTTGCAGGGTGTTATACTCATACGTTACCTCGATGTTCTGAGGGGTGAGTTCCCGTTCTTGGGCCGTGGCGCACGCCTCGGCCGTGTTGCCGCTCTTGACGGAGGTTCGGATGATTTTCGGCACCACCACGCGATGGGTCGTTGTTCTGCCGCCGGTCTCCTCGATCTTGACCTGATCCCAGGGGACGGCGACCTCCCGCAGGTTCCTGGTCATCGTGTAGGCCGACCCGTCAGGGGTCATTTTCGGGGCGCCGTAGGAATTCATGAGCCTGTTGTACTCCCGGTCGTCGGCTTCCACCTGGGCGCGCAGCGAAGTCAGGAGTTCCTGTGGCGATGTCGAGCGCTGGCAGCCGCCGATTGCCAGCAGGAGAAGGCAGGCCGCAGCCGCAGTGAATCGCAGTTGGCAGGTTTCTCCGAGCATGGCTTGTCTTCTGTGCGGCGGCACCTGGCCGCAGCACCTGGATTCCACCGCCAGCCTTCATCACCTGCACGCTCCAGCGCAGCAGGAGAATGTGACCCGGCCTGGAATCCTATGGCTACTTAGAGCCTATCCCAAAAACGATCACTGAAAAGGGTCACTGTCATGCTGAGCCCTCCGCGACCTGTCATTCTGAGCCGAAGGCGAAGAATCCCATTCTGCTCAGGGTAAACTCCGCGAAGCATCTCATTCTGACCGTGCTGACTGAAGTGGGATTCTTCATCCGCCCGCCGGTTGGCGGGCTGGCGGATTCAGAATGACATTTTCGGCGGGCTATGAGTTTTGGGATGGGCTCTTAGGGGAGGGACGGTCAAATGAACAGAAAACAGGTTGTTCTCTCGTTGGTCGTGCTCCTCGCTGTCTGCTGGCCGGCGCACGCGGTGCGGCTGCGGTTCAAGTTCACCAAGGGCGAGGTGCTCCGCTACAAGATGCTGACGGCCGGCGCCTCGCGCACCGAGGGGGCCGGCATGCCAGCCATACCCATGGAGTTCACCATGGACGTGGTGCTCGTGCAGAAGGTACTGGATGTTGATGCCCAAGGCACGGCGCGCGTGGCCATGCAGATGTCCCAGGGAACCATGAAGATGAAGATGGGTGAGAACGAACACACCATGCCGTTCCCCTTGGAGAAGGCCGTCCTGCGCATCACGGCTCGCGGCAAGGTTACTTCCGTGAGCGGGCAGCCCGGCGAGAAGGGCGGCATGGGCGGAGCAGCAGGTCTGGGCTTCGACCTGTCGGACATCGGCGGCGCAATGCAGTTCCCCGAGCGCGATCTGAAAGTCGGCGATTCCTGGCGGGGGACGGAGAAGATGAAGGCTGGGCCTCTGGGTGAGATACCGATCACCTATTCGGGCAAGTTGACGGGCTTCAAGAATTACAAGGGAGCCAATTGCGGCGTGGTGTTGATGAGTTTCGAAGCCCCACTCGACCTCAGCGCCTTGACGAAAGGAATGGCCTCGGGATCTGGGAAACTGGCCGGAACGCTGAACATGTACATGGACCTGAAGCGCGGCCAGGACGTTTACCTTACCGGAGAGATGGTCTGGCTGCAGAAGATGACCATGCACATGGGCCAGCAGAGCACGGAGGTCAACACGACGATGAAGATGAACATGAAGCAATACTTGCTGCAGTGAGGAGAAACATGAACCCAAGAAAGGTGCTGGTTATCTGGGCGGTGCTGCTTGGCTGCTGCCGGGCAGCGCTCGCCGCTCCCCTCATCCCGCCCGAAGAAATCCTGACCGAGGACCAGTTGCGGCCAGGCATGAAGGGGATCGCGAAATCGGTTTTTCACGGCACCCAGGTTGAAAGTTTTCCGATCACGGTCCTCGGAGTGCTCGAAAAGATTGACTTCGGCGCGAACATCATCCTGATTCGAGTTGACGGCGGGCCGCCCGTTACCAGCGGCGCTGGCCTTTCGGGCGGAATGAGCGGCAGCCCGGTCTATGTCAACGGGCGGCTGATCGGGGCCATCTCTCTCTCCTGGCCTTTCGCCAAGCAGCCCATAGCAGGCGTTACGCCCATCCGGCAGATGATGGAGGCCGTTGAGCCAGGCTCTGCGCCCAAGGCTGTCCCCGCAAGCGGGACGCTGAGGCCCAGGCACGAGCCCCTCGTGCTGCCCCAGGGGAGATTCACGCGCGTCGTGGTTGGCCCGCAAGCCCAACCGGGGCCTGGCACGCTTGCCCTGCGCCCCCTGGCCACACCCGTTTCCGTCAGCGGGATGAACAGCGAGGCCAGGCGCTACCTGGAGCGCGTTTTCGAGCCCTACGGCCTCGTCCCCGTGAGCGGGCCTGGAACCATGAGCAACCCTCCACCTGCACCGGCCATCGAACCGGGCTCAGCGATCGGCGCTCAACTGGTCAGCGGCGATATTGACATCACCGCCGTGGGCACTGTTACCTGGGCGAAGGACGGCAAAGTGCTGGCCTTCGGCCACCCGCTGTTGGCGGCTGGCCTGGTTGACGTGCCGCTCACTGCGGCTTACGTGCACGGCGTCGTGCCCAGCCTGGAGTTCTCCTCGAAAGTCGCCTCCCCGCTGCAGATCATCGGGCGCTTCACGCAGGACAGGCCCTGGTGCGTCAGCGGGAAACTGGGCGAAACTGCGCGCATGGTCCCGATCGGCCTGAAGATCGCGGACTTGGACAGAAAGATCGAACGCACCTATGGGACCAGGGTGATTGACCAGCGCGGGCTGACGCAGGCGCTTGCCTTCGCCATCGCATTGAGCGCGGTGGCGAGCATGTCTCCCCCTATGGAGGGCACCACCACCGCCACCCTCGTCGTCAAGGCCGACGGCCTGCCCGAGATCCGGCGCGCGACCGCGTTCGCCGGCGGGGAGCGGGAATCGCTCATGGAGACGATCTTCGGCGGCAGCCCGTTCGGTTTTCTCCCCCTTGGCGAAGTGATGGAAGTCCTCGACGGCCTGGAAAACAACCCCTTCGGGCGCGCGCGGCTGACAGCGGTTGATCTGGACATCGGGGTAACGGCAGAACGGCGCTCCGCCAGCATCGAGGCTGCCTCATCCAGCAAGCAGCGCGCGAAGCCGGGCGACGAACTTGACATCACGGCAGAAATCCAACCCTACGAAGGCAAGAAAACCACCAGAACGGTTCGCGTGCGCATACCCGAGGACGTTCCCTCGGGGCGCGTTCAGATCGGCGTTTCAGGCGGCAGGAGCCTGATGGCAGGAGAATCGCGCCTCGGAATCGAGCGCCCCGAGCCCAAGAGCCTGGAGCAACTGGCGCGGCAGTTGTCCCGGCCCGAGGCGGCAACCGACGTTGTGGTTGACGTGGTTCCGCCCAGCACCGGCGTCGAGGTGGCAGGCTACCGGCTGCCCAACGTGCCCTACCATTTCGCCGAGGTACTCGACACCGCCCCCGGCGCAGGCAGGCGCCTGACGCAGGACTACAAGAGAACGACAGTTGCAACTCCGTTCGTGCTTTCAGGCAATGCCGTCCTCAACATCATCGTCGAGGCCGACGAGAAGGAGAAGGCCGGCCCGCGGCGAGCACCCGAGGCGATGTTCCCCGGCATGGAAGAGATGAGCGAGTTCTTCGGGGGACTGTTCCGATTTGCCGGCATGAGCGCTCGCGGCTTTTCTGCTCAGGCTGCCAGGCACAAGCAGCAGGCCCTCGCGACGCCCGCCCCCGAGGAGGAAGAGGAAGAGAGCCCCGAGGTCCCCTCCATGGATGAACTCGAGGAAATCAGCAAGATGGAGCCTGAGGAACTACGTCCCCCCGGCGAAGAGGCGGCCCCCGGGAAACCCGCCGGCAAGAGCATCGCGCGGGCTGCTGCGGTCTGGAAACAGGCATCGGCCAAGGATTTCGCGGCGGGCAAGACCGACGGCACCGCTGTCCGAAGCGACGGAAGGGTCGTTCTGGCACCCAGCGTTACGACAGTCTTCGATTCCTCGGACAAGGTTCCGTGGGCGCTTGCCGTGTCCGGCGACAGGCTGTTCGTCGCTGCCTGGCCGGGTGCGAACGTGTATCAGGCCAGCGCGCAGAGCGGCCAGGCGGCTCAACAGCCGCTCACAGCCATGTCGGTCGAGGCCGCCGGGATCACGGCCCTGGCTTCCGGGCCGGACGGCAAGGTTTACGCGGCAGTCGCCCCCGATGCCGCGATCTACGCATTCGACCCGTCCCAGGCATCCGCGCAGCCATCGCTGGTGTGCCGCCTGGACGACGACTATGTCTGGGCGCTCGCGTTTCACGGCAGCGACCTCTACGCGGCCACCGGGCCTCACGCCGCCGTCTATCGCATTGACCTGGAACACAAGGCCGCAAAGCAGATCTTCCGCGCCCCGGACAGGCACGCAATCGCAATGGCGATTGACGCCCAGGGGCGCATCTACCTTGGCACCTATCCAAAGGGGAAACTGTATCGGATTTCACAGGACGGAAAGGCCGAGCCTCTCTACGAGGTGCCGGATCAGACCATCCAGGCGCTCGCCCTGGGCGCTGATGGTTCTGTGTATCTCGGCACTTCCCCCAAGGGACAAGTCTGGCGCCTCGGTGCCGACGGGCAGGCGAAGATGCTCCTGGACGCGGAGGAACGGCACATCATGGCCCTCGTGCCCGTCCCCGGCGGCGTTCTGGCCGGGGCAGGAGCGCGCAAGGCGACCATTTACCGGGTCGAGGACGACGGAACCAGTTCGGTCCTCTATCGGCCGATGTCATCGTATGTCCTCGCCATGGCCCCTGACGGGGCGGGCGGTCTATTCGCAGCCCTGGCAGGTTCGGGGCAACTGGTTCACGTGCAGTTCAGCCGCGATCAGGGTACTTTCACTTCCGCCGTTCACGACGCAGGAACGACCGCCGACTGGGGGCGCATCTCGTGGCAGGCGAATATACCCCAGGGCTGCGCCCTGACCTTCCAGACGCGCTCCGGAAACACCACCTGGCCCGACGAGACCTGGAGCACATGGTCTCCGGAATACGCCAGCGCGACCGGCGAGAAGATAGGCAGCCCCCCTTCCCGCTACGTCCAATACCGCTGCGTCGAGAAGGGCGCAGGACAGGCCGCTCCGTCGCTGGAGCGGGTGCAAGTCTGGTATATGAGACGGAACAGGCCGCCGGAGGTAACGGTATCGAGCCCGGCCTCGGGCGATGTGGTTTCGCGCCGCGCGCGCGTCAGGTGGCGCTCCAAGGACCCCGACAAGGACGCCCTTACTTACCAGGTGTTCTATTCCGGTGACTCGGGCAAGACGTGGAATGAGATCGCGACTCAGATTGGGCAGGCTGCCGCCGAGACAGAGAAGAAGCCGGCCGCCGCAGCCCCGAAATCAGGGAAGGCCCAACCCCCAAAGCGCCCCAACCCGCCCGCAGCGCAGCGCAAGAAACAACCAACCGGAGAGCAAGAAGCCGAGGAGCAGCCCGTGGAAACCGAGGAGACGCCCGAATCAGAGGGAGCCAGCCGCACCTGGGCGGACTGGGACACGCGGCGCGTGAAGGACGGCACTTACGTCGTCAAGGTGAGTGCGAGCGACAAGCAGTCGAACCCGGGCCAGGGTCTGAGCGCAGAGGACGTTTCCGACACGTTCATCGTGGACAACACGGCCCCTGTGCTGACACTCGAACGCGCGGGAGGGATAGTGAGCAAGGTAATCTGCCGCGATGCGGCGACCTACATCGCATCGGCCGAGTACCGCATTGACGGAGGCCGCTGGACGGCGCTGGCCTCCGAGGACGGGGTGTTCGACTCATCGCAGGAGATTCTGGTGATAGACCCCGCCGCAATGCCTGCGGGGCGGCACCGCCTGGAATTCCGGGCCCGCGACGCCGCCAACAACGAGGGCACCGCCGCCGCCACCTACACCAAGACCGCCCCCAAGTAACCGCGCACCAGCATGACATCCAGCGGAGGGCATCCCGGTGCCCTGCTGCGGATCACACTGTGCCTCGGTGCAGTCAGCCCCACAACGGCGTGTTGACGGAGGCGGTTCATGCTGCCACAATTGACATAGGTGTGGGGCTGATGGGGTCGAAAATGGCATCAAGGCCAGGCTGGCTGCATCGTTTGCTTTCTCTGCGCTGTCCCGGGTGCGGCATACATGTTGGGGTTCTGGACTTCCGGCTTAGACAGCGGGTTCACGGATGGCAGCAATGCCCCGGGTGCGGAGCCTGGTTCTTGCTCCCCGATGGTAGGCTTGTCGCAGCAATCTCGGCAGTGGGGATCACCGCGCTCATCCTCTGGTCTCGGGATTGGGACATTCGGAGCATATGGCTCAGAGCGGCCAGCCTAACCGGCACGTGTGCTCTGGTTGTTCTTGCAGCTCTCTGCGCGTTCCGCAGACTCAGGGCTCGGCCTCACGCACCGCGCGACACTCGCGAAGTAAGAAAATGGACACGGCTCTTCAACGTAAGCGCGGTGCTCCTACTTCTTGAATGGGTCGTTATGAAGGCTGATATGCTACTCAGAGTGCGCGCGTTGGATGCTGCTGCTAAGAATACCGCCGCGGCTCCGGTGCCGTTCGACCTGGACAGGTGGTCCTCCTCGTTCTTGCTAGCCCTGATAATCTATCTTGGCGTCTATGCGGCCCTCATGGTGACCATGATTTGCGCGTTCATCAAGGCAGAGCGGGCGCGCTTCCCCCGAGAGAGCGCCGACAGCGCGGAGAAAATGCCTTTCTAGGGGCACGGCATGCAGTGCCCCTACGTTTCCTGTGTTCCGGGCTAGGGGGCTGGGAAGAAGTCGTGGCCGTGCAGGCCCATCAGGGCGTCAATCACCAGCCAGATGCCCACGGAGGCGAACTCGCCCAGTATCAGGCCGACGAAGAACGGCCTGGCCCTGCGGTACAACCGCAGGCCGCCGTAGCGCAGCATGAGAGAGTTGGCCAGCCACCCGATGAAGACCGAGAGAAAGACTCGGTTTAGGGCCGGGCTGCGCCCCATCAGGTAGCCCACAGGGCTGAGCCGCCACCAGAGGAAGGTGCGATGCAGCCACGTGAGCAGCACCATGATGCCGGCGCCGCTGGCCTGGCAGCCCAACGCGAATGGGCTTCCGCCGCCCCTGGTATCTTGCAGGTTCTCTCTCAGCCGGTTGCAGCACCAGGTCGGGATTACCTTGGATGATTCCTCCAGAAGATTGATGGCCCCGTGGTGGTGGAACAGCCACAGCCCGAACACAGCGGACAATGCCATGGCGAAAACCACGGACCCCACCATCGCCGCCAGCAACTTTCCCAGCGGCAGTCCCCCGAGCGCGCCCATGCGCAGGCCGTCGGTGTAGAACGGCATGGCGAGCGTGCGGCGGTCACTGAGGAACATCGCTTGCTGAAAGTAGATGCCTGTGCGGGTGGACGCGGGAACATTGACATTGCCGAAGACCTGGGTGATGGCATCAGACGGAAGCCACTCGGCAGACCAGGCGGCAAAAAAGAGGCCGGAGGCAGCCACCAGGCGCGCCAGTCCGATGCCGATGACATACATGACGACGAGCGAGTACAGCGAGAACAACAGCGACATGCCGAACAACTTGTCCCACAGCAGCAGAAGCCCGGTGATGCAGCCGAGCGCCTTCTCCGCCGCGATCTCGCAGATACAAACTAGTCTGGTCGCCAGTGCTCGCTTCATGAGCGACCTTTGTCCTGCTGACAGATCGCCGCAGCGGCCCTCTGCCAATCTGAGTGCGGTTTCTGCTCGCGTTATCGCAGCAGCGAAAAAGCACCGAGTATGGGCCGCAGCGATTGCTTGCGCTCTGACAGAGGCGGCCCTGCTGCTGGCGGGCAATCAGGCTTGACAGGCAAGATAGCGCGCTGGTATAATCGCAGCGCCCATACGGGAGACGGGCAGCATTGCCGAAAGGATTGGATTTGGAGAAACTGCGGGCGAGCGTGACGGCGATGGACCGGTTTCGCGCTTACGAGCGCGAGGTGGAGCAGTCCATAGTCCGCGAATCGGAGGACCGCCGGCGCAAGACGGAGGAATTCCGGCGCGCCCGGGAGAAGCGCGCCCGGAAGAAACGGCTCAAGGCCCAGGCAGCGGCCTCCTCATAGCAATGGAACAGCCAGCGCATCTTCCGGCTGGCTTGGGCGGGTGCAGGCCGGCCTTGCTCGACGATAAGACCCTCGATGCGATTGAGGCCCTCATCGCGCTGGCGCAGCGCGAGGCGCTGGCCGAGTTGGACGTGGCCGACGAATGCCTGCGCGTTCGCCTGGTGCGCAGCGCGCCGACAGCCGCCCGGCCGGTGCCCGAAGCGATCCCCGAGGTCGCATCTGCCGAGGCGATCGAGAGCCCTCTGCGCGGCGTTTTCTACCGCTGCCCCGCGCCAGATGCCAGGCCCTATGTCGAAGTGGGAGACAGGGTCAGGCCCGGGCAGGTTGTCGGGCTTGTCGAGGCCATGAAGGTGTTCAACGAAGTGGTGGCTGAAGTTGACGCAGTGATCGTGGCAATCCCCGCCGAAGACGGCAGCCTGGTCGAGGAGGGCGAAACCTTGATGCTGGTCAGGCCTGAGCGGTAGGCTGGAGCGAATAAGATGCCGCAGCGAGATGTCATAAACATCGGGTTGCTGGGATTCGGCGTGGTTGGGTCAGGTGCGCTGCAAATCCTCGAACGGGAGCGCGAGTCCCTGGCCAATGCCGCCGGGTGCCGCCTGGAGGTCAAACGCGTCGCCGACATTGACTGGCAGCGCCCCAGGCCGATTCATGTGCCGCCCGAAAAGCGCACCACCGATGCTCTTGAAGTCGTCCGCGACCCAGAGATCAGCATCGTGATCGAGGCCATCGGCGGCGTGAAGCCGGCGCTGGATTACGTCCTTGAGGCGATCGCCAACGGCAAGAGCGTGGTTACATCCAACAAGGAGATGATGGCCAAAGAGGGCCGCCAGGTGATGGAAGCCGCCGCTGCCAAGGGGGTTGATATTTGTTTCGAGGGCGCAGTGGGCGGCGGAATCCCGATCATCAGGCCCCTGAAGGAGAGCCTTGCGGGAGCCGGGCTGAGGCGCGTGCTCGGCATAGTGAATGGAACCACGAACTACATTCTCACGCAGATGCAGCAGCACGGGCGCGAGTTCGGGGATGCTCTGGCGGAGGCGCAGCAGAAGGGCTACGCAGAACCTGACCCCACCAGCGATGTGGAGGGCTTTGATGCGGCATACAAACTGGCGATCCTGGCCTCCATCGCCTTCAACAGCCGCGTCAACCTCGAATCCGTGTATCACGAGGGCATAACGCGCATCGGCGCTGCAGACATGGCCTACGCGCAGGAACTCGGCTACGTGATCAAACTGCTCGCCATCGGCGCGGATACCGAGGACGGGTTGGAACTGCGCGTTCATCCGACCCTGGTTCCCAGAGATCACCCACTTGCATCAGTCGCCGATGTGTTCAATGCGGTCTTCATCGAGGGCGATGCGGTGGGCGAGGTGATGTTCTACGGGCGCGGCGCAGGGAGTCTTCCCACGGGAAGCGCAGTAGTAGGCGACGTTGTTGATGTCGCGCGCAACATCCGCAACGGCGCTACCGGGAGAGTGCCCTGCACCTGCTTCGAGCAGAAACGCGCCAAGAACATCGAAGAGGTAGTTGGCAAGTATTACCTGCGCCTCCAGGTTGCCGACCGGCCCGGCGTGCTGGCAAGCATCGCTTCCGTTTTCGGCGAGGAGTCCGTGAGCATCGCATCCGTCGTCCAGAAGAAAACGACCGGCGACCGCGCGGAGATCGTATGGATCACTCACGATGTGAAAGAGCACGCAATGCAGAAATCTCTTCAGCGCATTCGGTCCCTGCCCGTTGTCGTCGAGGTCTCGAACCTCATCCGGGTGCTCGCGGCCTGAACGATTGAGCGCAGCCATGAGAACGAGCGAACGGACAAACAGGTTGTGGCGCGGGGTGATCGAGCACTACAGGCCCTTCCTGCCTGTGGCCGAGAAGACGCCGGTGGTCACGCTGCTTGAAGGGAACACGCCATTGGTGGAGGCACCGACGCTCGCCAGGCGCATATCCTGCCCTATTCCGCTGTATCTGAAGTGCGAGGGTTTCAATCCGACCGGCTCCTTCAAGGACCGGGGCATGACAGTCGCCATCTCGAAAGCGAAAGAAGAGGGCGCGCGGGCTGTCCTGTGCGCCTCGACCGGCAACACGGCTGCTTCGGCTGCCGCTTACGCTGCGCGCGCAGGGCTCGACTGCATCATCCTCATCGGCCGCGCGACGATCGCTGCGGGCAAACTTGCGCAGAGCGTGATGCACGGCGCCAAGGTGCTTTCAGTTGAGGGCAATTTCGATGACTGCCTGAGACTGGCGCGCGAGATAACGCAGCGCTACCCGATTGCCCTGGTGAACTCGCTCAACCCCAACCGCATCGAGGGCCAGAAGACCGGAGCGTTCGAGATCTGCGATGTTCTGGGCGATGCACCCACATTTCACGCCATGCCTGTCGGCAACGCGGGCAATATCACCGCCTACTGGAAGGGCTACAAGCAATATCGAGATGCCGGAAAGGCTTCGCGCTGCCCGAAGATACTCGGCTTCGAGGCCGAGGGCGCGGCCCCCATCGTGCGCGGCCACCCGATCGAGAATCCGCAGACAATCGCCAGCGCAATCAGGATCGGAAACCCGGCGAGTTGGAAGAAGGCTGAAGAGGCGCGCGACGAATCAGGCGGCCTGATCGGCATGGTGAGCGATGATGAGATCGTCGCGATGTACCAGGCCCTTGCGCAACTCGAGGGCATCTTCGTCGAGCCCTCGTCGGCGGCTGGCGTTGCTGGCCTGGCCCGCCTTATTCGCGAGGGCTATTTCGACAACGCGAGCGCGAAAGACAGCATCGTCTGCATCCTCACCGGCCACGGCCTGAAAGACCCCGACCGCGCCATCGCCGTCGCCCCCGAGCCTCTCTCGGTCGCAAATACCCCCGAGGCAGTTGCCGACGCCCTCGGCCTGCGCTAGAATACCACTGGAAGGGGTGCGAAATGTTTACTCGTCTTCGCCTTCAAAACTTCAAATGCTTCAAGGACACCGGTGACCTCGACATCAGGCCGCTCACGTTCCTGATGGGCCCCAACAGCAGCGGCAAGAGCAGCATCCTCCAGGCCCTGCTCATGCTCCGCCAGACAGCGGACAGCCCCGACGTGGGAAACCCTCTGCGACTCGACGGGCCGTATGTGAGCATCCCCTACCGCGACCTAGTATTCGGGCATGCCTACCGGGAACGGCTCACCATAGACCTCACAGTCAAGAAACGCCCACCTGGGCGCACGATCGAGCTGGGGAGGGCACGACTTAGTTTTACGGTGGAGTTCGGGTACAGCGTTAAGGGAATGCGAGTCTATCTCAGCCGCGCTCATTACGAACGGCGAAGCCTTTCCGATATCTTTGCCGACGACGAGAAGATGTCTCCAGAGGAGTACGAGGCCGCTAGCGCGACTGATCTTGGTATCACGATGGAGCGCGGAGCGAAGGGGAGATACACCGTTGCCTTGGTGGAAGGCCAGAACAGGTTCGAGACCGGAGCGACGGCGCTGCACAAGTTTTGCTGGCCTCGCACCCTGGACGGGACAAGCGATTCGCTCCCCGTTATCGAACGTCTCGGGGAACTGTCACGTGAGACCTACTCCTTGCTGACAAAGCATCTGGAGGCGTTGGCCTACATCGGGCCTCTTCGAGATTGGCCGAAGCGCGCGTACGTCGCGAGCGGCGAGACTCCTCAGGACGTAGGATTGAAAGGCGAGTATTCGGCGGACGTCTTATGGATTCAGAGCAGGCGCAAGAAGACGCGCGAAGCGCTGCTCGGCAAGGTGAACAGATGGGCGAGGGAACTTGATATGGCGTCGCAGGTGGCGCTGCGACGTCTCGGCCAGAGCAACTATTACAGCATCATGTTCACCGATCCAAAGACGGGACTTGAGGTGAATCTTGCAGACGTCGGCTTCGGAGCCTCCCAGGTGTTGCCAGTGCTTGTCGAAGGGTTCTACTCTGCGAGGGATGCGACCCTTCTCATCGAGCAACCGGAGATTCACCTGCATCCTCGCGCGCAGGCGACGCTCGGCGACCTGCTGATTGATATCGAGAAGTCCGGGAAGACGCTGATTGTGGAGACGCACAGCGAGCATCTGGTTGGCCGCATTCAGCGGCGGATCGCGGAGGGCAAACTCTCCCCCGACAAGGTTGCGCTGTACTACTTCGAGCCAACGCCTGAAGGCACGCAGATCAAACGCATCGGCATCACCGAGCGCGGCCAGTTCGAGCCCGAGGGCCTGCCCGAAGGCTTCTTCGAGGAAGCCTACCGAGAAAGCCTGGCCCATGCCGAAGCAATACTGAAGGACGCCCCGAGGTAGGCGCGCTGTCATGCCAGCGCGCACATGGGTTCTTGATGCCTGGGTGTTGGGAGTCCTCGCTGATGGGCTCAAGGCGGACGCGTCCCTCCCCGAGACGTCGCGCGTCGGTGCTGGTGTCGCTTTCCTTCACCAGATGGAGAGCGCAGGCCATCGGGTAGCAGTGGACTCGGAGGGCAAGATAGAGCGGGAGTATCGAGATCGGATGGCTGGCTGTCGGTGGCTGCAGCACTGGTGGGCGCGGATGCAGCGAGTCGCCGGTAGGGTCCACAGACGACCCTCGAATCTCGAAAGAAGGCACAGCGAGCATTTGCTCCATGACCTGGAGTTTCACTACGATGACCTACCGTACGTGGCCGTCGCTTCGCAGGTCTCAAACACGCTGCTCGTTTCGGAGGACAGCGATTACACGGAGGCAGTCAAGGACTACCTGAAGCGCGAACTCGGCCTTGCCGTGCTCACTTTGAATGACGCGCTAGAGCAAGTCCGCGACCCATGAACGCGGGTTACCTGGAGGCAGATTCGCGATGAAAACGCTGGGGAGAATTGAACTGCCGGGGTTGAAGAGGCTTCCCTCGGGGAAGGTGCGGGATATGTATGACCTGGGGGATGCGATCCTGATGATCGCCAGCGACCGCATCTCTGTCTTCGATATTGTCCTGCCGACCTTGATACCGGACAAGGGGCGCGTGCTCACCGGCCTTTCCGCTTTCTGGTTCGCGGCCACAAAGGAAATCGTGCCGAACCATGTTATCACCACCGACATCTCGGAACACCCGGATGCGCTCAGGCCCCACGCGGAAGTTCTTGTCGGAAGAAGCATGGTCGTGAAGAAAGCAAAGCCGCTGGCTGTCGAGGCGGTGGTGCGCGGGTATCTCGCTGGCTCCGGCTGGAAGGACTATCTGAGAAGCGGCGAGGTCTGCGGGATCAAGTTGCCCGCCGGCCTGCGCGAATCGGAGCAACTGCCCGAGCCGATCTTCAGCCCCGCGACAAAGGCGACCACCGGGCACGACGAGAACATCACCGAGGAGCAGGCCGCCTCGATGATTGGGGTGGACGTCCTTGAAAGAGTCAAGCAAGCAAGTTTTCGAATCTACTCCGCCGCTTCGAGATATGCGCGCGAGCGCCGCATCATCATCGCCGACACGAAGTTCGAGTTCGGCCTGGTTGACGGCGAGCCGATTCTGATTGACGAGATACTCACCCCCGATTCATCGCGCTTCTGGGATGTGGACCTCTACCAGCCCGGCAAGCCCCAGCCCAGTTTCGACAAGCAGCCTGTCCGCGATTACACCGAATCACTCGGTTGGGACAAGACGCCTCCGGGCCCGGAACTTCCACCAGAGGTCGTGAAACAAACGACCGCCAGATACAGGCAAGCGTATTTTCGCCTGGTAGGCAAGCGCCTGCCCGTACGCCAGGGCCGCGGCTGGCATTTCGAGGGGCTGCACCTCACATGAAGTATGTGATTGCGATCCCCGACGGCGCGGCCGATGACCCGCGCCCCGAACTCGACGGCAAGACGCCGCTTGAAAAGGCGCGCACCCCCAACATGGATGCGCTCACCCGCGAAGGGCGCTTGGGATTGGTGCGCACCATTCCGCCCGGCCAGAGCCCAGGCAGCGATATTGCAATGCTCTCCA
>Ga0315296_10001948_pt1 | contig 17837 bp, 12 predicted proteins | sample YL17G14_18_MG_FD_203921 | JGI IMG/M metagenome (GOLD analysis project Ga0315296, IMG submission 203921) | Sediment microbial communities from Yellowstone Lake, YNP, Wyoming, USA - YL17G14_18 | ecosystem: Environmental > Aquatic > Freshwater > Lake > Sediment | place: USA: Wyoming | collected... | reverse complement strand
ATAAATGTCCCTTACACGTTCTGAAACATCAGTTGGGTAAACTGTCATACATTGTGTGTGAATGTTTGGTAAGGCGTCCACAAGCTTGGTCAAATCTTCAACATCTTTTGTAGTTGCAGGTCGCGCCCCTCCAGAATCAAGATCAATTACGTTGGCCTGTCCACCTGTCGGGTGAGTATAGATTTTCCCATCTTCGAATTTCACATCATGTTTCGGATCTCTCGCATAAAATGTCACATGCTTTGGCGCCTTCTTCATGCACTCATCCACTAAAGCTGACGGAATTTTCGCCCTCTTCTTGTCTAAGTCGACATTTGCTCCTGCGCTGGCAAGAAACTTCAAGAAATCAAGGTCGTGAATTGAGACTCCAGCTTCTTTTAGAATTTTCAAACTAGCATAATGAATCTTTTCAATTTGATCTTGACTCAGGAATTTCAGCCACATTCCTATGACGCCTCTTACATCTAATTTCTGGGGCTTCTTTGTATCTTTTGATGTTCTTTTTAACAGTTTTCTTCTAGTCACGTGAGCACAGTGTGAATCTCAATAGCACTACGTTTGAAGCATAGGACTTAAATTGTTACAGCCCATCATAGTGTAAGATTCGCAATGGGGTGTTGCCATGAGTGCGCTTGTTTCGACCCTTAGAGACCAGCTCTTAACATTTGACGCCGATAAGTTTGTCGAAGTTGTGAAGAAGTCGATCGATCAAGGTCATAACCCGATAGAAGTAGTTAATGCTTTGACCCACGTGCTGCAAGAAGTCGGTAAAAAATTCGAGAGTGGAGAAATTTTTCTGGTCCATTTGGTAGTAGCTGGCGACGCTGCTCGAAGAGCTACTGCTGAAGTTTTAGAGCCTTTAATCAAAAAGGGCAGCGAAAAGAGAGAGACGTTAGGAAAGGTCTTGATTGGAACGGTTGCAGGAGACATCCACGACATTGGCAAGAACATAGTTGCCATGATGCTCTTCACAGCAGGCTTCGAAGTTTACGACATTGGAAAGGACATTCCAGCTGAAGAGTTTGTGAAGAAAACAAGAGATTACAACGCAGACATAGTTGCTTTGTCAGCTCTCCTGACCACAACGCTACCAGTTCAACGCGAAGTAATCGAAGCCCTGAAAAAAGCAGGTTTAAGAGAGAAGGTGAAAGTTCTAGTTGGAGGCGCTCCAGCCACAGCCAAATGGGCCGAAGAAGTGGGAGCAGACGGCTACGGGGAAGACGCAATTGAAGCAGTAACAATCGCCAAGAAACTCATGGGCGTTAAGAACTAACAGAAACGTCTGCAAGTCTGTTTTTTCTAAGCTGTTTTGAAGATCGGGTGCGACGTGGAGGGCATTCTGCCCTTTTCTATCAGAAGCTGGGCGAAAGCGCTGTCTACCATGGCCACGGCTGGAAATACGTAAGGAGCATCTTCTATTGGACCATAGAGTATCCAGTCTGCTCCAGCTGCCACCGTAAAAGCGTTGGCAACGGCGATGCAGGGTTTAACTGCTTGCGAACCCATTTTCGTCCTGAGCCCTCTCCAAGTGCCTATTGCGTTGTGAGCTCCGCATCCAGTGGGGTATCCTAATTCATTCTTGAGTTCGAAAGTTGCTTTGAATGCAGATCCCAAAGTTGGCACGTCCAACACGCATGTATCTATCAAGATGTTCTTGATTTCGATCTGTGTAACTTTGGGTAGAAGCTGTCCTACTGCTTCGATCCGACCTGCGGCAGTCATGTTTTTCATGTTGAAGGCTAACAACACGGCTGATTCGATTCCGGCTTCTTTAATTTTTTCAAATTCAATACTCTTGGATTCGGGGTTGAGTGAGTTGTAGACGCAGTTTTTCAGAATGCCGATTTGCTTGGCGTAGTCTAGTCCTGCGATTCTGACTTCGGCTGATGGAGCGTCTACGAAAATTGGTGCACTTGTGACTGAAGAAACGAAGTCAAGCACTCGGCTTACCCATTTCTTTGAAGGCAGAACCACGTCCATCATGCAGGGTAGTCCTGTTTTGTCTGAGAATTCCTCCTGAGTTCTAATCAGTTTCTCAGCTTCGTCTCGATTGAACTCGCCAGTCTCCTCTTGAAAGTTCAGGCTTTTTTGTTTGTGATAGAATATCGATCCTACCAAGACTGTGGGGTTCTCGCCTAGCATTCCGCCAATAGAGACGTTTCCTACCCTGAATCTTTTCTGTTCTGACTTGAGCTGCCACATTGCGAATTGCCCTCATCGGTAGTGTGTGTCTTGAACTAACATGCCTTCTTTGCCTTATGTTTTACCCTCTTTCTGATCGATGCCCATTGAGATAACTGTCTGCAATCATTTCGGAGCAAGTCTTAAGCATGCACACAATAAAATGAATGATCCGAGGGCTTGACTTGAGGATAATAGTATTAGGCTGTGGCAATATTGGATCAGTCGCTGCCAGAGACTTGGCTCAAAGCCTGCCTTCATCAGGAATCGTGCTAGCCGATATAGACAAGGGTCGAGCTGAGAAGATGGTTGCGGAAATCGGCTTGAGCAATGTCTCAGGTATGCAAGTAGACGCGTCTAATCACAGCGAACTTGCAGCCACAATCAGAAGATTTGACTTGGCTGTGGGAGCCTTGCCGGGATTCATGGGTTTCAGAGCATGCAAGGCTTCGATCTCGGCCAAGGTAAGCATGGTCGACGTGTCGTTCATGCCTGAAAACGTCATGGAACTGCACAAAGAGGCTTCTAAAGCTGATGTGTGCGTTCTTCCAGACTGTGGAATGAGCCCTGGACTGGGCAGTATACTAGTAGGCCACGCGGTTAGTCAACTGGACAAAGTTGAAAGCGTCCACATGTTGAATGGAGGTTTGCCGGAGAGGCCTATGCCTCCACTGGATTATGTTGTCACATGGTCGTCGAAAGATCTCATCGAGCTATACACTCGCAAGGCAAGCATCGTTCGAGATGGCAAAGTTGTTCAGGTACCGGCAACAAGCGGATTGGAGGAAATTGTGTTTCCCGGCGTTGGCAAGCTGGAGGCAGTCTATACGGACGGGTTGAGAACATTGCTACAAACCGTCAGAGTGTCAGAAGACATGTGGGAAAAGTCTCTCAGGTATCCGGGGCACATAAACAAGATGAACTTGCTTAGGACTCTAGGTTTCTTCGAAGAGGAACCTTTACACGTTGAAGGCGTCAGCCTTTCTCCAAGGCGTCTAACTGAAAGACTGCTTGAAATGAAGCTTAAGAAGCCAGAGATTCCGGACATTGTCGCTATGCTTATTGAAGTCACTGGATCGAAAGGTGCAAGAAGAATTCAGCTTAGGTATCAAATGCTGGACCGTTTCGACAAGAAACGCAAGGTCACGGCAATGGCAAGAACAACGGCTTATACCACTTCAGTTGTAGCTCAGCTTGTTGTTAAGAAGTCAATAGATGAGAAAGGCGTAATCCCACCTGAGAGACTAGGGATGAGCAAAAGAGTTTACGCGGAATTCACGAATATGATGAAGCAGCGAGGCGTTTCTGTCAAGGAAAGCAGGAAAACCCTGGAATAAGGTCTCTTAGTCTTTCCTTGAGGTTTGAGAGAGGCTGAACGATGGAAAAACTGATAATTACCGTGGCTCCAACGGGTTCGGTGCCTCGAAAAAGAGACACGCCCCACGTGCCTGTCACACCAGACGAAATTGCTGAAACGGCTTATCTGTGCGAACAAGAGGGAGCATCGATTATCCATGTGCACTGTCGCGACCGAAATGAGAACCCAACATCTGATTACAAAGTGTTCAAGGAGACCATGGACAAGATACGGAAACGCACACATCTCATCGTCATAGCGTCCACAAGCGGTGTGGCAGGAAAGTCTGACGAGGAACGAGCCAGACCTTTAGAGGCGAAGCCGGAAATGGCCAGCCTTACAACAGGTTCACTCAACTTCGCAGGACGACAACCTTCATTTGTCTACATGAATACATGGGAAACCATAACGTTCCTTGCAAAAAGAATGCTTGAACTTGGCATCAAACCTGAAATTGAAGCGTTTGATGTTGGCTTCATCTCTCAAGGGATGAAACTTATAGAACAGAGATTAATCAGAGAACCAGCCCACTTTCAGTTGGTTATGGGAGTAAATGGCGGCGTTCCTGCGTCGGTTGAGAACCTCATTCACATGCGCAGTCAGTTGCCAACCAATTCCACCTTCGTTGTAGCAGGCATGGCTAAGTGGCAATTGTCGATGACTGCTATGGCAATTCTGATGGGCGGGCACATCAGAGTTGGGCTTGAGGACAACATCTTCTATTCCAAGGGAAAACTGGCTCGAAATGAGGAGCTTGTGGCTCGGGCACGGCGCCTCTCTGAAGAAATGCAGCGCGAAGTGGCTACCCCTGATGAGGCACGCCGATTCTTGAATCTTATTTAGCAATCGATTAGTGTAGGTGCGGCGGAGCGTCTGTGTGGGTTTTTGCTAACGCCTTTCTCGTAGTTTAGGATTAAGGATTTCATCTAATGCGTATCCGATGAAGATGAACGCGGTTGAAATTGCAGCTATGCAAAGACCTGGGGGGACTATCCACCACCATCTTTGAACACCATCGACTACCCCTAAGACTTCATGGAGCATTCTTCCCCAGGTCACTAGGGTCGGGTCAAATAGCCCCAAAAAGCTGATGTATGCCTCTGACATAATTGCGTATGGCACGGACATTGCGAGCGTAACGTAGACCAAGTTCATTACATTGGGCAGCATATGTCGAGTTATTATGTGGAGCCTGCTTGCTCCAACAGCCTTGGCAGCTTCGACGAAAGGTCTCTCCTTTAGACTGAGCACTTGTGACCTAACTGTTCTGGCGAATCCCATCCATCCCAGAAATCCAATTAGCAATATCAGGTTCCACACGGTCGAACCTAAGACAGCTATGAGCACTATCAATAGTGGCAACTCTGGTAAGACAAGCAGCATATCGGTGAATCTCATCATTATTTCATCAACGAATCCGCCGCTATAGCCTGAAAATAATCCCAAGCCTAATCCTATTGTCACTGACAGAAAAGCTGCAAGCAGCCCGATGATTAATGATATCCGTGTTCCATACAGGAGTTGTGAAGCTATATCTCGCCCAAGGCGGTCGGTTCCGAGAAAGCCAAAAAGCGAGCCATAGAAATCTAGATCAAAGTCATCAATGTAAATCGTGGCTTCTTGTACGTCTTGGGCGAAAGACACCTCGACGCCATATAGATTGTTGCCTGGTTTTGAAAACATTTCGCTTTCAGTATCCAGAATATATGAATCTATCAGCGGAGGGTATTTGACGCCGCCTGTGACGCTTGTGATACTTGGCTCTATCCATGATTCGCTTCTGTAGATTCCGCCTTGCCTTGCACTCCAGAGAACATTTTTCTCTCCTCCTATTTCTTCTGTGAAAACCTTTATCTCTACTCCCCATTGGGAGAGATTCATAATGCCTGTGGCTTTAGCACTAATGTGGCCTAGAAATCTCTTTGGTGGACCTCCGTAGGGGTAATAGAACTCCCTAATGAGAACAGCCTTAACTTCTCCAAGTGTGTCAGATGCCTGGCGTTTAAACGATATGGCAATGCATCCGGAACCGCTGTGTGGACTGCCTTCGTCAGAAGTATGCTTCACGGAGAGATTGTGCACAGATGGATCTGTGGTGAAAGCCCATTCCTTGAGAGCTTCGTTAGATGTAAATTCTGGATCATTTATCGGATGCAGATTCTCGCTTGAGCGTTCGTTTCCTGGGAGGTACTTGAACCAGTAAGGCAATGTTAGTTCGGCTGCTATTCTCTTACGCACCGACAGCGGGTCGTATGGCGTCAACAAAGGAGCTGCGATGGCGACAAAAGTGAAGAAAACAATGATAGATATTCCGACTAGGCCTCTCTTATCGCGAAGTAAAACTTTCAGAACCCCCAAGAACCTTCTGAGCATATGCGAGAGGCTGGCTTTACGTGGCTGAGACAAATGTTCGTCACCCATACTTTATGCGTGGATCGATTACTCCATAAATGAGATCTGCAATGAAGTTAGCGATGATTACGCACAAAGCTATTATAAAGAAGATTGCCTGTAGCGCAGGAAAGTCAAACCACTCTATTGACCTCCAAATCCATTGCCCAAGACCGGGGTATGAAAAGACTTGTTCGGTTACGATCGCTCCAGAGAGCATAAAACCAAACGCAATAGCAGTTTGAGTCACGACAGGCAACGATGCATTCTTGAGTGCATGTTTGAACAATACTTTTCTCTCGCTGAGTCCTTTTGCCCTCGCGGTCACAAGATAATCCTCAGAGAGAACCTCTATCATGGACGCTCTTGTCAACAGAAGATAGCTACCCACCGTAATAATTACGAGAGCTAGTATTGGCAAGAAAAGATGCTGTATGCGAATCATGAGTTCCACCAGGAAATTACTTGGCCAGCGACCCTGTTGCAGCCATTCAGCCGGGTACGGCATGCCGCTTGGAAACCAGTGCAGATCGTAGGCAAAGACCAGAAGCAAGAGCATTCCCACCCAAAATACAGGTAACGCATTTGTGATTATTGAAAATAGTACTGATGATGCGTCGAAGAGTTTTCCTCTTTTGCTAGCCGCTATCACACCGAATACTACCCCTAATGCGATGGCGATGATCTCTTCTGTGATGACTAACGTTAATGTGATTGAAAGGCGACTGCCTATTTCATCATAAATAGGCAGGAATGTGACGTAGGAGTATCCGAACTGGAACGTCAACATGCTTTGCATGTATTTTGCGTACTTGACATGAAAGGGATCTAAGAGACCGAAACGCTGCATCTGCTCCCTGTATTGCTCTTCGTTCTTGAACTTTGAAGGGTTGGCTAACCGCATCATTGGGTTGCCCGGCATTAGCATGAATATAGTGAAGTTAAGTGTGATTACGAGGAATACGAGAACGATCGAATACAGCGCTCTTTTAAGTATGTACTTTCGGAGACCCAATATCTAGCCCTCTATTGTCCTCTCTACATAGCTTCATCAGAGCTAGAAGATAAATAAGAGATATTTTAGCCTTTGTTTAGTTCGAATTGTTCTTGAAACCTGCAGCCTTGAGACTCTCCACCTCGCAAGAGCATCAATAAGATGCTTATAGAAGACCATATCAGAACCCTTAAATTTCCAGAACGGCAATAATAATGTGTCGAAAAAGAGAGGAGAAAGAAAATTGCATAAGAAAGTAACAATGTTGGCTAGACTACTTCCTGCAATTGCATTGATTTCAATCTTGAGTTTAACTTTGACTCCTTTGCCTATGCAAGTAATTGCACCGCCGACGGAGACCTATGAGAAGTTTGGACCTAGGGCTGATAACATTCTTGTCAAAGTATATTTGGCAGGTCGTGAGGCTGAGTTTAACGCGTTCAAAGCAGGGGATATCGATGTTATAGATTGGCCGCTAGACAAGGCTACTTATGATGCAATTAAGAATGATCCTAAATTTGCAGTAGCGCCATTGACAATGATTGACATGTACAACCTCGAAATGAACTGCATGAAATGGCCTACAAGTGATGTGTGGTTCAGAAGAGCCATAGCCTACTTGGTCGACAAGACAACGTTTTACCAGACAGTTCTGAATTCTTTCAGCGGTGTAATGCTAGACACACCAGTAGCGCCTGAGTGGACCCAGTGGTATAACGATCTCACAGCGAAGTACCCTTATAACCCTGCCTTGGCTGCGCAGACACTCTACGACCATGGTTATCGGGATTGGGATAGTGACGGTACTCGAGAATGGAAGGCCTCTAATGGCACTGTGTTTGAACTGCCTTCGTTGCTTTTCTATATACGGTCAGATGACCCCGACCGACAGGAAATAGGAGAATGGGTAGCATACGAGATGGCGGCATTAGGGCTTCCAGTCGCGCGCAACATATCGCCTAAGAATATATGCTGGAATGAAGTAATGCGCATGCCGTACAACTATCACTTGTACACTGGAGGCTGGGGACCCTGGAGAGACCCTGACTATCTGTACGATATGTATCACTCTGATTTCGGAAAAGGCTGGCTTCCTAAGGACTGGGCGAATAATTACGTGTTCTTCGACAACGCAACATTCGACGCAGTTGCCACGCAAATCAAGTTTGCACCCGACATTCCTTCAGCTATTGCACCTGTGATGCAGGCTCAGGAAATCCTGATGGACCAAGTGCCAATGGTTCCGTTGTGGCATTCTGCAGGCTATCAGGCGTGGGGAGCTAACTACAAGCATTGGACTGGTGAAGATAAGTATTGGGACCAGAAATGGACTGGCATTGTCAACTCACGGGTAATCAGTGGAATGTCTAATCCAAGTGTCAACAGCCGCTGGGCTTTTATGAACGCGCACACCGAGGGGTTCGAAAAAGGCACAGGCAAATTGACTCCTATGACGATCAGATACGGTTTCATGACTCCGGCTGACGTCTTTAATCCTGTTCATGCCGACTTCTATTGGGACTGGGAAGTTCTTGACAAAATCTATGACTATCTGGTGTTGTCCGACCCATATACGGGAGAAGACATACCATGGATGGCCAAAGAATACAGCGTGGGAACATGGGACAACGCAGGGAAACCGGCCACAAAGATCACGTTCAAACTCTTTGACAACATCTTGTGGAGCCACGTAGACAAAACGACAGGCAACGTGGTCGTGACAGATAGATTTACCTCGGCTGATGTCAAGTTTACAATTCAGTTCATGAAAGATGCCTTCTCTCCGTTGTTCTATTTTGGTGTTGCAGATGTTGATCACATAGATACGCCAGACCCCTACACGGCTGTGGTTTACTACAAGATCCAAAGTTGCTGGGCCCTCCACTGGCTGGGAGGATTTCCGATGATACCCAAGCACATATGGGAGCCCATAGGTGCAGCGAACTCCAGAACAGGAGGAGAATTCGAAACCACCAGCAAACTGACAAGCTGCGGACCTTACCTGTTTGTGGATAAAGGACCAACCTCAGTGCTGCTAAAAGCCAACCCAACTTACTTCAGAAAACTGGTGCGCCCTGACTACTATTCCGCAGGGCAACCTATACCGACTCACGACGGAGATGTTGACATAGACGACTTCGGCATGGCTGTAGGTCACTATGGCGATGCTTATCCATGGCCAATTATCCCGACACCCGAAGCCCACGCAATTGATCCATGGGCCGACGTGAACAAAGACCTTGTGATCGAGCTAGACGACGTTATGGAGATCGGCGTCCGCTACCTAAAGACGGAATACTACCCATACCAGAATGGTTATCCCAACTACTACGGGCCATAACATGAGGTGAAATGGAGTGAGAGGAAGAAACATTTCGTGGCTGCCGCTCATTGCGTTGCTCTTGGTCAATGTTATAGTAGGCATAGAGGCATCCCCAGCGATAGCTAGAGTTTACGTGTCACCATCAGCAATAGTTGATTCAACAAAGGGTGTAGGCAGCACCTTCACAGTCAATATCAACGTCGCCGACGTCGTTAATCTCTACGGTTGGAGCATCAGACTGCTCTTCGACAAAGATCTTGTCCGAGTCACAGCAATAACCATACCATCCCCTTCCTTCCTAAGATCTGCTGGTCCAACACAGGTCCTTGCCAAAAAATACGATAACGTTGCTGGCTATGCCTTGGTGAGTGAGATGCTGAAAATTCCGTATCCTCCACTGGGAGCAAGCGGTAGCGGAATCTTGGCCACAATCTCGTTTACGGTGGTTGGCGTCGGCGTGACCGCTCTAGATCTGACGGACACCAAACTTAACACTGTGATTGCTGGAAACAATGCTCCTATTGAGCATCTGGTTGAGGATGGTCTCTTTGACAACCGACTAGCCAATCTGCCTCCTGTCGCAATATTCAGTGTCACACCGCCCATTGGAGTAGAAGGGGACATCATAACCTTTGATGCTTCAGCCTCACATGACGACGGCTGGATTGCCAGCTACTTCTGGGACTTTGGCGATGGAACTAATGCCACTAGCAAAGTCGCGCAGCACGCTTGGGGCGCAGGTTTCGCTGGAGTGTACACTGTAGCATTGACAGCCACCGACAACGATGGTGTTGCAGTCTCAAGTCAATACACAGTTGCTATTCTGTCTTGGATGGAGGGCGGAAACCATCCAGACCTCATAAGGACTTTGATCTGGCCAGAACTCGCGGTTTTCAAGGAAGCAGATTTTGGAGAACATGAAACACTCTGGGCAAAAGTGGGCAACCCCACTGACAAATCGTATCAAGTGCGAGTTGACTTTGACATAAGCAGCAAAGACGAAGCCAGGAAACTTGGAACAATCAGCACGCCGATTGAGACCATACTCCCGTATGAAATAAAGGACATGTCAGCCGACTTCTTCCTTGGAGACAAGAGATGGGCAACAACCACAGGTCCTTATAACTGGCCATATTGGGTCAAGAAATACTGGGCAATAGGTAGGCTGTCCTACTTAGACGAAGCCACCGGAGAATGGGTGTTAGGAATCTTCCCAGGAGCTAATCAGTTCAAAGTGCACCCCGTGACACATGACAGAGCCATAACCTACATGTCTGCCAATTACAACCTATCGAATCCAGGAAACGTTGGAGACACTGTTGTAATCGATGTGGTCATTGAAAACCAAGGTCAACAGATAGAGCACGACGTACAATTGTCCATTGACGTGTTCAAGTTGGGCACGATTGCATTTGCAACATCAACCTTGGCCATCGGAGAGACAAAGACATTCACATTCGACTGGGATACAACAGGAGTCGCACCTGGAAACTACGTCATCATCGCAAACTTGGATCTACACCCATATGAAAAAGACAACATTGACAACAGTCTATTTATTGTCGTTCGTCTTGTCTAAAAGGAAAATAGTCTATCAACCTCCCCTTTTTTATTTTCGCTTACTCAGGACGAGTCGAAAATGAACAAGAAAATCACAAGTTTCGTCATGGTCTCGCTTCTCTTCTTAGTGGTTACATCAGTAACTGTACAATTCAGCGTTACGCTTACTTGGTCAACCGATACAAGGCTAACTTCTGATCCCGATTATGATTATGCCCCAGCCATTGCCCAGACAATGGATGGAAGAATTTGGGTGACTTGGCACTCTGACAGAACTGGAAACGAGGAGATTTTCTATAAGATATTGACCGGTTCAATATGGTCTGACGATGTCAGACTAACCTTTGATAGTCATTTGGATATGAATCCCTCAATTCTGCAGTCAGGTGATGGAAAAATATGGATCATCTGGGACTCTGACAGAACGGGTGACTTTGAGATTTATTGCAAGACTTCTAGTGACAATGGAGCATCATGGTCTGGAGATATTCAATTGACAACAGACTCAACTCGTGACAGCTTTCCCTCAATCATGCAAGCATCCGACGGGAAAATCTGGATCTTCTGGACCTCTGGCAGAAACGTAACAGTCTCACCGCCTGACCCTACCTTCCAGCTATCTGCTAACATTTTCTACAAGGTTTCGTCTGACAGTGGTCAAACGTGGTCTGAAGACACACTCCTTGTAACTGATTACAAAAACAATTATCGTGATGACTTGTATCCCTCGTGTATGCAGGCGGCAAACGGCAGCATATGGGTAGTTTGGGCTAAAGAAGCAAAAGACGTTTACTACAAACTTTATAATGGGACCGCTTGGTCTTGGGAAGTCCGATTAACCTTTGATGCCAAGGAAAATACGAATCCTTTTGTCATGCAGACTACGAACGGCAGAATATGGATTTTCTGGGACTCTTTTAGAAATGCACACGATACAGACCTATACTACAAAGTCTTTGACGGTTCATGGTCAAACGACATACAACTTACCACATCCTTGGAAGAAGACCAATGGCCGTCTGCAGTGCAGGCTGAAGACTTGACTATCTGGGTGGTATGGACTTCTCCACGTTATCCTCAATTGGTGTATGACATCTTCTACCGAACGGGTCTTGAGGTGCACGATGTTGCGGTCAGTAGGATTACACCCAATGCGTCTCATGAGACTTTTGCATTCAGAGGTGAAGTTGTCTACATCGAAATTGAAGTTGTAAATCAAGGAGAGGGAAATGAGGTTTTCGAGGTTAAGAGCTACGCCAATTCCTCGTTCTTAGGGTCTAGAACAATATCCTTGGACGCTGGAAAATCATTTGTAGTGATCTTCTCATGGAACACAACAGGAGCAAAAGCTGGAAAGTATCTGTTGAATGCCTATGCAGTTCAAGTTCTGAGAGAAACAGATACGGCCGACAATACTCTAGCCTACGGCATGTTTGAGGTTCGAATAAAAGGTGACGTTTGTGGATGGTATGGAGGAGTTCTGAAACCTATTCCTGACCAACGGGTTAACATTGACGACTTTGGGATGGTTGTTGGTCATTACGCCACGGCTAATCCAACTTGGCATCCAGTTTGGGGTCCAGCTTGCGACATAAATGAAGACGGGAAAGTTGACATCGACGATGTCATGATCGTAGGCATACATTACCTAGAAATGTGAACGAAGGTGACCTAGCGATAATTTCATTAAGTCATTTGTTCATAATTGTGAGTTCTTTTGGAGCGTGAAGCATGTGGAACACAAGCCGAAGTTGGCGTTCTTGTTGTTGATTTGTGTGTTTGGTTCCATGGCGGTTAACCTAGCACACGCTTCGCCTGGTGCCAGAGTAGCTATTGAACCTGCTGAGGTGAAAGACATATCGGTCGGCGCCACGTTTATTGTAAACGTAACTGTGACGGATGTCAACGAACTCTACGGTTGGCAGGTTAACGTCACCTTCAGTCCTCAGGTCTTGAATGTGGAAAGTACCTCTGAGGGACCTTTTATGAAGCAACTGAATGATACCTTTTTTATGAAGAAAATAGAAAACACAGGTGGCTATGCGCTTATCTCCGCTTCATTCAGGCCACCTTATCCTGCTAGTGGAGGGTCTGGCAGTGGTTTGCTTTGCAGCATAACATTCTCTGTAAAGTCTTCAGGTTCATCATCACTGCATTTTGATCTGGATGGGACAAAACTCAACACAATCATGGGCGGGTCGGTTTATCGCATACCGGATTTTTCGACGGTGGATGGCTCTTTTGGAAATCCGATTGGAGGATGGCTTTTTGGTATTCCGCTCGAGTGGATCGGTGGCATTGTGGCTGTTGTGGCATTGAGTGGTATCGTGGCCTTCATGCTTTTGAGGAGGAGAAAACGACCAGGCTTGACTAGGTAACAAGGATTTTGTATCTTGGACATCTTTGAAAGAGGTTATGTTGAGATGGAGATAAATCTTCGGCGAATGCTGGTATTGAGCTCAATCCTGTTGGCTCTTGGAGTTGCATTGAAGCTTCCAAGCATCGTTACGGGATCTCTAGCAACTACTGTGGCGATTGATCCCCTGATTGCAGTGAAGGCGCCAAATGAATTGTTTAACGTCACCTTGACAGTTGCGGAGGTCAGTGAACTTTACTTCTGGGAGCTTAACTTGACATTCAATCCTCTCGTCTTAGAGGCTGTGAGCTACTTTGAGGGACCTTTTCTCAATGAAGCTTTCCTCGCGCAAGATACTGACACTTGGCCACTGGAGCCAAAGTTCAACAACACTGCTGGATGGGTAGCTGCAGGTTGTTCACCTCTTCCCCCTACCCCCGAACATGGTGCTTCAGGTAGCGGAACCCTAGGTTATGTAACGTTCAAGGCGAAGACTGAAGGCAAGAGCGTCTTGCACTTTGCCGACACGAAGCTTCGCTCTTGGAACGCGACGATGATGGAGATGACGCAGATAGCGCACACTTCGAGTGATAGTCTATTTCAATATCCTCTCTTGCGTGATATCGCAGTCACTGGTGTCATTAGCTCTTCTGCGTCAGTTCAGGCTGGTCAATCTGTAACCGTCAACGTAACTTTGAAGAATAAGGGCAATGTCTCTGAGACCTTCAATGTTAACCTTTCATATGGCACAACGCTAATTGATACACGATCCGTGACAAGTCTTGAACCAGACTCTCTTGAAACAGTGAATTTTATCTGGGACACTAAAAACGTGGCGCCTGGCAGCTACACTCTAACCGCCACGGCTCTTGCTGTTTCAGGCGAGACCAATACTGAAGACAACACAGACTCCAGCGTTGTTGTTAATGTGACGGCTGCTCCACCTGTGTTGCCCCTAGAGTGGATTGCGGCTATAATTGTCATCATAGTGATTGGCTTGGGCGCTGGAATATACTACTTTAGAAAGCGCAAGTGAACAAGAACGTGGTCACAGTCTCTCGTTTTCCTCTCTTTCAGCCGCTTTTGTTCACTTTCTTGGCTATATCAGAGCACTGAGCAAGATTGATAAAGTTCTTCACTCCTAGTTTATATTCACGGTCAGGAGAGGAGAGAGCACGGTTTGAGGAAGAAGTTATCACATGTTATGCTTATTGTTCTTGTTCTGTTTCTTAGCCTAGTGGCCGTGCAAGAGCGTCACCTAGGGTCTGCTTCCACAGTAGCCAAAGTTTTCGTGGATCCTCCGGAAACAAAAGACACGGGCAAAGGTATTGGTAGCACTTTTACAGTTAAGGTGAATGTTTCGAATGTTGAGGAGCTTTACGGCTGGCAAATCAACATGACTTACAATCCAGCAGTTTTGAACACTACTGCTGCCTCTATTGTGGAGGGACCCTTCCTTAAAGACGTTTACCCAACCCAGTTAATCACGAAGAAAGTGAATAATGCACTTGGCACCCTTTTAGTCACATACATGCTGAAACTTCCTTACCCTCCCAATGGAGTCTCTGGCAACGGAACCCTAGTTAGCATTACCTTTAAGGTTAAAGCGCTTGAGAGAGCGACCCTTCTGCGGTTAGTTACAGATGGTCATTTTCCCACGAAGCTAAACACAATCATAGCGAATAGTCCTTTCCCAATAGAACACACAACAGAAGATGGCATTTTTGACAACAGAGTAGGCAACGCGCCGCCTGTTGCAGGCTTTTCTGCCGACTATTCTGCTGCTAACATGAGCGGCACAGTCAAGTTTGATGCTTCTGCTAGCCATGACCCCGACGCTTGGCTTGTCAGCTACCGTTGGTACTATGGAGATGGCTCAACCGAAATCTACATGAGAGAACCCTTGAAAGACGTCAACCTGACAGCATTAGCGACCCATGTTTACAGCAGCGTAGGAACCTTTACCGTAACTCTTACTGTGACGGACAGTAACGGCGCCACAGACACCGCAGAGACAACGGCCTTTACCATTTGTCGAGACATCGCAGTAACAGGAATCAAATCACCTCGGGTTGCGATTAGGCAAAATGAAACAATGACCATACACGTGAATGTGTCTCACACGGGCTTCCCATACAATGGAGCTTTCGATGTCACGCTTTATGGTAATGAAACGTTTATTGATGTGCAGACTGTTGTCGACCTAGCATCAGAAGCAGAAACGATTCTAGATTTCACATGGAACACAACTGGCTTTATCGTAGGCAAGTACAAACTCACGGCGATTGCCACGACAGTTGAGGGCGATTACAACACGACCAACAATGCTTACATTGATGGCTGGGTCACGGTGGCATTGACCAATACTTATGTATACTCTGTTCTCATCGGAGGCCAGACATTCCTTGTCTCTGTGGAAAGCACCTCTACCATTTCTGGCTTCAATTTCATTCCAACAGAAAAGAAAATCGACTTCGAAGTGGCTGGAAAAGACAACTCGGTGGGCTTCAGCAATGTTACCATCCCTGCTGATCTTCTCGGTGGACCATACACAGTCCTGTTTGACGGTTCACCAATAACGCCTGAACCACGGGCGACAACAAACGGCACTCACACCTTCCTCTACTTCACGTATGTCCATAGCGTCCACACAGTTGAGATTACTGGCACCACCGTGGCTACACCTCCAGTGGCAGTCTTCACAACCTCCACCAAACGAGCAATTGCTGGCACACTAATAACCTTCAACGCCACAGACAGTTATGACCCCGATGGAACAATTGAAACCTATTACTGGGATTTTGACGATGGAACCACAGCCACTGACAAAATAGTTGACCACTCATACTCGGCTACAGGCAACTACACGGTAACCCTTACGGTAAAGGACAACAAACAGTTGGCCAACTCCACGCAAGACACCATCAGAGTTGTAGACTACCCACAAGCCTCCTTCACATACACACCTGCCTCTCCCCTCCAAGGCGAAACAATACAATTCAACGCGTCAGCGTCCCAACCAAACGGGGGAGAAATCATCAGCTACAAATGGGATTTCGGCGACGGAACAACAGCCACAGGCGTCACGTACACTCACACCTACAACAAAATCGGAAACTACACGGTTGTCCTGAACGTCACAGACAGCGAAGAACTCTGGGACACAGAGACAAGAACCGTAACCATCTCAATCCACAACATAGCCATCAAAGACCTAACAGCAACCCCAAATACCGCCCAAATCGGACAACAAATTTCCATCAGCGTGAAAATCATAAACGAAGGCAACTTCACCGAAACCCTTGACCTATCAGCATACTACAACAGCACACTCATTGAGAAAAAGACAGTTACAAACCTGGCACCTGCAGACTCTGAAACAATAACCATTACTTGGAACACTGCCAACGTCAACCCAGCCACATATGAACTGAAGACTGTTGCCAGTACGGTTCCCGAAGAAGCAACCACAGACGATAACACACTCATTGTGACAGTAACAGTCACTAAGAAAACCAGTCAACTGACCTTGGAAGCATTCCCTGCGACTCTCACTTTAGGTGAGGAAACAACTATCAGTGGAACCGCTATCCCAGCATACGCAGGCATAAGCATAACAATCCAACATAGACTGATAGACGCGCCATCATGGACAACAATCGGCACAGCCACAACTGACAGCGAAGGCCACTACACGTACAATTGGAAACCTGAGAAAGCCGGAACCTACGAAGTCAAAGCCAACTGGCCAGGAGACGCCTCAACTCTGCAATCTGAAAGCAACACACAACAAATAACCGTGCAAGAACCACCTACCCAGATCAACATGCTTTACATAGCGGGCGCCGCTATCGCCATCGTATTAATAGCCACAACGGTATACCTCCTCAAGATAAGAAGACCGAAATCTCCATGAAACTGACGTAGGCGTTCAGAAGCAAGATTGATAAACAACGTTCCACATATTTTATATCGAGAGATGGGAGATTGCGGGCAAAAGGCTTGTTGTCATTTCTGCACATCCTTATTCTTCTTGCCCTGCTTTCAATCAGCAGAACTGAGGCCCCTACGACGACTACGGTCGGCACAAATCCGTTGCCTAGCACCGCCCCGGTTGACACAGCGTTCAACATCAGCGTAACTATAGGAAACGTGCAAAATCTCTGTGCATGGGAGTTCAACATGACTTTTGACACCACAGTCTTGGACGCAGTCGCAGTCTATGAGGGGCCATTCCTTATGGATACGGGATATGGCACATGGTGGCTTGATCCAACTATAGATAACACAACAGGCACAGTAACAGGTGGTTGCTCGCTCTTTCCATATCCAGAGTACGGCGCCGACGGCAACGGCGTGCTAGCATACGTAACCTTCCTAGTCGAAGCAAAGGGCAAAAGCAACCTACACTTCGCCGATACACAACTCCGATGGTGGAACACAACTGGATGGAAACTCGAGATTTTAGACCATACAGCCAAAGACGGCTTCTTCCAGCTGCCGCTAGGCGACATCAACAGCGACGGCATAGTTTCAGTTAAAGATTTAAGAATCCTCGGAAAAGCCTATGGCAGCGCACTCGGTCAGCCATCGTATAACCCAGATGCAGACCTCAACAAAGATGACGCAGTCAATCACACCGACCTTATAATAGTCAGTAGTAACTACGGAAGAA
>Ga0315296_10001947_pt1 | contig 17847 bp, 14 predicted proteins | sample YL17G14_18_MG_FD_203921 | JGI IMG/M metagenome (GOLD analysis project Ga0315296, IMG submission 203921) | Sediment microbial communities from Yellowstone Lake, YNP, Wyoming, USA - YL17G14_18 | ecosystem: Environmental > Aquatic > Freshwater > Lake > Sediment | place: USA: Wyoming | collected... | reverse complement strand
GGGAGAGCACCCATCCTGCTTTTGCCATGTGTACGCAACAAGCCAGAGAAAAACTTGCGCAGGATCCAGATTGGTACGCAAAAGCTAAAGGCTAATGGTGATTTGAGATGAGGAATAACGAAAATGACTTTGATTGTTAACGGTGAAAGAATTGAAGATGCGGCGATACAAAAGGAAGTAGATCGCTTGAGGCCGCGGTATGAAGAGGTTTTTGCCGAGCAGGAGCCTAAAGAGCGAGAGGCGCAACTGCTTGAATGGTCCAGAGAGAATGTGATCGAAAGGGTTCTGCTCAATCAGGAGGTCAAAAAAGACGGCGATAAAATCCCGCCCGATGAAGTGGAAGCAGTAATCACCGGATTAAAAGAGCGGTACGAAGACCGGCAAGAGCTTTACAGAGACCTTGACGTAGAGAATGATGAAAAACTCAAAGAGGTCATTGAGCTCCAGATGAAGGTGGAGCGGAAGCTAAATGACCTTGGCAATGCTCTGCCTAAGCCAACACTCGCTGATATTGAGCAGTACTACCAGCAGAACCAAGAGCATTTCAAATCAGCCGAGCAGGTCAAAGTGGCTCATATAGTCAAATATGTAGACTGGCGGACAGATGAGGCAGCCGCTTTGGAGGCGATAGGAAAGGCACACGAGGAATTGGACGGCGGCGCGGCCTTTGAGGTCGTGGTTGATAAATATACCGACTGCTCCGATAAAGGTGGTGACTTAGGCTATGTCACTAAGGGGCAGTTGGTGGAAGAATTCGAGGACGTGGTCTTTAATTTGGGTGTCGGCCAAGTGAGTGACATCTTTCGAACTCGGTTCGGGTTTCACGTAGCTAAGGTGTATGACAGAAAGTCTGGCGCCGTGCCCAGCCTTAAAGAAATAAAGCAACAGATAGTAGATGGACTTACAAAGCAGATGCGGCAAAACGCTATCGACAAGTTTTTAGACCAGCTAAGAAGTATGGCCAAAATCGAGCAAGTGTCACCGTCTGACACATAAGGTGGCGATAAAGAGCTGAATCTTGAAAGCACGATTTGCTCATCAGTGGAAAGTTAGCCGTCTTGATTTGGCTCTCGAAGATTCTTATGTTAGACTTTAATAGGGTCGGAGGAGTAATCCAATGCCGGGCGAGTCTGCTTTCTTTGTAGTGAGGGGGGTGAGCCGCAGATAAAAAAGTCTGGTTTACTTGGCGCCTCCGCCGGTCAAGTGCCGGTCAAGCAGTGCCTGGCAGAGGAGGGTAATGCCCCTGGCTGGAGGGAAGAATTTGGGTTCCCGCCAAGTGGGGGGGCCCATTGTAGAGCCTTAAGGGGGGCTACGTAAGTTTCTTTCCGAGTTGGCCTCTGCGTTGCACGCGCAGGGGCTTTTTTTATGCGCGAACTGCTGGCGCCGCAGGACCTCGTGTAAAACGCGAAATGTACCCCCTACCATAAATAAGTGATATAACCCCGCGGTAAACTGCGGGGCTAAATATCTGGTATTTAGCCGGCAAATCTATCCGCTAGACGGACGGCGGATTTGTTTGGTGGTTTCCGGGCGGTCTCACAGTCGGTTTACGTTGCCTGCTATCGAAGCAAAGATTTTCTTTGACACACTATATGTTGGCATTAGAATATGCAAATGGGCGAGATGTAGTATCGAATTGACGGGCGGCAAAAAGAGGCGTACCGCAAGACCAAATGCTAAGAGGCAAAGGAGGTAGAGCTGGTTTGTGAGATGTCCCTTTTGCAAGGAAGACAGGGATAAGGTTATTGATTCGCGGTCCAGCGATTCTGGCAGAGTGATTAGACGCCGGCGTCAGTGTCTGGCGTGCAAAAGACGCTTTACCACCTATGAAAAGACCGGCGAAGGTTTCAAACTTTACGTGATAAAGAAAGATAAGTCCCGGGTTCCTTACGGGCGAGACAAAATCGTCAGCGGTTTGCAGAAGGCCTGCTACAAGAGGTTGGTTTCGGCTGAACAGATTCAGCAGATAGCCGACAAAGTTGAGGAGGACATCTTGCGAAAGTTTGACAAGGAGGTTACGTCGGCCTTTATCGGCCAAAGCGTAATGAAGCACCTCCGGGCTGTCGACAAGGTCGCCTACATTCGCTTCGCCAGTGTCTACCGTGATTTCAGAGACGCAAATGAGCTGATTGAAGAAGTCAGCGGCGTTATTCAGAATGCCGAGCCCGTCGAGCAGCTTAAGCTTTTTGACGAGTGAGGAGAGAAAACCTTTGACTTAGAGACCAAGACCTGTGTAAATTAGTGTTGTACGGTTTTATGCTTTGCTTTCAGCGTTTGGTTGTCAAGCTGTGCACGGAGGCAAGGGTAAGCACATGAAAACGCAGCTCGAAGTTACAAAGGCAGATGGAACTGTCGAGGAGTACTCACACACCAAAGTCATAGGCGCAATCAGTAACGCCCTGGTTGCGGTCGGTCAACCGGATATACGCATCGCGGAGGAGCTTGCAGAGGTCGTGACATATTATTCATATCGGAAGCAGAATCCGCACCGTGTGACCAGCAGCGAAATCTTTTCTATCATCAAGGCGGTTCTGTCCGCGACCGGGTACGAAGAAGCCGCTGTTGCGCTAACCGAACATCATTTCGAGCGTAAGCTCAGGCGCGGTCGAATTGAAGTTGTGGCGGTCGATATGCAGGAACTGGCGGATGCTGAGCTGCTCTGCGAGGCTGAGCAAGGTGGTGACCGGTCTCGCTGGGATAAGGGCAGAATAGTCCAGGACCTCGTCACCAAGCACGGCCTTTCTCGGCAGACCGCACGGACGATAGCATCGATGGTGGAGGAGAAAACCTTCAATATGGGCCTTACCGTGGTTCCAGCCAGTTTGATAAAGCAGCTTGTTCTAAGCGACACCGCTGCCGTGCTGCGGGCCCAACGCCAACTCCAAACGGTCTAACTGAACCACTGCAGGATGCGTATGGTTTTGGCGCAGCCCATAGTTTCCGACGCGCTACTTTCCACCTACTATTACTTTCTTGCCGCGTTGGAAAACTCTCTCTTCGGATTCGATTGACTCGATGTCCAGCCAGTGGACATTTCTGAAGGTCTTGAACCAGGTCCGCTGGCTCTTGGCCAGCCGGCGAGTGTTCTTCTTTATAAGCTCAATCGCATCCTCCAGGGTTGTTTTCCCGCTGAGATGGTCTATTACCTCAGCGTAGCCGATTGCACATCGAGCCTGCGCGCTTAGCGGTTTTTCCTCGCTAAGTAGAGATTTGACTTCATCAACCAAGCCGGCAGCAATCATCTTTTTGACCCTGGCGTTAATCCTTTTGTTTTCTTCGGTCTTTTCCCTTCGCAAGCCAATTATCGCCCAATGGTGTACCGGCACCACAGGCCCGTCCTGAGCCGGGTCGAAGGAGGTGCCGGCTAAACATTGTCCGCCGTCCGTCCTCTGTCTTCTGTCTCCTGTCCTCTCCCGTACATTCCATTGCTGCTGGAAGCTGGAGATTGGCTTGCCGGTAAGCTCATACACTTCCAGAGCCCGGAGTATACGCCTGGCATCGTTTTGGTGGATGCGAGCAGCCGCTTCCGGATCGACTTGTGTTAGTTGGCGATAAAGCTGTTCCAGACCCTGAGTTTCCGCCCGTGCTCTCAGTTCGGCCCGAATCTGCTTGTTGGTTGCTGGGCCCTCGAACAGGCCGTAAAGCAGTGCCTTTATATATAGCGCGGTTCCGCCCACCGCGACTACGGGCTTATTTCGGTTTCTTATCTGCTGGGTTGCCTCAAGCGCGTTATCCAGAAAACTCCTTACACTGAATGAATCGCTTGGCTCCACAATGTCGATCAAGTGGTACTTAACTTGCGCGCGTGCTTCTTTAGGCGGCTTGGCAGTGCCAATATCCATTCGCCGATAGACCTTCATCGAGTCGATGCTAATTATTTCGGCGCCCAAATCTTTGGCCAAATCAAAAGCCAATCGCCCCTTGCCTGAGCCAGTAACGCCAAGAATCAGAATCATGTCTGCCTTCATAATTCGCTGTAAAAGTATGCAGGAGTATTTATAATATCAGTTTTGGGTAAGAACGCAAAATCCTGGCTCAGTAAACGAGTAGCTGCGATGGCAGTTAGTAAGCCCATCCATTCCGATTTCAACGAACTGCTGCGTAGCAAGGCACAGTCGGTCACTTATATCCTGCAGCGGCTTTTGGCTGAGCAGAAAAATATCGACGGTGATTTGAAAAAAGCCGTCAGGTACACTCTTGTCGCACCGGGCAAGCGCATACGCTCGGTGCTGGTGCTCTGGTGTTGCGAGCTGGTCAGCGGACGGATAAATCACAATGCTGAAATCGCAGCAGCAGCAGTCGAGATGGTGCACACCTATTCGCTTGTACACGACGATTTGCCTGCTATAGACAATGACGATTATCGCCGGGGTCAGCCTACCTGCCATAAGGCCTTTGGGGAGGCGACCGCGATACTGACGGGCGACGCTCTTTTGACGCTCGCTTTCGAAATTTTGGCTAAGAAGATTGAGGAGCCGACCATCGCGGTAAAACTAATTAGCCAATTGGCGGAGGCGGCTGGGCCGGCCGGCATGATTGCGGGTCAGATCGCCGATCTAAAGGCGGAAAAAACCGCCGTCAATAAAAAGATTTTGCAGTACATTCATACCAATAAGACTGCCAAAATGTTCCGCTGTGCTGCCGCGATGGGGGCTATTTGCGGCGGCGCAAATGCCCGGCAAGTAAACCGTCTGTGTGAATACGGATTGAAGATTGGTCTGGGTTTCCAGGTAGCCGACGATATTCTTGACGTATGTGCTTCGAGCGAGCAACTGGGCAAAACCGCCGGCAAAGACCAAAAAGCGGGCAAGGCAACTTGCCCGGCTGTATTGGGGATGGAAAAATCAAGACACTTGGCCAAAAACCTGGCCGATGAGGCGGTAGCGGTATTAAAGCCCTTCGGCCCCGAAGCTGGTACGCTCCAGCAACTGGCAATAGCCCTGCTGCAAAGATCGAAATAATCAGCCAGAAAATCCTGCCACCGGTTTCTATCACCTCCTTCTTTTATCGCGTCCATCCGATCTCGACGGCATGCCCTCTTCTGCAAAAAGGGCCTATATCAGTACTGAAAACGCATAAAAGGGCCGCGCCCGTGGCAGCAAGAGGCGGTTTCATAAACCCTTGCGGAATGCAACGAAACCCCGCAATGGATTGCGGGGCTAAATATTTGGTGGCGGTTTTTCCGCAGGTTCAGCGCTAATTTGGCTAAGGAAAAAATCTACCTACAGCCGATACAATCAATAGGTTCGTCAGGGGGTAGACTATGAAGGTCATAAAGTCCATAGCTGGGACGGTGTGGTTTGTTCTTGCCGCATCGGCCCATCGGGACGTGACGGATTACATAGACCGATTACAGTATCAAGTAGTCGAGCAAGATGGTTTTCCGAAAAAACTGCATTTCCCGATCCGGATTCGACCGCCGCCTGTATTTCCTGCAGTCTAACAACTCGATTCTACAGAAATACGTTTTCAGTTACGAACTAACAGGCCCTAAGTGTAGCGCTTAGGGCTTTTTTCTTCACGGTTTTTCCTGGCCGCTTTAGGGGGGTGATAGCGGCAGGGTCAGCCGAATCGTAAATACCCCGCCAGACTGTACCTCGGCAGCAGCAGAACCACATAGCGCCCTGACAAGCCTTTGAACCAGAGGCAAGCCCAAGCCACAGTGGGCGCCTGTGTCTGTGCGAGATGAATCACTGCGCCAGAAGCAGTCAAATACCTGTGCGACCTGGTCGCTCGTGAGCTGACAACCTGTATTGGCAACGGTGAGCTCTATGGAATCATCGGTACGGCGGGCTGTCACCCAAATTTGGCCGGCGTTGTTCGTATACTCGACGGCATTGTCCAGAAGATTAGACAAAACCATCGAGAAGCTCTCACGGTCTGAATTGACCGTTACATCGTTTGGGACGCGGTTCTCGAAAGCGATCCTGCGTTCAACTGCTTTTTCCGAAAACGGTCGCCAGCAGGAATTCACCAGTTTAGCCAGGTGTATCTGCACCCGGCGGAAAGCCACCTGGCAAGCATCAAGTCGGGCAATCATCAACAGGTTATTCACCATCGTCTGCATGCTTTCAATAATTGCCAGACAGTCAGAAAGTACAGTCTGATATTCAGCAGTGTTGCGAGCGCGCCGTAGGGCTACCTCAATTGTAGAGCGGATTCCTGCCAAAGGCGTTCGTAGTTCATGGGTGACATCGGAGGTAAAACGTCTCTCTCGCGTAAAAGCATTTTCGAGCCGGGATAATAGGTCGTTCAATCGGTTCTTTATCGGTGCGATCTCGCTTGGAACTGACGTAGTTCCAACACGTACCGCCAGATCGTCTTCCTTGATAGCGGCGATTTCGGCCGCGATGGAGTTCAAAGGATTGAGACCCTGTCCAACCACAACAGCAGCGATAAGAACCGATAGAGCAGTTGTCACGCCGGAGGCTCCCAAGAGAAGCCATCGCAGCAGGCACAATTGGCGTTGCAAACTGCTGGCATCGCCAGCCACCACCAGAGTAAGTGCCTGTTCTTGCATAAGCTGCGGCTGCCCTTTATCATCGCTATTTGCAGACCTGGGTATGAACTTCAGACCGACGGCTCGTAGGGGTCTGCTATTTTTGTCCTGTGACATCGCAAAGACGAGGGCGTTGATGGAGCCCTCAAGGTGCACAAGATCGTCTGCGCCTAATAGAGGTGATCTGAGTACCACAGTGCCGTCCGACCGCCAGAGCTCGTAGTAGGTTGGTCGATCTGGCCTCAGAAATTCAGGCATCTGTTGAACAGCGGCCTCCAGCTCAATGTTGTTCTCGTCCAGTTCGACCGAAGCCGCCAATATGCCCGCCACAGATGCCAGCGAAGCATCGTACTGATTGACCAATGCACGCCGAATCACCATGTAAACTATGAGGCTGAAGGTCAGTAGTAGCAGCAACATTCCAGATATAATGCCGAAAAGTAAACGAGTTCGAAGTGAGCGCATCATGCCTCTGGCCCCAGGATATAGCCGCGGCCTCGCACCGTATGGATGAGGGGAGGTTTACATGGCTGTTCGATTTTCTTTCGCAAATAACCGATGTAGACATCGACTACGTTGCTTGATGCCGTGGATTTAAACTCATAGACATGCTCCCATATATCTGTGCGGGACACCGTTTGCCCGGCCCGCATGGCCAAGTACTCCAGAAGCGCATATTCCCTCGGCGTAAGCCGAATTTCGTCCCGACCGTGCCAAACCCTCTGTGTCGTCAAGTCAATCCGCAGGTCCTGGATCTTGATCTCGGGGTTCTTCTCCCGATAGCTTCGACGCAGTAATGCACGGACTCGTGCCAACAACTCTTCAAAAGAAAAGGGCTTTACCAGATAGTCGTCGGCGCCAAGGTTCAAGCCCTTTATGCGGTCTTCCAAAGTGTCTTTGGCGGTCAGAATCAATACGTGGTTTTGTCTGCCTTCAGCCCTTAGCTTCTTGAGAAGGCTCAGGCCGTCCATGCCGGGCAGCATCAGGTCAAGGATAATAACGTCGTAATCATTGCCCATCGCAAACCACAAGCCCTCCTGGCCGTCGCCTGTGGTATCCACCGCAAAACCTGCCTCTCGCAGCCCCTTTGTAAGGGACTGCTGCAAAGGCCGGTAGTCTTCTATGAGCAGTAGACGCATCTGAATACCCACAACAAGAAAAACGCACCGCCGAGCAATCAACCCCGCCATAGTGATGGCGGGGTTAACCGGTTAGCCCCGCAATGTATTGCGGGGTTTTCCTTGGCGGTTCATATTTTAGACAGCTCCAGACACCTCCGACAAACAAGGAAGGTCATCAAGCCAGCAAGCGCCTTCGCGGTACGGTCGTGAGAAAACCATACCGATTTTCCGAGGGTCTCTGTTTTGATGATAACGCATGTAAAGGCGATTGTCTTTGCCAATATCAAGAGTCTCGATTTTGCCGGTGTAATGCGCCATTATGTAACGATATGTCTTCTGTATGCCGCTCAACCGCTTATTGACATCGTGAACAATTTCTATACCTCGGCGCAAAGGCACCTGGAAATGCGAAGTGCCCTTAACCGGTCGTGCCTGAAAGAGATAGTACGGTCGTACACCGAGCGAATGGAGCTTCCCAAATGTAGCAGCGAGAATGTCGGGAACATCGTTTACATTCCTGAGCAGCACAGTCTGGTTGAAAAACTGGACGCCGAGCCTACGAAGCTTTTTGACAGCGAGCTCAGTTTCTTCAGACACCTCGCCAATATGATCGATGTGTGTCACAATCACCGCTGCTTTTCCTGCCATCGTGATTCTTCTAAACAGCTCAGCGAGACCCTTGTCACGGAATCTCGGCGGATAGGAAATTATCGCTTTGGTGCCAAAACGGATCGAGGTCAAATGCGCAATAGGCAATAAGTGATCCAGAATACTGTGGAGCTGCTCAGTCCTAAGGACAAACGGGTCGCCGCCGGAAAGCAGAACATCCGTGATCTCGGGGTGCCCTTTGATGTACTCAGTGACCTTGCTGTAATCACGCACAACCTCTTCTGATGATTTGTCGATGAGCCTTAGCCTTTTGCGGAAGCAGAAGCGACAGAAGGAGAAGCACTGATCGGTTACCAGCAGAAGAGCGGTTTGGGGGTATTTATGCTGCAGACCATTCATCTTCGTATGGTCGTGCTCACCACTTGTATCCAGGCTGCCGGGCCTTTCAAGCTCCGCCAAAGTTGGTTCTACGATATTCTTGAGCTGCTCATAGTAGCCACTGCGGCGGATCTGCTCATCATAGAAGGGCGTCACCTTGTACGGGGGCATGTGGTTATCGATGAGCTGTTGCTCAGGAAAAACACAAATGGTACGTGTATCTGACGGCGCAGGCGTGCCAAAGTAGCGTTGGTGAGCAATATCGAGAATTCGGCGGATCAATGATTGGAAGCTGTAACCGGCTTTCTCGGCTGCCAATACGAAAGATCCACCAGCCCCCAGAGAGGCCATGGAATTGATCTCCAGAACGAAAGGATTCCCAGACGCATCGACTCGGATATCAACCCGAGCATAGTCTTTGCAGCGACACGCACGGAAAGTCGCCAGTGATAGCTCGTACAACCGCTCTACCATCTCCCGGCTCATTGCCGCCGGACAGATCTTCGTCGGTTCATCCGTAGTCTTATGGTATTTGTCCGCCCACGTTAGTGTCTGCAGGTCTCGACCCTCAAAATCGAGCTCGACCACCGGAAGCAATTCGACAGGGTCATTACCGAGCAGCCCGACGCAAGCCTCACGCCCATCAATGTATTCTTCCACAAGCGCATCCTGTTCATACTGCGTGACAACGTCAAGCACGGCTTTTTCCAGCTCATCGTGGTCCCGGACAAAATGCAGGCCATAGCTTGTCGATTCGTGCCGCGGCTTGACGATCAGAGGCAAACGCAGGCCATCTACCTGTCGGCCTGGCCGGCTCATGACGCAATAGTTGGGCGTAGGTACGCCGGCATCCCGCATCAGTATCTTTGTCACGACCTTATCCAGTCCCAACGCATGGCCCAAAGGGCTGGAACCTGTGTAGGGAATCCCAGCCATTTCCAGCATCGCGGGTACATGGGAATACCGGCAATCGCCCTGAATGCCGTATGACATGTTGAACACCATGCCACCTGGCTGTCCGGTCTGCGGATCCGGCGGCATGAATTGTTCCAGATTGGCTATCAGTCGCTTATCACCTTCAAAGAAAGCCACCGTATGACCACTTGCACGCACCGCGTCAATAACCTTCTGCACAGTCGCCTTACCATAGACTTCTGGACATGGCTGGCCAAACCGACTGACGATGCCGTTGTTATCACGATTTCGTATAACTGCGACTTTCATACACGGGACCTGTTATCAAGAGCAACGCCTATAGGTGTCAGTCTCCGGGCTCGGAGAGTTGAACGCCTGGCTTGGCACGTCGGGAAGAACGTTTCTCCACCACAGGCGGATTCAACCAGTTCAACAGACGAAGGTTTAAGAACTCGGCAATCACGATAATACAGCCGATTTCAAGTACCAATAATTCCGGGAAGTATAGGAACAGGCGCCGAAATCCGTGTATCTGATACAAGAGCGTGATGAGCACAGCCACAAAGACGGTCATCACTCCCCGCCATAGAGCCGAACGCAAGCCCTCTCCGGAAAGGGTCTTGGCAAAACCCTCGCTCATCAGGCAGAGCACGACAATGGGAAAGTAAGCCACTTGACGCAGGGATCCTATATTCAACCATGTGCTCGAAAGAAGGGCGAGGAGCATGATCAACGCCACTGTACTGAGGACAACGGAAACACGGGCAAAGTACGGCAGGCGAATAGCCTTAATGAATGGCCGGATAGCAACCACAACGGTGATCACCACCGCCACAAAGGCCAGACCAGGCAAAATGCCCGTAATCTGAAATGCGACCGCCAGAAGAACCGAACGGAACGGTCCGAAAAGCCGAATACCCAGGAAAAGCCGGAAGAACACGGCCACCGTGGCGCCAAATGGTACAAACAGGATGTACCCGACGCGACTCTCCATGGATTTAGAGAGGTTGGCCAGCGATAAGAACCGCATGAAAAAGTCCGAAGTGGGCAGGGGATGCCATTTCCCGGCCATCACCAGCAAAGGCCCGAATAATAGAAGCCCCAGCAAGCAACCCCGCCATAGTGATGGCGGGGTTAACCGGTTAGCCCCGCAATGTATTGCGGGGTTTTCCTTGCCCGACAGATTTCCTTTGTTGGCCAGTTTCATAGTATTACCCTTGCGGTTATCTCGTCCCTCGTGCCGCGTCCCTCGTCAATCCTCTGCCGATGGACGACGGACGAGAGAGGATGGACGAGCGGGGCAGCCCGCGGGCAGGGTACACCAAAGGATGCAATCAAAGGCCCGCAGCCGTACCATCGCGTCTCGGATCCGCTACACCAACTAATGTTCGATCCTTTCGAAATTGGATTGCCTGCAAACCGCCCATAGAATAGCTATACGGTGCTCTAATTGTGACGTTGCGAAAACGTTTCTCCAGGCGTTTCAGAAGCGGCTCAGCAGCCGCCGGCCGTTCGATGTGCACCTTGCGACTGCGTAACCCATGGACGCGAGGCAGACTAACAGCCTCTTCAAGCGATATTCCCCGATCAATAACGCCACTTATGACATGCAAGAGGGCCGACGTGATGCGTCTGCTCCCTGCCGCGCCCAGCACCAGTAGTGGTTTGCCCCCGTATCCCACGTCACCCTCCGATCCTACCTCACCGTAAAGACTATTTCCCAAGACAAGAGTTGGTGCGATATTGGATTGTGGAATACAACGACTGCCAAGGTGGTAAGCATGGCGACGCCGCTTACAGGTGCAGAGATAGTTATTGTAGAGAAAGCCAAGTTGGCCGTTAGCTACTTTGGCGCCAAAAAGCGATTGGATAGATTGTGTCAGCGCTACAACATTGCCATGGCTGTCAACGGTACAGAGATGTGTTGTCTCGCCCGGCTCTTCTGTGTCGAGCTCGCTGGTATTCTCACTGCAATCGGCCTGGATACGCTTGGCGATTTCAGATGCACGTTCGTCGCTTAAGAGCCACTTGAGCAGTGAAGGTGTCAAAGCTCGCGGATGTACGACAAAGCGATCGCGCTCGCGGAAAACGGCGTACGTCACTTCAGCCAGAACCTCATACCATCTATCAATTTGGAGCGTTAAGTCGTCAGAAGGGAACTGTTCGAGAATCTTTAGCCCTAAGAGTACCTGCAGTCCTCCTCCGGGGGGAGGAACGCTAACAACCTGATGGTCCCGGTACGTAACGGCAAGGGCATCACGCTCAACCGGAACCTTATAGTCTGCCAGGTCTTTTTCTGTGATGAGCCCGTCGTTCCGTGTCATGTCTTCAGCAATGGCACGGGCAATCTGGCCTTGATAGAAATCCTCCGCGCCGACATCCGCCAAACGGCGAAGGGTCGCGGCCAACTCCTTCTGTCGGAAAGTCTCGCCTACCCGAAACGGGCGACCCTCCTTCAGAAACAATCTGGCGGCGGCAGGAGATGCGAGCAGGTCCTTCTGACACCACTTTGTCTGGAGTCGTTGCAGCCTGGTGATCGCGTAGCCGTCTTCAGCAAGCCGAATTGCCGGTTCCATCACCTTCGCAGGCGGCAATACCCCGTAGCGTTTCCGAGCAAATTCCAGGGTGGCCGGCGTAGATGGAATGGTGCACGCGCGATAACCCTTTTGCTGCTCCTTACTGGAGACTCGCCCTGTCGAGACCGCCGCAGGCGCCTGAGAATAACCGTCGACAACCAGCGTCTTGCCGTTGGCAAAACGGATTAGCAGCGTCGTTTGTCCCCCCAGGCCGGAACTGCTCGGCTCGCAAACAGCTAAGGCCCAGGCAGCCGCCACTGCCGCATCGATAGCATTGCCCCCAGCTCGTAGAATCTCTATAGCAGCTTCACTGGCTGAGGGGAAGGCGGTAGTAACCATGCCCTTCATGCCCATCGCCTGCATACGTCCGCACCCCATCAGTCTTGCGGTGGCATCGAAAGCACCGAATTCGACCGTTTTGATCAATCTTATCGTTCTCTATTATCCCGGCAAGTACACTATTCTACCAAATTCGCCTCAAAGTGGCCGAAACGTCCACATGAGCATTGCTGAGGGTGAGATTACCAAACTAAAGATGAGAATATGATGAGAAAAGATTTTTTTGAGATTTTTGTGCCTCCTGTAAGCTCTTTATGCTATTTGACTTAATTCTCATCATCTGATATTCTTTCGTTGAGCAGGCTGGGCAGGTGAGCACTGGGCGCTTCATCCTGGAGCAGTTGCTGGTGGTTGTTCACCTCAGAATAGCTCTGTTCAGGGTATTGTGTTGCACGCTGAGGTTGTTGATGGAGGTTTGTGTTGTTTGCTCAGCACGCCAAGGTGTTGCGGAGATTGTTTAATGGTTGACCTTGAGCAGCTCAGCCGATTGATTGCGGCAGGTGAATCTCTGCAGGTCGAGTTTAAGTCCGACCAGCGCCAAATATCTGACGCGGAAATCTACGAAGAAGTGGTTGCTCTGGCAAATACTTCAGGTGGTACTCTGCTAATAGGTGTCCAAGACGGTGGTAATGTTACTGGAGCTCATGCTCGCCACGGGACGACAACCGACCCCGTAAGACTTCAAGCGGCCATTTTCAATAACACCGTTCCAAATGTTAACACGCGCATTTCTATCGTGCCTTATCCCAGCGGCAACGTGATCGCCATCGAAGTAGACGCGTACCCGGAACCGTGTGCTACTGCGCAGGGCAGGTCTGTCCACCGCATCGGTGGACCAGACGGCAAACCTCGAACTGTTCCTTTTTATCCACGTGACCAGCGATCCCGCAGAATCGATCTTGGGGTTTTGGACTTTTCGGCCCAGGTGATGGAATCAACGTCATTTGACAGTCTGGATCCGTTGGAGTTTGAGCGGCTTAGGCAGACGATCGTACGGCTCCACGGAGATCGGGCTCTGTTGGAACTTTCTAACTGCCAGATAGCTCAAGCCATGCGGCTGGTTGAGACAAAGGGTGACAGGCTCGTTCCCAACATAGCAGGCCTGCTTCTGCTTGGCTATGAGGGTGTTCTTCAAGAAGTTCTGCCGACCCATCAGGTCTTTTTCCAGGCTCTTGACGAGCGGGGAAATGTCAAGGTAAATAACGCTTTCTGCTGGCCGCTGCTTCGAGTAATAGATGAATTGGAGTCGCGTTTCGCTGCGCGCAATCAGGAGAGTGAGGTAACTGTCGGACTTTTCCGCCTGCCTGTGCCTGATTATTCCGGCGAGGGTTTCCGTGAAGCCGTTAACAACGCCTTGCTGCATCGAGACTGTTCCAGGCTCGATGCAGTGTATATTCAATGGCAGCCAGACCACCTATTAATTACCAGTCCGGGTGGGTTTCCCGAGGGAATTACGGTAAACAACATCCTTGTTCACGAGCCTAAGCCTCGTAATCCTCGATTGGCGGAGGCATTCAAGCGGATCGGCTTGATTGAGCAGACGGGCCGAGGCGTGGACAAGATATATATGGGACAATTACGGTATGGTCGGCCTGCGCCTGACTATAGCCGAAGTGATGCCAGCGGGGTGCGCGTGGTTCTGCATGGCGGCAAACCTTCTTTGGAGTTTGCCAGGTTCGTGTATGAGCAGGACAAGAATGGTACGCCACTGAGCTTTGATGAGTTGCTGATTCTCAATTCGCTGTTTTTCGAGCGTAGAGTAGATTCGGAATCGGCCGGCCAGCTAATCCAAAAGGGCACTTCTGAGGCTCGTAATGTCCTGGAACGACTCCACGAGCGCGGGTTGGTAGAGGCTACGGGAGAGAAGACAGGCAGGGTTTACCATTTAAGCGCCAGCCTTTATAGAAAACTTGGACAGGCGAATGGATACGTTAGGACACACGGTATCGACCGGCTGCGTCAAGAAGGGCTGGTTATGGAGTATATTGAGGCCCATGGTAGGATTACACGTGCGGAGATGGTCAAACTGCTGGGCGTATCGCCAAATCAGGCTCGCCGCGTGATAGATCGAATGAAAACGTCAGGTAAGATTAAACCTAAAGGCAATCCCCCAAGATGGGTGTACTATGTGTCAGCGAAATAGAGACGGATGTGGTCTATGGTACATTCTATGCGCCGGGGCGCATAGGATATGGGCCCCTCAGCTATACATGTGTTTCTTAGGTTGTATGTCTGTTGGGCTTATTTGTTGCACTGAATGAGGAAGAATATGTTAGCCAGGCTTCACAGTGTTACGCTTGAAGGAATCGAAGGCATAATCTGTGAGGTTGAAGTTGACGTTGCGCGGGGCGGGCTCGAAAAGTCTATCATCGTGGGACTGCCCGATGCGGCGGTAAAAGAAAGCACTGAAAGGGTCAAAAGCGCAATTATCAACTGCGGCTACAAATATCCCAGAACCCAGTCTGTAATAAACCTGGCTCCAGCGGATGTGAAAAAAGCCGGTCCTGCCTTCGATTTGCCAATCGCTCTGGGAATGCTCATCGGCCAGGGCGTTTTGGTCGGCTCACCCGTCAAAGATTTTATTGTTGTCGGCGAGCTGGCACTGGATGGCCGAGTCAGACCCGTCAACGGCGTATTAAGTATGGCGATGACCGCTGCCGCAAACGGTTTCAGTCGAATGCTCGCCCCTTTAGAGAACGCTAAAGAAGCTGCTGTAGTCGCGGCTCTGGAAGTATATGGCGTCGGTTCGCTCGCTCAGGCGGTGGGCTTTCTCTCCGGACAATTGCCTCTTGAGACCACGATCGTCAACATCGAGGAGCTTTTCAATGAAGCGTCCGGCTACGAGGTTGATTTTGCAGACGTCAAAGGCCAGGAGAGCGTCAAACGGGCGATGACAGTCGCTGCCGCCGGCGGACACAACATTATGATGATTGGTCCGCCGGGGGCAGGAAAAACGATGTTAGCTCAAAGATTGGCGACTATTATGCCGCCTTTGAGCCTTGAAGAATCGCTCCAGACCACGCGGGTATATTCCTCGGTGGGCCTGCTGGGCAAAAACAAGGCGCTTTTGGCCACACGTCCGGTGCGGATGCCCCATCATTCAGCCAGCGGCCCTGCGCTGGTCGGCGGAGGGACGGTGCCTCGGCCAGGCGAGTTATCCCTGAGCCATTTCGGAATACTGTTTCTGGATGAATTTGTTGAATTTCCGCGGCACGTTCTCGAAATGATTCGTCAGCCGTTAGAGGACGGCTTTGTCACTGTCTCCCGTGCCAAAGGCAGTATCCGCTTTCCTGCGCAATTTATTCTTGTAGCCGCGATGAATCCCTGCCCTTGCGGATATTTCGGCACGGATTCGAGAAGGTGCAGGTGCACGCCCGGCCAGATAGAACGATACGTGTCGAAGATATCCGGGCCGTTGGTGGATAGAATTGACATTCATATTGATGTGCCCGCGATAAGTTTCAGCAGGCTCCGCTCCAGAAGTGAGCAGCTTGGCTCAGCAGCGATGCGGCAGGATGTCACTAATGCCAGGGACGTTCAGGCCAAGCGCTTCGGCAGCGGCAGTCCCGACAGGGTCGGGATGACAAATGCCAGGATGACCCACAAGCAGATTGAGAAATTCTGCAAATTGGATTCTGCCGGCGAACTGATGCTCAAGCAGGCGATGACCGAATTTGGCCTTTCTGCCCGCGCCCACGATAAAATCTGCAAGGTCGCCCGGACAATCGCTGACCTTGCCGGCATGGAGAATATCGCGCCCGAGCACATCGCCGAAGCTATAAGCTATAGAAAATTGGACCGGAAATTATGATTTGATATGAGGTTTGTCCAGCTTAGTGAAGATATCAAAGGCACAACTGAAGGAGCTGACCGATAGCCGGTCGTGGGAGCGGGGTATAGATTATCACCAGCAGGGCAGAGTAATTTCACTGCTGGAAGACAAAAATACGCTGATCGCTAAGGTTGCCGGTACGCACGATTACAATGTAAAGCCGCGGGTAAGAAATGACGAGCTTGACGGTTCGTGCGATTGCCCGATGGGAGATGCCGGGGTATTCTGCAAACATTGCGTAGCCGTCGGCCTGACGTATCTTGAGGGGGGCGTGGCTTCCGCCAAGCAGACGTCTTCCGGGCAAAAAGCAAAATCTAAAAAATCCAAGCCAGCCGTTACGCTCGATGATGTACGAGAGTATTTATCAGCCCAGGTAACCTCCGCGCTGGTTGAGATCGTCGTAGAGCAGATGATGGAAGACGATAACCTGCGTGAGCGACTGATGATGAAGGCCGCCCGCTCCAAGCAAAAAGGCCCCGATTTGGAATTCTTTAAGCAAACGATCAATCAAGCCACCAATACGCGGGGTTTTGTAGATTACGAGGCTGCTTACGGTTTTGCCGGAAGAATAGGCAATGTAGTTGATTGCATAGATGAGCTGCTGGCAGATGGCTTTGCTCAGGAAGTTGTTGAGCTAACAGAACATGCACTTGGCCGAGTTGAGAAGGCTCTGAGCGAGATGGGCGACTCCGATGGATATATGACCCCTATTTTGGAACGCTTACAGGAAATCCATCATCGAGCATGTGTGAAAGCCAAGCCCGATCCTGAAGCGCTAGCCAGGCGTCTCTTTAATTGGGAACTGACCACAGATTGGGACACTTTTGGCGGCGCAGCCGAAACTTATGCTGATGTGCTCCGCGAAAAAGGCCTGACAGTTTACCGGAATCTGGCAGAGGCTGAGTGGGCAAAAGTGCCGGCACTTAAACCTGGCCAGATGGAAAGGGCTTATGACCACCGCCGATACCGGCTGACTTCGATTATGGAGGCTCTGGCTTGTGTCGATGACGATGTCGAATCGCTTGTAGCTGTCCAGAGCAGAGACCTTTTAAGCGAGTACCGATTCCTTCAGATTGCTCAAAGGTATATAGATGCCGGCAAACCAGACCAGGCTCTGGAGTGGGCTGAAAAAGGATTGCAGGCCTTCCCAGAGAATACGGACAGCCGACTACGAGAATTTCTTGCGGATGAATATTAGCGGCGAAAACGCCACGCCGAGGCAATGCAGCTTATCTGGGCAAATTTTGTTGACCATCCGCATCTTGAAAACTATAGGCAGCTTAAAGAACACGCAGACCGTGCCAGAGAATGGCCCAACTGGCGGCAGCAGGCGCTTGAATATATTTGAGGGACGATTCCGCGCGAAAAGAAAGGCGGGACCCGAACAGACCGCCCCTGGCATAGGGGTCAGGACCATTCCACGCTCGTTGAAATATTTATCTGGGAAAAGGATGTCGAGGCTGCCTGGCACGAGGCCCGGACGGGAGGCTGCAGCGACGACCTCTGGATGCAGTTGGCACAGTTGCGAGAAAAGGATCATCCGGCGGATGCCATAGGCGTTTACCAGGCCCGGGTCGA
>Ga0315296_10001946_pt1 | contig 17850 bp, 18 predicted proteins | sample YL17G14_18_MG_FD_203921 | JGI IMG/M metagenome (GOLD analysis project Ga0315296, IMG submission 203921) | Sediment microbial communities from Yellowstone Lake, YNP, Wyoming, USA - YL17G14_18 | ecosystem: Environmental > Aquatic > Freshwater > Lake > Sediment | place: USA: Wyoming | collected... | reverse complement strand
AGTCCTGTGCCACAGCTCTTAAGAACAAGGGTGCTACGTCTGTTTGGGGTTTAACGTTAGCAAGGGAGATTTACAACTGAAGGAGGAGAAATGAAGCTACAGATTATCGCTAAGAATAATGTGGAGGTCTCCGAAACATTGGAGGCATATGTTGAGAAGAAGATTAGCAAACTAGGTCGTTACTTACCTACCATCGGTGAAGGCAAGGTGGAGATTTTTCGGGAGGGTACCAAGCTGCCTGAGCAGCGATTCACTGTCCAGGTTACCCTTGACAGCAGAGGTGTCTTAATTAGAGCTCAGGAAAAGTCTAAGGATATTCGCACAGCCATTGACAAAGTAGTGGATGTGCTATCTAAGCGAATCGAGCGATACAAAGGCAAATTATATGATAAAGGCAGAGGCATTTCTTTTGCTCGGCAAGGAGCGGCAATCGAGGAGGAAGAGATCGAGGCTCCCAAGAGAGTGGTAAAGACTAAACGCTTCTTAGTCAAACCCATGCCTGTAGATGAAGCTATAAGCCAGATGGAGCTTCTGGGGCATGATTTCTTTCTTTTCATAGATGCCGATACTGAGAGGCTCAATCTGCTATACCGCCGTGATGATGGCAACTACGGTCTGATCGAACCAGAGCAAGGGTGATAGAACCAACTGCCATTCTCGTATAGGCAAAATCTACAAGCCCTTTCTCTTTCACCCCGTGGTAATCAAAGCCGAGAAAAGACTGGTGGAGCTGATGGGATTCGAACCCACTACCTTCTGACTGCCAGTCAGACGCTCTCCCGATTGAGCTACAGCCCCGCTTGGTTTAAGAATATAACAAAATAGCTTGGGAAACTCAAGCTAAAACAACCCCAAAAAGTCTTGCGACTTTTTGGGGACCCCGCTAAATTTGCTTTAAACACTAACTGGGTCTCAGGAAAATAGTAAGTTTTTTCGGGTTGGGTTAAGGGCCCAAGCCCAGCCATTGTAGGATGGAGCGCAAACCGAAGTATCCCAAGTAAGCTAGTACCATGCTTTTGACTGTCCTCCCTGCCCAAGTGGCGAGGAAAAATCTTACCCAGCCAAAGCGAAGCATGCCCAGAAATACAGCGAATGGGTAAAAAAGGGGACTCAATACAGCGGACACGAAGAAAATGGCTTTAGAACCATGGCGTTCTATAATATTGCTGAAGCGAAGGTAAAGGCCGCTGTTACGCTCTCGAAATAATCCCCGGCCAGCGTATCCCGTGAGATAAGCACCGATAGCACCTACAGCTTCACCAATTCCGGCTACGGCGCCAACTATGGCCGGATTTAATACTCCACCCAGTGTGAATGTAAGGACAATGCCGACGCCAGGCAAAATGAAGGTCCCGTTGGTGAGAACGCTGATGAAAAAGCAACCAAAATAGCCCCAGTGTGCTATCTGTTCGATGTAGCTTCGATGATAAATGATAAGAAGAGATAAAGCTACGGTAACTGCTAGAGATATGCCACCTATTATGGCTTCCCTCTTAGTCGGTTTCCTCATAATTTTTGCCTATTATACAGGAAAAATATACCAATAAAACCAGACTTTTTGAGTTTTGTTTTGTTCACTGTACCAGGTTAGCTATTTCAATAAAGAAAACATAACTAAGTCTGAGCACAAAGTCAACGACCTAGAGAGACTTGTGACTCTGTCAGTCTTGGTTGGTAGGAGTCTTAGACGAGAAAATTTCAATTACTATTAAACTCCCCCCTTGTTTCTTGTTTCATGCCCTTTCTAGAGCCTCTCAGCGCCCTCAGAAGCAATTTTCCATGGCTGTGGACAAAATCTGAATTATTGTAGCATGGCCACATAGCTATTTATAGGCACCTCCAGCGAATCTGCTACGGGTTGGCACTTCGCCTTAAGGCAATAGAAGAACTTCCCTTCGGGGGGGAGCTCGGATAAAGCCTCATAATGCCCCATTCCTTTGGCGAATATAAGGTCTGCTGACTCAAATTCTCGTTTGAATTGGGCTGAAGCCAAAGAGAAAACTATTCCTGGCGAGGCTACGCCCGTGGTTATAACCTTCCCAAACTCACTTTCCAAGTCAGAGTTCCTCACATCTTCCAAGGTCAAATCGTTTTGAACAGGCGATGGTTTAACCACATAGATAACCTGGGCGAATTGCTTCATGCATTTGACTAAAGGTAAGTCGAAGTAGAGCTCCCCGGCATTATCCGCCAGATATAAAACTTTGCTGGCATTTTTTAGCTTTGCTTCAAATTGCTCTGAGTCATCTATAGCAAAGCTCACAGGTTCCCAGATATCCTCCTTAATAGAACCAGGCTCTCTGAAGAAATCAATGGCATTCGCTGCTGCGGCCAGCTTAAGACAACCCCGAAGTTCATCCTTATTATGGAGATTGCTTCGTTTCCTGCCCGGCCTTCTGCTCGCAGCTTCAGCTCGCAATAACAGCTCGGGGGATAGTTCCCTGGCGAGCGTCATCTCCCTTTCCTTCATTGCCCGATAAGGGTTAGGATTGTGGGTCACTTCTCTTATAACCTTGTGAATCTTGGTAGCAATCTCAATAGATAATTGGCTGTAAGAAAACTCGTCATCCAATATCTTCAGCGCTTCTTCTATTGCCCTTTGTTTCAGCGAAGTATTATCTGTGGCTAGCTCTGCAGCCTGGTAGATTAATCTGCGTAAGCATTCATAGCAACCTGGCGCCAGTTTCATTGTAGCTCCCTTCACCCAAATTTGAGCAGCTTATGCCACTGTATTATAATAATATTGGGTATGTTTGAGAAACTAGAATTAATACAAAAGCGCTATGACGAGCTAAGCCAACTCTTGGCTCGAGAAGAGATAGCCACTGACCGCAGGCGGCTTCAAGAGCTAAGCAAGGAGAGAGCTACTCTTGAAGATATTGTTGGCATGTACCAAGAATATAAAGCCAAGGGCAAAGAGCTGGCGGAACTTGAAGCTTTGCTCGATTCCCATGCCGAAGCGGAAATGATGGCTTTAATCAAGGAAGAAGTGAGCAAACTCAAACAGCAGCAAGGTGAGCTCCTTCGCGAACTTAAGCTTTCCCTGATGCCTAAAGACCCCAATGATGATAGAGATGTCATTGTCGAGATAAGGGCTGGTGCTGGTGGTGGGGAAGCGGGCCTTTTTGCCGCAGACTTATTCCGCATGTATAGCCGATATGCCCAAGCCAAGGGCTGGCAAGTGGGGGTCATCGATAGCAATCAAAGTGAAGCTGGAGGTTTCAGGGAGCTGATATTTGAAATCGAAGGCAAAGGCGCTTTCAGCCGCTTTAAGCATGAGCGTGGTGTCCATCGAGTGCAAAGAGTGCCAATCACCGAAGCCTCGGGACGAATTCACACCTCGACAGCTACGGTAGCGGTCCTGCCTGAGGCAGAAGAGGTTGAGCTCAACATCAATCCTGATGACCTCAAAATGGAATTTTTCCACAGCCGGGGGGCCGGAGGGCAAAATGTAAATAAAGTAACTTCGGCGGTTCGCATTACCCACCTGCCCACCGGCATAGTAGCCGCCTGCCAAGATGAAAGGTCTCAAATAAGAAACAGGATGAAGGCCATGGCAGTGCTTCGGGCCAGGCTGCTTGACATGGAACAACGGAAACAATCTGAAAGCATAGATGAAGAGCGGCGGATGCAAGTAGGCAGCGGTCAACGGGCGGAAAAGATTCGCACCTACAATTTCCCCCAGAACCGGGTTACCGACCACCGAATCAACTTAAGTTTTCACAACCTTCAAAAGATTTTAGATGGAGAACTGGATGAAATCATTGAAGCCCTGTCCAGCAAAGAGCAGGTGGAACAATTAGAAGCGGCTCTTACGTGATTTTACGCGAAGCTTTACAATCAGCTACTCAAACATTACTCAGGACAGGAATTGATGATGCCTCTGTTGAGGCTGAGCTTTTGCTAGGCCATGTCTTGAGAATGTCTAGAACACAGCTTTACACAGAGCCAGAGAGGGTCTTAACTTCAGCAGAAACAAAGCATCTATGGTGTCTTGTCCAGCGTCGCCTTGACCATGAGCCTACTGCTTATGTTTTAGGGCACTGCGAATTTTACGGAATCGACTTCTACATTGATTCTCACACTTTTATCCCTCGGCCAGAAACAGAACTTCTCGTGGAAAAAGCTGTGGAACTTGCCCATTGCATTTCCCACCGGGAAAAGCAAATTACCATAGCTGACGTTGGCACAGGCTGCGGAGCTATTGCCATCAGCCTGGCCTTAGCATTACCCCAGGCTAAAATTTATGCCACGGATATTTCAACTTCGGCTCTACAGGTAGCCGAGATAAATTGCCAGCACCACGGGGTTAACAGCCAGGTGGAGCTTTTGCAAGGGAATTTGCTTGAGCCATTGCCTCAACCCGTAGATATGATAGTCGCCAATTTACCTTATATCAAAGATTGTGAATTTAAAGATTTGAGTTCGGAGATAATAAATTTTGAGCCCATGATAGCCTTAGCCGGTGGTAAAGACGGCTTGGACAAAATACAACAAATGCTAGAACAAATGCCGGGAAAACTTAATTACGGGGCCTGTTTCCTGTTGGAAATAGGCCAGGGGCAGGGTGAAATGGTGACTTCGTTAATAAGTAGCTATTTCCCGCAGGCCAGTATCGAGCTAATTTCTGACTTGGGCGGTATCGAAAGGGTGGTAAAGGTCGGGTTATAGGAAAGAAAGTCAGTTTCAAAGGAGTGAGATGATGGAAGAGATAGAACGGTTAGCTCAGCTTATCATAGAATCTAAAAAAGTCATCGTATTTACTGGGGCTGGGATAAGCACGGAGTCAGGTATACCCGATTTTCGCGGCCCGGGAGGAATCTGGAGCAGATATAACCCAGAGGACTTCACCATTCAGAAATTCATCAGCAGCCGCGAGGCTCGCAAAAATCTTTGGAAGATGTCCGCCGAAAGTGGACTTCTTACTGAGGCTAAACCGAATCCCGCTCATTATGCCATTGCCGAACTCTATCAACTAGGCAAATTAGATTGTGTCATCACTCAAAATATCGATAGCCTGCACCAAAAGGCCGGAGTCCCTGAAGATAAAGTGTTTGAGCTTCATGGTAATACGGGGTGGGCGGTGTGCTTAAGCTGCCGTAGACGCTTTCCGACGCCCGAAGTATTACAAAAAATAAAAGAGGGGGTAGAAGTTCCCGATTGCCCTGACTGTCAGGGTATCCTGAAGCCAGATGCAGTGCTCTTTGGAGAGGCATTGCCACAGGAGACATTATGGGAAGCCACCCGCCGGTCGCAGAACTGCGACCTCTTTATTGTCATTGGTTCCACTCTTATCGTTTACCCCGCTGCCTATATGCCAACATACGCCAAGGAGGCTGGAGCCAAGTTAGCTATCGTTAATTTAACTCCAACCCCCCTCGACCCCTATGCCGCAGTAGTCATCCGAGGTAAGGCTGGCGAAATAGTGCCCAAGGTAATGGAAAGGGTGAAACTCTCCTAGTTATCAGCTCTCAGCTAAACTAACGGCTGGGTGCTCCTTGCCTAGTCCACCACTTTTTGGATACGCTTGATATCCACTGCTTTGCCAGTATTTTCATCCACTTCGACCAGAATTGCATCGAAGTTGACTTTGCCCTTTCCAACCGATAACCGACTAGGTATCTGAGTAAGGAAGCGGTTGATTACAGAATCTGGGTCATCTCCGATAACCGAATCTATAGGGCCAACCATGCCTATGTCGGTGACATAAGCAGTGCCTCCGGGCAATATGTGAGCGTCAATAGTGCCCACATGGGTATGGGTGCCCAACACGGCGCTGACTCGTCCATCGAGGTATTTACCCATTGCCACTTTCTCCGAGGTTGCCTCAGCGTGGAAGTCAACGATAATAGGGATTGATTTATGTTCAAACTCAGCCAGTAGCTGATCCATGGCTCGAAATGGACAATCAGAATGGCCTAGGAAAACACGCCCAACGAGGTTAACTACTAAGACATTTTTTTTAAGAAAATAGCCACGACCAGGATTTGTCGGTGGATAATTCAATGGGCGGAGAAGAGCAGGTTCGCTATCTAAGTAAGGAATAATCTCCTTGTAAGCCCAGATATGATTGCCCGTGGTTACAACATCGATTCCAGAATCAAAGAGCTCTTGTGCTGTGCTCGGGGTCAGCCCTAACCCACCGGCAGCATTCTCTCCATTGCCTATTACAAGGTCAATATTATGTTCAGAACATAAGCCTAGTAGTATTTCCTTCACCGCTTTCCTACCAGGCTTACCGATGATGTCGCCTATTGCCAGTATTCTCAAATTTACTTAGCGTAATCTATCGCCGTAGTCTCCCTTATCACCACTACTCTTATCTGGCCAGGATAGGTCAGGCTCTCCTCTATCTTCTTGGCAACATCCCGAGCCAATCTCACTGCGGTCAAATCATCCACCTTATCTGGTTTTACCATGACACGCACCTCACGCCCGGCTTGAATAGCAAAAGCCTTTTCCACACCAGGGAAACCAGCAGCTATGTCCTCCAAGTCCTTAATACGCTTCAAATATTGCTCCAGGGACTCGCGTCTTGCCCCAGGCCGCGAACCACTTATGGCATCGGCAGCAGCAACAATAAAGCCCGTGACACTACTAGTCGCTGCCTCGCCGTGATGTTCAGCAATGGCTTGAACCACCTCTAGATTTTTATCCCACTGCTTAACCAGGTCAGCACCTATCAGAGCATGCGGACCCTCTGTTTGATGATCTACCGCCTTTCCAATATCATGAAGCAGACCGGCTTTCTTCGCGATATTAACATTAGCCCTAATCTCGCTAGCCAACATCCCCGCCAGATGAGAAACTTCAAGGCTGTGAAGTAAAACGTTCTGACCATAACTAGTACGAAATTTAAGTTGGCCGAGTAGCTTAATCAGTTCAGGATGTAAGCCTGGCACTCCAGCTTCGTAAGCAGCTCGCTCGCCTTCACTACGGATAGTAGCTTCAACCTCGACTTTGGTTTTGTCTACTATTTCCTTAATCCGCGCTGGGTGAATGCGCCCATCAAGGATAAGCTTGTTTAAGGCAAGGCGAGCTATCTCCCGCCTCACAGGGTCGAAACTGGAGATAGTAACTGCCTCTGGAGTATCATCAATGATAAGATCAACACCAGTAGCTTGCTCTAAGGCTCGGATATTGCGTCCCTCACGCCCAATGAGCCGCCCCTTCATCTCGTCACTAGGCAGGGGAACAGCGGATATTGTAGTCTCCGAAACAACATCAGTAGCGCACCTTTGAATAGCTGTGGCCAGAATATCCCGAACCCTTCCATCAGCCTCTTCCTTTATTTGCGCCTCCCACACCCTAACTTGTCGCGAGACCTCTTCTTCAACCTCTTGTTTTAGCATTTGAAACAAGAGCGTTTTTGCTTCTTCACTAGATGTGCCAGAGATGGATTCTAACTTTGCCAGCTGTTTTTCTCTTATTGCCTGGAGTTCGGCTGCTGTCCTCTCAATATCTTTTTTCTTGTTATCTAAATCACGCTCACGCCGCTCTACAGCCTCTAACTTCCGCTCCAGCGTCTCTGCTTTCTGGCTAACGCGCTTTTCTATGCGTTGTATTTCAAGGCGACGTTCCTTGTTTTCTACCTCGGCAGCGTTGCCAACCTTAATAGCTTCTTCTCTAGCTGCATGGAGTAGCTCATTATACTTGGTTGTTGCCTCATCTAATAAGTTCTGTGCCTCTTTTCTTGTTTTTTGAATCTCCCGGTTGGCTACTATCTGCCTGACAAAGTACCCAATAAGGATGCCCAAGACAAGAGCAAGGCCACCTATCATTAATGTATAGTCCATTTTTCCTCTTTATTTCGTTGTTATAATAATAAATGCAAAACATTGCATATTAATAATAACCTTTTATTGGGTTAGAGTCAACTCACTGTGCTGGCAAATAATCCTTTAACCCGGTTATACTTCTACAAGCGATAGGGAAATGGCAAAATTAATTAAAATACCTCACAAAGTTCACGAATCCACATGCTACGTTAATGGCTTATTCGATGTTTTAACGTGGCAGGGAGCTAGGTATGATTACTTCCTGTTACCTATTATTGGCGGTATGGCTTCGTTCACTTATCTAAAGTTCAAGATGGCTAAACCTCCTTGCATGGTTTACTGGGGTAATAATCCTAAATACTTGCTTAAAGACCTGGGTGAGATAATAGGATTCACTCAGACCATAAGTGAGGGCAAATCATTCAGGAATGAATTCCCGAAAATGAAGGGGCATCTGGAGAACGATGAGCCAGTGATGGTTGGCGCACTGGACATGTATTACTTGCACTACTACCCCGAACTGTACAAAAGGGAACATATCCCCATCCACTATGTCCTCATGGTTGGCTATGATGACAATAGGCAGGTAGTCTATACTCACGACTGCAGCGTAGGCGGTGTGCAGGGGATTCCTTACATAGAATTTGAGAGAGCTCTGGATGTTAATGTCCCTGGCATGAGCAAAAAGAATACCTTTAGAGTTTTTCAATTACCTCAAAAGGTGCCAACTGAACTTGAAATTGCAGACAAAGGTTTTACCTATAAAGCCAAGAGAATGCTTAAACCACCTGTGAGTATGTTCGGCATTCCTGCCATGAGAAAGCTGGCAAAGGAGGTTGTCTTTTGGGCAAATAAGGATTGCTTCAGACACATGGTCGCATACGCCGGATTAGCGCCACCGCTTATTGCAGAAGACTTATCTCACAACGATGGGTTACGATTTGAGCAGGCACGAGTGTTTGGGGACTTGGGGCAGAAGTATCAGCGAAAAGAGTGGAGCGATGCATCTATTCTCTTTAGAAAATCTGGAGAACTCATTGTGAAATTGTGCGAGCGAGCACTGGAATACGATGGTCGCGGCTGCTCAGCATTCCTCAAAGAGATAGCCGATACCGAGGAAGAAGCATATACGGCATTATTGAAATCGGTATAACCCTAAGTCTGAAATCAGTCAATACACACTCACTCAAACCGTTCAATTTGCCTGTATTGCTAGTCACAGTTATACTTCGACATTGGGCCTTCTTTGATATAAAATACCCGATTGTGTAATTTACTCACTCTAACGCTGATATAGATTGATTCTTATCGAACTGGTGTCTATCGCTTCAAATCTTGTATAGTACTGTTGTGAAAGCCATGAATGAAGAACTAATCGCTCCCTGTGGGATGAACTGTGCAATATGCAGTGGGTATCTTGCCTATCACCATGATGTTAAAAGCAAGGGAATCAGAATGCCTTATTGCATAGGGTGCAGACCAAGAGACAAGAAGTGCGCTTTCTTAAAGAAAAGATGCGAACTACTGATGTCCAATAAGGTAAGATATTGCTATGAATGTAGCAGTTTTCCCTGCGAAAGGTTAAAGCATCTTGATAAACGCTACAGAACATATTTCAGGATGAGCATGATTGAGAACCTCGAATACATCAAAAGTATTGGCATAAAGCCATTTCTAGAGAAACAAGAGGAGAAATGGAAGTGCCCCAGGTGTGGTGGGGTGATATGCTGCCATAACGGTTTGTGCTTTAATTGTGGTCTCGATGGACTCCGTCAAAAGAAACAAAAATACCGATGGGAGGATAAATGAGAAAAACCTGGCAGGAGAAATTGGAGGACAAACCTTCTCTTCCTAAGGTGCTCAGGCTGGAGAAAGGGTTTCCCTGTTACAATGCCGTGCACAAGATGGGTGCCGAAGTCGGTGAAGAGATAGTACTGGTAAATCCGTCTGAAGTAGTGGCAATCATGAAGCAGGTATCAAAAGGAAGGCTCATCACTATTGTCGAAATATGCAGGCAAATAGCTAGGAATCACGATGTAAAAGCTTGCTGCTCTTTAACTACCGGGATTTTCATTATGACGGTGGCCAATGCGGTAGAAGAAGCAAGCAAAGAGGGCAAGCCATTAGACATACCGTACTGGCGGACGCTCAAAGCAGATGGTTTTTTGAATGAAAAATACCCCGGTGGCCAAGAAGCGCATAAGAGGCTACTTGAGGCAGAAAATTTCAGGGTCATTGCTCGGGGCAAGAAGTACCAGGTTGTCGATTACGAAAAATACCTGATGAAGCTAACATGAGATTATTGCCAGTTCAAAATATCGCGCCTTGTACATAACAGATTTGCATTCTTACACATTCACTCAGCTTGTAACTTTGGTTAACTTGGCGCGTACCCTAAACCTCATTCTAGACTCTAGGTCTATTTCATCCCCCAGGAGCAGCAAGATGTGGCGAGTGCAGGGACATCTTGCAATGGATATTCGAATTTAGGCCTTTCTTTGATGTCCGGTATAAAGGGCTGTTAAACCCTGTATTATATAAGCGACCCCGAGGGGATTTGAACCCCTGATCTCCACCGTGACAGGGTGGCATGTTAAACCGCTACACCACGGGGCCTCAGAGGAGAATTTACTACAAACTATAGAGGAAAATTTCCTTAATGTCAAACTCCCCTAACGCAGTGGATTAAGGTATTATTTCAGCTTGGGCTCAAGAAAAAAGTGATAACCTAGTTCAGATAGATTAGTGACACACAAGTTATGCAAGCACGCTATAATGGTTGCACTATGAATGTTTATAGCGAAATTCCGTGATATCGGCGCCTGGCAGGTATCCCGGTGCTAGTGCTTAGCCATCAATGAATTTTCCTAGTTCTCTGCTTTCACCCACAACCTCTTCCCATCGGTAATGAGCTCGATGGTGCCATCCTCATCTGTGCGATAAACGTTGTCCTCGCCCAGCCTGTCAATCAATCTCTCCACCACCTCGGGGCTGGGATGGCCAAAGGAGTTATCTGCCCCCACCGAAATCACCGCCACTTCAGGGGCAACCGCAGCCAGAAGCTGTGAGGTGGTAGAGGTCTTGCTGCCATGATGGGCCACTTTAAGCACAGTGCTTTTCAAATTGGCTCGCTGCCCGATAAGCTCAAATTCAACTTCTTCTCTGATGTCGGCGGTAAACAGGAAACTGAGCTGGCCCCAGCTCAGCCTCAGAACCACTCCATTGTTATCAACATCATGGCTGGTTCCCTCAAATAAGCTTTCCGGTGGATTTAGCACTTCCAAGTTAATTCCGTTGCCCAAATCAATCTCCTGCCCCGCCCGGGCTACATTATGTTCGATTCCTTTATGTTCAATAAGCCTGAGCCATTCCTGATAAATGGAAGTCTCATAAGGTATGCCAGGGTCAAGCACCTGCTTCACTTTGTATCTCTGAAGAACCTCTACCAGGCCTGTGACATGGTCGGCTTGAGGTTGAGTGCAAACCACGAGGTCTATCGTCCTATCCCAGAAGGGGAGCTTCTTGCTCAGCTCCAGATTGATTTTCTGGGGGTCAGGACCGCCATCAATAAGTATGTTCTGGCCATTGGGCGTCTGAATTAGGATGGCGTCTCCTTGTCCCACATCAAGAAAACTCACGTGAAGCTTGTCATCAGGCGTGGTCAGAGCCACAGACCACACCAGGATAGCTACTACTAAAAGGGGAAGGACAAGCCATTTCATAGAAAAGCCGAGGCGAGGTTTAGGAATGCCTTGAGCGACTTTCCTTATTCCTGAAGTCAACCTGGAGGAAAAATCAGCCAACTGGTTTCGGTAGTTAAGGGATGCTATAACTCCAGCCAATATAGCATAGTACCCCCAGATATGCCAGGTGGAAATAGTGGCTACCTCTAATGAAGAGTAGGGCAAGGCATCAAAGCCTTGAACTAGAAAAACGAAATAGCTGAGAAAAAGCCAGGCCAGCCAGCCCAGTATTTGAGCCGCAAGCAGAGCGAAGAGTCCCACGAAGGCGACTAACGCTGCCGTGACTATGATAAAGGGCAAAGCAAGCAAGGAGAAGAACGTTGCCGGCAGGCCGACTAAGGAGACTACCCCAAAGTTATAAGCTATAAGTGGCGCAACTGCCACGATAGCCGCCAGGGTTGCGGCAAAGCCATCAACAATTATATTGCCTGTGGCTGCCAGCGCCTCCCTACCTCCGAATATAGCGGCGACTCTCTTCCTCCCCCACGCCTGGAAGTAAGGATAGAAGAGAACAAGCCCGGCCATGGCCAAAAAGCTGAGTTGAAAAGAGACGCTCCACAAGACATGCGGTTGGATTCCCACCATCACCGCGGCGGCGAAAGCCAGGGCGATGATGGCGCTTCCCTGCCTCCCCAGATATTCGGCTATTAAAAACAGGCTTCCCATGATTGCCGCCCGAATTACCGGCGGATTCATCCCGGCGAGCAGGGCATAAAGCCATATAAGCGTGAGAGTCAGCCAGATATATATGGAACGCTGCCGGCCAAAGACCAGGATGCTCAAGCTGAGGAGCATGGCGATAATGATGCTCATATGCAAGCCGGAAATAGCTAATATGTGCGCTGTCCCCGTCCTGGAAAAGGCTTGATTGAGGGAATCAGGTATGTTGCCTCTCAGTCCCAGCAAAATACCCTGAGCCAATGAACATTGGGGCTCAGGCAAGGCTCTGGCTAAAGAAGCAGAAAGACGCTCTCTTAAAGAGTAAATCCACTGCAAAGGTTTCAAGCCCTGGCCACAGCCTAGAACTTCTACCCCGGGATAATAGATGACCGAATAAATTCCCTGGCGTTCCAGGTAGCTTTTGTAGTCAAAATTATCAAATGGTTCCGGCGTCTCCAGTTTTCCTGTTATTTTAAGGACATCTCCATAACGGTAGGCGGGGTATCTGGGCGCTTGAATCAAAGCAGTTCCCGATACCTCTCCCCTTTCGCCATTCACAGTTACTTCGCTGGCTGTGAATGTCAGCAGGCAAAGTCTATCCCGAATGTCAGGCTCCTCTGCCACCATGCCTTGAATCTCTACGATCCCTTTGTCGTTATAGAAGCAGAGGGAATGCTCGTCTACTGGAGGCAAGCTTGATGGGAAGCGAAGCCCGCCGCCGAAGAGGGCCAAAAGGCATAAGCCGGCCACTATTAAGGTCTTCTTGCTGCCGGGGAGGAAAGGTATAAGCGCGAAAGGGATAAGTCCGAAGGACAAGGCAAGCAAAGGCGGGCTAACCTTTGAACTCAGGAATACCCCGGCGACCCAGGCACAGCTAACATAGAGAAGCCACATATTTGCATTATACCAGAGCAGCTATAACGAGAATGTCTAGTAATGTCATTCTGAGGAGTCCCGATACATCGGGACGACGAAGAATCTCTAGACGCCGACCTGAGCTATGCGAAGGATTCTTCGCGGAGTCTGTCCTGAGCATTACGAGATCCTTCGCCCCGACTTGTCGGGGCGAAGGATGACAGAGAGCGAAGGGCTCAGGATAACAACTGAATGTTATTAGATAAACTCCTATAATTAGTTTGTCTCTGTGGTAAAATAGAATTATATTGAAGATGCAGCGAGTGCTATGAAGGAGGTTACGGAAATGTGCAAGTCAGAGAGCAGAAAGGCATGCGAGCACCCAGAGAGGCTAAAGGGCAAGCCAGGGGAATGCAGTCCTGAACAAATCAAAGAATGCCATGGCGAGGTTGTAGAGCATCCTTGCGCAAAAGGGAAGTAGCCCAGCCAGCGGATTTGGAGAGGCATTCTATGCAAAAGGGCACAATAAAACGGCTAATTGCAGACCGTGGTTTTGGGTTCATCAAGACAGAGCGGGAAGAAGAGCTCTTCTTTGGCCGCAACCAGCTTCAAGGGGTGGACTATGGTTCCCTTAGAGAAGGGCAAGAAGTGGAATTTGAGGTTACACGCGACCCCAACGGTCGCCCCCACGCAATCAGGGTGAGGCTTGCTCAGCCTAAAGGCGAATAGCAGCAAGTCCAGCCAGCGGATTTGGAGTGGAGAGCAAATATGAAGAAAAACGACCAAGCTATACTTGCACGAGCATATGCAATGCTTCAATCACTCCGTCAGAATGCTGATAAGCTAACCTTGGTTGAAGAGATATATGTAAACGAATACCATGCTGCGCTTGATATATTAGAAGGCATTAGAATAGCTGTCGCTCAGTTCCGGATATCTCCTTCAGAGGTACAGCACCATATCACTGCAAGATGGCTTGGAGGCCAAGCCCATTCTAAGGAGAAATACATCCCAAAGGCACTACTATTGACTAAACTAGACGAAGTGCTTATCTATTTCGAGATCACATATTCAGAAAAGCCTAGGAAAATCGGTTTTTCTCTACCTGATAAGTCGTAAGGTTCCTTTAGTCATCCCCAATAGCCAAATCCTTTCCCAAACCTTCCCTACACTATCGACTTATGAAGCCTCAAGCCATCCTCAAACCTTACGTTTCTTGTGTGTTGTCTACCAGGCTGCTATAATCTCGTAAAGGGAATTGCGTTTACTAGGAGACGGATGGCTCAGAAGAAAGCAGCAAAAAAGACAGGAAAGAAAGCGCGGAAGAAAGCCGCTGAATATCTTCGGAAGGGCCCGAAGAAGCGCTGAGATAAGGGCCGATTTATTTGCAATCTTGAGTGGATTCTATTTCATTCCTGCCCTACAGATAGCAAGGGAATAAAATGAACGTAGCCCAGCCAGTGGATTTGGAGAGAGCTTTCCGGCTATTATGAAAGAGTTAGGCAACATTGCTTAAAAGAACAGTGGAGGTGAAAGGAATGGAGCAAAAGGGGCTAGAGAAGCTTGTGGGGCAAGCCATAAGATTAATTGATTTAGCTGACTATCAAGAAGGTTCTGTGGTGAGTCGAACGATAATTGATAAAAAGACGGGTACAGTTACCTTCTTCGCCTTTGACGAGGGACAAGGCTTAAGTGAGCATACGGCGCCATTTGATGCCTTGGTTTATCTCCTTGAGGGTGAAGCAGAAATTGTTATCTCCGGCAAACCTATTCGCCTGAAAGATGGTGAGATGGTCATAATGCCAGCTAATCAACCACATGCTCTGAGAGGAGCAAAGAATTTCAAGATGATTCTCACGATGATACAGTCTTGATATGGAAAATGGAATTAAGATAGCAAGGGAACAAAATGAACGTAGCCCAGCCAGCAGATTTGGAGCGGGTTCCCTTAATCCGCCACGGTTATGTAATCCTTTATCTTTTCAAATGTCGCTTCGCCAATGTCGCTGACCTTAAGCAAGTCCTCGATTGTTCTGAAAGGGCCGTGTTCACTGCGGTAATCTACAATTCTTTGAGCTAGTACCTCACCTATGCCCGGCAGGGCTTCGAGAAGCCAGGGTTCGGCTCGGTTGATGTCTATCTTCTGGGGAGATTGTTCTTCGCCTTCTCGGGGAACATAAATCTCGATATGGCTGAGGTCGGCATCGGGTCCAACTCCGGCATCCAGAAGAAGAGCCTGTATGGTGTCACCTTCTTGCCAGGGGTAGATGCCGGGGCTAGCCACAGCGCCGCCGATGTAAACCTCGCCACTTTGCTCTGGAGACTCTGTTTGAGATAGAACGATTTCCACAGGCTGGCTTCGGCTGTGCTGCACCGCCAGCATGACGCCGCCAGCTATTGCAGCGATAAGCAGGAAGATAGTTATGAATAGGTAAAGTCTATCGGCACGGCTCATGGCATAGCTCCTTTCTCAACAAATAGTTAACTGCATAATCTCGTATAAAAATCCTCTCCGGTGGGGGGAATTATAAAGAGTTTTATAATCGCCTGGTTCAGATTAACGCTTTAGCTTCGCTATCACGGCGTCGGCGACCTGGCTGGTGCCTACGGCGGTGGCGGGGTCGAGCTTCAAATCATAGGTGACATTCTTGCCTTCAACTATAACCTCAGCCATAGCGCTTTCCACCCTATCGGCGCTATCCTTTTCTCCCAGATAACGGAGCATCATCACACCGGAGAGCATCGTAGCCATGGGATTGACTTTATTTTGCCCAGCATATTTAGGGGCACTTCCGTGGGTAGGTTCAAAGACTGCTATCTCATCCCCGATGTTGGCTCCAGGCGCTATACCCATGCCGCCGACCAGCCCAGCACAAAGGTCCGAAATTATGTCGCCGTACAAATTGGGCAAAACGAGGACGTCAAACATCTGGGGTTTCCTGACCAGCTCCATGCAGGTTGCGTCCACAAGCATATCGCTAAATTCTATGTCGCTATACTCTTTGGCTACTTCACGGGCAGTATCCAGAAAGAGTCCGTCGGAGAATTTGAGTATGTTAGCCTTGTGAACCGCAGTCACCTTTTTTCTGCCGTTCTGTCGGGCATATTCAAAAGCAAATTTGACAATTCGCCGGCTCGCTGTTTGAGATATAACCTTCAGGCTTACAGCAGAGTCCTTTTTTAGCTCTTTTCCCGTGGCATCGAGCACAAAATCCAGCAACTGCTTGGTTCCTGAATCACCTTTGGCAAATTCGATACCGGCATAGAGGTCTTCGGTATTCTCCCTGACAACCACTATATCCACGTCTTGGAACGGCGTGTTTATACCGGGGTACACCTTATAAGGACGAAGGCAAGCATAAAGGTCTAAGGTCTGCCTCAAAGCGACATTGACGCTCCTGAAGCCAGTGCCTATGGGTGTGGTCACCGGTCCCTTAAGGGCGACTTTGTTTTTCCTTATGGACTGGAGAGCCTGGTCAGGGAGAGGTGTGCCAAACTTATCTTGAGCCTGATTACCTATGATAACAGTATCCCACTGGAACTTGACCCCGGTAGCTTCCAGCACCCGCCGTGTCGCCTCAGCCACTTCAGGCCCTATGCCATCGCCAGGAATAAAAGTTACTCTATGCTGCATCTCTTATATCGTAACACAACTCTAAAAAGAGATTCTTCGCCCCGACAAGTCGGGGCTCAGGATGATAACCAGAATGGCTTGAGTCTATAGCTTAAAGTCCTTATGCTTCTGTATGTACGGGATAAGCCCACCTTCTTTAAGGATGGCAGACATTATCGGTGGCATCTTGCTACAACTTAATGTAATGCCAGAAGTCAAATTAGCAATCATACCACCCGTCAAATTTATCTCCAGCTCATCGCCGTCGCCGATTTTATCGGTGTCGCAAAGCAGGACAGGTAAACCCTGGTTTATGGCGTTCCGGAAAAAGATGCGGGCTGCTGATTCGGCTAAAATAGCGCCTACCCCCGACATTTTGATTACTACCGGGGCATGTTCCCGACTGGAACCCAGACCAAGATTTTTGCCCGCCACTAAGATTGCTTTGCCTTCACCTGCCGCTGACAAAGCCCTTACTCTTGAGGCAAATTCAGGCGCAGTATCCTCCAGGACATGCTTGGCGAGTTCAGGAAAGTTGCTCCTCAAATGGGCAAACCTGCCGGGAATAATATCATCAGTGGAGATATTATCCCCCAGTTTAATGGCTTTGCCCTTTAGCACCAAATCAGTCATTATGGAACCTCTCTAACTACCTATATCACCCAGTCAAGAGAGGCCACGCTTCATGATACTCTGCCAACTTCTCCCTTAGGCGTTGTCCGTATTTCCTGATCCCTGAATCCAGCCCCAACTGGCGTCTTTTTGTAGTGTAATCTGCAAACACTTGGGATGGGAAAATCCAAACTCCGTACCCCTGTTCGCTGACCTCTATCCCTACAATGAAAAAATTCTCCCGTGGAATCAAACTAGGGACGTTAAACCACCCACGCTGCTCTGGCTTTTCTGTCGTCTTAACTTGTATTTCTACATAGGTTCCATCTTTCTTGCGGATAACAGCATCAACTCCTCTTATATCGGCCATTGGTAGGAAAGGCATTGCCCCTTTCTCAATTAGCTTCATAAATACATATAATTCGCCTAGTTTACCTTTTTCTATATTTCCTATCTCCATTGTTACTCCTCCCTGGGGTTAGTAATCTTGCCCCTTATGGCTGAGGCAGCAGCAGTGGCCGGGCTAGCCAAGTATACCATAGCCTCGGGGTTGCCCATTCTTCCCTTAAAATTACGATTGGCAGTGGAA
>Ga0315296_10001945_pt1 | contig 17850 bp, 23 predicted proteins | sample YL17G14_18_MG_FD_203921 | JGI IMG/M metagenome (GOLD analysis project Ga0315296, IMG submission 203921) | Sediment microbial communities from Yellowstone Lake, YNP, Wyoming, USA - YL17G14_18 | ecosystem: Environmental > Aquatic > Freshwater > Lake > Sediment | place: USA: Wyoming | collected... | reverse complement strand
GGTGGTGCACTCTCTACATACGCAAAGACACCCATGGAAAAAACCATCAGGACATGCATCTACGAAGCTGCCAAGTATATCATTGAAAATACCCCCAGGGAATATTTCAAATACTGAGCTGATAGATTAAAGCAGATACTCTGCGAGGTTTATCTTATATTTATTGAGGTCCAGGATTTTTACTATGGACCTCAAATATCTTTCTTTTTCGTCTTTTTCAGCAAGGCTCACCACCGGACCGTGAACCTTTTTCCCCTTATTATCAATAATGATTAAGACCCTCGGTCTGTCTGCAAAGACCACATTACTTTCATATACAAGGCCGAGTTCTTTCGTGTCGAGCATCACGAGTGTCCCTATAGGAAATACTCCAACCATATTGATAAAAAACTTAAACAATAACGGGTCAAGATCAACACCTGATCTTTCCATCATAACGCTGAGGGCTTTATCAGGAGACATCGGGATCCTTGAATAGACTCTTGAGGACGTCATTGCATCAAACTGATCTGTAAGACAGACTATTTTCGAGTAAAGGTCGATTTGCTTGTATTTTCTTACCTGCGGATACCCGGAAAAATCGATGTTTATATGGTGCTCAAATGCAACAATTACAGACCTTATCGCCGTACTGTCAAAACTTCTTAACTTTAAAATCGCCATCACACCCCAGATAGGGTGCATCTTTATGAGTTTCCATTCATCCTCAGTAAAGCTGGTTTGCTTATTGAGCACATCCTGAGGAATCTCAATTTTCCTATGTCATGAAAAAGTGCTGCAAGACCAAGCTCTGTGAGGACCTTCTTGTTTAATCCTAACCTCTGACCAAGGGCTATAGAGAGTATACTCACATTCACTGAATGATGATAGGTATATTCATCATAATCCTTGATTGCAGTCATGCTGAGGAGAACCTGCTCTTCTTCCAGTAACTGGTCAACTATAGTCTCGACAAGCCTCTTTGCCTTTCTTATATTAACCTTTTCTCCTGACCTGATCTTTGTGATCACGCCTTTTATATACGAAACTGCATTAAAATATGTCTTTTTTATAATCTTTCTCACATCCATATCTTCACCCACTCGCCCAATCTTCTTTAATCTATCTATTCCGATAGTGTCTGATTCAGACATTCTGCTTAACACCGTCTCATAGGGTTCCTCTGAAAAACCAGAATCAATAAATGCCTTCAAAAATAACTGAATATCCTCAGGTTCCACAACATTCTTAAAAATAACACTCCCGATCTCTCTCTTCTTGAATTCCTTCACAAGAAAGTTAAAATTAAGAAGGTATTCGAGTGAATAACGTATTCGTGAACATTTGATATAAAAGAACTCACCCATAAGTTCAAGTAATATGGTCCTCTCTGACTCTATCAGCGGGTTAATCAGTACTAATAATTTTTCGATTGCTGTCCTTACTGCCACATTTCTGGGGTCATGAATAAGAGAGGTTTTCAACACAATAGAGAACTGATTAATGATATCCTTTGCGATGATTCAGAGATCTTTTCAATGATTATCTTTTTAGAAGCCTCTAATCCAAGGCTGCTCATTGCCCTTACCGAGGCAATTCTCACCTGCACATCTGAATCATCAAGACACTCTCTGAGGGTCTGGAATACTCCTTGCCCACCCATTTCACCAAGTGCCCTGATGACTTCTTTTCTTACCCTAACATCTCCGTGCCTGATGGTTCTCAGGAAAAATTCAACGGCCCCTTTGTCTCCGATATTCCTGAGGATATAAATGATGTTCCTGACAACATACCATCTCTGATCATCAAGTCCGCGCGCAAGTGTCCTTATATCTTTTCTCCCCACTATGATAAGTGCTTCGATGACTTTCTTCCTTACATGTATGGTCTTTAATTCTCCGAGAATTTTTACAAGAGGTGATATTGCGTTCTTATCAAGCAATTCAACAAACTCACTAAAAACCTTCTCCTCAATTTCTATACCACTATCCAGAACCTCACCAAGAAGGCTTATTATTTCCTCGGCTCCAGGGTAGAGGAGAATCATTCTCATGTATTTCTTTACCTCTTCCGGGTATAACGGACTCTCGAGCATTTCTTTTGCTTCCTTCATCACTGCTAATACCACATTTATGTCTCCATGCTTCATGGAAAACTTAATGGTTTCCTTAAGAAACATCAGGGCATCTTCGAGAAGATTGCTCGCTCCTTCAGACTGGTAGAGGATTTCAAAAAGGATCGCCACAAGCTTTTCCGTTTTATCAGCAGTATCTTTTTCCATCTCTGTCAGGAGCATCTGTAAATCTCTATCCGTAACCGGAATAATGGGTATATCTTTCACTTCCTCTTCTTTTATCCCCTCTACATACGCCTTCATGAGCCTGTCAACATCAGAGGACTCTTCTTTTACTTTATTTGCCGCCTGCGTTTCATAGTCCTCTTCGTCACTATCAATAAGAAATGCCTCGTCAACAATATACTGGATATTCTGAAAATCCTTCTCCCACAAGAGAGTCACCACATCATCATCTACCACTTCTCTGTCGAAATCGAGCGCAATAATCTTCAAGAACTCCTCAAGTTCTTCCCTGAGCAACCCTTTTTTAAATGAGATCTCCCTCAAGCCATCTTTGAAGAAAAAAAGTGCAAGATTATCTTCCTTTTCCGGATTATAATATATCTGCTCTGAGTCGTAAGAAATACTATTTTGCTTAATCTGTAACGCGAGGTCATCCTTATAATCAAAATAGTTCTGAAACCGTGCATATGAATCTTCAAGTGTCTTTATGTAAATTGGATTGTTCTGGGGGTACATTCTAAAAGTTTTTTTGGCTTTTATGATGTTCTGGAAGACATCTTTTACTTCTTTTATACCTTCAGACGACTCCATATATAAAAACTACCACACTGCCTTTGATGGTGTCAAACGTTAGATAAGGAGTATCCTTCTTTCTCTGGCAAAGTTCTTGATAATCATCGAGGCTTGATAAAGTCTCTGAAGCCTCACATTTCTCCATCTGATGGACTGTATATCACTATGTGGAAACTTCTCTGCCCTGATTTCTGCCTGTGTCTTCATCAACTCATGGTAAATCCCTTTAAGTGAATCATCATCAAGTGACTTCAAAAATATAGGATTAACTGTCAAATAACCCTCTGCTATATCATAGGTAACTGCCTTGAGACTTTTTCCTCTTACCGTAGGCATTAGTTTTCCTTTTTCCTCACGAAAAATCTCGAGATGAGTATACCCACTTCATAGAGAACGATCATGGGGACAGCCATGAGGGTCTGGTTAAACACATCTGGTGTTGGAGTAAGAATAGCTGCAGCAATAAAGGCAATTAAGATAGCGTATCTTCTATTTTTTGCGAGTGTTTTTGGAGTAACAACGCCTATACGTGTAAAAAAGATTATCGCGATAGGGAGCTCGAAAATTAACCCAAATGCGAGTATAAACTTAATACAAAAATCAACATAACTCCCCACAGAAATCATCGGGGTCATGGAGCCTGTTTTATAGGTGAGAAGAAAACCCATTGCAAAGGGGAGAACCAAAAAAAAACAGTAGAGCGCACCAAGCATAAAAAATACTGTGGTAATCACCACAAAAGGGACTACATACTTTCTTTCTTTTTGTATCAGGCCGGGTGATACAAACTTCCAGAGCTGTAAAAATATCACGGGAAGAGATATCATCAGACCTGTAATCATAGAGACTTTCATATGCATCCAGAATGCTTCCGCAGGGGCAAGAAATACAAGTGGAGGGACCTTAATACTTTTTTCTATCATCAGTACAAAAGGCGGTGAGAGTCTGAATGAAATATCACTTCTCAATGGAAGGGTTAAAAATCTAAACAGATCTTCTGAATAGATAAAGGCCACAATAAATCCTATGGAAAAGGCAACCAGAGCGATGATAATCCTGTTCCTCAGTTCTGAAAGATGCACTGTAAGTGACATCTTATTATCTTCCATCTCGACCTTCTTTTATTTCCTCTTTTTCACCCCTTTTATTTACATCCGTTTCTGTCCCTTTTCCAAGAGAGGTATCTATAGAGTCCTTAAACCCGGTCTCCACCTGCTCCTTTACCTCCTGTAATGACTTTTTTAATTCAGATCCGCTCTTTACTACATCTTGAATATCAGTGGTATCAACGGTCTCCTTAAACTCAGTCTCTACCTGTTCCTTTACATCATGTAAAGACCTCTTTAATTCAGCAAGCGCTTTGCCAAGTGCTCTGCCTAATTCAGGAAGCCTTTTGGGTCCGAAAACAAGAAGGGCAACAATAAATATTATTATTAATTCCTGGAAGCCAATGTCAAACACTGCACCACCTATTCCTCTTCATATACTTTCTTTATTTTTTTCTTTTCATATGGCAATAAAAATGACACTGAAAGCATTAGCCTGTACTCAGGATTTTTATTTGTGAGACCAAACCCTAAACCTAAAGTCGTATATATCATGTCTGTAGTCTTTATCCTGTAACCAATCCTCCCCTCTGTGGAATCAAAGTGGTTAGAATCATGGCTTTTTTTAGCAATCAATTCAGCGAGGAAATTAAAATTATGTGAAGCTGCAAAATCCAGACCGGTCAGAAGAGCTATCTCATCATTATGCCTTCCTGTACCCGGTCTTTCGTAAAAAAGGTTTACATGTCCATTTACAGGACCAACCCTCTTACTTACAATAAGGCCAATGCCAAACCGTCCATCTGTAGTGAATTCATCCCGCCCCGATGGGAGAGAGGCGGTAATGATATATGCGAGAGATGGCCCATATTTGCCTTCATCAAAAAACCTGTGTTTAATCCCAAAGGCAATATCTTCAAACCCATCTACTGTGTCAGCCCATTTATGTACATAAGGGACTGTCATATTGAATTCAATGTTGTCTGTAATACCATATGCTGCCTTGAAAATAACTCTGTAGAAATCTGGCTCCATTAATATTTCAGCACCTGTGGAAATTGCGAATTTGCCTTTCTGAAGACTTTCTGCACTGAAGGTTGAAAAAATTCCATAGGGTTCTGTAGGCTGAAGACCGGTTATATCAAAACCATAGGAAAGTTGGTGTAAAAAGAGGAGCACCAAAATAATAGGGGGCAGAAAGTACTTTTTCATTGCTAAAAATAACAGAAAAAACTTAGAACTGTCAATGAATTAAACGCTTTCCTTAGTCAAACATGTTGACAAAGTTTCACTACTAAAAATATAATTACTAAACTACTTACCTCGGCAGTCATTACCCATAGAGACACACGAGGGCTACAGGAGGCAATTATGGCAGAAGGTATTCAAGAGGTTACTTCATCTACTTGGGATAGCGATGTGCTCAAGTATCAAGGACTTGTAATGATTGATTTCTGGGCTGCATGGTGTGGTCCTTGCAGGATTGTTGCTCCTACAGTTGAGGAGTTAGCAAAAGAGTATACCGGAAAAATAAAAGTCATGAAATTAAACACTGATGATAATCCAGACATTGCAAGTAAATATAATATCATGGGAATACCCACCCTTATGTTTTTTAAAGATGGTCGTAAGCTTGACCAGACAGTAGGTGCGGTTCCGAAACAGCAGCTCAAGGAAAAAATAGAATCTCTTCTTCTCTCATAATGGAGTTCAACATAACTATTATCTTTAGAAGTATCACAAAACTTCTCGTCAGGCTTTTTCTTTCTCGTCAAAAAAGAGCCGGGAAGTTTTTTTTAATTCTATTCTCCTTAATTGTTATCTTTTCTTTTTCTTCATGCACAACAAAAGACGATGCGGGGGCAAAACCCGAGTCTTCACAAATTGGAAGAACAGCGCCTGAATTTACACTGAACAACATTAACGGAAACCCGATGAGCCTCTCAGACTTCAGAGGTAACGTGGTCCTGTTACAATTCTGGGCAACATGGTGCCCTCTGTGCAGAAATTCAATAAAAGACTTAGGACCTGTGTATGAACACTATAAGGGTAAAGGGTTTCACATACTCGCCATTTCCTTAGATACAGGCCAGAATGTCAAGGATAAAATAACGGCATTTGCCGTTCAGCATAAAATGAATTATCACATACTTCTTGGAGACAAAAAAACAGCCTCAAACTATAGCGTGAACGGTATCCCGACAAGCTTTCTTGTGGATAAGGAGGGGAGGATTAGAAATTATTACCTTGGATATCAACCGGAATTTGCAAAGGATTTAAACAAAAGTATCGAGGAACTTCTCTGAATGTTTGAAACACTCAGTAATAAATTAGAATCCATATTCAAAAAATTAAAAGGGAAAGGCCTTTTAAAAGAAGAGGATATCGACAGTGCTCTTAAAGAGATACGGCTTGCCCTTTTAGAGGCAGACGTCAACTTCAAGGTAGTAAAAGATTTCATTCTAAAGATCAAAGAAAAGGCTATAGGTAAGGAGATCCTTGAAAGCCTTACACCCGGACAACAGGTAATAAAAATAGTAAATGAAGAACTCTGTGAACTCCTTGGAAAAACAAATAGCAGGATACAACTATCCCCTAATCCTCCAACCATCATAATGATGGTAGGGCTCCATGGCTCAGGAAAAACCACAACAGCTGCAAAATTAGCACGGATATTCAAGAAAGAAGGCAGGAGACCAATGCTCGTGGCAGCAGATCTGCAGAGGCCTGCTGCGATAGATCAGCTTGTGACACTTGGTTCTCAAATAGATGTTCCTGTCTATCATTCGAAACAATTAAAAGACCCTGTAACCCTATGTGAGGAATCATTAAAACATGCGAGAATTGAAGCACGGGATATTGTCATACTTGATACTGCGGGAAGACTTCACATTGATGACTCACTCATGACTGAGTTAAGAAAAATAAAAGAAAGAGTCCCGCCAAAAGAAGTGATCTTTGTCGCAGACGCAATGACAGGACAGGATGCGGTCAATATCTCAAGAAACTTTAATGAACAGATAGGTATTGACGGGATAATACTCACCAAGATGGACGGAGATGCCCGGGGAGGGGCAGCACTCTCGATAAGAGCGATTACCGGGAAGCCGATTAAATTCATCGGTGTGGGAGAGAAGATTGACATGCTCGAGCCGTTCCACCCTGAAAGAATTGCCTCAAGGATACTCGGTATGGGCGATGTGTTGAGTTTAATAGAACACGCACAGAAATCATTTGACCAGAAAGAAGCTGAGCAACTCCAGAAAGCGATAATGGATGAATCTTTTACATTCGACGACCTTAAGGATCAACTCAAAAAACTCCGCACCATGGGGCCGTTAGAAAATATACTCAGTATGATACCGGGCGTTAACAAAATGAAGAATATCGACGTAGATGAAAAGGATCTTATTAAAATAGAGGCGATAATAAACTCAATGACAAAAAAGGAAAAAAGGAATCACGCTATCATTAACGGGAGCAGACGAAGAAGAATCGCCATCGGGAGCGGGACAACTGTCCCGGATGTGAACAGGGTCGTAAAGCAATACGTTGAAATGAAGAAAATGCTCAAGATGTTTAAAGGCAAAAAAGGATTTAAATTGCCAAAATTCCTGCCCTTTTGAATTACCATCCCTCTTGACACAGCAATGAATTAATTGGTAAATTATTAGCACTTAACCACTGAGAGTGCTGAACATGATCATGCTGGATGAAAGAACAAAAAAAATACTTTATGCGGTCGTCGAAAATTATATAAACTTCCCTGACCCCGTAGGATCAAGGACTGTGGCGAAGGGCTATTCTTTCGGTCTCTCCCCTGCTACCATCAGGAACGTAATGGCTGACCTTGAAGAGATGGGCTTCCTCTTACAGCCCCATACATCAGCAGGTAGGGTTCCGACAGACATGGGTTACAGATTTTACGTGGAATCACTTGTAGCCGAAAGTGCCTTTTTACACAAAGAACCCCTCCGGGAACTTTATAAGAGACTTAAGACCCTGAGGGACAATATAGACATCCTTTTTAGCGAGACCACAAAAACCATCTCTACGTTATCCCATTACCTTGGGATTGCCATGTCTCCAAAGCCAGAGGTAACAACCCTGAAAAAGATTGAACTCCTCAAATACAAAGATGATAAAATTGCTGCGATTCTCTTTACTGATGAAGGAATGATTAAAAATAAGGTTATATCGCTTGGTGCTGAAGTTACCCAGAAGGATCTCAACAGGATTGCGGGATACCTTAACTCGGAATTCTCCGGACATACATTTGATGAGATCCGCCAGAAAGTAGTACAAGAGATGTCAAAAGAGAAGATTATGTGTGATCGCCTTATTTCAAGGGCACTTAAAATCTATCAAGAAGCTTTCTATTTTCTCTACGGCGACCTTTTTGTATCAGGACTTTCAGAAGTACTTGACCTACCTGACTTTACTGACCTTAATAAAATAAAAGAACTCTCACGTGCAATAGAGGACAAACACACGATAATAAAGCTCCTCGACAAGCTCTCAGAACTTGATGGTGTTCAGATAATAATCGGCTCGGAAAATTCAATGGATGAGATGAAAAAATTCAGCATTGTGGTTTCTGCATGTAAAGAAGGTGACCGACCAATCGGTGTCGTTGGCATAATCGGACCTACAAGGATGAACTATTCAAAGGCTATTTATATTGTTGATAATACGGCAAGATTCATTACAAGAATACTTGCGGAAAGATAGGGGGGACTTTGCGAAAACGCAGGATGAGCGAAGATCAACCAATTTTAAATAAAGAAGAAAGCGAAGCTGAAGGCACAGAAACTGTTCAAGAAGAACCCGATGAGGATAAAGACCGACTCACCTCTGAACTTCAAGAGATAAATGACAAATACGTAAGACTTTACGCTGAATTTGAAAATTATAAGAAAAGGATTAATAAAGATAAAGAAGAACTCGTAAGATATGGCAATGAAAGTCTTATCTTCGAGCTTCTGCCTGTCATTGATAACCTTGAAATGGCGTTGAAACATTCTTCACACGACCTCAACACAGGGATCGTGCAGGGAGTAGAAATTACACTGAAAGAACTCCAGCGGGTACTCGAAAAATTTGGCCTCAGTCCTATCGACGCATCTGGTAAACCCTTTGACCCAACAGTACATCATGCCATGACACAGGTTGAGAGGGATGACGTTGAGGAAAAGACTGTAGTAGAGGAGTTCAGGAAAGGATATATGCTCTGGGATAAAGTATTGAGACCGTCACTTGTAGCGGTTTCTAAAAAACCTTTTACAGGTCAGGAAAAAACAGAAGAACAAATAGAAATCATAGAGGAGGAATCTTGATATGGGAAAAGCAATTGGAATAGACCTTGGAACTACTAATTCTGTTGTATCAGTTGTACAGGGTAATGAAACAGTAGTGATTCCGAACCAGGAGGGAAGCAGAACAACACCTTCCGTTGTTGCCTTTACAGAAAAAGGTGAAAGGCTTGTTGGTCAGATAGCAAAAAGGCAGTCAATTACAAACCCTGAAAATACGATATTCTCCATAAAGAGACTTATGGGAAGGAAATATAACACGCCCGAAGTAGAACATGCAAGGAAAAGACTTCCCTATAAAATTATCGCGGCACCGAATGGTGACGCCCATGTAGAGATAAGAGGTAAGGGATATTCTCCACCTGAGATCTCTGCAATGATTCTTCAAAAACTCAAACAGGCTGCTGAGGATTATCTTGGGGAACCAATAACAGATGCAGTGGTCACTGTACCTGCTTATTTTGATGATAGTCAGAGACAGGCAACAAAAGATGCGGGAAAGATTGCAGGACTGAACGTCCTGAGAATTATAAACGAACCCACAGCTGCTTCACTTGCATATGGTATGGAAAAAAAGAAAGAAGAAAAAATCGCGGTCTATGACCTCGGAGGTGGAACGTTTGATGTATCCATACTCGAAATCGGGGAAGGAGTCATCGAGGTAAAATCAACAAATGGAAATACCTATTTAGGTGGTGATGACTTCGATCTCAGGATTATGGACTGGATAGTCGAAGAATTCAAGAAAGACCAGGGTATAGACCTCAAAAAAGACAAGATGGCATTACAGAGGCTGAAGGAAGCTGCTGAAAGGGCTAAAATAGAACTCTCAACAGCACTGGAGACAGAGATCAACTTACCATTCATCACCGCTGATGCATCAGGACCCAAACATCTCCTTATGAAATTGTCAAGGTCAAAACTCGAACAGCTTGTTGGAGATTTTATTGAACAGTCAACAGGCCCCTGTAGAAATGCCCTATCTGATGCAAATCTTTCCTCATCAGACATAGACGAAGTCCTGCTTGTAGGAGGTCAGACAAGGACTCCAAAAGTACAGCAAACAGTGCAGAGTTTTTTTGGTAAAGAACCAAATAAGACGGTAAATCCTGATGAGGTAGTTGCTGTAGGCGCAGCAATTCAGGCTGCAGTTCTTAAGGGAGATGTAAAAGAAGTTCTCCTGCTCGATGTTACTCCCCTTTCATTAGGTATCGAGACACTCGGCGGAATCTTTACAAAAATTATTGAGAGAAACACCACTATTCCGACAAGGAAAAGTCAGATATTCTCCACTGCAACTGACAACCAGCCCGCTGTTTCCATAAAAATCTTCCAGGGCGAAAGGGAGATGGCTGCAGACAACAGACTCCTTGGTAATTTTGAGCTTATCGGGATTCCACCTGCACCACGAGGAGTTCCACAGGTAGAAGTAACATTCGATATTGATGCAAATGGTATACTCCACGTCTCTGCTAAAGATCTCGGTACAGGCAAGGAACAGTCTATACGAATCACTGCATCAAGTGGCCTGAGTGAAGATGAAATAAAAAAGATGACGCGTGACGCCGACTCACACTCAGAGGAAGACAAAAGAAAGAAACAGCTTGCAGAGGCAAGAAATGAGGCTGATACACTTATTTACTCAGTCGATAAATCTTTGATAGATTTCAGCGATAAAATCACTGAATTGGAGAAAAAAGATATCGAAGATGCTCTTGAAAGATGCAAAAAGGCAAGAGACACAAGTAATGAGGTATCTGAAATAAAATCAGCTACAGAGAATCTCACAAGGACATCCCACAAACTGGCAGAACATATTTACAAGACTTCAGGAGCTCAAGCCGGTGCCGGTGCTCCTGGAACTGGAACTACACCAGGGGCAAAAAAACCTGAAGAAGAGGTTGTAGAGGCAGAATTTGAGGAAGTTGACAAGGATAAGAAGGAGTAATGAAGGACTATTATGAGATTCTTGGTGTATCGAGAGATGCAACTGAATCCGATATAAAAAAGGCATTCAGACAGCTTGCACTCAAATACCATCCTGACAGAAATCAAGAAAACAAAGAGGCAGAAGAAATATTCAAGGAGATAAATGAGGCGTACTCCTGCCTGAGTGATCCTGAAAAAAGAGCTCATTATGACAGATTCGGTACCGTTGAAGGTATCAGAGCTGGTTTTAGTCCATTTGGCGCAGGTTTCGGTGATATATTTGAAGACATCTTTGGAGATTTCTTCGGAACATTTACCGGTCAACGTAGAGCACGGCCAACAAAGGGAAGTGACCTTCGATATGACCTTGATCTCACACTCATGGAAGCAGCTTTTGGTACTGAAAAAATTTTAGAAGTACCAAGATGGGAAAACTGCACTGAATGTAATGGAACAGGCTCAATTCCTGGAAAAGGACCTGCTACATGCACAAATTGTAAAGGAACTGGCCAGACAAGATTCCAGCAGGGATTCTTCAGCATCGCCAAAACATGTGGAAAGTGTGGCGGTACCGGAAAGATTATCACAGACCCTTGTAAAACATGTAAAGGTCACGGCAAAGTAAAAAAATTCAGAAGTATCACGGTAAAGATACCTGCCGGCGTAGATACAGGCTCAAGACTCAGAATCTCTCACGAAGGAGAAATGGGCTTTTACGGTGGTCCTCCTGGCGACCTCTATATAATCCTCAATGTCGAAGAACATCCATTTTTCAAAAGAGATGGAAATGACCTCTATTGTGAGGTTCCTCTGTCATTCCCTCAAGCAAGCCTCGGAGCAGAAATCGAGATCCCTACCCTCGACGGAACATCTAAGCTCAAAATCCCCTCGGGAACTCCTTCAGGCAGAATATTTCATCTTAAAGGAAAGGGTATTCAGAGACTCGGTGGTCATAGCAGGGGAGACCATATTGTAAGCATATATATAGACGTTCCTAAAAAACTGACACCCCGACAGAAAGAACTTCTTGAAGAATTTGCAAAGATAAACGGGGATGAAGTCGCAAAGTCATTTAAAGAAAAACTCAAGGACCTTTTTTCAGGAGCAGAAAAGTAAGAGTGTATAACATCGTAACCAGAATGAGAAAATCTCCTTAACAACACAAGGGTTCTCATCAATAATCTACTCATAAACCCGTGTTTTCCTGAGGAAGCTTATTTATGGGGTAGTAATAGTGAGCAAGGATGTTTCAGGTAGGAGAACGGTTTCCTTCCCTTATGACCCTCATCTTATTGCAAAAGTCAAAACCATCGAAGGCCGCAGATGGCATTCCGAAGAGTCCGCTGGACAGTTTAAATATAAAAAGAGAGGTTGTGAATGACGAAATTTGTCACAAGAAGTGAATCTCTGGCACTTCAGCCAGAGTTGGGATATCCGAAATACTTCGTCTATACCCCCAAAATTAGGGGGATATCCGAACCTATTCGGATGCAACAAAGTTATGCGCTCATTGGTCACCAAAGTAATATGTTAAGAGAACTGTATGAAAATAGAGGGAATAAAGGATAAAATAAGTATAGGTGAGTACAGGTTTTCTGATCATGCCGTGAAAAGGATGATCAAACGGTCTATTGATCGATCTGAGATAGAAGAAGCAGTATTATCTGGTGAGATTATCGAAGAATATCCTGACGACAAATATTCACCGAGCTGTCTTATTTATGGGAAGTCGAAAGCTGGTAGACATCTTCATGTGCAGCTTTCACTTCCACCGACAGTCGTTGTTATTACAGCTTATGATCCGGACGAGACCGAATGGATAGATCATAGAGTTAGGAGGAAAAAGGAATGAGATGCGTTTTTTGTGGCGGTGAAACAAAGAAAATGTTTGTAACCTTCAGCTACGAGGAGGAAAATAGGTATTTTCTTGTTGAGCATGTCCCTGCCGAGGTTTGTGAACGATGTGGAGAGAAGATATATTCACCCGATGTTACTGATGAGCTATTGAAGTTTGCAAAAGACAAATTTAAGCCTGTTAAGAAACTTGAAGTGTCTGTTTTTGATTTTGCTGAAAGTTGCTAATGTTGGTGACCAACAACGCATAACACAGGCCAAAAGATTCATATCCAAATGCTATCGCACTTCTTTTGGCCTTGAACGTTAAATGAAAACCGCCATCCTTAAATGATAGTATGGATAAACAAGTTAATATAGGCGTATTAATACTCAGCTTTCTATTTCGAAGTTATTCAAAATATTCAGATACATGTAAATTATGTTATTATTGTTAAAGAGAAGTCGAAGGAGGCATTATGAAGCAATACAAAATCATTGTAGAAAAATATCCCGATGGTTATGTGGCCTATCCATTAGGGCTTAAAAACGTTGTGGTTGGTCAAGGCGATACTTATGAAGAAGCGCTTTCAGATGTAAAATCCGCAATACGTTTTCATATCGAGAGTTTTGAAGAAGAGGTATTAGAGGTTGAGCCACCTATTCTCGAGGCATTTGTTGCAGAGGCTGGAGTTTAGATTGTAATGCCATAATTTCCAGTTGACGCCCCAAAACAAAGGGTAACAAAAGCCTTTCAGATTTTGGGCTTTAGCATTGTCAGAGAAAGTGAGCACATTTCAATGATACGGGAAAACCCAGACGGAAACAAAACTCCCTTGACCATGCCAAATCATCCTAAAATAAAAGCCTCAACACTTCGAACAATTTGTACGCAGTCAGGAATTTCAAGGGATGATTTTTTGAATGCTTATGATAAAACGTAATGGCGGCCTTCAAAGGCAGATATCATCCCTTAAGAGCGATCTTGACAAGAGAATAATCACGTAGAATGATATAATAACTGAGATTTCTAACGGTGGGGGATTACAGAGGAAATGGCTGCTGAAACATTGCTTTTGCCTGAGGAAGTTTTAGTTGGACACAGAAATAGATTCATTGCTCATAGAAGATATGGCAATCATTTAGTCAGAGCTGTTTATGAATATGAAGGAGAATTGCCTGTATTACTTACAGTATATTTTCCATATATAGAGCGTTACTTCAAAGGAGGTTACATTTATGAAGATAAAATATTCAAAGGAAGCTGATATTTTTTTAATAGAACTTAGAGACGGAACACCTGTAGATTCAATAGATTTAAAAGAAGGAGTTATTCTTCACCTGGATAACGAAGGATTACCACTTGAAATCGAGATACTCGATGCCTCCAAGCTTGCAATGCTCAAAGAGATAAGTGTATTGACCCCTATAGGGGCATAAATGGAAAAATTGTCTTAAGTATGCCCACAATGGACAGATAACATGATGCAAAAGATTAACATCCAAACCCCGATAAATATCGGGGCTTCTTTTGCACCACAACCGTTATCGCTTACAGCTTGTAAAAAAGTAAAAATATAAACAATGCTACGAGTCTTTATACCTATCACATCTATTATAGAAGGCCAAATATCAATTACTGGCGAAAAGGCTCGATATCTCACCTCTGTTCTCAGATGCAGGAAAGGAGATGAACTGATTGTATTTGACGGAAAGAATAACTGTTTCAGAACTACAATTTTACAAGTTACCAGAAAAGAGGTAACCGCTCAAGTCCTAGAAAAATTCCCCTGCGATACTGAGTCTCCTTTACACATCATACTTGCACAGGGACTCCTCAAGGGTGAGAAAATGGACATGGTCATCCAGAAAGCAACAGAGCTCGGAGTAAAAGAGATAATTCCTATCATAACTGAAAGAAGCCAGGTACGGGAGACGAGGAAAGTGAGCCGATGGAAAAAGATTGCCGAAGAGGCTTCAAAACAATCCGGAAGAAGTATCATTCCGATCATCCACGAGCCAATACAGTTCAACGATTACATCTCATCACTCATTACCCATCACCCGTCACCGCTATTAAATGGCCTTATTTTCTATGAGGAAGGAGGCATGAAACTTTCAGAAGCAGTCGCATTACTCATTACTCATCACGCATCACTTTTTGTTATTATTGGCCCTGAGGGTGGTTTTACCAAAGAAGAGGTCACTTTAGCAAAAGAAAAAGGGCTTATTGTTACCACTCTTGGTAAGAGAATTCTCAGAGCTGAAACTGCCGCAATCTCGGCAGTAACATTAGTACAATTCCTCTTGGGGGATATAGGCTAACCTTTTTTCTCTCTTATAAATATAATATTCTCTACCGGTATAACAATCCAGCCACTTTTTGATTCAAGGTGTACCTCTTCTTCTCCAATCTCAATAAGTTTGCCTGTGTAACTCATCTCACCTATTTCAACTTCAACAACTTTTCCCACTAACTCTAACATGTTACCCTCCGTACCTGCGCCTCCCTGTCTCCTGATTATGCACTATTTCTGCACCAATCAGAAAGATACATGTAGAATAAAATACCCAAAGGAGGAACACAACAAACGTAGTAAGCGAGCCATATAATGTGCCAAGTTTTGCAAACGTTCCTATATACCATGTAAAGAGATGCTTTGCAACTTCCTGTAATGATGCGGTAAAAAAAGCGCCAGTAATTGCATGAGTAAGTCTTACCTTGGTTTTCGGAATAAGAATATAAAGCACGGTAATGGTAAAAAGGATCATAAAAAAGGGCACTGCATACCCTATGAGAAAATGTGTTATCACACCAATCTTTAACTCAGGGAAGATGGGTTTCAATACCTTGAGCAGAGGGATGAATGATGAAGCAGTAAATGAAACAAGAATCATGATAATGATGAGCGTCACTACACAAAGCGACAAAATTATAGACCAGAAAAAATTTCTCATCTTCCCTACCTTGAATATAAAATTCAACCCATTCTCAAGGGATGAAAAAAGCTGATATGAAAGAATTCCGTATAATACAATGCTTAATGCACCAATCTCTCTAAATGAGATAAGTTTTCCTAATTCTCCTGCAATCGCGGATGTTATGGGTGGGAATAAATGTATAAGCTTGGTGGATAAAAAATTATAAAACCCTTGATAATGTCCCAGTAGAAATCCAAATATAGCTACCAGGAATAGACAGAATGGCACCAGCGCCATCATAATGAAGTAAGAGATGGATCCTGCGAGCATTATCCCGCCATCTCTAAAAAAATCTATAAAACTCTTCCCCATGATTTTCAAATACTTCACTGACCTTATTTCCTTTCTCTGGCTCTGAAATAAATCTTGACTGGTGTTCCTTTAAACAAAAATCTTTCCCTCAACCCTTTTTCAATGTATCTTATTTGTGCATTTTTTAAGGCAGATGGATAGTTCATGAAGACAACAAAAACAGGGGGTTCTATGTTCACCTGGGTGACATAGTAAAGCTTTATTTCCTTGCCCTTATATTTAGGTAACGGCATATTTTGCATAGCTTCCCTGAAAAACCTGTTCAGCTCTCCAGTCGCGATCCTTTTCCTTCGCTCTTTCATTATTTCATCAATTATCGGAAAGACTTTTGTAATGCGCTTCTTCTCAAGAGCTGATACGGTCAGTAATGGTGCATAGTGCATAAACCATATCTTTCTGCCCAATTCCTTTCCTAAATTTTTATACATCTCTTCAGGATTTTCAATAAGGTCCCATTTATTCAGCAGGAAAACTGCGCCTTTCCCATAGCTTTCAACAATTCCTGCTATCCTCTGATCCTGCTCAACGATGCCTTCATCTGCACTCAGAACAATAAGGGCAATATCACATCTCTCGATGCTTTTAAGTGCTCTGACCATTGAAAACCTCTCGAGAGAGTAGCCTACCCTCCCCTTTCTTCTTATACCTGCTGTATCTATCAATAGGTATTTTCTCCCATAAAACGTGCATATACTATCTATGGAATCTCTTGTTGTCCCCGGAATAGGACTCACGATCAGCCTCTTCTTGCCAAGAAGGGTATTTATTAAAGTTGATTTCCCCACATTTGACCTTCCGACAACCGCAATCTTTGGGTAATGAATCTTTTCCCCATTATATGTAGGCAACAGAGAAATTAATTTATCCATAAAGTCATCATAACCATATCCAGTTGCAGCTGAAAGAGGCCATAATTCATCAGTGCCTATCGAATAAAAATCATGCACCCTTTCTTCACGCGTAGGAGCGTCAATCTTGTTTACTACCCAGAGCACCTTTTTGCCCGAAGCCCTGAGCAAATTTATGAGTTCCATATCAGAGGGGGTAAGACCATCTTTGCCATCGAGGATGTGGAGGATAATATCTGCCTCTTCAAGAGCAAAGATTGCTTGCTCTTTTATCTGCAAAAAAATATCTTCAGGAGGCTCTGGATAGAAACCTCCAGTATCAACTACTGTGAATGCCTTGCCTTCCCACTCTGCGTCAAGGTAGTTTCTGTCCCTTGTCACGCCGGGGATATCCTCAACAATTGCAGCATACGTCTTTGTCATCCTGTTAAACAGGGTAGACTTACCCACATTAGGTCTGCCAACGATCACAACTACTGGTTTTGCCATAGTTATTCATTTTATACTAATACGCAGGAACTTATAAAATAAAATGGCAATGCAAAACTATCTGGTGATTATTTTTATAGGCTATCTCTTTGTTGTACTCTGTGGTTACTGGCTCAGGTTCCTGAATCTGGGTTATCTAAAAAAACATGGTACAGACATCCCCTCTGGATTTGAAGGTCATATTGATGAAGAACTCCTTAAAAAAACAAAGGAATACACTCTTGAACATAGTCGCCTTGATCTCATTG
>Ga0315296_10001944_pt1 | contig 17855 bp, 15 predicted proteins | sample YL17G14_18_MG_FD_203921 | JGI IMG/M metagenome (GOLD analysis project Ga0315296, IMG submission 203921) | Sediment microbial communities from Yellowstone Lake, YNP, Wyoming, USA - YL17G14_18 | ecosystem: Environmental > Aquatic > Freshwater > Lake > Sediment | place: USA: Wyoming | collected... | reverse complement strand
CGGGGGCGGGGGCGGGTGGGACGACCAGGTCTACGACGACCGCGTCACCCGAGGCGGGCCCGTGACCCTGAACTCGGTCAACCACTATGCCTACGCATGGGTCTCGTCCGACTCTCGGAAGCTCATCGTGGTCAATCCCTCGGTCAGCACCTGGCGGAGCCGGGACCAATCTCATGGCGGAGAGGCCACGCTCTCCGCGAGCCTGAACCTGGCCTCCAATGCCAAGCTCAGCTTCTCCCCGGGATACACCTGGGGGATGTTGCGGAAGCTCTGGGTCACGAACGTGGACTCCGACGGGGACGGGGCCGATGACCGTTTCGTGTTCGGGGACCTCAAGGAAAGGATCCTGGACCTGACCACGCGGGCCGACCTCACGCTCTCGCCAAGCCTTTCGCTCCAGCTTTACGCTCAGCCTTACCTGGCCGTGGGGCATTACGAGCGGTTCGATGAGATCCTGGTGCCCAAGACGTATATCTACGCGCCCTACGACCTGGGCTACTCCCCGGACTTCAATGACAAGTCCCTGCGCGGGAACGCAGTGCTGAGATGGGAGTACCGGCCGGGAAGCACGCTCTTCCTGGTCTGGTCCCAGAACCGCTACGAGGGGACCCTTGACCCCGGAGATTTCTCCCCGCGCCGGGACCTCTCGACCCTGATGCGGGCCCAGGGGGAGAACGTGTTCATGATGAAGGTGAACTACTGGTTCAACCTGTAAAGAAAGGGTGTAGGGTGTCGGGTGTAGGAAGGAGGGAAAGGCGGTAAAATAAACATTGTAAATTGAAAATTGGAAATTTTAAAGTTAAAGATAAGGCTCAATAGTCAACGACTCAGTGTAGAGGATCCAAAGGGCTGAAAAGAAAGAACGCAAAGAATAAATGATCCAGCTATCCGACATCAAGGTCTCGTTCGGAGAGCGGGTGCTGTTCGAGGGGGTGACGTGGCACCTGGACCTGGGGGACCGGGTGGCCCTGGTCGGGCCCAACGGCAGCGGGAAGACCACGCTTTTCAAGGTCGCGCTCGGCCTCCTGGCCCCGGATTCCGGCCAGCGCCTGGTGAGCAGGAGCGCCCGGCCCGGGTATCTGCCCCAGGAGGAGTCCTCCCCGTCTCAGAAGACCGTGCTGGGTGAGGCCCTGACCGCGTTCCCCAACCGGGAGACGCTCACGGAGGAGATGGAATCCCTGGGCCATGAGCTGGAGACCCTGGCCAAGGACGATCCCGAGCTTCCCGCACTCCTCGGAAGATACGGCAGCCTGCAAAAACGGTACGAGCAGGAGAACGGGTATCACCACGAGCACCTGGCCAGGGAGGTCCTCTCCGGCCTGGGGTTCGCGCCCGGAGAGCAAGAGAAGCCTGTGTCCGCGATGTCCGGAGGCTGGCAGATGCGGGTCGCTCTGGCCAAGCTCCTCCTGGCCTCGCCCACGCACCTTTTTTTGGACGAGCCCACGAACCACCTGGACATCGAATCCATGGCCTGGCTGGAGGATTACCTGTACGGATTCCCCGGGGCCGTGATTTTGGTCTCGCACGACCGGTACTTCCTGGACCGGATGGCGAAGAAGACCTGCGAGATACAGGGCGGAAGGCTGGACGAGTACCCTACGAACTATACCGGGTACCTCGCGGAGAAGGAGCGACGCAAGGCGGCCTTGGTCAGTCAGGCCAAGAGGCAGGAGGAGCGGGTCGCCCAGCTGGAGCGGTTCATCGAGCGCTTCCGGGCCAAGAACACCAAGGCCACGCAGGTAAAGAGCAAGGAGAAGATGCTCGCCAAGATGGAGCGGGTCGTGATCCCGGGAGAGGAGAAGAAGATCCGCTTCCGCTTTCCCTCCGCGCCGCACTCCGGACGGAAGATGATAGAGCTTGTGGAAGCCGGTAAAGCCTACGGGGACAAAAAGGTCTTCTCCGGAATCAACCTCGTGGTGGAGCGGGGACAGAAAATCGCGATGGTGGGGGTGAACGGGGCCGGGAAGTCCACACTGCTCCGGCTCCTGGCCGGGACGGATGAGCCCACCGAGGGCAAGCGGATCGTGTATCCAAAAGTCGAGATCGCTTACTTTGCCCAGCATACCGCGGACATGCTGACCCCTGAGAACACCGTGATGGAGGAGATGCAGAGCGCCTCCCCGGAAGAGCTGAGGCCCAGGCTCAGGACCCTCCTCGGTTCGTTCCTGTTCAGCGGCGACGACGTGTTCAAGAAAATCTCGGTCCTGTCCGGAGGGGAGAAGGCGAGGGTGGCCCTGGCCAAGACCCTGCTCCTGCCCGCGAACCTCCTGATCATGGACGAGCCCACGAACCACCTCGACTTGGCCGGCAAGGAGGTCCTGGAGGAGGCCCTGCGGGACTACGAGGGGAGCCTCATTATCGTGACCCACGACCGGTACCTAATGAACCGGGTCGCGGAGATCACCTGGGAGATGGAGAACGGAAATTTCATCGCCTATCCCGGGAACTACGACCTCTACCTCTGGCGGAAACAGCGTCTGGCTAAGGAGGAAGTTTCCCAAGAGGCCGCGCCCAAGACCCGGGACGAGGAAAAGGAGCGCAAGCGCCGGGAGGCTTTAGCGCGGGCCGATAGATACGAGCACAAAAAGGCGCTCGTGGAGCTGGAGAAGGAGATCGAGGCCAAAGAGGCCAGGAAGAAGGAGGTCGAGGGCCTGCTCGCGGACTCCAAGATCTATGCCGATGGAGAACAGGCCCGGACCCTGGTTATGGAATACCAACGGCTGAGGGACGAGCTGGATGCGCTGTATGAGCTCTACGAGGAAAAAGAAGCAATGGTTGAGGGATAAAGGACTCATTGGTCATTTATCATTTCGCATTGATCATTTAACATTTAAACCATAAGGACAACGATGCGCAAAGAGAAGCTGAGCTGGGTGGAGGTGGACCGGAAGGCCCTGGAGGCCAACTTGCGGGCGTTCCGGAAGCGGATCGGAAAGGCGGAGCTCTGCCTGGTCGTGAAGGCCAATGCCTACGGGCACGGTATCGTTCCGGTCGCGAAGATGGCTCAAGCGAACGGGGCCGACTGGTTCGGGGTCGCCACCCTGGACGAAGCCGAGACCCTGCGTCAGGCCGGGATCAGAAAGACCATTCTGATCCTGGGCTACGTGACCATGAAGCATCTGCCCGAAGTCGTGAAGCAGGGGTACCATTTGACCGTGTTCAACTTAGAGGCCTTACAGCGGCTATCGGCCATCGCCAAGCGGAGTGGGAAGAAGGCCCATATCCATCTCAAGCTGGAGACCGGGACACACCGCCACGGGATCATGGAGAAGGACCTGCTAACGTTCGGGGATTACCTGCACGAGCATCCCGAGCTGGTCGCGGAGGGAGCCTCCATGCACTTCGCCAACATCGAGGACACCACGGACCATACTTATGCCATGAAGCAGCTCGAGTGGTTCGAGCGCCTCGTGGGGCGGCTGGAAGCGGACGGGATTCATCCGAAACTCAAGCACACGGCCTGCACTGCGGCCACAATCCTGTTCACCAAGACGCACTTCGATATGGTCCGGCTGGGGATAGGGGCCTACGGGTATTGGCCTTCGCGCGAGACATTTGTATCGGCCAAGGAGCGGAAGGCCAAGATGGATTTGAAGCCGGTCCTGACCTGGAAGACGGTCATCGGGCAGATCAAGGAGGTGCCCACCGGAAGCGCCATCGGATACGGCGGGACGTACAAGACCACGCGCCCGGCCCGGATCGCGGTCCTGCCGATGGGATACTACGAGGGCTACGACCGTGGGCTCTCCAACGGGGCCTACGTGCTCGTCCGGGGAAAGCGCGCCCCGGTGCGCGGACGGGTGTGCATGAATGTCATGATGGCGGACGTGACCGACATCCCGGAGGCCCGGCTGGAGGACGAGGTCGTTCTCCTGGGGAGCCAGGGCGAGGAGACGATCTCCGCGGAGCAGCTGGCCTCCTGGGCTGGAACCATCAACTACGAAATCCTGAGCCGGATCATTCCGGAACTGCCGAGAATCGTGGTGTGAAGGTATGAAAGTGAAAAGGTGAGAAGGTATAACCGTTAAAAGGCTTAAGTCATTACAATACATTACTATTCATTACCACTCCTTACAACTAATTATAGTCTTTCCAACATGCTTGAGCTCCGCGACATCTCTCACGCCTATATTTACGGAGATGAGGTCGTGCTCCATGAGGCCACGCTCTGCCTCGGGGAGAGGGCCCGTCTTGGCCTCATCGGCCCCAACGGCTGCGGAAAGACCACGCTGGTAAAAATTCTGATAGGCGAGCTGGAGCCCTTCTCGGGCCAGATCATCCGGCCCCGGAAGGCGCCCCGGATCGGATACCTGCCTCAGGAGCCGGCGATGAGCGGAAAACGGCCCCTGAATGAGGTCCTCCTGGAGGTCTTCTCCCATCTCGTGGCCCATGAGAAGAGAATCGCGGAGATGGAGGCAGAGGTCGCCCTCAAGGGGGATGAGAACCTGAAGGCCGAACTGGACAAACTCAAGACCTCCTTCGCCCGGATGGGCGGGCTGACCTATAAAGATAGAATCAGAGGGACGCTTTCCGGGTTGGGCTTCAGGGAGAGCGAGTACGGACTTCCCCTGTCCAGGCTCTCCAGCGGGCAGAGGACCAAGGCCCATCTGGCAAAGGTCCTCCTGGAGCAGCCCGAGGTGCTCATCCTGGATGAGCCCACGAACCACCTGGACCTGGAAAGCCAGGAATGGCTGGAGAAGCGCCTGGCAGACAATCCCGGAAGCGTGCTCGTGGTTTCGCACGACCGCTGGTTCCTGGACCAGGTGGTCCGCGAGACCGCGGAGCTGAGGAACGGAAGGCTCACCATCTACAAGGGGAACTACGCCTTTTACAAGGCCGAGAAGGATGAGCACGAGAGGCTGGCCTGGGAGGCTTACGAGGAGCAGCGGCGAAAGGTTAAGAAGATGGAGCAGGAAATCCGGCAGCGGAAGGTCTGGTCCCAGCGCAAGGAGAAGGAGAAGATCGGGGCCGGAGGCGCCAAAGGGCACATCACGCACGTGGCGGCCAAAATGGCCAAACGGGCCAAGGCCGTGGAGTCCCGACTCGAGCACATGCTCGAGAAGGAGCGCGCGGACCAGCCCTTCTGGGAGCCGCCCATCAGGCTCAGGTTTCCTGAATTGCCGGAGTGCTCACGGCTCGTTCTGAACGTTAAGGAATTGACTAAAGTTTATGGGGAGAAGTCCCTTTTCAAAGGCCTTTGTTTCGATGTCCTGCGCGGGGAGAAGGTCGCCTTGATCGGGCCGAACGGCTCGGGCAAGAGCACGCTCCTCAAGATCGTGCTCGGACAGATCCAGCCGGATTCGGGTTGCGCCCTAATCGGTTTTAACGTCGCTTACAGCTATTACCCGCAGGAGCTGGAGGAGCTGGACCCCGAGATCACAGCCCTGGACGAGGTCCGGAAGTCCGGTGCCACGCAGCTTGAGGCCCGGACCTTCCTGGGCGCGATGAAGCTGCGCCGGGAGGAGGTCCTGAAGAAGTGCAAGGAGTTCTCCCGCGGGGAGCAGGCCAAGATAACGATCGCGAGATTGCTTCTATCACGTTCCAACTTCCTGATTCTGGACGAGCCCATGAACCACCTGGACATCGAGGCCCGGGAAGCCCTGGAAGGCGCCTTGGCCCACCATCCCGGCACGATCCTGTTCGTGTCCCACGACCGCTATCTCCTGAAGCACCTGGCTTCCAAGGTCGTGGCCCTTAATGACGGCCAGGCGGTCGTCTATCCCGGGAGCTATCAGGATTATCTTGAACGTCGAGTAGCCTGAGAGCCATTCAGTGAAAACCAAACCTACAACCTTGGTGACCAAACCGGACTTGATTCGTGACCTTAAAGCCATGGGCATCTGCCCCGGCATGGTCTTGGAAGTACACACCTCCTTGAAGGCAATCGGCTTTGTCGTCGGTGGGGAGCGCACCGTGGTCGAAGCCCTGATGGAGTTACTAACTTCTGAGGGAACCCTGATGATGCCCACCCACTCTGGGGGATTTTCACACCCGGAGAACTGGCTCGCCCCTCCGGTTCCCAGGGAATGGTGGAGCAGGATCTGTGAGCAAATGCCCCTGTTTGATCCGGCCCTCACCCCCTTGCGCCGTATGGGAAAGGTTCCCGAAATGTTCTTGCATTATCCCGGAGTTCTGCGTAGTTATCATCCTACGGACTCCTGTGCGGCCTGGGGAAAACACTCCGCCTTCGTGGTCGAAAACCACTCTCTCGGCGACCCCGAAGGACCGCAGAGCCCGGTTGGTAAAATCTATGAACTGGGGGGTTCGGTCCTCACGGTCGGTGTGGGCCTCGACCGCGCGACGGCACTTCACTTGGCCGAATGCTTGGCAGACCTGCCCACCCTACACATGGTCTCGTGTAAGGTTCCGGTGCTCAATGAGCAGGGGGAGAAGGTCTTTATCCCTCTGGACAGGTGTTGCGAGTGTTCTGCCGGCTTTTCCAAGGCCGAACCGCTTCTCTTCGCGCACGGGCTTTTGAAAGAGGGCAGGGTCGGGGCCGCCCCCAGTTTGCTTCTGAGCGTGCGCCCGGCCATTGATCTCCTCGTGGAGAGGTTAAGGAAGGATTCGACCTTCTTTCTCTGCGAGGAGCCCGACTGTCCCCAATGTCGGGAATTCGAGAGGCGTCGGGGTCGGTGATAAGCTTGAGATTTTTCCATTTACAATTCACGATTCACTATTCAAATCAGTGAGGCATCATGAACGCAATAGAAGTCATCGATTTGGTCCGCATCTTCAAGTACAAGAAGAAGCGGAAGGGCCTCCTGGCCCGATTCAAGAAGGCCAAGGAGGAGCCCTCCGGAAACGGGGAGACCCGCGCCCTGGACGGGATCACCCTTCAGGTCAAGGAAGGCGAGCTCTTCGGGCTCCTGGGCCCGAACGGCGCGGGTAAGACCACTCTGATCAAGATCCTGACCACCCTGCTTCTGCCCACCTCGGGAAAGGCGATGGTGGACGGCTACGACGTGGTCAAGGAGACCCACCAGATCCGGGAGCGGATCAGCATGGTGGCCGGTGGGGAGAACTCCGGGTACGGCATCCTGAACGTGGAGGAGAACCTCTGGATGTTCGCCCAGTTCTACGGCGTGCCCACCCGGGTGGCCCGGCTGCGGATCGCGGAGCTCCTCAAGGTGGTGGATCTCTCCAAGGACGCCAAGACCAAGATCCACGCCCTGTCCACGGGCATGCGCCAGAAGATGAACTTCGCCCGCGGCTTCGTCGCGGATCCCAAGATCGCATTCCTGGACGAGCCCACCCTGGGCCTGGACGTGAACGCGGCCCGGGACATCCGGGCGTTTATCAAGACCTGGGTCAAGCAGGCTGGCAAGACTGTGCTTCTGACCACGCACTACATGGCCGAGGCTGATGAGCTCTGTGACCGGATGGCGATCATCAACAAGGGCAAGATCCTGGCCTGCGACTCCCCGGCCAATCTGAAGAAGCTGGTCCAGAAGGAGGCCGTCTTTGAGCTCGGGCTGTCCGGCCAGTTCGGACACCTGGAGGACTTGCGGGCCCTGCAGGGCGTCCAGAAGGTGGCCTGTCACCTGGACTCAGGCAAGAACGCCACGACCCTGAAGTTCATCCTGGACGAGGAGTCCGTGATCGCCAGGGTCATCGAGACGATCTCCCGGAACGGTTCCAAGCTCGTCTCGCTCACCAAGACCGAGCCCTCCCTGGAGGACGTGTTCGTGCAGTTGGTGGGCAAGAGCATGGAGGAGGAGGAGAAGACAGTTAACCAGTTTGACAGTTCGGCGGTTGAAGGGTAAAGAGGTCTAAACCAGCTACCTAATACGATGTCGCAAACCATAGACTCACGAAGTAATACGCTGACCCTTGAGGAGGTCTTCGTCCGGCTGTCCAAGAGCGAGGCCGTGGAAGGAATTCTCCTGATCGGATCAGCCAACGAGGGACGTTTGATCCCAGCGAGCGATTACGACCTGGTAGTGGTATTGAACACGATGCCTGTGCCCCTCCATGTCGGCCTGACGTGGATCAACCATCGCCTGACGGATCTCCTCTTTGTGAGGGCAGTGGAATTAGACGACATCACGGCTTTGGCCGAACCGGTGAGTGCCCCAAAGCCCATGGGCAGGCTCATCCGCTGGTTTCAGTCTGGAAAGATACTCTTTGACCGTTCTGGACGCCTTCAACGCTGCCAGAGCAAGGTCCGGTCCGGCACTTGGACGAAAGCGGCAAATGAATTTGAGGTTTACGGAGCATGGTTCGGGGTGAATTACAACCTAGCCCAGACTCGCAGAATGCTTGCTTCCGCCGATCCGGATTACCGAATGACTGCCAAGGTGCGGATGGCCATTTACGGTACCTCTGGACTCCTGTGGGATTATTTCACTATTCGCAGGATGTCCTGGGAGGGAGAAAAGCAAGCCCTTCGGTATCTTGAGAGCCACGACCCGGAGTATTACGAGCTCTTTCATCAGTTCGTAAAAGCGGGCACCTGTGAGAAGAAACTTCGCCTTTATGAACAACTGGCCAAGCGAACGACGGCCCCGGCAGGAGGCCTTTGGGGCGAGAACGACACGGCCCTTCTGTTCCAAGAGGGGACGGAATTACAGCCTGGCATGTTCGAGAGCGCTTTGAGTTTCTGGGACAGTTTGATTTCGAATCAAGGGTAAACATGAATAACATCAATCAATACATCGCCAAATTCGAGCGTAAGCTCGCCCTGAACCTGCGCGCGGCCTGGGCCCGGGCCTACGTCCGCATCGTGGGGGTGAACCGCGAGCCCTCCTGGGTGATCTTCGACACCCTGCTCCCGGTCGTGGGCCTGGCAGCCTACGTGTTCTACTACAAGGCCCTGGGCGCGCCCTCCGCGTTCTTCGGCATGGTCATCCTGGGCGGGGCGATGACGGCCTACTGGATGAACGTGCTCTGGGCCATGGCCAGCCAGTTCTACTGGGAGAAGCAGGGTGGGAACCTACAGCTCTTCCTGATGTCCCCGATGTCGCGCATGGCGATCCTTCTGGGCATGGCCCTGGGCGGGGGTTTCTCCACCACGGTCCGGGCCCTGGCCTCGCTCTTTCTGGGCATGGTCATCTTCCGCATCCCGTTCGCCATCGCCTCGGCCTGGCAGCTTCTGGGGATCTTCTTCCTGACCCTGATCGCGCTCTACGGCCTGGGCATGCTCTTCGCCTCGGCCTACATGCTCTGGGGACGGGAGGCCTGGCACGTCAGCAACCTCCTGACCGAGCCGATTTACCTTTTGTCCGGGTTCTACTTCCCGGTGCGGGCCCTGGGGTTCTGGGTAGCCCTGGCCGCCTCGGCGATCCCGACCACCCTCGGTCTGGATGGACTGCGGCAGGTCCTCCTCTCCGGCAAGGCCTACGCCTTCCTCTCCGTGCCCGTGGAGATGGGGATTCTGGCCGTGCTCTGCGTGGCCTTCCTCATCCTGGCGCACTACATGCTCCGGTACATGGAGAACCTGGGCAAGCGCGAGGGCCGGCTGACGTTGAGGTGGCAGTAGGTACGAATCATTTCAAAATGCAAAATGAGCATTTAGTATTGGAAATTAAATGAAAACCATCTTTACGATCCTGGAACGTGAGGTTACTTTAGCCAAGCTCCTCAAGATCACCAAAGGAGAAAGCGCAGTGGAGGGAGTTCTCTTAGTCGGCTCTGGCGCAAAAGGGTTCCTGGATCGCTGGGCGGATATCGACCTCTCCGTAGTCGTCGATCCTGAAAAGACGACCAAGGAAACATGGAATCGTCTGAATGCAAAGATCAAGAAATCGTTTCCTGTCTTGACGTTCGGAACGTACGAATATGGGATCAACAATTTCATTTCTGTCATCTTATTAGAGAACTTTCTGGAAGTCGACTTGGGGGTGCTTGCACTCAAACGTCTTGTCGCCCGGAGGGAACCCTGGAAGGTATTGTGGGCCAAGTCGGATCGGATCGCCAAACGGATAGCCAAGTCGTGGAAGCGAAGAGTCATTCCGGATGCTGGAGAATCCGCGAAGATCAGCCTGAACGGAATTGGGCATTACTTCCGCTGTGCCGCTGTAGCCCTGGTGCGCGATCAGCCCTTCAGGGCATCGAAAGAGATTGAGGACATACGCAACGAGATTGTGAACCTCTGGGCCGCTTACGAGAAGAAGACCGCCAAGCACTTCCGGGATGTGGACACCTTCCGTGATGATATCCGGAAGCGATTGGGCTCGACCTTCCATAAAGGCGTAGAAAACAAGGTGCTACGTGAAGTTTTGCAGAACGAGGTGGAGCTCTATTTCGATGTCGTCAACGAAATCGGTTCCTGTCCGGCCCAAAGCAAGTTGGTAGAGAAAGCGGTACGGGAGTATTTCATCCAGATGAAGCTATTTTTGTCGTAAAATGATAAATGCTAAATGCCCAATGATAAATGAGTCGGTACCATGAAGCTTGATATCAAAAAGCTTAAATTCGAGCTGAGCCACATCTACCGCTCGATCAAGAGCTCCGCCTGGCTGGGCTGGCAGATCGAGTCCAACTGGACCGATCCCCTGCTGTTCGGCATCTACACTTTCGCCAAGCCCGTGGCCTCAGCCCTGATCCTGGTGGTGATGTACCTGGTGGTCTCCCGGGTCCCGACCTCCTCCCCGTTCTTCGCCTATATGTACGTCGGCAACGCCTTCTACCTGTTCGTGGGGAACATCCTGTTCGGCATCTCCTGGGTCATCATGGAGGACCGGGAGTTCTTCGAGATGATCAAGTACATCTACACCTCCCCCATCCGGATGTTCCTCTACCTCTTCGGGCGGGGCCTGGCCAAGATCTCGATCACCACCCTGGCCGTGATCATCACCTTGGCCTTCGGGATCCTGCTCCTCAAACTGCCGATCCACCCCGCACGGGTGGATTGGGGTCTCCTGCTTCTGGCCTTGGTCGTCGGGCTCTGGGGGATCGTGAGCCTTGGGATGATCCTCGCGGCCATCTCCATGCTGGTCGCCCGCCACTCCGGGTATCTGAACGAGGGCGTGTCCGGGCTCTTCTTCCTGCTCTGCGGGGCGATCTTCCCGATCGAGGTCCTTCCCGGGTGGCTCCAGCCCGTGTCCAAGGCCCTGCCCTTCACCTACTGGCTGGAGGCCATCCGACGGGCCGTGCTCCCGGGACAGGGGTCGCTCTCTCCCTCCCTGGCCGGGTTCACGACCGGGAGCCTCTTCATGATCCTGCTGGCAACGACCCTGCTTCTTGCCCTCGCCTCGCGCTGGATATTCCACCTCTGCGAGTCCACCGCAAGGAGGAAGGGCTGGATCGACCGCAGGACGGATTATTGACCGAAGGAATTCATTCCGAACGGAGTGTAGCAATCTCCTCGTTTGGATAGGGCGGGATCTCTGGATCCCGTCCAGATGAGAATCAATAGCCCAGTCCTTCAGGGCTGGGAAAGAAAGGACCCTCGTTAAACTTCTCCCCTCTCCTTTTAGGAGAGGGGGCAGGAGGTGAGGTTAAAAGGAGGCCTAAGATGAAAGCAGGCAAAATCGTTCTTCGGATTCTCAAGATTTTCGGAGTCGTTGTTTTGGTTCTGGTCGGGCTGGTGCTTCTGCCCCTCTTGATCGGGTTCATCGTCGACCTGGCCGTGACCCCCCAGTGGAACGAGGCCCAGAAGGAGTCTGTAGACTATTTCGCCAAGCTCAGAAGCGAGAAATACTCATCTGTGCCGCTCTCGTTCGTCACTCTTGACGGGAATGCCTGGGACTACTATGCAAGAGCATCTAAGGAAATTACCGACCGATCCTCCATTTTAGATGTCAGATTGGGGAAGGACTCGTTAGAAATCTCAAGGGCGGAGAGTTTGGTTCAGAAGTACGAGAAAGCCTTTGCTCTATTCGATTCCGGTGCTTGTTGCCGTTACTATTACATTCCGATAGATTACCGAAAGGGGTCAGCAAAGCCGTTGCTCATTGGTAATATCGAATCTCTTTTAAGGTTGGCGATCATCAAAGGCCGACTGGAACAGGCTAAAGGGGCGAATCGTACAGCTTCTGAAATTTATTCTAAGGCGCTTAAAATGAGTGGTGAAGTTGGAAATGCTGGGGAAGTACATGCTGCGAACATGCTTGGAGCTGATATTAGTCCCGGCGGGAATATTTTTGTTGGTCGGATGGTTGGAATTATTTTGGGTGATGTTGCAAGGTATCAAATCTCTTCTGACCTGAATCTATTTGATCTTGAATCCGTCATCTTATTAAAAGAAGCAGTTACCCAGCTTGAACAGAACTGGCCTCCCTTAGATTCCGCAGTTGAAGCCAAAGGGAGACTTCTCCTCTTGCCTTCGGTATCTGGATGGGATGGTTCAGACTTTACCTCGATTTGGTTCGCGTCGGATAGTTTAGCGGAACCAGCGCATTACACCATTAGCATTATTTTCGCCGACATTAATTCCTGGGATCTTCCAAGCTTTGCCAGAAAGCCAGTGTATACTGCACATAAGCGTGTTATGTTTTCCTTAATGGCTTGGCGGCATCTGTTTTCCGTAAGGAAAAGCACACGATATGGAGTCCAGAGGCTATTTGACTTAGCTAAGTCATACAGGAATAATACCGATAAAAGATGGGTGAGTATGCAGGCTTTGGTGAAGAAGGCAGAAGATGCCGAATTAGATGAATTTAGAAAAGGGGAAGCTTCGGGGCTTGTTGCTTATGCTTCCCACTTTTGGATCTATACTAATTATTACGAAGACCAGTTCAGGACAAGGGTGCTAAAGAGCGCCCTCTGGTTGCGAGAGTATAAGCTCAAACACAAGAAGTATCCTGAGCCTTTAGTAACTTTCTTGGCCTCTGATACTGCTTATTACGACCTGGCTGACAATAAGCCTTTGCACTTCGTTAGGGACTCGATTAATCAGACAATCCGGCTTTACAGCGTAGGCCTAAATATGAAAGATGAACAAGGCAAAAGCAGCTGGTCTGAGCCTGACGATATTTGGATCGAATTGAAATAACACAGCTTAGTTATTCACAATGAATCTAACCGAATTTGGCTGGGACGCCACTTGGGATCAGGCCTTCGAGCCTTACAAGCCTCAAGGGCTTGTCCCCGCCCGCATCGCCCGGGAGGAGAAGGAGCTCTATTTGGTCTACAGCGAGCAGGGCGAGCTCTCGGCTGAGGTGACCGGAAAGTTCCGCCACGAGGCCCGGTCCCGCAGCGACTTCCCGGCCGTGGGAGATTGGGTGGCGGTGCAGCCTCTGCCAGGCGAGGAGCGGGCGATGATCCATGCCCTGCTTCCGAGGAAGACCAGGTTCTCCCGCAAGGTGGCCTGGGTAAAGACCGAGGAGCAGGTCGTGGCCGCAAATGTGGACACCGTGTTCCTGATGTCCGGTCTGGACCGGGACTTCAATCTCCGCCGCCTGGAGCGTTATCTGGTCCTGACCTGGGACTCCGGGGCCCGGCCCGTGATCTTGCTCAACAAGTCGGACCTCTGTCCCGACCTTGCGGCCAAGGTCGCGGAAACGGAAAGCGTGGCTTTCGGGGCTCCCGTCCATCCCGTCAGCGCCAGGGAGAACCAGGGCCTGGAGGCGCTCCTGCCTTACCTCGGTCCGGGGAGCACCGTGGCCCTTCTCGGCTCCTCGGGCGTGGGCAAGTCCACGCTCATCAACCGCCTGCTGGGCGAGGAGCGGCAGGCCACGGGCGAATTGCGCGAGGATGGGAGGGGCCGGCACATCACCAGTTCCAGGGAACTGCTCTTCCTTCCCACGGGCGGTCTGGTTATCGATAATCCCGGGATGCGGGAATTGCAAATGTGGGGTGACGAGGAGGTCCTGAAGGGCGGCTTTGAGGATATCGAGGCTTTGTCGGCTCAATGCCGCTTCCGGGACTGCCGCCACGAGAAGGAGCTGGGCTGCGCGGTGCAGGAGGCGCTCTCCGAAGGCCGCTTGGACTCCGGGCGGTATCGGAACTATCTCAAGATGCAGCGGGAGCTGCGCTTCCTGGCCCGCCGTCAGGACCAGAGGCTGCGCCAGGAAGAAAAGGTCAAATGGAAGAAGATCACCCAGTGGCAGAAGGCCCGGGAGAAAGCCAGGCAGAATTGGAAGCCTTAAAATGATGAACATTTACTTAAACTGCGGCGAATACCGGACCGACAAGGTCATAGATCCCGAGGGCCCTTATGCGATCTGCCCGCTGTGCGGGTTCAAGCACCGCTTCCTTCGGCTTCCGCTTCTCCTCGTCGGAGGGGCCAGCGGGACAGGAAAGACGGCGATCTGTCACCGGCTGATAGGGACGATAGACAGGGCTGTCCTTCTGGACTACGACATCCTCTGGAGGCCCGAGTTCAACACGCCGGAGAGCCACTACCGGGATTTCTTCGAAACCTGGCTGCGGGTCTGCAAGAACATATCCCAGTCCGGGCGTCCCGTGGTCCTGGTCGGGCCAGGGGCCTGTGTGCCGGAGAACCTGGAGCCCTGTGTGGAGCGTCGCTATTTCTCGGACCTGCACTATCTGGGCTTGGTGTGTGACGAAGATATCCTGACCGAGCGTCTGGGCACCCGAACCCAGTGGCGGCGATGCCACGACCCGGCCTTCATCGCATCGCAGATGGAGTTCAACCAGTGGCTGAAGGGGAACGCGGACACCGTGGAGCCGCAAATCGAATTGCTGGATACCAGCGGGATGTCTGTTCAGGAGGCCAGCGAACGGGTCGCGGGTTGGATTCGGGGCAAGGTCTCTAAAGGAGCGGAGCCGTGAAATGGGCCCTGCGCAGGTATCGGGATGAGGAGGACTACTGGCGCATCCGGGATTTTCTGCGTCAGGTGTTCCAGCTCAATGGACGGCGGGAGCTGAGCTGGCAGGTTGCCCGGCTCGATTACTGGCGGTGGCACGTTAATGAGAACATCGTGCGCTTCCGGTTGGAGGATGTCGTGTTCCTCTGGGAGAATGAGGACGGACGGATCGCGGCCGTGCTGAACCCGGAAGGCAAAGGCGAGGTCTTTCTTCAGGTGCATCCCGGTCTGCGCACGCCGGAGTTAGAGGAAGAGATGTTGGTAACGGCCGAGAAGAACCTGGCCACCTCCCGCTCGAACGGCCAGCACCGGGTGCGCGTGTGGGCTACTGAACACGATGACTTGCGTCGGGATATTCTGTTGCGCCGTGGCTACGCCAAGGGCGAAGGGTCGGACTATCAGCGGCGACGGTCCTTGGACGCGCCCATCTTGGAGGCACCTCCTGCGCCGGGTTACGCAGTGCGCTCGTTGGGGGGTGCGGAGGAACTTCCCGCCCGAAGTTGGGCTTCATGGAAAGCCTTCCATCCGGATGATCCGGATGAGCGCTACGAGGGATGGGAGTGGTATCACAACATTCAGCGGATACCGCTCTATCGTCGCGATCTGGACATCGTGGCCATCGCCCCGAACGACGAGGTCGCCTCGTTCTGCACCGTCTGGTACGACGACGTGACCCGCACCGGATATTTTGAGCCCGTGGGCACAGCGCCCTCGCACCAGCGGCGAGGCCTGGGAAAGGCCGTGATCCGCGAAGGCCTGCGAAGGCTCAAACGGCTGGGGGCAACGGTAGCCTACGTGCACGCGGAAACCAAAGGAGGGAATGCTTTGTACCCCTTGGTCGGGTTCACAGAATATGATCTGTCCGAGCCTTGGGCCAAGGAGCTTTAAGCTGATTTCACAATGGTTGATGGATGATCCAATAAGGAAAAAGACGATCATGTTTAAGACCGTAGAGAAATCCTGGAACGATTTCTGGGCCGCCTACTGGCGGATCGAGAATCGTCACCGCATCCCGGGGATCTTCGAGTGGGACCGCCAACTGGTAGACTTCATCGAGGCCGCCTGCCAACTGCAACCTGGCGGACGCATCCTCGACCTGGGCTGCGGGGGCGGGGATCAGGCGAAGGTCTTCGCTCGGAAAGGGTACGATGTGGTCGGGATGGACATCGCTTCACCCCTCATCGAGTTCGCCAAAAAGCAGTTTAAGAAAGAAGGACTGAAAGGTGTTTTCCTCGCTGGCGACATGCGCAAGATCAAATACAAGGCGGAGTTCGATGCCTGCCTCCTCCTGAGCGGGACCTTCGGCTTCTTCGGGGATGACGAGGATCAAAAGCTCTTAAGCTCCATCCATCGGGCTCTCAAGCCCGGGGGCAAAACGTTCATCATGTTCCTGTCCCCGAAACAGCAGAACAAGCATGAGCGCTCCTGGACCGAGATTGAGGACGGCTGGGAGCTGTCCGAGGCCTGGTTCGATGCCGAGACCAGCACCTATCGCTCGCGGATATTCATCATCAGAAAGGACGGCACCCTGGTCCGTCCAAAGGCCGAGCCGGGCTATCACGCCGATGAGGAGATACGCTGTTACACGATCCCTGAGATGCGTGAAATGCTGAAGAAGGCGGGGTTGAAGTATCTGGCCAGCTATTCCAGCAAGAACCTCTCCCTCCCTCCCAAGCCCCCCGCTCCGGAGGCGGAACGCAATATCATCGTCGCTGAGCGCTCGTAAAATTACTCTTTGACCTACAGGAGAATCTAAAATGAACGGACCGCCTAAGAGACACACTGCTCCTGCCTGACAGGGGACGACGCCAAAGCCAGTGCGGCTGAGCACACACCTACCGGTGGAAGGTGGCTTTAGACCCGCCTTACAGTGGCCGACATAAATACACAAAATCGGCCGTGGTTCGGATTCGGGGATGAAATGATGCCCTGTTGAAGCTGGAACCGGAAGTAATCGCTGGCCCTAAAGGCCGGCGGTGAACTGAGTCCCTGGCCAGCCAAGCCTGGGCCCCTTATAGGGGAAGAGGAAACGGAACCCTGGCCCCTTGATATGGAATCTCTCAACCATTCAAGGAGGTCAGGGCATGAGCAGGAAATTTGAGAATGCCGGGTTCTTTTGCGAGCGCTGCGGAAGGGCGGTGGCCCCGCTCAACAACGGCAGTTACCGGAACCATTGCCCCTTCTGCCTCTGCTCCAAGCATGTGGACGTCCGGCCCGGGGACCGGAGGCAAGTCTGTAACGGGATGATGGAACCAATAGGATTGGTCTATAAGGCCCAGAAGGGCTATCAGATCGTCCACCGCTGCCTCCGCTGCCGGATGGTTAAGGTCAACAAGGTTGCCGAATATACGATCCAACCGGACGATTGGGATGTGTTGCTGAAACTGAAGAATGGAGAAAGGAGAGGGAAAGTTGAAGGACTTTCGGGGAGATGAAGGAATGGATAAATACCTGGAATCTAACCGCGAGCTTTGGGACCGGCTTACCAAGATCAACGCCCGGGCGAAGTCCTACGACCTGGATGGGTTCCGGAAGGGTGAGTCTTCCCTGAAGTCACTCGAAATACAGGAAGTCGGCGAGGTTCGGGGCAAGAGTCTCCTTCACTTACAGTGCCATTTCGGGATGGACACCCTGTCTTGGGCCAGGCTCGGGGCCGTGGTCACGGGCGTGGACTTCTCGCCTGAGGCCATCCGCCTGGCGCGTGAATTGAGTGCTGAGCTCGGAATCAAGGCCCGGTTCATCGAATCCGACCTCTACGACCTGCCCGGGGTCCTGGAGGACCGTTACGACATCGTATTCACCTCCTATGGGGTCCTCTGCTGGCTCCCGGACTTGAAGCCCTGGGCCGGGCTGATCGCCCGTTACCTCAAGCCCGGCGGCCTGTTCTATATCGCGGAGCAGCATCCCGTGAACAACGTCTTCGAGAACGAGCGGACTACGAAGGAGCTGATCGTCAGGTACTCCTACTTCCACAAGGACGAGCCGATGAAATGGGAGGATGACGGGGCCTATGCGGACCCAAGCCAGAAGGTCGGAATGCCAGCCTACGAGTGGACCCACAACCTGAGCGACATTTTGAACTCCCTGATCCGGGCCGGGCTCGTGATCGAGGAGCTCAACGAGTTCCCCTACTGCGTGTACGAC
>Ga0315296_10001943_pt1 | contig 17859 bp, 8 predicted proteins | sample YL17G14_18_MG_FD_203921 | JGI IMG/M metagenome (GOLD analysis project Ga0315296, IMG submission 203921) | Sediment microbial communities from Yellowstone Lake, YNP, Wyoming, USA - YL17G14_18 | ecosystem: Environmental > Aquatic > Freshwater > Lake > Sediment | place: USA: Wyoming | collected... | reverse complement strand
TTGCCGTCATATCTGCCGATTGTGCCGTGAAAGCGAATATAAATCACCTGGTCGGTTATGACGCGAGGCGTCGGGACGCCGGACAAATCGTGGATACAAAAGCCCACGCCGAATTTATCGAGCAGGTCGTATGTATCCTGCGAAAACCAGCTTTCATGCCGAAATTCAAAGACGGCGGTTCTGTTTTTGGGCAGAAGATTCAGAAAGTCTGTCAGCCGATCAAGGTCTTTGTGAAAGCCGGGCGGCAGTTGATAAAGAATGGGGCCGAGATTCTCCTTCAGCAATTCAGCTCTCTCGAAAAACCGGGGCAGCGTTTCTTCTGCGTCTTTCAGTCTCTTAATGTGGGTGATAAATCGATTAGCTTTTACGGCGTAAAGAAAATTGTCCGGCGCTTGTTTGTGCCAGTTCTTGAAAGTCTCTTGTTTTGGCAGTTGATAGAAAGTGTTGTTGATTTCGACAGTGTCGAAATCTTTTGCGTAATACTCGAACCATCTGCTCTTTGGCAGACCCGCGGGATAATACAGCCCTTCCCAGTGACCGTAATGCCAGCCGGATGTGCCTATTCGAATATCGCAGTGGGTGTGACTCATACGCGATATTTTAGCACTTTCCAGAGGTCTGAAAAACTTCTATAATATCAATCTGGGAAATTACGTGCGCCGCCGGTTAACCCGCCAATAAATTGGCGGGCTGAATACACCGGTGCACCTGGTGCGGCAATAAGCGATAGCGATATGGATTTTGGCCCGCAACAAATTGGCAAATGGCTAATCTTAGCAGGGATTCTCGTGGCGGTGATGGGTGCTCTTATGGTGCTGCTGGGTCGAGTTGGCCTATTTAGATTGCCGGGCGATCTGCAGTTCAGCGGGAGAAACTGGCGGATATACTTCCCCATCGCCAGTTGCATAATAATCTCGATAGTCCTGACGCTTATTCTGTGGCTTATCAGTTATTTCCGCCGGTGAAAGAGAAATGCCCCCCCAGGACAGGCCTGAGGGCTAAACGACTACTCCAATTTCTTGTAGAACTCCGCTTCGCGGTCGGAAAGCTTTTTCTGCTCAATCATCGTGCGGATCCGCTGCAGGTCGACGTCTCTCGGCTGACCGGCGGAAGATGCTGCCGCAACCGGATGTTCAATGCCGGCAGGAATGACCTGCATGAACCTTTTGACCGAGATTGCCGATAAAAGTGTCCCTACCGCCAGGACGCCAACTACAAAATAGAAAGACTGTCGCTCGTCGCTCGTCGCTCGTCGTTGGGGAACGAACAACGGGGCACGGGTCACGGGCGACGGTTGTTCAAAGCGACACCTGTCACAATATATACAGTCCAGTTGATCGTTCGGCGTAAGGCCGAACTCGCAGAAGCCGAATCTCTTTGCCGGCAAGTGCCGCTTCAGAATTGCGACTTTGTTAAGCAGCGACAGGAAAGCCCCCGCCGGGCACAAATACCGGCACCAGAAGCGCGTGTAGAAAACCGAGCCTACCAGGGCTATCGCCGCCACCACCAATATTGACAATCGCCGGAATTGAAAATTGAAAATTGAAATAAGCGGGTCTGTTCCAAGTGTAGTTCGGTCCCTCGAAAGAAAGAATATGATTATCAAGAGAAAAAGGACCGCGTATTTGATGAATCTCGCTATCCGCATATTTTTTACCGTTATAGTGGGCTTAAATCTCTGTGGAATTGTGTGGCCGAGAAGTTCCTGAGCCGCGCCGAACGGACAGATGTAGCCGCAATAGATGTTGCCGAAAAGTGCAACCAGCAGCGGCACTGCTACGACCAACAAAAATACGCCTGTCAGTCCCGCCGCAGGGGCGTTAAAAGACAGCAAGGTCGCTATTTGTTCGCTTGAAAACTGGGCGTTGAGCAGGATGCCGCCGACGGCAAGATTCAACGTGAGCACAGCCAATCGGCTCCAGAAACCGCCGTGGTAGATCACAATCAAGGCGAGCGAGAAAGCAGCGACCAGATATACAGCGTGTCTGTCGGGCAGATACTTAGCCTGATCAATTCGGCCTGTGGGCATCGCTTCAATAGTCTGGCCGAGAACCTGCCCGGCGAATCTGTGACTGGATTTTTCAATCGCTGAGAGAATGGCCTGCGAGCTTATAGTTGCGCCGGTTACCGCATCAACGGCAGCGAATGGTTGAGGCTGAAAGAGTTTGTGTCCCTTCAGACCGTTCTGCCAATCGCCAAGCAGGTCGAGATAGGCAGGAGTCTCGTTGGAGCTCAGTATGTGAAAATTGATTAGCGAGCCGTTTGGGTCAACGTAGACAGCCAGATTCATCTTTCCGCCGAAGCCTCGCACTTCCGGTGCAAGGTCTTCGGAGCTGAAGATATAGCCCGTCAGTCTGTCGTTGGCGTCGTGCACGCTAAAGTGGCTGACTTTGCGACCGCTGTCGGCAAGGACTGTTGACGCCTGCTCAATGCGCAACTGGCCGGCAAGCGCCTGGGCTGCATCCGGCGGCAGCGCCGGCCGAAGTTTTGTGCCCGCCTCGGCAAGCAAATTTGAGCACAGAACGATTGAAGCCCCTATGCCAAACAGAACGTAGCCGAGCCTCCTTAATTGAAATTCTAAATTCGCAATTCTAAATTCTAAACTTGTTCGGTAGGCGCTCATCGCTATAAGCGGCACATTGGCCAGCACCAACAAGATGAATACAAAAAGTGTCGCTTTTGTCCCCAGCACAGGGACAAGAGCAAGGCCGGTCAGCAGCCCGCCGACCGTGGCGCCGATGTGGTCGGCGGTTTCGAGCTTGCTGCCGATTCGGCCGGTCTCGAAGCCGGAATCGGCAAGCTGTTTGGCGCCAAGCGGAAAGTAGCAGCCGGCGGCAAGACCGCATAAAATAAATGTCGCTGCGAAGAATGTGTGCGTCTGCTGCTGGCTGGGCCAAGAGCCAACCGCGGTGAGGATTACCGCGTGCCCTGTGATTACGGCAAATAATAACCAAGTAGGATGCGAGACCCGCTTGACGAGTGACATGACAAAGGCTGCCCCAGCGGTTAAGCCAACCATAAATAAGGACGAGATAATCCCGACGTGCAAGTACAGCAAGCCGAACCGAGTCTGGTACAGGTACATCAGCACAATAACTGCCCCGATTCCTATCAGGCCGGCTGAAAAAATCAGAAACATGCTGTCGAAGCTCGACGTCTCGGGCTGCTGACCGGCTGTCGATTGCCGGCCTGCGGGCTGCGTCAAGATATAAAGGCCCCGCACGGCTATCAGAACCAGAATAGGGATGACATAAACCAATGGGCCCGCCAGAGCCAGATGCTTAACGAGTCTGGCAACCGGCGCCCCGGATTGCTTGGCTGCCAGCAGCAAGCTGTATAGATGGGTCAAAGGCCGCCCATCTTGGTTGACCAGCATATCGTCCGGCAGATCCGCGGTTGAGTAGCCGGCAAGAGCAGCGGCGGCCCGGTCGGGCAGATAAACCGAAAGTAAAGCCTGTGCGGAAAAAACTCGGCTTGCGCCCTCGATTTTTGCAAAGCGGTCGCGCAAAATGCCTGGCTCGCCGGTTACGTTTTCGCAGTCCGATGCGATAAACCAGGTATCTTCGCCCGGCACTAGAACCAGCTTGGAGAAAACCTTCTGGAGCGTTATTTTCGTGGAGGCGCCAAGATTTATTAGCTCGGCGCCCATAATATTTTCCCCGCCTGCCACGCGCACTGCCAAGAGACCGTCGCAGGTAAGAGATTCTTTAACCTGGGCATAGAATTCGAGCGTGTAATACCGATTCAAGACCGAGCTGGTTGCCTCGGGCAGATTGAGCACCACTATGTCATAATATTGTTTCTTTTCACCAAGTAGCGAGCGGACGTCGCCGGCGGTGCGGTGAAATCGCGCATCGCTGGTTTTGAGCTCCGCGGGTATGAAGGCGTCAACTTTCTGCATGTATTCGCTGTCACAATGTGCCCAGCTTGTAATTTGGATTTGCGGCAGTTGCAGGAACTGATAGCACAGTCCCAGCCCTGAGCCGACCACAAGAACCGTCTTTGCAGCGGGATTTTGTGATAGACAAATTGCTGCGATTCGTCCGGCTGACTCCCGGTTCGGCAGCACTTCGCAGGTGCTGCCTTGGCGAACGGCTATCCATTGGTCCTGATAGATGCCGTAGAGGTACTCAGCCTGAGCGGTCTGGAATGAGCCCAGCAGTGCATCTCTGGGCAGCAGCTTGGTCCATTTCATAATTCTGACGCGGCGCGTTAAAGTCTTGTCCAGGCCGGCGGCAAGACAAAGCAAGACAAGAACCGGCAGAAGAAGTATCCACCCACGTAGGGTATGCAGATTTCTGCATACCATTTGCGGAATTTGGCGGTATGCGGAGCATACCCTACCGAGCTGGACGCAAAGCGCAGAGCAAGACAGGATAAATGCCAGCACAAAGAAAATTCTGGCGGAGCTTACGCCGAGTCCAAGAAGAATCGTTGCCCCCAAGCCGCCCAGAAAACTTCCTGCCGCTTCGAGAATATATACACGCGAAACAGCAAACGCCGCACCCTGTTGGACCCATCGACAGGCAATAGGAAAAAACATCCCTGTTATGATACTGACCGGTGCGCTGACGAAAAACGCCAGAAGTAGAATGTCACGCACCGACCACAGTGTATACGACTCAACGCCGGCAAGCTCGCGCGCTTGAACAATTAGTATCCACTCCAGGACAAAGGCCGGCAGAAACGCCAGAAGCAGAAATTCTATATTCCGGAGCAATTTATCGGCAATGGTTTTTGCTCGATAGATTAGCGCCGCCCCCAACGCGACCCAGCAAAACCAGCAGCCGAAGAAAATGCCGACGCTTATATCGTTGCCTTCGAAGGTGGTGACAAACTCGCGAAACAGTAGTGCCTGCGCAGCGATAGTAAAAAGGCCGTAACTGAATATCAAAAAGCCCCGGGCAAATCTCATTTATCTTCACCAAAAACGACAGCCTGAAACACCAAAAACGCCGCCCCTTCTTTCCAGGCGTCCGCAGGCAGTCCAGCTTTTAGCGACAAATTCGTGAGCGTCTGATTGAGGTCCCAGCCCTGTTCGGGCGCAACCTGAGGAAGATACAGAGCCGACCGGCCATCCTTATTTAGTACAATGCCGTCTACGCCAAGTCGGATTTTATCCGGCGAATCAATAGGGTGCGGTGTAGTCAAGGCGGAAATTTCTATGGTAATATCTTTGCATTCCTCCTGTGTCAGCGGAGGAAAACGCGTATCGCTGAAGCCGGCGCGAATAGCGTTGGCAATGACCGACTTATACAAGGGCCGCTGCGGAAAAACGTCGCCTATGCAGCCTCTAAGCTGCGAGTGTTTCTTGAGCGTCACAAATGCTGCTCGGGGCCGGCTCATTGCATCACTTATGGTCGCGCCCAGCTCGGACGGCTGCGGAAACCGCCGATTCTGCAGGGCGTACAATATTGACTGGCGGGCTAAAACTAAAAGCTGCTTCTTATCCTGTTCAGACAATTCAGGGTTGTCTTTATCCGGTTCAATTTCCGGATAGTTTGCCCACTTTCCCGAAAAGGCAACGGCAAGGTAGCTGACCGAGTTTGAAAAATCGCCGGTAAGCTCGCCCGAGGTTGTATATCTTACTAAATGAGCCTGGCTCGGCTGGCTCAGCATCGAAAGCAGCACCGCAATCGGTACGGCGCCGCAAATCGTGGCCCCGGTTTTTCGCCTGTACTGGAGGAACCCTTCGCTGTCCAGCTTGGCTATGTACGCGTACGCCCCCATATCGAGCTGTTTCAGCCGCTCCGGAATGTTTTCCGTAAACGGCACATACTGATGCTGACTGCCATAGTGCACAAAATCCGAGCTTGCGACAACTATCGTGTCGGCGCCAACCAAGCTTTTAAGAATGTCACCTGCTTTTTTAACTGCCTCAAATGAGCACTGCCCAGCCACAATCGGCACAAGCTTGAAATCTTTGCAGCGGTACTGCAACAGCGGCAGCTCCATCTCTACGCTGTTTTCGTACTCAAGGGCGTGCGGCAGATTCTGGAACACAGGGAACTTCAACAGCTTGTCGATAAATTCGACATCAAGCGGGATTCGCCCTAAAGGTGTTTCGTAATAGGCTGCCTTGGGCGCACTAAACACATCTTCCAAGTAGGTATGATGGCTCGGGCCGATAACAATAATGCGTTTGTATTTTTTGTCGGTCGTTTTTAGGCCCACGGCCGCCGTTTGGCCCGACCACTGGTATCCCGCGTGCGGAAGGATAAGAGCGATAACGTTGTCTACCGCGTTAGTGTCGGCTTTCTTGAAGAGGTCGTCGAGCTGCGCAGTAAGCGCCTGCGGGTCCGCGGAATACCAGGCACCGGCAAGTGATGAACGCAGAACCAAATTCTTTGCCGGCTCAGCAGATTCTTGAGTTTTATTTTGGCCTGTCCCTTCCTGTTGCGCGGGAGTTTTCTTTGTGCACGAACTAACCAGGACAACTGGCAGGATGCACTCAATTAAAATCGCCCACAATAAATCGCGGTATGGTGACCCCGCAACAAGTTGTGGGGCCAAATATTTCGCTTTCATATTAACCGCTCCATTTGCCTTGTTTAGAGATGTCTGCCAAGGGCCGTAAAGGACCCGGATACTCTCGGATTCGAACAGCCCGGACAAATTTGGGGGTGCTCGCTTTTTTCGCCAGCCACCAAATTCCGACAGGGACTGTCGAAAAGCCTGCAATCAATTTCTGAAGGAATTCTCTGCGCTTCATTTCCAGACTCCGTGAATCTCTTTTTTGCAGTCCGGGCAACGCCCGTCCTTGAGCCGATTCTGAAGGATTGTGTAACCGCTGCGTTTAATCAGCACGCCTTTGCAGTCCGGGCAATATGTGGTTTGGCCGGCCTCGCTGAGGATATTTCCGATGTAGACATAATCGAGGCCCTCGCTGATCCCGATTTCCCGGGCCATATCCAGTGTTTTTGCCGAGGTGGGCGGCAGATGTCGCATCTTGTATCGCGGATAGAACTGAGAGAAATGAAGCGGCGTCTCGCGGCCCAGGTTTGTTCTGACCCAGCGGGCAAGCTGGCGTATGTGTTCAGCCTTATCGTTTAACGTGGGAATAACCAGGTTCGTCACCTCCACCCATACGCCGCTCGCCTTGGCTATGAGCAAGGCGTTCTGTACCGGCCGCAATGTCGCCGAGCAGACGTCACGGTAGAACTCTTCGGTGATTCCCTTCAAATCTATGTTGGCCGCGTCAACATATTTGAGCAATTTCTTCCAGGGTTCGGGATTTATATATCCGGCGGTTACAAGGATGTTCCGTATGCCCGCCTCTCTGGCCAACTTCGCGGAATCGTAGGTGTATTCGTAGTAAACGATTGGGTCGGTGTAGGTATATGCCAACGAAGGACAGCGATTTTCCTTAGTGACCTCCACCAGCTTTGCCGGCGGGCAGAATGCTGCGGGCGTGTCTTCGGGATTGGCCTGCGATATTTCCCAGTTTTGACAAAACTGGCAGTGAAGGTTACAGCCGGCAGTCGCAGTGGAAAGAACTTTAGTGCCCGGCAGGAAATGGAAAAGGGGCTTCTTTTCAACAGGGTCAGTAGCAATCGAGCAGGGGTATCCGTAGACGACCGTGCGAAGGACGCCGTCAATGTTAATTCTGACCCGGCAGTCGCCGCTTTGGCCGTGCTCAATCAGGCACATCTTTGGGCATAATTCGCATTGAACTTTCATCCTCGAACCTCGTCCACATTATAGCCAAAATATGGTCTAACGTACAGGCGTAGTATTTAGCCCCGGAGTTTGTATGTGTTTAGCCAGCCGAAAAACCATCCTCAATCCGCCAAACGGACGGCGGATTGAGGCTGCCACTCGTTATCAGGGATAAGGTATGTGTGGCAGCCTCAAGCGCAGTGCCCGCTTTCGCGAGCACAAGCTTGGAGATGGCCGCGCGCGAAGTCCGGCGACGGCTAAACAGTCGCAGGCGGAAGAAATTCTCCCTTTGATTTTGTGGCTGGCGGGGTATAATCGATGCTATGAAAAACGCGGTCCTTAGCGAGCTTTTTGACCAAATGGCCGACATTATGGAGATACTCGGCGAGGACAAATTCCGCATCAACACTTACAGGAAGGTGTCACGCCTTATTGGTGATATGCCCACCGATGTCGAGACGATGCTGGCAACCGGCAAGCTGGCCGAAACGCCGGGAATCGGAAAATCAAGCTTGGCCAAGATCGAAGAATTTGTAAAGACCGGCACGATTACCGCCCATAAGCGGTTGCTCAGCAAAATCCCGCCCACGTTGTTGGAGCTGCTTACCATACCGGGCGTGGGGCCGAAAGGTGCGAAAGCCGTCTACGAAAGGCTGAACGTTACGACCATCGCTGACCTGAAAAAGGCGCTGGCGGATGGTTCCGTCGCTCAGTTGCCGGGCTTCGGCGAGAAAAAAGCCGCGGCCATACAAAGGGGCATTGAATTTCTGGAGAAATCAACCGGCAGAATCCGCCTCGACCAGGCAATGGAGGCGGCAGAGCTGGTCTGTGCGTTTCTTCAAAATACAGCCGGGATAGAAAAAATTCAGCCCGCCGGCTCGCTTCGGCGTCGAGCTGAGACCATCGGCGACGTTGACATCCTGGTCGCCGCCGAAAAGGGCGAGCAAATCGTCAAGGCATTTACCGGCGCTGACTTTGTTCAGGAAGTTCTCGCGTCAGGCCCGACAAAAGGCTCAGTGATAATCCAGACGCAAACCACGCCCGTGCACGTTGACGTTCGTGTAGTGCCCGGCGAGAGCTTCGGCGCTGCGGCACAATATTTTACCGGCTCAAAGCAGCACAATGTGCGCATACGAGAAATCGCCGTCAAGGCCAAGTGGAAGCTGAACGAATACGGACTGTTCCAGGGCGATAAAATGATTGGCGGGCCAGTCGAAGAGGAAATCTACACCAAGCTCGGGCTGGATTACATCAATCCGCTTTTGCGGGAGGATCGCGGCGAAGTCGAAGCCGCAAAGTCACATTCTTTGCCCGAGCTGATTGAGCTTGGTGACATTAAGGGCGACTTCCACATTCATACCGACGCATCCGACGGCAGGGCAAGCATCGCTGAGATGGCTCAGGCGGCAAAGAAATTGGGCTATAAATTCATCTGCGTCACCGACCACTCAAAATCATCGGCTATTGCCAACGGCCTGTCGGCTAAAGAGCTGGCCGAGCAGATAAAGCAAATCCACAAACTCAACGGTACGCTAAGGGGCATAACCATCCTGGCAGGAGCAGAAGTGGACATCCTGGCCGATAGCTCTCTGGATTTCGACGACAAGCTGCTGGCCGACCTGGATTTTGTGATAGCTTCAATACATTCGGGCATGGGCAGTGCACGTGAAAAAGTAACCGCTCGCACGCTCAAAGCGATGGACAACCCTTATGTCAACTGCATCGCTCATCCTACCGCCAGGCTAATTGGTCAGCGTGAGCCGATGGATATCGACATTGCAGCGGTGATTAAGCACGCTGCCGAGACGCACACCGCTCTGGAAGTAAACGCCCACCCATATCGTTTAGACCTGAAGGACGTGCACTGCAAAATGGCCATCGAAGCAGGCGTCAAGCTGGCCATCGGAACCGATGCTCACAGCGTTGAAGGCCTGGGTTTGATGGGTTTTGGCGTTGCCACCGCCGCTCGCGGCTGGGTGACAAAAGCGGATGTCCTCAATACGCTTTCACTTGCCAAAATCAAAGCTTGGGCCAAAGCCAAGAGACCCAAATAGCTCGCCCAATTATTTAGCCCGGCAATTTGTCCGCCAGGCGTATGGCGGATTCATTGCCGGCTTCATTCCTGCCGTTTGCCCGCACTCAGACCAAAGTGCCGCGAAGATTCTTCTGGACGAATCGCCCCTTTTATGACATAATATTAATACTATGGTCTTATTGGTTTTAAGGAGGGTAACAATGCAACGCCAAATTGGCCCGTTGTTGGTTTTGAGAGTATCATTATGTTTCCTGGCACTTCTGTGCACACTATCACCCCAGGTCGTTGTTGGCACGGAACTGACCGAGGATACCACGTGGTCCGGAGTCGTAGTTCTTGAAGATACTGTTTCTGTGCCGAGCGGCATAGTATTGAGTATTGAGTCGGGCACGGTAGTATCGATGAAGAACGCTGTGGCGATTGTCATCTCCGGACAGCTCCTGGCTGAGGGGACCGAAGAGGCGCCAATTCGCTTCACGCGATACGGCGCCGGCATAACGTGGAAGCAGATTATGTTTGTTGAGGCGGCAGACAGCCGGCTTGCGCACTGCATTATCGAGTATGCCGATAGCGAAGGTGAGCACCAGGACTACTACGAGCCTGGGCCAAGGAATTACCACGAGGCGGTCGTTGTCCTGGCATCTCACGTCGATTTCCAAGGGTGCGTCTTTCAGAAACTCCCTGACGAAAGCAGCAACGCCGAGGGCGACGCTATGGCCATTATAGCAGATGACCAGGATCACCCCGGGGCTGCGTCGGCTAACATCAGATTCTGCAAATTTCTCTCTATCGGGCAGGGTGTGCACACCAGATACTCCTGCGTGCTGGTGGAGGACTGCTACTTTCAGGGCAAACGCGGCGACAACGACGACGTCGACCTGTGGGGCGAGAGCACGCCGCCGTGCCTCATCCGGCGTAACCTGTTTGATGTCCCGGAACACGATGACCGAATCAACCCAACGAGGTGTTCGGCGATCATCGTCGAAAACGTCATCAGAGGAAGCGACGATCACGGCATTGTTTTGCGAGACAAGTCCTCTCCTATCGTAATGAACAACGTTATCTCCAACTGTTCGAGTGCCGGCATCGCGGTCGAGAATTCGTGCACAGCGCTATTGGTGAACAACACGATTGTCAACTGCCCGAGGGGCCTGAGGCTTTTTGACCTGGGCAGGTGGGGACCGCCTTATCGCCTGAATCCGGGCGGCGGAACGGCAACAGTGATTAACTGTATCATCTGGGATTGTGCGCAGGCAATGACCCTGGCAGATACCTCAAACACGCAAGTCACGGACCGCGGGTCTCACGTAACGGTGAGTTACTGCGACATTAAGGGCGGGCAAGCCAGCATATCAGTGTCCGGAACTTATTCCACCGTCACATGGGGCCAGGGTAATATTAATATCGACCCCCGATTCGCCGACCCGGGCAATCGTGACTATCACTTCAAATCGCAGGCTGGAAGATGGGACCCGAAAAGCGAAAGCTGGATAGAAGACAACGTTTCCAGCCCTTGCATTGATGCGGGCGACCCCAACTCAGACTGGGCTGCGGAACTGTGGCCGCACGGAAAACGCATAAATATGGGCGCTTATGGCGGAACGCCCCAAGCCAGTATGTCTTTGTCGGTTGTGGGCGATATTGCCGACCTGGACCATAACGATACAGTCGATGCAAACGACTTGCTTGCGCTGGCGGGTATGTGGTTAGCCCAGGGCGTGCTTCTTGCGGAAGACCTGAACCACGATGGTCTGGTAAACTTCCGCGATTTGGCCAAGTTGGCTGCGAACTGGCGTACTGATGTCGGGTCTGAGCAAGAGCCGTTCGAGGTGTCGCTTGGCAGCCGAGCGAAATGGTCGCAGCAGTATGCCGGCTATGACCCGAATTTGCCCGGCTATCACATTGTGGGAGACATCGCATCGGTCACGATGAGAGCAAGAACCGATAGCCTTCCCGAGGCACTGATTCTGGCAATCCGGACGTCGCCGGGGATGCCGCCGATGCTTGAGAATTTCACGTTTGCCGCCCCTTGCGTGATGTTGAAAGGCGAGCCGTTCAAGGGTGCTGAGCTGGACTATTTCGCCAGGGCTAATAGTTCGGTGGAATGGCAAGGCCCCTCGAAGGTTCAGACGGACACATATTTCAAGTTCGATGTGGTCGGCGACGAAGTCCACGTCACATTGTTGCCGCTGGCCATAGAATTGCTCAAGGTGGAATGTAAAATTTCGTGGATCGACTGGTATAGATAGGAAGGAAACGACCATGGAGCTAAAGCGCGTTGCTATACTCTTGCTCCTGGTACTAATATCGGCCTGGCCGGTTTCGGGAAAAGTCATTTACGTGGATGACGACGCCACAAGGGCAAATGACGGGACAAGCTGGGCGAATGCTCATGTTTATCTTCAGGATGGCCTATCCGATGCAAACGACTCGCAGAAGCCCGTAGAAATCCGCGTAGCTCAAGGTATATACAAGCCGGACCAAGGCAAAGACCAGGCACCTGGGGACCAAGAGGCGACGTTTCAGCTCGTGAACGGCGTCTCACTCAAAGGCGGCTATGCTGGCTTTGGCCGGCTAGACCCCAACGCACGTGATATCCATTTGTACGAGACACTTCTGAGCGGCGACATAAGAGGCAACGATGTCGATATTAGCGACCCGTGTTGTTTGCCACGCGAACCGAGCAGGATGGACAATAACTATCATGTGGTAACAGGCAGCAGCACGGATGAAACGGCAGTGCTGGACGGTTTTACGATTACCGGCGGCTGTGCCACTGAGAGTGGTGGCGGCGGAATGTGCAACATCAAGGGAAGTCCGAGCGTGAAAAGTTGCACGTTTTTGAAGAACTCTGCTTATGGTTATGAAAGTCATGCTCAGGGTGGAGGGATATATAATGAATATGGCAGTCCCACTCTTGTTGAGTGTATGTTCATAATGAATGCTGTTGACGTTGGCATACCCGACCATGGCAGCGGCAACGGCGGAGCGATTGCGAATACCCACAGCAGTCCGAAAATTATCAACTGTACATTTGTCCGAAATGTGGCTATGGGCAATTGTGGAGGTGCAATCTTCAACTCCAGCAGCAACCCTTTGCTGCGCAACTGCAAGTTCATAGAAAATATTGTCTTCGGCGGCAACAACCATAGCGCCGGCGGCGCAACCTACAACATTGACAGCCATCCAACCCTGACCGGCTGCCTGTTCCGGAACAATGTCGCCACCGGCTACGATTCCGAGTATGATGGCGGCGCTATATCCAACGTTAACTCCAATCCCACCCTCACAGATTGCAGCTTCATAGAGAATCTGGCGGACTGGGGCGGCGCAATCTCAAATTCCAACGGCAGCCCGACTATCACCCGGTGCACCTTCGCCGGCAACCGCGTCAATGACAACGGCGGCGCAATATGCACGGGCGGCGGCAGGCCCACACTGGCAGACTGCACCTTCCGAGACAACCGTGCTTATACCTTTGGCGGAGCTATTTGCAGTAGCGCCAGCAGCTACCTTGTCGTTACAGACTCTACCTTCACATCCAACTACGCTGCCGACGGCGGCGCCATCTACAGCAATTTCCGCGACAACATCACACTGCGAGACTGCACCTTCAGTGCCAATTCAGCCAGCCGAGGCGGAGCTATCTGCACAAACGGCGCGTGGTATGATGACCCTAACAGCGCCACGTTGATAGCCCACTGCACCATCAGCGGCAACTCGGCCTACGAGGGCGCAGGCCTCTACAGCGGCTCCAATAGACGCCTGCTCGTCGTCAACTGCACGCTCACAGGCAACCATGCAGCCCAGTCTGGCGGCGGCTTCTACTGCTATGGCTCGCAGCCATCGGTCTCCAACTGTACCTTCGCACAGAACCTCGCCAAAAAGGGAACCTCGCTGGCCTGTGAGTGGGAACCCTCCATAGTCCAGCTTACGAACTCAATCCTCTGGGATGGTGGCAACGAAGTACTCGACTCAGCCGGCTCAACCATTGATGCGGCCTTCTGCGATGTTGAATCAGGTTATGCCGGCACCGGCAATCTCAACACCGATCCCTGCTTTGCAAACCCTGGCCACTGGGACCCGAACGGAACAGCTGATGACCCCAATGACGATCTGTGGGTTGATGGCGATTATCATTTGAAATCCCAGGCCGGCAGGTGGAACCCGATCAGCCAAAGCTGGGTTCAAGATGCCCTGACAAGTCCCTGTATTGATACCGGCGATCCCATGAGTCCCATCGGTTATGAGCCGTTTCCAAACGGAGGCCGAATCAATATGGGCGCTTATGGCGGCACGGCAGAGGCGAGCAAGTCATACTTCGGCAAACCTCTCTGTGAAACTATCGTCGCCGGGGACATAAATGGCGACTGCAGAGTGGACCTGGCAGATTTTGCGATTATGGCGTTGCATTGGCTGCGTGGTCATAATCCTTAGTAATTCTATTTGGGAGGCGATCACGATGAAATCAAGGCGCTCGCTCATATTTTCACTGGTGGTGGCGGTATTCGTTTGCACAGCTTCAGGCAAGATCATCTACGTTGATGACGGCGCCACAGGGGCAAATGACGGCACAAGCTGGGCGAATGGCTACAGATACCTCCAGGATGCTTTGGCCGACGCAAACTCTTCCGATAAGCCTGTGGAGATTCGCGTCGCACAGGGCATCTACAGGCCGGACCAAGGCAAAGACCAGACACCTGGGGACCGAGAGGCGACGTTCCAGCTTGTCAACGGCGTCGCACTCAAAGGCGGCTATGCCGGCTTCGGCGAATCACACCCTGACGCCCGGGATATCACCTTGTACGAGACCATCCTAACCGGGGACTTAAATGCCAACGATGTGAAAGTTGTAGACCCTTGTGAGTTGCGAGGTGAGGTCAGCCGGGCAGAAAATAGCTATCATGTCGTTACAGGTAGTGGGACAAGCTCCGACGCGATCCTCGATGGATTCACGATCAGCGGTGGTAATGCCAACGAAACCACTTACTACCGAGAAGAAACAGGCTCACCACACTGTAGCGTGACAGCCGCTACTCCTGTCATACCACCGTGTGCGTGGCTGTACGCAGATGGTGGTGGAATGTACAATCTGCAGGGCAGCCCGACAATTAGCAATTGTACTTTTATGCAAAACTCGGCCGAGTTTTCGGGCGGCGGCATGTGCAATTGCCAAAGCAGCGGTCCAGCACTGGTCAATTGCACTTTCACTGGCAACGTGGCCGGCGATATGGGTGGTGCCCTGTCCTGCATGGAGCAGAGTAGTCCCATCATCACCAACGCTACCTTCAAAGGAAACAAAGCATATTCTTCTGGGTATCATACTGGTGGGGGCGGCATCTACTGCCGGGACGAGTCGTCGCCGGTAATGACTAACTGCATCATTGCTAACAACTGGGCAATCGAAGGCGGTGGAATGTTTAATTTAAGCCACAGCAGCCCTACGCTCACCGCCTGCACGTTCAGCGACAATGGTGCCCGGGAAGGCGGCGCGATGGTTAACTACGGTAGCAGTCCAACTCTGCGCGACTGCACGTTCACCAGAAACTCGGTCGATTGGAGCGGTGGGGCTATCAGGAATATCGAAAGCAGCCCAACCCTGATGCGCTGTGTTTTCCGTCAGAACTCGGCTCTGGACCAGGGAGGTGGAGTTTTCAGCCGATCCAATTGCAGCCCCAATCTAGTCGAGTGTACGTTCTGGCGAAACTGCGCACATAAAGGCGGCGGGATTCACACTGAGGGAGACGGTAATCTGGTTGTCACTCGCTCCACCTTTGTCGACAACTGCGTGACTGGTGATGGCGGCGCGGTATTCAACCAAGGACTTGATAATGTGACGCTCACAAATTGCGCCTTCATTGGCAACTACGCACACTTTGACGGCGGTGGGATACGCAATGTCACCTGCAGCCCGGCAATCTGCAACTGCGCGTTCGAGAATAACTCAGCCGGCGATTGCGGTGGGGGCCTATCCAACTTCTACAATAGCAGCCCGACGGTGGCAGACTGCCGATTCACTAGAAACGCCGCGCGCAAATGGGGCGGTGCGATACATAACAGCGACCACTGCTACCCCACAATAAGTAACTGCGTATTGGATGGTAACTTTGCGGCTCAGCAAGGCGGGGGCATCTACAGCCATGAGAGCAACCCCGCGATAAGCAACTGTACCTTTGACGGAAACCGAGCTGGCCAGTCTGGCGGCGCCATCGCCAGTTGGTACTGCCCGGGTCAGTCAATACTGACAAACTGCATTTTGTGGGGTAATTTACCCGAAGAGACGTTCCTCGACAGCGCACCGCTCGTCGTGAGTTACAGTGACGTTCGGAATGGCTGGCCAGGCGAAGGAAACATTGATGTTGCCCCTTGCTTTACTGACCCGGGCCACTGGGACCCGAACGGCACTCCAGATGATGCGAATGATGATTTTTGGGTTGATGGTGAGTATCATTTGAAATCGCAGGCAGGCCGGTGGGACCCTGCAAGGCAGGCCTGGATCAGAGACGACATGACAAGTCCTTGCATTGACGCGGGTGACCCAGCAAGTCCAATCGGGCAGGAGCCTTTTCCAAATGGCGGGCGTATCAACATGGGGGCCTACGGCGGCACGGCAGAGGCGAGCAAGTCGTACTTCGGCGAGCCGGTTTGTGAGACGATTGTAGCCGGCGATATAAACGGCGACTGCAAAGTTGATTTCGCAGACTTTGCGATTATGGCATTGCATTGGCTGGAACATAATAACTTCTAACGGGCTGTTAATTTAGTGTTCAGGAGATAAGCCACAGAGGACACGCCTACTCCGCCGATTCATCCTTCGCAGTAGCTCTGCTACGGAGAATGGAAGCGGCTGCGAAGGCTGGAAGAGGCCACAGAGATAAAGAAATAGAATACATCCTCTGAGTTCTCTCCGTCAGGGGCGGCAGGTCCGCACCCGCCGGACCTGAGCGGCGTGCTCTCCCCGAGCAGGGGGGCTGATCGCCCTGTGGCAAAAAAAGCAGTCATGTCATCGAAGTCTGCCAAAATCTTATTAACTGGTCTGCCCGGCTGCGGCAAAACCACCGCGCTGATGGAAATTATAGAAAAGCTCAACTGCAAAAAGGTCGCAGGCTTTTATACGCAGGAAATCCGCGAAGCGGGTTCGCGCAAAGGCTTTAGTTGGACCAGGCTGGATGGAACCAGTGGAATCCTCGCCCACGTTGACATTAAAGGGCGGTGCAAGATCGGCAAATATGGCGTGGATGTTGCCGGCTTTGAAGAATCTGTCGTGCCGGTCCTGGATTCTGAGCAAAGTGATGCCGAATTATTTGTTGCCGACGAGATTGGCAAGATGGAATGTCTCTCGAAGGCATTTGTTGCAGCAGTGCGCAAGCTCTTTGCCTCTGAGAAATGCGTTTTAGCCACCGTGGCGCAAAAGGGCGGCGGGCTTATTCCCGAGGTGAAGCAAAGGCTAGGCGTAAAGCTGTTCACTCTGACGCGCCAAAATCGTGACAAAACGATAGCTGAGATCCTGCAAATTCTGTCGTTTCTAAAAGAGCCTTCCGCCGGAAGGCGTCCTGCGGACTAACAGAGGTGGCTATGAGAGGGCGGTCCTTTCAGGTTGCAGGTGTGGATGGATGCAGAGCCGGCTGGTTCGTTGTGGTTGCTTCAGCGACGAGGCAAAAGGTCTTGCAGCTCAACGACTTTTGCGTGGCCAAGACCTTTGCTGATGTTCTTTCAAAAACCACTGGTTGCGATTTAGTTTGCGTGGATATTCCCATTGGCTTAAGCGATGGTGCCAAGTCTCGCGAGTGTGATGTTGCGGCCCGGAGAATTCTGGGCAGAAGCCGGGCGAGCAGCATTTTTCCGCCGCCAATTAGGCCGTGTTTGGCCGCCAAGGAGTATGAAACTGCCAGCCAGATTTGTTTCGAGCATTCCGGCAAAAAGCTGAACCGGCAGAGCTTTTTCATAATGGGCAAGATCCGCGAAGTTGACCTAGCAATGACTCCGCAGCTTCAGCAGCGTGTGTGTGAAATTCATCCCGAGCTTTCATTCTGGGCATTGGCCGGCGGCAAGCCGGCAAAACACAACAAGAAAACACTTGCTGGCAGAAACGAGCGCATAGTACTGTTATCCGCGATTTTTTCGGACTTACAGCAGTTTGTGACCCAAGCCCGGCAGCCGAATAA
>Ga0315296_10001942_pt1 | contig 17888 bp, 17 predicted proteins | sample YL17G14_18_MG_FD_203921 | JGI IMG/M metagenome (GOLD analysis project Ga0315296, IMG submission 203921) | Sediment microbial communities from Yellowstone Lake, YNP, Wyoming, USA - YL17G14_18 | ecosystem: Environmental > Aquatic > Freshwater > Lake > Sediment | place: USA: Wyoming | collected... | reverse complement strand
TCATTGCGCCATATCTTATTGATTAATAATATTAATACGGGTAACAAGACCTTTTATGCAACGCGCGAGGCGCTCATCGATTGGGGTGAGGATCGACGCTTCTCGCCACGAAATGGTCGTATTCCCAGGCGCGGATGAGTGTCCAGAAATCATACACCTGGGGCAGGACCTTCCACAGGCAGGTTAAGGACTTAAAACGGCCTCCCGGCTGGTTGGACGGGGGCTCCTCAATCCTGACCATTGTTTTTATTGAAGAATGGCTTGCTTCAAAACTGATGGCCTGTAAAACGCGTGCTGTCGTCAACCTCGGCGGGAACGCTCGGCCCAACCGCACAATAAAGTGTTTTAGCGTCGCCTCCATCTATTGAATCCTAAAATTCTAGATTACATTCGCAATGTACTCGCAAGGTCGGGCTCTCATACTAAGTTTTCTTTTAAATCCAAATATAATGATTCGCCGATTATTTTTTGATCGATTCTATTCGAATTATCTCGAATTGTTTTCGCACGGTTCGAAAATCATATGTTTTTCCTTCATCTTACCTGTTAGATTATTAACGGAAAGCTCTTTATTAACGCAGCTAAAATATGCAAAATAGGGTCGAGGTGCCAAATGAATTCCATATCGATCATCGGGACCGGATACGTCGGCCTAGTCACGGGAACCTGCCTCTCAGAATTCGGGATGAATATCGTCTGCATGGACACAGACGCCCGGAAGATCCAAGACCTCGAACAGGGCATGATCCCGATTTTTGAGCCCGGCCTCCCCGCCCTCATCACCAAGAACGTCTCCGCTGGACGGCTCCGCTTTACGACGGATATGGCCGCCGCCGTCAGCAGTTCTCAGGTCATTTTCCTCGCGGTTCCCACGCCTCCCGGCGAGGACGGTTCGGCCGACCTCCAGCACGTCCTGGCCGCGGCCGACGCCATCGCGCAGCAGATGACGGAATACAAAGTCATCGTCAACAAGAGCACCGTCCCCATCGGGACCGGCCGCAAAGTCAAGGAGATCGTCCGGGCGAGACTCGAGCGCCGTGGGCTCGCCCTCGATTTCGACGTCGTCTCCAACCCGGAATTCCTCCGTGAGGGCTCGGCCATCCGCGACTTCATGCACCCGGACCGCATCGTTATAGGGAGTGACAACGAGAAGAGCCGCGAGATCGTCCGCGACATCTACAACGTCCTCTACCTCATCGAGACCCCTTTCATCTTCACCTCCATCGAGACGGCCGAGCTCGTCAAGTACGCTTCCAACGCTTTCCTCGCCACGAAGATCGCTTTCATCAACGAGGTCGCCGGCCTCTGTGACGCCGTGAAGGCGGATGTCCGCGACATCGCCAAGGCCATGGGGATGGACAACCGGATCGGGAAGTATTTCCTGCACCCCGGCCCCGGGTTCGGCGGGAGCTGTCTGCCTAAAGACACCAAGGCTCTGGTCAAGATCGGCCAGGAGCATGGCGTTCGCATGAGCATCGTCGATTCCGTCGTCAAGGCCAACGACTTCCAGAGGCACCGCATGGTCCGGAAGATCGAATCCGCGCTCGTCGACCTCAAGGGCAAGGTGATCGCCGTCCTCGGGCTGGCGTTCAAGCAGGGGACCGACGACGTCCGGGAATCGTCCTCCGTCCCCATCGTCCTCGAGATCATCGAGAGAGGGGGGCGGGTGAAGGTCTTCGACCCTCAGGCCATGGAGAACGCTAAGAATTTGCCTTTCGCGAATATTGATAAAATCATCTATTGCGCGGACGAATACGACGCCGCCAAGGACGCCGATGCCGTCGTCATCCTGACGGAATGGAACCAGTTCCGTCACCTGGATCTCAACCGGATCGCCGGCACTATGAAGGGCAAGTTCTTTTTTGATTTCCGGAACATCTACGAGCCCGAGGACTTGGCCAAGTTCGGATTCCGCTACGAGAGCGTCGGGCGGCCGAAGGCCTGAGCCGCGGAGCCGCCGCACTTTGCGCCGCGGAGTGCTAACGTTCCGGCCCCAGCTTGCTCAGCATGAGGGCCAGGGCCCGATAGGTCGTGGCTTGGGCCCAATGAAGCATGGGCGTCTTGGCCTTTAATTTGAGCGGGTAGTGGCGGTAGTAGAAAAACCCCTTTTTGTCCTGCATGTTGTCGATCGTCCAATTCACCACCTTGACCGCCAAGCCCAAGGACGACGGGTCATCATCCGAGAAATTGGCCAGCGTCTCGATCGCTTGAGAGGCGCACTGGCTGTCGATGGGATAGGCGTGGTCATGATAGTACTTCGGCCGGCCGCTGGGTTCGAAAAAGTGGTCCTTGAAGAAGGCGAATCCCTTCTTCAGGTTCTCTTCGAAGGTCCTATCCCCGGAGGATTCGATATAGCACTTGAGAGAGTCCAAATTGTATCCCGTGTGGAAGTTGTCAATCCAATGGGAATGCTCGCTCTCGGCATAGTACCACGCGCCGTCGGCCAGCTGCCTCGAACAGCTGTAGGCCATCGCTTCCCTGGCCACGTCCAAATAGGCGGGCTCTTTGACATATTTCGCGGTCCGGGCCAGCATCGCCGCGCCGAGCATATTGGCATTGTGGATGGAGGTCGTCGCCGAAGCGACATAGCTCAGACAGGTGCCTCGTTCGGTCTTCTCCCGGGGTACATCGAGGATCCATTGGCAAACGCTTTTCGCGACCTCCAGATGGCGGGCTTCGCCGAATAACTCGTACGCGTCCAGATAGGCCTGGCCGATGAGGCTCGTCCAGACGATGATCGGCTCGTACTTGAGCAGCCCTCCTCCCCTGCCCGTCATGGGGAAATGATTGCCCCAGCTATGGGTCGTAAAGCCGGGGGCCTTATTCTGGTCAAGCCAATCGAGACATTCCATGGTCTTCCGCCTATAGCCGGGGTCTTGCGTGACCTTGAACATCTGCGCATAGCCCCAAGCCATATAGCCGCGGCCCTTCGTGGACTCCTGGGGCTTGATCCCCAATATCGGCCGCAGATTGACCGGGCTCTGGCGGACCAGCTGAACCACAATCCGTTCGAGGAGCGGCTTTCGGAACGTCAGGCGCCCTAGGACCGACGAAAGGCCGTCGAACGGCTCGTAGCCTCGATAGTCATGGTCTTCCACCCATCGTTCGAGCTCCCGGATGCTCGTCCTCAGTTTGTCCTTGAATTCCAAGACGTCCACATCAGCCTCTCTTATCGCGGTCAAAGAGATCCTCTCTCATGAACTTCAACAACATGATGGATGTCGTCCACCGTGGGGGCGACTTCACAGGGCAGATGATTATCGAAAACGGCGCTGGCTGTCAAGGAGTCGGGGCCTCATCGACGCAAGGAACGGCCTGTCCCCCGATGAGCCACGCTTGACCGGGACGAGGACATTGGCTATTATGGGCCCCGTGTCGAGCCGGGGGCGGGCGGCCATGCCCGGCGCACGGGATGCCCGCGGATCAGTTAAAAGAAGAGAGGGAGAGCGAATGAAAAACGACAGAACGTGCAGCCGGTGTTTGTTGACCGAACACACGCCCGGGATATCGTTCAACGAGGCCGGCGTCTGTAGCTATTGCCGGACGTACGAGTCGAAGTTGAACGTCCTGGGCGAGGACAAGCTCATCGAGCTCCTCAACGCCCAGAAGGAGAAAAGCAAGGGCCGCAAGTATGACTGCATGGTCGGCGTGAGCGGGGGGAGGGACAGCACGTTCACCCTCTATAAGTTCGTGCGCGACTACGGCATGCGGGTGCTCGGCATCCACTACGACAATCCCTTCCAGTCCGAGCAGGCGGTCAGGAACATGCAGAGGGCGTCCGAGATCCTGAAGGTCGACATCCTGAGGTGGAGCCACAAAGAGGAAGCGACCCTGCGCGGCACCAAAAAAGCTCTGAGATTGTGGTCGCGCCGCCCCTCGGCCGCGCTCATCCCCCTTGTCTGTCTGAGCTGCAAGGCCGCGTTCCCCATCCAGCTCAAGCACGCCCGTGAGAACAACGTCTCTCTCTATGTGATCGGCAGCAATCCGCTTGAAACGGCCTCGTTCAAGAGCGAGGAATTCGGCGGCGCCAGGACCTATCACAAGCTGAGCAACATCCCGAGGATCATCAGGAAGTCCCTCGGGGAGGTCGCGCGCAACCCGGGCTACCTGGGGCTGTCCTGGAAGCTCGTGCTGCTCACGTATCTCGGTGCCAGCCACAGCTCCCCCTATGTTCGAGCCCGCTATGGAGATATCCAGGTCATCCGCCTCTTCGACTACATCAAGTGGAACGAGAAAGAGGTCGAATCCCTCATCGCCAGGGAGCTGGACTGGAAGAAATCGCCCGAGGTCGAGTCCTCGTGGCGGTTCGACTGCCGGTTGGACTACGTCAAGAGGAAGATGTACGCCTCGACGGTCGGAGTCACCGAGCTGCGGGACCTCTTCAGCAAGATGATCCGCGAGGGCATGATGACCCGCGAAGAGGCCCTGGAGCGCCTGAAAAAAGAGGACCATGTCCCCACCGCGGTCGCTGACGACGTGTTGAGACCGCTGGACATGAATCTCGAGGACTTGAACCTCAGGGAACACGTCTGATGCAGGTGCATTATTCGCAGCAGAATGAGCCTCCCGTCCAGTCAGCGTTTCGATCGATCTCCAAGACAGGAGCCCTGACGATCTCAGCGTAAAGATGAGCCGGGGCATACCGTGTGCTTACTCCAGGGGGAAACTCCATCCCCATCGTTTAGAGACCTCTTTGAGCCCGAATCCGGCGGGGCCGCCCAGCCAGGTTCAGCCGCACAAACCTATCGGGCAAACGGGGAGCGTGACCCTAAAATCTGGACCCGCATTTCATCTTGCCTATATCTTCTTGTTTATGAACAATTTGCCTCCGAACGCCACGTAGCCGCAGGGGATCTCCCCGAGGAAACCTATTAGCGCTATCTGCAGCAGAGCCTTATAATGCGGTTGGGCCATCGTAGTAAAAATTCTCCTCTCTTTCGGTTTCGCAGTCGAAGAGAGTTTACGATGGCCTAACTCATATGCCAAGTTGCGAACATCGCTGTACACTACCCGCGATGCTGGCTCAAAACCTCTGTCATTTGGTGCTAAATCGTTAATAATCGACTTAATTAAAATCAATTTAAAAGGAACGAAAAGGCCAGTTAATGAACGGGTGGGAAGCCGAGGATCGGGCGGCGATTCAGAGCCGCTCAGGGAACGGTCTCGAAGAGGCGCATCTCGGATTCGGATTTGGTGACCGTCCGGACCTGGATGCCCCGGTCGGCCTGGTCGAAGCCGCCGCGGCCGTTGATCAGGTCCCGGGCGCCGGTTAGCCAAGTATCCACGCCGGCATAATCAGGATGGTGCCGGGGATTGTCGTTGATGGGATAGAGGATATACTTGGCGGCCCAATAGTCGAGGGCCACCGGGTCCTGGCTGGCGGCAATCAGGTTGGCGCGGAACGTCATCTCCGCCGGGTATCCGATCAACGAGCTATGGGAGACCCAGATGGCGTCCACGATGTTCAGGATAGGGGTGTGAACGGAAACCATCATCTTGCCGCAGGTCTCGCCGAGGCCGGCAAAGTGGCGGAAATTAACCTGACCATCGGCCATCGAGAGAATGCCGTAGACGTTCTTGAGGGACGCGGTGATCTCGGAGCCGCCCACGTCATGGTGCTTGAGCACCTGGACGTTGATCAGCTTCAGATTGGAACCGTAGGTCGATCCGTTCCAGATCCCCTCCCTCAGTTCGATGCGCCGGCCACCGGCCGTCGTGAAGCACGGGTAGGAAACGTTCTCGTAGGTCCGATAACCGTTGGTGACGTGGTCGGCGGCGGAAATGAAGGTGCGCCCGATTGGATCAAGCAGGAAGGCGGAAACCCTCGAGTCTTGGAAGAGGCTGTTGACGAGCCATAGGAAGGAATGGCTCTCGTTCTGGGCGTTGGCATGGACGTCGTCGTTGTCATAGAGTTGGGTGTTGTCGCAGTTGAGGCTGCCGTGACCCTGGCCGTTATCGAAGATGACCACTTCCCCGCGGAAAACGTCGGGGTGCTCGAGGATGCGCTGGACGAGGCCCCGGACCAGGTCGCTGTTGGTGCAGCCCCGGTACTTCCACTGGGCGTTGACCTTGACGAGGACGACGTCGTCGGGAGCGATCAGGCCATCGGGGCCCCTGTCGGCTCCGCTCTGGGCGGAACGGTAGAACTTAAGGCCGTTCCCGCCCATGAGCTGGATCAAGGCGTCCACACCCAGGTGATGGTTCCCGGGCGTCACGGCGTTGTCGGGGATCTGGCTGACGCGGAAGATCGCGTTCTGCCCCGTCAAAGCCGCCGTGACCGTCATGGCCGCCGTCCGCGTGACACTGCTGCAGGCAGCCGTGATCGTCACGGGCGTATTGGCCCCCACCGCGCCCGCCGTCACGGTGACGCTCGCAGGCACCTGGGCCGCCGCCGTGTTGCTGCTCGTCAGACTGACCACCGTCCCGCCCGCCGGGGCCGGTCCGCTCAGCGTCACCGTCCCCGTCGACGCCCCCCCGCCCTGCACCGTCGCCGGGCTCACGCTCACCGCGTTCAGCACGGCCCCAGGCGCCGTCACTGTCAAGGTCGCGGTCCGCGCAATACTGTTACGGGTCGCTGTGATCGTCACCGATATATTGGCTGCCACGGGGCTCGTCGTAACCGCGAAAGTCGCCGACGTCGCGCCCGCCGCCACCTCGATACTCGCCGGCACCTGGGCCGCCGCCGCATTGCTGCTCGTCAGGCTGACGAAAGCCCCTCCCGTTGGCGCCGGTCCGCTCAGCGTCACTGTTCCCGTCGCCGACACGCCGCCCTGCACCGTCGCCGGGCTCACGCTCACCGCGTTCAGTTCGGAGACAGGAGGGGGCTCGTCCGGAGGAGAAACGGTATCGCAGTGTATGAGGGGAAGCGCCGCAGCGCCTGTCAGAGTCCACTTGACGAAAGCGCGTCTTTTCATAATCGCACCTCAACCCAAATACGAGTATCAATAAACCCACAATTATCGATCAGACCATACTGATGATCAGCTCCATCAACCCAAACCCGGATTATCACAGCCCTCCCCTCTGAGCCTAGTTTATCTTCGGATAGGGGATTGTTAATTCGGAAGTTCTTGCAGCTTCCATTCGTCTCAATGGCAACGGCCGTCGATAGGCTACTGCTCTTTACATACTCCAAACCGGAAATCGTCCACTGAGCGCCCTCTTGTCCCGTTGCACAAATCGCAGTCTCCGTGTAGTTAATCACGGTCTTCCCGATTCCGGCGCCCTTGTGATGACCGGTCTTCGAGTAGGACAACGTCGATGTCCACGTCGCCCAACCTTCTGGAACAATAACGGTGGCACCTGGAGCGGCGGACGCTACTGCGGTATTGACATCCGCGTACGAATGACTCGCGGCATTTATGATTTTGCCGGAAATATTATTCAGCTGACAGGCTGCAAAAATCACTGTAACAACAGACATTTTGCAGAGAAGAATTCTCACGCAAATTTCCCCCTGCGACCACGAAAGTCGTAGCTTTTTCTTACTCCCGAAATCATCTGCTTTCATGAACCCGTAACTTCTTTATTAATAATATATATAATAAGAATATCGTTTTCAAGACTGCTTAGTTTTCCAGTATTTTAGTCGGATTTACCTATCAGAATGTAAAACTATTTATTTTCACTCGATAATTATCAACGCTAATGTATTTAATCCTTTACAGTTAACGCAACTAAAACCCGGAACAGGCCACTTCAAAGACGGCTCTCAGCCGGATCATCCCTTGATCAAGCTCGATGAGCTCATCGAGCGGCGAAAGTCCCTTCTGTGCCGAACGGGATCGAAGTCGCGCCGCTATCTCATTCCGATCCAAAGTCATGGGAATTCGCGTCAGCGTCTTCATTTCGTCCCTCAACAATTACTCCATCCGCCCCCCTGAATCAAGACCCCGGCATCGTGCACGAATCCTCATCCATTCCCATCATCCTCGAGATCATCGAGAGAGGGGGCCGCGTGAAGGTTTTCGACCCTCAGGCCACGGAGAACGCGAAAAAGCTGGCCTTCGCCAATGTCGAAGGGATCATCTATTGCGCCGACGAATACGACGCCGCCAAGGACGCCGATACCGTCGTCATTCTGACGGAATGGAACCAGTTCCGCCACCTGGATCTCAACCGGCTGGCCGGCGCGATGCACGGCAAGCACTTTTTCGATTTCCGTAACATCTACCAGCCCGAGGACGTCGCCCGGCTCGGTTTCCACTACGAAAGCGTCGGACGGCCGAAAGCCTGATCCTAAGCTTCCCTGCCCCAGCTTGCTCAGCAAGAGCGCCAAGGCCCGATACGTCGTCGCCTGGGCCCAGTAAACCATCCCCGCGGCAAGCCGCGGGGATGGTTTACTTCAGCCTCTCTTGTCAGATGTCGACCCCGCTCAGTTCGACGCTCGACGCCCACAGCGCTTCCTGAACGGTCCTGTCGTAGGAAATGACCGATGACCTGTTTTCCTTCCCATCCCTGAAGTACTTGCCCGTTTTACCCCGCACATCCTCGGAAGACGCCAGGTAGACGATGGTCTCGGCGCCCTGGGCCGGCGTTCGGAGCTGTCCCTTAAGCCGGTAATAGAGCCTATGCTTCAGCCAAGGCAGCCATCCGTTATTGCGGGCGAAATGGGTCGCGACGCTGCCCGGGTCAACCGCGTTCACATGGATCCGCCTCTCCTTCAGTCTATCAGCCAAGGCATAGGTGAAAAGGACGTTGGCCAGCTTGGAGTCCGCGTATTGCTTTTTTCCGTCGTAATCCTTCGCCGATCGGATATTGTCGATAACTCCGGCGCCGCCGTAATGGGCCCCTGAAGAAACATTGACGACCCGTGCCTCACCGGAGCTCTCGAGCAGTCCAATAAGGGAAAGCGTCAGCACGAAATGCCCCAGATGGTTGGTCGCCAGGGTCCGCTCTATCCTCTCTTCGGTCAGCTGATGACGAAGGATCCTCGCTCCCGCATTATTGATCAGGACATCGATCCTGCCGTGGTCCCGCTTGATCCTCTCGGCGGCACCCCGGACTTCCCTTAACGACGACAGGTCGCACCGGCAGGGGAATATTCCCGTATTTCCTGTTTTCTCACCTATTTCGGCAACGGTCCTTTGCAGCTTTTTGTCGCTCCTCCCGACGAGGATCAGCTTGTATCCGAGCTTCGCCAGCTCCAGGGCCGCGGCCCGGCCGATGCCCGAGGTCGCGCCCGTTATCAGGCAGGTCCGTTGGTCCATCATGCTGCGGCCTGAGCGGAGCAGCGCAAGCGGAGTCATCAAGCCGGACGGAACGCTCAAGACCCCGACGAGCCCTGGCGCGCCGTTTCCTTGGCCCGCTTGCGTGCCGCCAGACGGTACCTGAACTTGTCGATCATCTTGTGAAAGAAGATGCTCTGGTGAAAGAGCTTCTCGATGAGCCAATCGTTCAGCAGATACTTGGCCAGGAACTGTACGGCTCGAGGCCCTCCGATCTTCCGGCGAATGTCCTCCCGGTGCACCTTCTTGTTGATGCCGGCCAGGTAGCGGTGCAGTTCGCGGCGTTTGGCCGCGGGCAGTTCGGGCGTCTCGAAAACGGGCTCGTTGACGAGGCAGGACACGTCGTTCAGGTATTCTTCCGGTTTCTTGAGGAAGGCGTTATGTTCCACGACCCAGTCATACAGCTCCGTTCCCGGGTACGGGATCGTGTTGTAGAAATGGACGTCGTGGACCGGGTACTTTAGCGTCAGCCGGACCTTGTCCTCCACGTCCTCCCAGGTCTCATACGGTGTGCCGATGACGAACAGGAGCTTGATGTCATATCCCAGTTCGCAGGCGGTCTTGATCGCACTCTCGATCTCCGCCAACGTTTCGCCCTTCTTGACGATCTTGAGCATCTTGTCGTTGCCGGCGTCGACGCCGAAGGCGATCGACCGGAAGCCCACGTCCCACATCCTGGTCAATATCTCCCGGTCCACCCGGTCCGCCCGGATGCCGTTGGAGCAGTGGATGAACAGGTCCTTCATGCCCCGCCGTTCGATCTCGTCGCAGATGGCGAACACCCGTTCGCGGATCATGTTGAAATTGTCGTCGTCGAAATTGAACTGTCGTTTTCCCCGTGTGTACCAGTGTTCGATCTCGTCCACCACGTTCTTGGCGCTGCGGACCCTGAACACCGGGGAGATAATGCGGTTGGGGCAGAAGATGCAGAGATGCGGGCAGCCGCGGCTCGTGTAGATGGTCATCGTGTCGATGTAGCGGTCGATCTCGAACTTGTGGTAGCGAGGCCACGGGAGTTCGTCGAGGTTCTTCAGCCACGGCCGGTCTCCGGTGTAGACGATGTCCCCGTTGCTCCGGAAGATCAGTCCCTTGATCTCCTGATGAGCCAGCCCGCGGCAGAGCTCGACCAGGGTGCGCTCCCCTTCATGGACGACGCCGTAATCCACGGCCGGGCAGTCCCGCAGGACCTGGTCCTTGAGGATGGTCACGTGTGCCCCCCCGACGACCAGCTTGACGTCCGGATACTGGCTCTTGACATCCGTGAGCATCTGATAGAACTTGCGATACTCCATCGAAAGAAGGCTCATGCCCACCAGGTCGGGACGAAAATCCCGGATGCGCTTCAGAAGGTCGGGCATCTTATATCCCAGGTTCATGTCCAGGACGTCGTATTCGATCCCCTCCTGGAACAGCGTTTCCGCGATATACGCCTGTCCCGTATGGGGCACGACGGCCCGCCACTCGGCGTTGGAGGGCGGATGGACGAGCAAAACCCTTTTGAAAGCCATGGTGTCACCTCTCCTTGAGCGAGTCCCGACGGATACCCTGTCCGTATCTGGCCAAAACTGTCTGTCCGGCCCTGACGACCTGTCCCGGTTCGACAGCAATCGCGTAGTCGACGGAGTCGGGGACGGCCAGGTCGACTTGAGAACCGAAACGGATCATGCCGATCCGTTCACCTATGGCGACCTCCTGCCCTTCCTTGACATAGGACACGATGCCCCGCACGAAGCGGGACGCGATCTGAACGACGGCGACCGAGACGTTCCCGGCATCGATAAGAATCACCGCCCTTTGGCTGCGGATCTCCGCGTTCTGTTTGCCCAGGCCCGGGAACCCGCCTTGGATCTTCTTGCAGAGGGTGATCCGGCCCGCGATGGGGGCGCGATTCACATGGACATCCAGGACATTCATCTCTATGCCTATCAGATGGCCGCCCCGGGAAGGCCATTGCGTTTGGATCAGTTCCTCCAGAGGGTATCTCGTTCCCGCCTTGATGGACACGAAGTGGCTTTCCCCCTCGACCTTCTTCACATAGATGACCCGGCCATCAGCGGGAGAAAGGATGACCCCGTCCTCTTCCGGAGGAATTCTCTCGGGGTCCCTGAAAAAATACAGCATCAGGGCGGCACCGGCGATGACCACGATGAGCCCGCCTTCGATCACGATCAGCCAGATCATCCCGAGGCCGGGCGCCCAGGAAACGATCAGGTTCATGGCCGTCGCCGTCAAAAGGCCGATGATCAGGGCCGACGTGACCCACACCCTGTACGGAATCGCCCAGTATAGGGATTGCACCCACATGAATATGAGGGCCAGGGCGACACTGGATACGGTGATCTGGAAATCCATCTTCTAAAACCCCCTTGTCTTCACGATGTAGGGTATCATCAATATTTCAGCGAAGAAGGGCAAAGGATCGCGCACGCTGAACACCGAGAAAGCCCTCTTCCCTTTCCATGACTCGAGGTAGGCGCGGATGTTCATTTTTCCCTTGGCGACCTGAAGCGCGCTGATAGGCAGGTCCACCAGCAGACGAAGCCAATGGACTCCATCCTCAAAGTCACTGGTCTCAACCCCGGCGCCCAACATGTCCCGGTACAGCAAATAAGGCAAATCCACGCCAGCGGCGATGGCCAAACTGTGCCAGGACCAGAAGCGCGCGTTGATCTCTATCAGCTTGTACTTCTTGTCCCTAGGATCCCACATGAACTCGACTTCCGAAATGCCCTGGTAATCCATGGCGCTCAGAAACCGGGTGGCCATGTCCTCCAACTCGGGGATATGGATGGTCTCTGCGTGGGTCGTCACACGGCCGAATTCGACCGGATGCTGACGCGTCCGACGGGCCACCACCTTGCCCAGGACCCGCCCGCGGCTGTAGAGGGAACCAAAAGAATAGAGGTTATCGGCTGCGCCCGGAATAAGTTCCTGGATCATGATCTCGGAGCTATCGATGAGGTTCGCGGCCTGAAGGTATTCCCGGAAAAGTTGCTTTCGATCATCGATCCTGACGGCCTTTTTCCTGGCTTTGTCGTAAAAATTGTCCCGGATAGCGGGCTTCATGACGGCCGGGAACTCGATGTCCAACTCTTCAAGCTCATCCACGCTCCCGGGATAAAACGTCCTAGGGATCGGTATGCCGATCCGCTCGGCGAGCCAGTGGGTTTGCCTCTTGTCGATCGCCACCTTTGCGATTTCCCAATCCGGGACTGAAACCCGGTAAAACTCTTCCAACTGCTTCTTGTGTCTGCTCAGAACTCCCACCGAACGGTCGTCATTAGCGTAGATGAGCCACCCCTTGAGATTTTCCCTCACGGCCAGATCAAAGAGGAACTGCAGGAATCGCGGTTCTTCGACCGCGGGCGGACACAGGGAGAACCGGTTCGTACATCTTGAATAACGCCCAACGCAATGGGCCCAGTCGATAAGATAGGTGGGGACGCCATGAGCGGCAAGGCTCCGGAGGATGCCAAGGCTTTGAAAGCTCCCCACGATGACCAGCGCTCCCGGCCGGGAGGCGGTCTTACATCCCTTCGCGCGCTTACCGGTCATTTTGCCCTGTCCTCCTGATCCTGAAAAAGCGTCTTATTTCCTTTTCCTCGCCGCAGGGTTTGTAGCCGGCCCGGTCGAAACCCTTAAGCGACGGCGTGTTCGTCGCATCCACGTAAGCCACCACCCGGCGGGCCCCCTGCTTTCTGGCCAGGTCTTCCAACTGTTGGAGCACCGAAAGCATGATGCCCTTGCCCCGGTATCTAGGGAAGGTGAAGATGTTCTCCACAATGACCTTATCCTCTCTCAAGCCGTCCATCCCGGGCGGGTATTGGGATCGGATGAGGTCATTGTGGCGGGCGGAGAGGAGCCAGGCGATATGACACACATCTCCCGAGTCCGTCAGGGCCAGGTAGCACGCGTCAAAGCCGCGCTCATAGAACGAGACGCGCCTGAGGATTTCAAAGACGTCCCGGCCCTTCTCCTCGTTCAAGCGGGCCAAGATCCTCTGGAAGGCCTCGGGCGAGGCCGGCTGAAGAGAGAAAGAGGTCCGGGCGGCGCCGGGGGCCCTTGAGGGACTTAGATCCTTGGCCAGCCAGACATAGGTGGACGTGCTGTATACCCGCGAAAAAAACTGGCGCAGGAGGACACCTATCCCCCCTTTGCGCACCAGGAGAAACGCATAATACAGTTTCTTCAAGAGACGCCCTTTTGAAATGACAGACCTCCAGGATCTCTTCTCGCTTTTTCCGTTCGGCGACTCCCCAGCCCCGATGGGTGTTCGGCTCGACGGTTCCGTCTCTCCAACGGGGGAAAGCATAAACCGGGACCCGGAGGATGTCAAGGACGGCTTAAACGCTGATCCTCCTTCTCAATACCACCACGTCACCTTGCATTTGCCGCGGCGGAAGCGCTTTCTTGCCAGGCCGATCCTGACAAAATCATTCTTGAGCATAAATTTCATTACAGCGGTATTCCATTCCGCCGTTTCCAGAAAAGCCCGATGATATCCTTCGCTCTTGTAATGCTTGAGGATGTGATTCAGCAGGATGGAGTTCAGGCCGCGTCCCCGGAGAGAGGGGAAGATCAAAGCGTCAAAAAAATAGACATCGCCTTTCATCAGGGGAAAATAGTAAGGTTCCGTTGCCCGGCCTTCAAGAGTCCATGTGTAGCCGATGTCCTCCGTATCGTTCATCAGCCACCACAAGCGGGCCCCTTTTTCAAATCTTTTCCGGATATGGTCTTGCATCAACTCTTCGGAATAGTGTTCGGCGATGCGTTTTAATAATCTCTCCGGAACTTCGGATCTCTCATCGTATCTCTCGATACGGAAGTTCTCCGGCATGGCCTGGCATTCGAACTCTCCGTGAAGCAGGTTTTGGCAGTAGAGGATCTCCCGATTATAAAGAATTCGATTTTGGACTTCCCGCCAAATCCTCTTCATCGAAGACTTCAGACCATGCCGCCGTAGATACTTCCCGGCACGCAAGCAGTGCGTTCTGATGGACATTTCTCTTCAACCTCCCATAGCATTCAAAGTGCGCAAAATATTGAGGGTCTACGGATCCCTTCTTTCCCGAATGGGGACAAAGCCCAGCCTGCTGGCTATTCTCGCCAAGCAATAGACCTTCCTTGGTAATATCTCTTAAAAAACATATGGCCCGTGACTGTCTGAAGAAAATTCGTAACCTCCCGATGGCGTGGGACGCCCTGTCACAGAAGCGGCTTCCCATCAATCGGGTCAGCGCCTCTGAGGGGAAAAAGGGGTTCACCGGGCCTAGGCCCCCCGCCATTCCGTACCTTCGGAAAGAGAGATAAAACTGTATCAGCCAATCATCGCCGGGCATTTCGTCACATAGGCGTTACGGGCGTTTTAGGTTTGACTGAGGTTCGCTCCCGGAGTTATTCGTTCTCTTTCGGCCACGGAGTTCATATTATGCGGGCGAAAGATCGATGTCAACAGGGCTTCTCCGGCCCACGCAACTTCAGTTCGAGGAGCTCGATAGTATACGATAGGTTCCCAGGTGTTTAGATTATTTAGCACTACGGAATATCAATGAATATATGGCTTTTTTCAAGAGCGGCATAACCATATCAGCCGTCCGAACCAATACCGCCTTGATCTTGTCGGGATTAGCATCAAAACGGCCGAGATATTGAATATCCTTACCGTTCTTGCCGGATAACCCGGCTTTGAAATGATACGTACCAGGATTCGTGATCGGGTTGATTCCATTTAGATCATAAAACCGGCATCCTCCTTTTTTCATCCATTGAATGGCTTTCCATTGGATCAAATAGGAGCCCTTATTTTCCATCCCCTGTTCATTAGTGGCGCCAAATAAATAGATGCCGGTCTCTCCGATGGCAGCGCAGATTGCACCCGCTGTGCTATGACCCTCGGAACGGCAGAGAAAAACTCTCATCTTTAATTCGGCCGGGAGGTCCTGCTGGATCATCCCAAATTCATTGATGTCATTCGGTTCCGGGAACTTTTTTCTTCGTAGCAGGTCTCGGTAGAGCCCTATGAAATCCGCGAATAAGCTGTTTTCAGTACCCTCGATGACCTCCAATATGTTTCGCTCTGCCTTATTCAGGCAGTTTCTCCACTTCTGATCCAGTTTCTTGCGAATTTCCTCAATCGGCAGGTTTATATCGAGCACCAGCGTCCGGGACCGATCCCTTTCACAGATATGCCCATAACCTTCCTCTTGCAAAATATCGACGTATGAAGGAGATCCATCTCGATAGAGGATGGGAAAGACGCGCAGGATCATATGGCGACGGCAGACATACTCATTTCGCAGAGCGCGAACGGCCATTCGAAACGTAACGTGGTCTGCAGGTTGATCACGAAGCCGCCAAAAGGGGCCCCAGCGAACATACGCCGCTCCTAACCTCAGGGACGGAATGCGCACGATCCGCGACTGCGCCCCGGCTACGATTTGGCCTGATGAGCGCAGGATAAAATGACTGATGTTTTTATCTCCGCATCGAATCGAATCATAAGACCATGTCTGATAGATATTCGCATCAGCAAATTGATTGATGATCCCGTGCCATCTTTCCTTAGGAAGGGAATCGATTTCTGCGGTGTATCCGCTTTCCAACGGGATCGGCCGCAGGCGGTTCCAGTTCTCCGCTTTCATTCTAAGATTCATTTATGGGGCAAACTCAAAAAGCGTCCCGTGGGAACCAATCTCATCAAGGCTTGGAATCGATCACCAACGAGATACTCTGTTTCTTCATCGTTCTCCGGATGCACTCCTATTTCTACGTCAATTTGTGCGGCCTTGTTGACGATTTTCTTGATCCTCTCATGGTTTTGAACAGGGTCTATGCTGAAGAAAGCATGGGTTGAAATGAACCGCTTAGAAATATGGCAATTGACGATGTGTCTATAGAGCCGATTGAAAGCCCCTTTCTCGCCTCGCTCGAATGTGTATGTTTTCCGTAATTTGGTTCCTTTTGAAAGCCGATTGCTCAATAGCATATTGGCGCAAAGATGCATGTGATTGTGGCCGTTATAGAAGTCTGGCGATCTAGAAAAAAGGCGCTGGAACTCTTCTTTTTGCGAAAAATAAACAAATTCGAACGCATCCGCCAACAGCGGATTATAAACTAGATAGGATAATCTATGTTTTGTTAGATAAGAAACGATTTTGTTTTGTTTCTCGCGGAGTTTTGATGGCATGTTGCGCGCTGTGAATGGAAGCGTGAAATTCATATGCAAGCCGGTCTCTAGACCAATGCTTGAAGCTGACGATGCTGCGCGTTCTGAATCGCCCATGAAAACCATGGCGCTTGCTGAGGTAATTCGATTATTAATAAAGCACCGAAGAATATTGTCTGTCGCGTGTTGGTTCTTGCCATAATCGTCGGCCGTGATTATTAACATCAGGATTCAGAATCGCCCTTTGTTCAATCCTGGGAAAACCCAGGGTGACAGTTTGCTTTTCCGGCCGGTGACTCCATGTTTCCAACGAAGGAAGCATAAGCCGGATATCGGATGATGTCAAGGACATGCCTACATGTTCCCTTGACTTTCTCGGAAAAAAGCCCAATTATGGCTTAAGAAAAAAAATGGCCATACGCATCGTGGACCCCCTCGCGTATCCTGATTGGGACAACCGGGTACTAGTCAGCCCGGACTATTCTTTTTTCCACTCGTCGGCCTGGGCCAGGACCCTTGTCGCCTCGTATGGATTCAAGCCGGCCTACTTCGTCGTTCCCGGAGAAGGCCACTTCGACTTGATGATGCCCCTCATGGAGGTGACCAGCCGCCTGACGGGAAGGAGGGGCGTGTCCCTGCCTTTCACGGACCAATGCCGCTCATCCGTTCCCGATGAAGGACTCTTCACGCAAGCCGTCCGGAGCGCGATCCTTCGCGGAGAGGAACGCCGGTGGCGATATATCGAATGGAGGGACGCGGGACATTTCGACGACCCGTTGCCCGCATCGGAGCTGTTCCATGTCCACGATGTCAACCTCGCCAGGCCCGCGGCCGACCTTTTTCGTTCGCTCAGCGAGAACAACCGAAGGAACATCAAGAAGGCCATGAGAGAGGGCGTCGCCGTCCGCATCGAGAGATCCCTCGGCTCCATCGAGGAGTTCTATCGGTTGAATCTCGTCACGCGGAAACGCCACGGCCTGCCGCCCCAGCCCTTCGCGTTCTTCAAGAACGTCTTCGAACATATCCTGTCCAGGGACCAGGGCGTCGTCGTGACGGCCTCCCATAAGGGACGGGCGGTCGCCGCGTCCGTCTTCTTCCATTTCGGCAAAAAGGCCATATACAAGTACGGCGCGTCGGAGGTGACGTATCAGCATTTGAGGCCGAACAACCTGGTCATGTGGGAGGCACTGACCTGGTACAACGCGCAGGGCTTCGAGACCTTGAGCCTCGGCCGGACGGAGATGGACAATCCCGGCCTCCTGCAGTTCAAGAGGACCTGGGGGGGCGAGGAGCGTCTCGCCAAATACCATCGGTACGACCTCAGGAAACGGAATTACGTCGCGCTGCGGTCCCCGGCCGGCGCCCGTTTCGAGAGCCTGTTCTCCCGATTGCCGACCAGCGTCTTGCGCCTGGTCGGCCGGACCCTATACAAACACGCAGGCTAGGACCCCATGAAGGCCGTCGATCTCTTCTACCTTTTGAAGCCCTTGATCCCA
>Ga0315296_10001940_pt1 | contig 17889 bp, 27 predicted proteins | sample YL17G14_18_MG_FD_203921 | JGI IMG/M metagenome (GOLD analysis project Ga0315296, IMG submission 203921) | Sediment microbial communities from Yellowstone Lake, YNP, Wyoming, USA - YL17G14_18 | ecosystem: Environmental > Aquatic > Freshwater > Lake > Sediment | place: USA: Wyoming | collected... | reverse complement strand
TCTAAAACTAGACGCGTAGCTATCCGTGAGATTGTTCCTTCAGGGATTTCTTCACCACTACAAGAAACTATTCCTACTTTCCATTTTGTGAGTGTCATAGGCTTTTGCCCCCCTTTGTCTCGTCAATTATCTTTACCACTTCTCTGGCAACTACGTTTGCCAACTCGCGACCTTCAGGGTTAAGCTCAATGATGCCGTCTGGTTTCAAGTCTCTATGGTTTCGGAGCGTGTCAGTGACTGAAATGCTTCTGATGAGTCTTCCGTTAGAGGCTTCAACATTCTTTTGTGCGCACTTAGCTGGGCAACCATCTATGGTGATGCAGGGATTCTCTCTTACCATCCTTAGTGTATCTTGATCGCCCATTGTTAGCAACGCGAGACAAGTTGTTCTGGTGTTCTTGGGGCGGAGTTCATCCACAACCTTATAGGTTGCCTTTCGCCCCACTGTCCCCAGTGATTTTCCTATGCCGCTACATGGAATTATGAGGATATACTCACCTTTAGGCATGCGTCGTTCCTTCTTCTTAGTAGCCTCTTTTTTCCCTGATAAGCTTCAGGATTTCAGGCTTGTTTGGGAAGTCCAGTGCTCCTGGGGCACACACTTTCCTACAGCTTCTGCAGAAGACGACACAATTGTTAGGGTTTTTCACTTTTAATTTCTTGGGCTCACCTTCAACTCCATAAACGTCATGGGGACAGAACTTGAGGCATTGGGCGTCGCCTCCGCATAAATCACATTTTGAATAGTCTATTCTTGGCGCCCACGGAATCTCTTTTCTCGGGATACCCATGTAGGTTTCTTCAGACATCCTTCCCTGCTTCCTTAAGAGCTTTCTTTACGGTGTTCAACGCTTCCTCCAGCTTCATGTTTCGCACATCCAAGGGGATTAAGTCTTTGTTTATGTCCAAGCCTGCTTTCTCGAATGCGTCTCTGAAAAGTTTCTTCTGCATCACTGGAGCGCACCCAGCTACTACGTAGCTGGTCCCTTTTTTTAGGAATGCTTCTAGAAATCGTTCGCCGTCTTCGTCACACAGCATGGGATGGATGAAGGCGTACTCCACAGGGTACTCGGTTCTGATGATGTTGATGAAATCCCAGATGTCGAGCTGAGCGAACCCTGAACATTTGCCTGTACAGACGCAAAAGATGAAACCTATCTTCTCGCTCTCCATAGTTTGAGCCTCTGTTTCCTTATTCTTTCCTTGTTCGGTTCCTGAAGTATAAGAAAAACATATATTTAAGTATTTAAATTTATTGTTTTAACGAGGCGGCAACGAAATGTCGGAAATCAAGAATCTCTCCCGACCTCGCTGGCATGGTATTCCACGCGAGGAAATTGAATGGCACCCTACGGTTGAAAATGAATTATGTATAGGTTGTGGATTGTGTGTTCTTGGATGTAACGCTAATGTTTATGCTTTCGATTTTGAAAAGAATAAACCTGTAGTGGCTGCACGACTGAATTGTAAAGTAGGTTGCGTGACATGCGCGAATACCTGCCCCGTGCATGCGATAAGTTTTCCCTCTCTTTCGTATTTGCACAAAATCATCAAAAAGAAAAACGTCCTGAATACAAGCAGAAACGAGCTGAAGGACACCAAAGAGCGATTAGCGTACAAAAGTGATTCAACACGGAGCAGACATAAGACGCAGTAGGAGTTACATACCTGACCAAAACATTCTGGGTGAGTTAGTGGCTGTCGACCACGTTAGTTTTCAGGTCAAAAAGGGAGAGCCTTTTGGCTTTCTAGGACCTACGCTTTCAATGAATTCTCAAAACGCTCTTCAAAAGACCCGAGCTCCTCTTAAGTCGGCTTGTCAGAATTGCCGAAATAATCTCGTCTTAGAGTCCTCCAACCATAAGGCCGAATAGTAACCCAGAAAGAACTGCGGAAACGAAAGCAAGAACTCCGTAGGTTATCACTATCTTCCAGCCAACTATCCTAGAGGTTGAAAGAGAGTTCGGTATGTCATAGGGCTGTCCCATTAACCACGCTACTGTTGCGCCAGGAGGCATTCCCAACTCCACAAGCGCCTTGCCTAAAGCTACCTCTATTAATGTTGGAGTATAAAGTGGACCCGCCAGTATTGCTGTATATACGACGCCCATGGCACCTGTTAAGTATGTCTGTACTAGCTCAGAAGGAAAGAAGGCTTGGAAATAACTCACAGCCACAAGGCCTACTACGAATGCCGGGATAATTCGTTTTGCAAGATATCCGCCAAACTTCAAGGCACTCCAAAGTCTCTCATCTAACGGCTGTTTAGCAAGTTCCACCGAGGCAGCCTGCGTGGGGTTTCTCTGAAATTTCTGCTCGAACCTCTTCCCCCAAGGCGTTTTCGAAACTATAACGCCGATGATGACTGCGCTGATTCCAGCAGCAACTATATCTGCGAGCGCAATTTGCCATCCAAGCACCTGTATAGTTATGATATCGGCCAGGAGATTATTAGCAGGAGCTGCCAAAAGGAAAGTCAATGCGGGACCAATCCCTCCTCCTGCGTAAATCAGGCCTGAAAAGAGAGGCACCATTGTGCAGGAGCATACACAGAAAAGGGGAGCGATAGAAATGGCAATTACATACGCTATGGGTTTTCTGCTGCTCATATACCGCAGCATGAAACTCTGGGGGATAAACTCAGAAAACAAGCCAGAAACGGTGAATGCAAAACCCAGGCATACCCATCCATGCTGAGCGTAGTCCCACATGTAAACGAGAGGCATTTGCCATAGAGGAAGATCCTTCAAGTCTTCAGCGGTAGATGTAGGCGTTAGAGTATAGGCGCCTATGATTGCTCGCACCATCATCACTATAAAGAAAAGAACGAAAGCGACCATCAGAACCGTCTTAAGAGCCCGCTTCCTCTCCAAGGAGGCCACCTTACAGTACTTCTCACAACAACCGCTCGATAACGCCAACGTCAGGTACTTTGCCCATGACTTTCACCACGCCGTTTATCGCAAGCGCCGGTGACATCAGCACGCCATATTTTGATATGGTCTCCTTTGCAGTTATGTCAAGTTTGGCGACCTCAACTTCGATACCTTCCTCGGAGAGTTTTGAGGCAGCTTTTCCCGCATTCTCCTCGGTTTTTTTGCATCGAGAGCAAGGTGGATTGACACCTATGACCTCAACTTTAACATTTTTCAATTGGTTCACCTCAGCAGTAATGGAAATATTTAAATTTAGATATTTAAATATATTGTTATAAGCCTCAAAAGCCGACTACCATGGGAGCAACACAAATGGAGAACCTACAAGCCTCATCTTCACTTAAGCAAATACTTGGACTCGAATTGTCTCCGATAGCGATCAGATTGGTTAAGAAAGATGAAAATCCAAAAGACCTACCATTAGAGTCAAATAGAAGACTGCGATATTGCCAACTTTTGATGGAAGCTAAAAAGGGACACGGCGCAACACTCACATCAGAAAACATTGCGTGTCCCGCAGCTGCTGCAGCGCTGGGATTGTTGCCGCTTCCAGAAAAAATCAGTAGCGGTGAGATGCTCCAAACGCTGGGTTTGTTTGAGTCCAAAGAAGCTGCTGCCAGAACAATGGCGCAGATGCCTAGACTGGAACTGAGAGCATTTAAAGCAGTAGCCGCCGCACCGTTAGAAGATGCTAAATTTACGCCAGACGTAGTCATAATTGAGGACAAGCCAGAAAAAATAATGTGGATAAACCTCGCTTCAATTCATGAGGCTGGAGGGCGCCTGTTCTTTAACTCCGCTGTGTTCCAGGCTTGCTGCGTCGACGTAACCGTCGTCCCCTACCTCACAAAAAATGTTAATGTCAGCCTTGGATGTTATGGCTGCAGAGATGCCACTGATATAGCAGATGACGAATGCCTCGTTGGAATACCGTTTGAAAAAATAAGAGAAATAGTCACTTCTCTTGAGGCTCTTTCTAAGAAAGCCATGCCAGAAGCACGACAGAAAAGGGTATATAACCAATTCATCAAGGCTCAAGCAATGCATGGCACAGTTTCAAAATAAACGGAGGAATGAAAATGGAGAAAAGCAAGACAAAATTGGAAATCTATGAAGGCGATCCTTTCGGAAGCGCATGTTGCGGTCCGGGTCCTCGCATCACCTCTCTCGAAGCAGCCGAAAAGCTGAGGCAAATGCTGACCGAAAGAAACCGAACCGTTGAAAAACTCTCTAAGGAATTCCACAATGTTATCCAAATTGAAAGAGAAATAATCAGCCAGAAGCGACATGACTACCCTGATTATGTTAGAAAGACGATGGTTGAAGACAAGCCTTTGCCATACATCTTCATAAACGGCGAAGCAGTCTCAATTGGCAAATTCCCAACCTACGAAGAATTTGTGACATTACTTAAACCATTTGTGCAAAAGCCTTAGAGATATGCGCGCTGACCCACTCGAAAAGATACCTCCATCATTTCGTTTGGAATCTAACGCGCGTTTGAGGGATAAACACCCTTATTGGAGATGAAAATTTCTGCAAAAAACTTGGAGATTACTTGATTATAGCTCAACGGATCCTAAGATGAATTTAGCTGTTAGTGAAGCCATTTTCAGAAGCAGGCGAGAAGGTTTAACTAGAGACACATTGCATCTGTGGCAAGGCTCAAAATCTGTGATTCTTGGAGATCCCAGTTCCTATAGCGAGGATGTTAACCACGAAGCCTGTAGAAAATATGGGATCCAAATCATCAGAGCTATTTCGGTATCTGCACAAGTCTTCTACCAAGACACGGGCAGTCTCAATTTTGCAATCGCTACAAATGCAGCGACCTTCGCCAAGAATAATCAACCAGTTTTATCAGAATATCAAATCCTAAATGAAGGCATAGCAGCGGGATTGCAAAAACTAGGTCTCAAGGCAAACATTAGCCCCAACGGAATTTACATTAATAACAAAACGATATCTGAAGCCATCCCAAAATGGTTTTATGACTTCTTGCTTTTCCAAGGAACACTTCATGTTGACACTGACCTCGAAGTTTACAGCGAAGTTACCAGAACAGAATCGCACTCTGGGAAAGAGAACACAATAACATCCTTAAGTCTTGAATTCGATAAAAAAATACGGATGGACGAAGTTAAGGACGCTTTAGTACAAGGCATAGAGAAAAGTTTGGGCATAAAGTTTGAGAAGCAAGGCTTGACAAAAGATGAACGCAGTCTCACTGAGAAGCTATATCGAGTCAAGTACGGCGTCGACGGATGGAACGTTCATGGACGTGAACCGTTTTTGGTGGGTATGGGAAAAATGGCGATTGAGGTTTTTGTAGCTTATCCTCCGACTTCAAAGTGTCGCGAGCTTATCAAAAGAGTCAACGATTCTGTTTCAAACCTACAAGACGAAGTCGAGATCACAATCTGGATGAGAGGCAAGGGCGTTGACCAGCATGGACCTTATCCAGAGATGTCCTCAGCCCTTATCGGTGCAAAGAAGCATAACATAATTCCAGCAATAATAATCAATGGAAAGCTAGCATTTTCAGGATCAATTCCGTCGAAAGAGAATTTGAGACAAGCAATCTTGAATGAATTTCCTAAATGGAAAGTCGTGTAGGAAGGTTGAGAGAAGCACGTGACAATGCACCAGAATTGGAGAATGATAGACTATAGCTCAAAGACTCCTGCTATGAACTTAGCGATCGACGAGGCTATTCTAAGATGCACCTTAGAGGATCATAACCCTAACACACTCCGTTTGTGGCAAAATCCGCCAGCTGTCGTTATCGGCTGCTTCCAAAATCCGAAGTTCGACGTCGACACAACAGCTTGCAAAAGGCTGTGCGTGAACATTCTAAGGAGGATATCTGGCGGTGGAGCAGTCTACCACGACTACGGCAATCTCAATTATTCACTGATCATTCACAAGTCCTCACTAAAGGTTAACATAGATAACGTGAAAGATTCTTACAGCATATTCTGTGGCGGAGTGATTGAAGGGTTAAAGATGCTTGGCATAGACGCCTACGACAAGGGAGGCGCTATAATGGTTGATGGAAAAAAGGTGTCCGGAAGTGCTCAATACCGACTTTACGACGCTATACTCCACCACGGAACGCTTATGGTAACGGTCAACCTAAACATGCTTGGACGCACTCTGGGAGTGCATGAACCGCAAAGACATCTAACAAACCTTCAAAACGTGCTTCAGCGCAGTATTCCTTTAAGCAAAATCAAAAGAGCCATCAATAGTGGTTTTGAAGAGAGATTTGACGCGAAGCTCAAGAGGGGAACATTAACTTCAAGGGAAAGGCAGACTGCAAAAAAGCTCTATAAGATAAAGTACAGCAAGAGAGATTGGAACATTGGGAATGAAGATGTTTGTAGAATTATAACAAAGTTTTCAAGGCTTATATGAGTTGGGGCTTCTTGGGAGTGAAAGAGAGTACAAAAGTGGTTCACGTAAACTCTTGGGAAGAGTTCAAGAAACTGGCTATTAGCTTACGTCCAGATTTCATAGCTTACACTGTACAGAACGCCCCGCTTTCACAACCTCCGATTGGACTAAGACTGGTATTTTCCACTAAAGACCGCCAATACGTTTTCCTGGACTTTGCCCACGGTAAAACTTTCAGACGAACCCACTTTCCAGTTAACGTCAACAATAGTGGAGACGCTTACTTCGAGGAAGAAGACTTGAAGAGCTTCATAAAGGCTGAACTTGATCGAAAAGATATATCCATCATTTCATTTGAAGTCCTAGGCTATTGATAGCGCGCGACCAATGCAACCCTTTTAGACCTAAGAACCTATAGTCATGCTTCTGTCTGAGGTTGCAACCATGAAGAAAATTCTGCTGGTATGCGCTGAGAAAGCTGGCAAAGACGGGGAGCTGAAGCTGTCGTCTGATGCTGGGGAAAAGCGAAAAGGTGCTTGTAAATGAATAAGATGAAGGTTCTTTTCTTGTGTGAACATAATTCAGCTAGATCGCAGATGGCTGAAGGTTTGCTAAAGCATCTGTACGGCGAAAAATATGAAGTCTTCAGCGCAGGCTCAAACCCGACGCAAGTCAATCCTTTTGCCATTAAGGTTATGGCCGAGATTGGGATAGATATTTCCAAGCAAGTTTCCAAGAGCATTGAAGAGTTTCGAAATAAGGAAATTGACCTAGTTGTATCAGTGTGCCGGAGCAGCGCCAAGTTAACGTGCTCATTGTGTTCTTCACCGATAGTCATGGGTAGACCAGAGATAATCACCACGTCAATACCTGGAGCAAAACACTATCTTCACCATGGATTCAATGACCCTTCCGAAGTGGATGGAAGTGACGAGGAAAAGACCCTGGCCTTTCGACGCATAAGAGATGAGATCAAGAAGTGGATAATCGATAAATTCGCCGATCCAAAGGCAGCAGACTCGGACAAGGATCCGTAAAACCACAATTATCCACCTCCAGTAGTCCACAAGAAGAGTTAAATAGTGCTATAATATTACAGTTTTCATTGTAATATTATACCGAGACATAATGGTGATAGGTATGTGTAAGGAAGAAGCCAAGTGTGATTTCAGAAATGATCTGAAAGGTTGCGCCTTGAAGCACATAATCGAAGCACGAAAAATGATTTCTAAAGGCAAGTTCAAAGACGCTGACGCCGAGCTGAGCTACACCGAGAACCATCTGAAAGAAACGTAGGTATTTCCAACAACCATCTCCCACATCAGGGATACGAAGCCTTAGGTGAAGAATCAATCAGGCGGCTTGCCATGTGTGTGAACGGATGCCCTAGCTGTAATGCGAAGGAATTTGGCAAATTTCAAAAGTACTTTAGGGCTCTACATTGCCCAACCAGATGGGTGATTATCCGCCTAATTGGGGAAGGAACCAAAAGCACCAATGAGATTTTCGACGAATTGAAGAAGACTGAAGCTCTCTCTAGATCAGGACTTTATTATCATCTTTCCGAACTGGAAGAGGCAGGCATTGTTGAGCTGGCTGAATATCGCGAGGTCGGCGGCGGTGCACCCGAAAAAGTGTGGAGACTAAGAACAAAGGAAATCCGATTCAACCTCCTAACAGACTTGCCAGAGACCACAGGTCACAAACACTGAAAATGCGGTTGTAGCATGCATCATCGAAGACGTGAGAGTTATTGTGGATGTAATGTGCATGGAGAGGGACACGGTTACAGAAGACGTTCTTTCACGAAGACCGAGAAGGTGGAGAAGCTGGAGAACTGTGCAGAGGAGCCCAAGAAAGAGCCCAAGACCATAGAGGAAAAAACCAAGGAAATGCAGAGATAGAGATCTTTAGATGGAGTTAGAATAGTATGCCCCCAGAAAACGCTATTGAAGTCTCAAATCTAACAAAATATTACGGCGACCTTTGTGCAGTGGATCACGTGAATTTCGAGGTGATGAAGGGAGAGATCTTTGGTTTCCTAGGTCCCAATGGAGCTGGCAAGACGACCACAATACGGATGCTGACCGGAATCTCAATACCCACTGAAGGAAAAGCCACCATCATGGGCTACGATATTCAACGCCACCCAATAGAAGCCAAGGAGCAGATGGGAATCGTTCCCGATGTCAGCAACGTCTATAATGAACTCTCCGCGTGGGACAACCTCATTTTCACTGGAAAACTCTACGACATGCCCAAGGCGAGCCGTAAGAGCCGCGCTGAGGAACTCCTGAAAATGTTTGGACTCTATGAGCGGCGCAGGGAAAAGGTGCAGGGTTTTTCCAGAGGCATGAAAAGGCGAATCTGCATCGCAATGGCTCTTATTAACCGGTCGGGCATCCTCTTCCTCGACGAGCCAACTTCAGGGTTGGACGTTCAGAGTGTCCTAATAATCCGAGATCTCATCCGGAACTTGAACCAGCAGGGCCTAACAATTTTCCTCACAACCCACAACATCGATGTGGCAAGCCAGATGTGCGATCGAGTAGCGATCATCAACCACGGCAAAATCGTAGCTATTGACACTCCTGAAAAACTCAAGAGGACGCTGGAGAGCCTCCAATCAATAGAAGTCGCCTTCGAAACCGCACCTCCAAATGCTTTGAAAGAGTTGGAAAAACTACCTGAAGTCAGCGAGTTAGTGAAGGAAGGCGACAAGTTCAGATTCTTCACTCGCGATCCACCCACGGTCTTAGATTCGCTGTGGAAATACTCCCAAGACAACAACCTTAGACGCATCACCGTAAATACTGTTGGCCCGAGTTTGGAAGATGTGTTCGTGAAGCTGACGGGCATCAGACCTGCGACAGCAGAAGAGGAATCTGGAAAATCAGGTCGAAGCGAAGAACAAGAGATGGTTCACAGGAGAAGGAAGCAATAATGAACGCACATTCAAGCCATTATGGCAGAGAGATACGAGTAGCATGGGCAATCGCTGTAAAGGATATGCGTACCTACTACACGAAGCCTCCGTCTCTTATGTTCGGGATACTGTTCCCCTTCAGCCTTTTCCTCTCATTCAGCATAGGAACGAAAGCGCCTCTGGCTGCACAGATCCCAATCCTCGTATCTCAGACGTTATTCTTCGCATCCTCTTCAATAGGCCCCGTGGTGATACCAACTGAGCGCGCCAATCAGACCTTTGACAGGTTCTTAACATCACCGGTCTCTCTTCTTTCTATCCTTATGGGCAAAACTCTAGCAGGAATAATCTACGGGGCCGGAATCTCCGTCATTCCGGTCTTGGTTGGCACAGCCTTCTTCGGTTTTCAGATAATTGGTCTAGGGGCTTTGTTCGCTTGCTTTTTGCTATCCTCTCTTGCATTCTCAGCCTTGGGAATTATGTTTGCCTCGATTCCAGGTCAGACTCCTGGTCAGGTGATGATGCCCCTCAACTTCGTTCGCATACCCTTACTCTTCATCAGCGGTGTCTATACACCTATCCGAGACCTGCCAGCCCTGATGCAGGTTGTGTCTATGCGTTCACCATTGACCCACACTGTTGAACTTGCAAGATACGCATCAGGCGGAGAAACCTTCTTCGGTCCAATCCTCAACATAACAATCCTAGCAATATACGTCGCAACTTTCCTCTTGATGGGCATTCGCTTCCACATTATGAACCAACGCAAGGAGTAATGTGGAAGATGATGAGAACATAGAGGAGGGATTCCGAAATTGAATAAATGGGATTTGATCAAACTAGCAGAGTTTTCAAAGACTAACAGAATTAAGAAAGACATTCACAAGACAAAGTGGTTCAATATTGTCCTTGTTTGTCTCGAAAGTGGCCAAGAGATTCCTTCTCGTCCAGAGCCTTATGACGTGTGCTTCTATGTCATTGACGGAAGTGGCACATTCACGGTAGGTAATGAACAAGTTGACTTGCGTCATGGCGGCGCGATTTTTGCTCCGGCGAATGTGGCACGAGGCGTAAAAAGCACGCAAAGACTAACCATACTAGGCATACAGCAACCACATTAGGAAGAAGCGCGCGCTCCATAATGTCTGGAATAAGGTCTAACAAATCTCTAGTGTGCCGAGACAAAAAAGAGGGGAGTTTGCGGAAGGCAAGGCAGTCCTAATGCGAAAACCGATAGGAGCAGTTTCGGCACAGATAACGTTGCACTTCTCCAGAACTTGTATACCGGATGCCATCCTTCCAAACTCGCTCACTACCACATTCTGGACATTTAACCCTATTTTCAACACCCCCATAAACTGACGCCTCCAAACCCCGAACACTAGTCCAAACCTTAGTATCCCGCAAAAAAAGGGGATGTTGCGGGAGAAATCGCGCCAGGAGAAGGGTGACTATCAAGCTACATAGCCACAGGCATAGAAAACGTCCCAATCTTCATCAAAGCAGACAACGCCGAAAAAGAAGTAGAAAAACACCTAAACCAGACCACGAAGTAAAAAGCAACCTCCAATCGAGTCAGTTGTTGTGATGAAAATAAAAACAGAAAAAAACGCACAACCACAACCTCCACTCAGCTTAGTTGACACTGCTCAGCGAGAGATATGCGCCATAGAAAAAACCTAGAGAGTAGGGGGCAGATCTTCGAGGTATTACGGAAGCCTAATGGCGACGACGACAAGAGGTCTTCACAGAGAAGTGCATTGCAACGGCGCAAGAAAAAAAATATTTTTTTTTCACACGTGAAACACATGGCTTTTTCAGAAAGCGCAGCGGCAGAGGTAGGCTTCGTTTAGACTTGGTTTACAGTTTAAATGTTGTTGGAGCTCAAGATTTCTTCAACAACAACATTTGAAAGAGAGTTGTTGTTGTACAGCAAGAAATCCAGCGAACAACAACAACTAAGCTTCTACACTGGGCCTTAATCCAGCTTGGTTCAAAGACATAGGAGAACCTGGAACCACAGAGAGAAAACTTGAGCGGTTGTCATCGGGCACGCGACTGCAGACGACGACAAGTGAAAGAGAGGAGGCTCAAAATCCACAGGAAGACCAGCGGGTCAAGAGAACTGAGGGCGCGCGCTAAAGATTCCACTTGAATCATTCATGTCAACTCTTGGGAGGAATTCAAGAGTTTGATAAAGGCGTTGCACCCAGAGTTCATAGCCTACGCTGCTCAGAATGCACCGCTTTCGCGACCTCCCATAGGCTTGAGGCTTATGTTCACAGCAGAAAACACGCAGTATGTTTTTCTGGACTTTGCTCATGGTCACGCTTTCGAACGTAGTAAACTTCCAGTGCACTTGGGCAGAGGTGGAGATGCCTACTTCAAGGAAGAAGACCTCAGCAATCTCCTACGAAGTGAACTGGACCGCAAAGACATCTCCATAATTTCATTCGAGGTTTTGGGTTACTAACCACGAGATTGAGGGACCGAGAATGGTGCAACCGCAACTGACAGATGGATTTCTTCGCCTGGAAAGAAAAACGACAGCAAGAGAAAAAAGAACGATAGACTAAGCCGTTACTCGCCTTCTTCTTCAGTAACCACTGCTTCGGTCGGCAAGCCTTTGGCAGCTCGTCTGGCAATTTCTCCAAGCTTGGTTGAAGGCGTATATGCGCCCCCAGTGAACACAGCACCGCACTTCCCACAGTTCCAGACACCTACGCTTCGGCGTCGCACTGAGGCTGAACCGCACCGTGGGCACTCATGAGCCTTCTTAAGGCCTGCGATGGCTGCCACATAGCGTTTTCTCACTGTGGCGCCGTAGCGTGCCCCAAATCCACGCGTTGAACCGATCTTCTTTGTTCGTTTCTTGCCCATCGGCTACTCCTTCACAATTAGCTTTCGGAGTTCCACGGCTTTCTGTTGTGCGATCTTGCCTGCTTCGAGGACTTGTTGTGTTGTGAAAACGCCGTAGCCACCTTTCTGCATGGCGCAGACTTTGCCGTCCTTTTCTATGGTCATTGTAAGTCTAGCTTCCATCACTTGTTCCTCTTCCAGCCACGGGTCAACAACCAATTTGTCATTGATTTTGGCAAATGTCACTGCAATGGGGTGATTGTTTATGGGCAAGGGCTTATAGCCTGACTTGATCTTGATTTCGCCATCTTTCACCTCGTAATTGAACATCTTTGTGTTCAGAAGCGCTGCTAACGCTGCCAACGCTGAAGCGTCGATCAGGTTGCCGTCGTGGTTGAGAACGTAGACATCAACGAACACGACGAAGACCTTCTTACCTTGCTCTATGACCAAATCATCAGTTGCTATCACTTTTGACTCGCGTATGCCACGATCCACGACACGCGCCAGTTCGATTGAATTTTCATCTGGAGGCCCAGGTTCGAATGTAGGCGAAGCCAAAGGCACAAGCTCAGCGTTGACTGTTAAGACGCCTTCGTTGGGCGTGTCAGGGAAAGGCGCCCCAATTTCGATCTTGACTCCGACTAATACTTCGGTTTTTCCCAAGCGGACTCGGGCTGAGCCTTCGGCGCGTTCAATGAGACCTGACTCGATTTGGATTTCGCGGTAGTCGTTTGGTTCGCGACCGTCTAAGCGTTTGCCGCTGGCGATCAGTTCTGCAACTCTTTTCGCTCTGACTTTTGCAGCCATTATTGAAGCCATTTATTCTTTCGCCTCCTTGTCAGCTTCCTCTTCTTTTTCAGGCGCCGCCTCCTTGACAGTCACGTATTTGGCTCTCAAGGCTTCTTTTTGAATTTGACTGATCTGCTTGCACCCTTCTACGCCAATGTTCAGCGCTTGCTCGAATTCCTCAGCCGTGAGCATGCCGTCCATCTGAAGCAACGTTACAGCGTTCAAGTTGGGCATGTAGGCAATCGGCATGTCAGCTCCATCGCTATACTTGTCTTCCGCATCATTCATGTCTAGTACAAGGCGGCCTTCAACCTTTCCCGCAGCACAAGCGCTCACCAAATCGCGCATGGGAATGCCTGCGTCGGCCAAGGCCAGAGACGCCACCGTTATGCCAGCGCATCGAGTGCCACCATCCGCTTGCAGCACTTCGACGAACAAGTCGATAGCTGTTCTTGGATAGTATTCTGTGAAGACTGATGGCTCGAGTGCTTCTCGCATCACCTTGGATATCTCAAGTTCTCTTCTGGATGGCGCCGGCGACTTTCTTTCCTGCACCGAGAATGGCGCCATATGATATCGGCACCGCAACGCTGCACGATCTGGCAATGCCTGATGTCTGGGATGTATCTCTCTGGGACCATAGACACCTGCCAGAATTCTGTTCTTTCCTTGCTCAATGTATGCTGACCCGTCAGCGTTGCTTAGGATGCCAACTTCGATCTTGACTGGTCTCAGCTCGTTGAGTTTTCTGCCGTCGTATCGAATGTCGTTTTCATCGATCAGTTTTTCAGGTTTCTTTTGGGACACTTTCAGTAACCTCCTTATTGGATTTCTCACCTTTTTCTTTTCTCAACATTTCAGTGACTCTATCAGTCAGCCCTGTTGTGTGGGCCTCCTGCTCAATCACGCGAATAGCCATGATGGCTAAGCGCTCGTCTTCAGGCGTCTTACCACTGATCACAATCCTGCCATTTTGCCCAATGATTATTTGACAGCCGGTTTCGTTCTTGATCGTGGTTACCATTGAGCCTTTTTTCCCTATGACGCGGGGAATCTTCGTGGGCGTTATCTCTATGGTTTGGCCTCTTATGACCTTTCCAAGCCCTCGTTCAAGGACTGTAAGCAACGGATCGCGGGTTCGGTCGCAGGCCACTATTTTCGCTATCATCATGTCGCCCACATCGAAAAGTGCTGGCAAGTCGTCTCTCTGCGGTCTGACTGGGCGTTCAAGTGCGTCTGAAGCCCGTAGCATGGCTACGTATGGGGCTCTTATGTTAACGATCCATCCGCCCAGTGTCACTTCAAGCACTTTTCCGATGACTGTGTCGCCCACCATTGGAATATAGAATGATTTAAGGGCAACAACGAAGATGCGTTTGTCATCATGATCGAAGAGTCCTACTCTTGTGGCGTATATTTTTCCGTTCTCTTTGTACGTGTTCTCGCCGTTTATGTAGTCGTTTTCAGCCAGCAAGTCGCCTGGTGTAACGAGCTGTCTCTTTTCATGGAAAATCGGCACGTTATCTTGCCTCCTTTAATGTTTACAGTTTCTTGTCTTTTCTTATCCAATTTTCGCTTCTGCGGCGCCTTTGGTTACTTCGCCCAGTTTTTCAAGAAAGGGCCCGTATAAGCCTGCAGGCATTTCCACGACTGCAAACCATGAGCCGTCAGCACGCCATTCTTCACGTTTTATTGTGCCGAAGCCTTTGACTGCACCGTAGGCTTTGCTTGCATGCGTTGCTGGGATGCGAACGTTGACAGACACTTGCTCAGTCTTTAAGGGCAGAATCGGTCGGAGAAGCTTGATGATGTCTTTTGCTTGCTCCTCGGTTTCTTTGAAGGGATCAATTGAATAATGGATTTGCTGCATAGCCTGTTCGATGCGCATTGGTGGGTGCGGCAGGTTTGTTCGTGGATCAACGCTGTAGCGAGATATGAAAGCTACAATCTGCTTTCTTTTTTCTTCAACCATGTGTCTGCGTTGATCCGTAGTTAACTGCAGCATCCCGTGTCGAAGGATGTGTTCAGCTATTTTCAGCGAGTCGGTTGTGCCAAACGCTTTTTTCAGTTTGTCTTCGGATGGTTTGGTGCCTTTGTTAGCATCTGTGTAGATTGTGTCGCTTACCAAGGCTTCGGACAGAATCTTGATTTTGCCCAGCCGGTAGTCTAATGCTGGGTCAGGTTTGACCAAGATCTCGAAGTGTTCGCCCTCGTGTGTTAGGCGTGCAATCGTGTAGCGCTGCTGACTCATCGGATTCTCAGCTGCTCTTCATATGCTTCTCGACGTCAGCATCCGAGAGGTTTTCCATTTTCTTAGTGGACGTTGGAATTATGGCGATTTTGACGCCTGGTTTTTCGCCTCTGGCTTCCTGTGCTTTCACTAGGGATTTGATGACCAGTTGAGTCGCAGCAGTGAGATCCATGTTTTCATTGTAATCGGTTTTCAATATGCCTTCCACAGTTTCTCTTCCAACTCCGAATGCTACTGCTTTCCAGCCTCTGATTGAGCCGCTTGGATCAGTTGCGAACAGTCTGTTGCCCGTTTTGTCTATTCCGCCGAATATTATGGAGACACCGAAGGGCCTAACTCCTGCGTGCTGAGTGTAAAGCTGTTTGATGTCTCCGACCCTTTTTGCAACAACTTCCACGTCAATGGCTTCATCGTACATGAGCCTATTGCTCTGGGCGTAAACTCGAGCCTGATCGATCAGGATACGCGCGTCTGAGCCTAAGCCTACAACCGCAGCGCCTAAGTGTTGGTCAACTTCGAACAGTTTCCACATGAATCTGTCGTCTTGGAGCGTGGATTCCTTCCTTTCTTCAGCTCCGAGCACTATTCCCTCGGAGCAGGCTATGCCCAATATCGTTGCTCCACGATTAACTGTCTCAAGTGCGTACTCAACTTGGAACAACCGTCCGTCAGGTGAGAACACGGTTATGGCGCGGTCGTATGCTCCAGGCGCCGCAAACACGGACATATCTGCACATTCACCTCTTACATGCTCGAATCAAACACATTTTGCTTGTTTCAGTGTGAAGACGAAACTAAAAACCTTTTCGTATCTATGGCAGCATCGTCGGTAAAGAATTCTGTCAGCTGCGCTTAAACAGTTCGCGCATTTTCATCAGCAACCCCAAGTCGCCTTCGACACGGAATTTTCCCTGCATGAAGGCTCGAGCGCCGTCCATTTCACCAGTGCTTACGGCGATCCATACTTCAGATGGAGTGTGAATCGTAGCGGTGGGCGAGTTGGCAACGCCCTCGTGGAAAGTGCACTTGCCGTTTTCAATGTGAAGATAGTAGTTGCCTGGCTCTTGGCCTGTCACGCGGAACTGAATAGTAGCTACAAGATTGTCAGCTGCTTTAAGATCAAAGGCAGTCGTCATGTTGGCTATCAGGTCTCGAAAGCTCACTTTGCTCATTGAAGTAATCGTCTTCCTTTTCCTATACCTCTATAGGTCAATCCAGCCTTGGCTGCGGCATCCATGGTGAAGGCGTTCCTGCCATCAATCAGAACCGGTGTGGCCAGCTTGCTTCTCAGCGATTTAAGATCGAGTTGCATATACTCCTTATGTTTGGTTGAGAGCACCACCGCGTCCGCGTTCAAGAGGGCTTCATCCAAGTCTTTAGTAAAGGGCAAATCGAAATCGCGCACTATTGGGTCATGGAGGACAGGCTTTGCTCCTCGCTTCTTCAATTCATGGTATATTTCCGCTGAAGGCGTATTCCTCGTGTCGTCGCAGTTCTCGAGGAAAGCTACTCCCAGAATCGCTACTTTTGCTCCCTTAATCTTCTTGCCATGTTCAGCCAACGCGTCTTCAACCAAATCAGCGACATGTCTAGGCATGGAGTCGTTGACTTCTCTTGTGCTGACTATGACTTTCGGGATGAACTTGAACCTTCCAAAGGTGTCGAGTCCGTACTTGAGCAGCCAACCATCTTTGGGAAGACAGTGTCCGCCGACTCCTGCGCCTGGGTAGTGCATGTTTCTGATTGGGTTCGATGCTGGATTTGCTGGATCGTTGGGCAACGTGTTGACGAGTTCACGCACCTTGAAGGCGTCGACTCCGAGGCTCTCGCAGATCATGGCGACTTCGTTGGCGAATGCGATGTTGACGTCTCTGTACGTGTTCTCTACAACCTTGGTCACTTCGGCTGTCAGAGCATCAGTTGGGTGAAGCTTTGCTTTGACAATGTGTGAGTACAGCTCTACAGCGCGTTTTGTGCTTTCTTCGTCTACGCCGCCCACTATTCTTGGGAGTTCTACCATATTCTTGATGAGGCGCCCAACCATCACTCTTTCGTAGCAGAAAGCTAAGTAGAAGTCTTTGCCTGCTTTCATATGTGATGATTTTTCCAGCATAGGCTTGACGATGTTGTCTGTTGTGCCTGGTGCCACCGTGGATTCTACGACAACAAGGGTCTTTGGCTTCATGTATTTGCCAACGTTTTCGCTGACTTCTTTGAGCGAGTCGTAGCTTGGGGTTCTATTGGCATCGGTAGGAGTTTGAACGTCGATTAGCACCGCTTCTGCATCTTTACATGTCGATATGTCGTCAACAACCTTGAGTGTTCTTTTCTTTACAACGCGAGCAACAAGCTCAGATAGTCCCGGTTCGTCTCCGCCGATTGGATTCTTTCCTTCATTAAGCCAGTCAATTTTCCAGCCAGAGCGTTTGGATCTGCGTTGCACTCCTATGACTGTGAATCCCGGCACATCAGCAAAAAGAGCAGCCACGGGTATGCCGGCGTATCCCATGCCTACAACGACCATCTTTCTTAGCATGTGAGCATGCAGATAAGAACCACGTATATCATGTTTTCGCTCTCTCACGTTCTAAGGGTTGAAGCTGTGATTAGCAAAGGTTAAAAGAGAGCAGTTCACTGATAACATGCTTCGTAACTAGTATACGTTTACGGCGTTACTGGGACTATTCCCATATAACTATATCACCAGGAGGTGCATGCTAATGGGATCA
>Ga0315296_10001939_pt1 | contig 17891 bp, 17 predicted proteins | sample YL17G14_18_MG_FD_203921 | JGI IMG/M metagenome (GOLD analysis project Ga0315296, IMG submission 203921) | Sediment microbial communities from Yellowstone Lake, YNP, Wyoming, USA - YL17G14_18 | ecosystem: Environmental > Aquatic > Freshwater > Lake > Sediment | place: USA: Wyoming | collected... | reverse complement strand
GCGTGGCTGTTTGTGCCCACCTATATGATGAAGCGGGCGATGCCCAAAGTCATCGAAATCTTTCGCAAGCACAACGCCGTCGGCATTCTGAATGCCAAAACGCTCGATGACCTCGGCCTCGGCCGCAAAGCCCTTTGGAAGCGAATGTGGGGCCGGCGCGACTATAAGCCACGGGCGCTCGACTTCCTGGTGCAGACCGGCATCATCCAGATGACCGACGAGGGCAAAGTCTATCTTTCCGAAATGGATTTGGCCAAAGCCACCTGGCTGAAACTGCCTGCCAGATTGAGAGCGCAGATGTAAGATGTCCCAGGACTCTTTCAATGACTTCCTCGCCGGCGCCGATACCCTCCGCATCTACGATGACGGCAAGCTGGTCTTCTCCTCGGACAAGGACCGCCTCATCCCCCTGATGGAGTACCTCGGCGGTGAGGCCGCCCAGCACAAGCAGGTGGTCATTTTCGATAAGATTATGGGCAACGCCGCCGTCCTGCTTTCGGTCAAGGCGGACGCCCGCGAGGTCTTCAGCCCCCTGGGCAGCGACCTGGCTATCGCCACACTTAACAACTTCCACATCCGACACCACCTGACCAGGACTGTGCCCCACATTATGAAGCCGGACGGCTCGGACTGGTGCCCGATGGAAAAGCTATCGGTGGGCAAGACGCCGGAAGAGTTCTACCAGGAAATGAAGCGCCGGATAAGGCCGCCGGTGTGTTAGTACTATGTTGCAGAAGTCCCTATGCAAAAAGGAATCCCTCTCCCTCGACGGGAGAGGTTAGGTGAGGGTGATACTAATTCGTGCCCCCTCACCTCAGTCCTCTCTCGCGCTGGGGAGAGGAGAACATAACACTTATCGACACAACTTGGTGCTTGCACCCTGATATTCGGTTTGCGTAATAGATGAGCTATCAGCGCTCAGCAGTCAGCTTTGGGATAGGTGGGGTGGTCTGAAAGCTGTTAGCTGATAATAGTTGAAAGCTGATTTGGTTCCCTGCCGGGGAGCCGAGCTAGGAGGCGGCTGTGGATAAGCTCAGGTTGGGCCGGACGGGCTTGATGGTCACCCGGGTGGGGTTCGGGGCAATACCGATTCAACGACTTTCTGAAAGTGATGCCATCACCGTGGTGCGCCAGTGCCTCGATATGGGCGTCAACTTCATCGATACTGCCAACGCCTACACCAACAGCGAGGAGCGTATTGGCAAGGCAATTGCCGGTCGAAATCGTAAAGACCTCATCCTCGCCACGAAGTCGCTCGACCGCACTGCCGCGGGTATCGAGAAGCACCTCCACCTGAGCTTGAAACGCTTTGGGACCGAGTATATCGACCTCTACCAGTTCCACAACGTGAGCGATGCCAGCGCGATGAAAGCCATCTTCGCCCCGGAGGGCCCGCTGGCGGTCGTCGAGAAGGCGAAGCAGGCGGGCCTGGTGCGGCACATCGGCGTTAGTTCACACGCCATAGACATCGCCAAGGAGCTGATTAAGTCGGACCACTTCGAGACGATGATGTTCCCCTTCAACTTCATTACCTACGAGCCGGGTGAGGAGCTTCTGTCTCTGGCGCGGGAGCATGACGTTGGTTTTATCGCGATGAAGCCGCTGGCCGGCGGCGTCCTGGAGAATGTCACCCTCGCCTTCAAGTACCTCTTTCAGTTCCCTGGTGTTCTTCCCATACCGGGAATTGAAAAGGCAAAAGAAATCGAGGAAATCGTGGGGCTACTGGGGAGCAAGGGGAAGCTGACCCAAGCTGATAATGCGGAAATGGAGCGGCTCCGCGCCGAGCTGGGCACCCGGTTCTGCCGCCGCTGCGACTACTGCCAGCCCTGCACCGAGGGCATCCAGATTTCGCTGGTGATGCAGACGGCGAATATCCTCAGGCGCCTGCCCCCGCAGAGCGTTTTTGCCGGCGGCATGACCCCCGAGTTTGAGAAAGCGGCCGGCTGTTCCCACTGCGGCGAATGCGAAAAGCGCTGCCCCTTCCACCTCCCCATCCCCGACATGGTGGCGGAGTACAATACGTTATACAGAGCGGAAAGAAGGAAGTGGGAGGAGGGGAGGGGGTAAGAGCGAATATTCGCGATGCCGAATACATCAGTCGGACTTTGCGGAGTTGACAATGAGGTCTCAATCTATTACTCTTATAGTCACCCGCTACTAACACTGAGCATAAGGAGGGAGAACATGGCAGAACCAATTGATACATACTCTGACCACTTCATGATAACCACGACCGTTTTTGGTGCTAACTTGTCCTTCTTCGTCAATACTCCCCATCCGGAACAGGCCAAAGTAGTTCCTCCCGAGAGAGTTGCCACAATTAGAATGAGTAACGAATATCTCAAAGTCATAACTACAATCATGGCCAGGCAGGTTAAAAAGATGGAGCGAGATTCCGGGGTTAAAACTGAGGTAGACCCCAGGACTCTTATGAGCCTAGGCATAGCACGCGAAGACTGGGATAAGTTCTGGGAGCTTTAGTCCTATCAAACAGGTTCATGGAGGGCACTATGGCAGGTACTAAGTCTTGGGTCTACGAAACCTTCAGATTGCCTGAGGCACAAGCGGCACTCCAAGGTAAGACGCAAATGGAACTGGTAAGTACAATTGGAATGCTCACGGTGCCACCTGGTGCACGCGTGAATGAAGAATACACTCTGCAAACTGGTCTAACGGCTGAAGTAAAAGTAGAGAATGGCCAGTACGTTGTGGTGGAATATCAAATTGATGAATATGGAGTGGGAGAGTCTCTGCAAGAAGCTCAACAAGACCTATTTTCTTCGCTGATCGATTACCTGAAGTCGCTGGAGAAGCGTGAAAATAGATTGGGTGATAAGGAGCGTCGAAACCTTTCTTCACTCAGGAACATGTTAGTCAAGATGTAGATGGACTACAGAGATATTAGAAGCACCCTGGTCAACAAGCTCGAGGCCGGCGAAGACAGGTCAGGTGACCACATCTATTTTTACCTCACAATTGACGGCAAGGACTTGAGAGTCGGTAAGTTATCTCACAGTGCGCGAGGACAAGTGGCTGACTACGTAATTCTAGATACCGCCCGAAGACTAAAGCTAAAGAAATACGAGTTTGCCAGCCTTGTCGAATGCACCTTGGGCAAAGCCGAGCACGAGTCAATCTGGAGAGAACGAGACCCCTGATTCTGTCCAACTCTGTCGAGCACGCTATTCCAATCCTCTCTCATTTGTCCTCTGCGTACGTATTGACATCTCTCCACCCTATGTTATGCACTACCTATACTTCCCACGATGCGAGAATATTCCCACATTGCGGAACTCTCCCTCAAGCCCAGACCGCTCATCAAGAAGTAAGCTTCAACTCTTGAAGCCGCATCTTGTGATATTGTTTCCAATCGTGTATGCTCATTGGCGTTCCATATTCCGGCGGCAGCGGTAAAGAATAGACAACACCTCGAAAGGCTCTTCAATCAAAGGATAGGTGGGCACACCCTTCGGTTCCAGGAAAGCCTTTGCCGCCTCCATGTGCTTTTTCTCGCCGCTGAAGGTCACGTATAGAGGTTTGTCAGGGTACTTCTTCGTTAGGTCGACGATGAAATCGAGCGGCGGTACGCCGACATCATCGGTCAGCATCAAAATCGGGACGACGGCATCGATGTTGGCGTCTTTCATCAGGGCTTCAATACCCTCGCGGTAGGCGAACTCGATGCCGTGCTGGAGCGCCGCCGGCCAGATGTCCACCGGGTTGCGCATTTTGATATAAGACGGGCTGATGTCCTGAAGCCGCTTCTGCGTTGCGTCCTCAAGGTCGGGCACGGCCAGTCCCCAGCGCTGGACACAGAGGTCGGTGAGGACGACCAGCATCGCCCCGGAGGGAGCCAGGAAGCTCACGCGGTTGCCTTTGGGCAGAGGCATGAAGGACGCCGCCTTCGCCGCCAGAACCAGGTGCGAGTAATCGTAGACGCGGGTGATGCCCGCCTGGGCGATGGCGCCATCGGTGATGCGCTCGTCCGAAGCCATCGCTGCCGTATGCGTCACCGCCGCCTTGGAACCTTCGCCGGTGCTGCCGCCCTTGAGCATAATGATAGGCTTGACCCGGCTCACTTTTCGGGCGACCGAGATGAAATCGCGGGGCCGCTTGATACTCTCCAGGTACATGAAGATGGCCCTGGTCTCGGGGTCGCCGGCTAAATAGTCCAGCGCTTCGGTCTCATCGATATCGATTTTGTTGCCCAGCCCGATGACCCGCGCCACCCCGTAGTTCTCGGCGGTGGCGATGTAGCGCATCGTGTGGGTGGCGAAGTTGCCCGTCTGGGCGATGTAAGAGATGTTGCCGCGCGGGATTTTACCCAGCGGGAAGAAGCCGGAGGTGAAGTGGTGCGGCGTTGACGTGTGGCCCGAGGTATTGGGGCCGATAGCTCGCACACCCGTCTCTTCAATAACCTTGACCAGTTCTTTCTGAAGCGCTTCACCGGCGTGGTCGACCTCTGAAAACCCTCCCGCCGCCAGCACGAAGTACTTGATGCCCTTTACGGCGCACTCCCGTACCACCTGGGGCGTCGTCTCCGCCGGCGTCATCACGATAGCCAGGTCGATGCCCTCCGGCAGGCTGGCGATGGACGTGGTAACGGGAAGGCCGAGGATTTCCCCGCCCTTCGGGTTGACCAGGTGAATCTTGCCTTTATAGCCATTGGCCAGGATATTCTTGATAACCGTGTTGCCCGCTTTGCCCGCCGTCCCCGAGGCGCCGATGATAGCCACACTGTCCGGGGTGAAGAGTTTGGCCAGTCCTGCTTTCCTGGGGGGTTGGGGTCGGGCTTCCCTCTTCGCGCCGAGGTTGATGAGGGCATCCACCGCCACCGGTTTGCCGTCAGGGCGGACTTTGAGCGGGTTGATATCAATCGACTGTACTTTCGGGTACTTCAGCCCGATTTCGCCGAGAGTAATGAGGATTTGGGAGATGGTGTCAATATCCACCGCGGCCTGTCCGCGGAAGGGCTGGAGAATTTTCCTGGCTCGTATTTCGCCCATCATTTCGCGGGCGTCGGACGGAGTGAGGGGCGCCACGCGGAAGACGACGTCGCGGAAAACCTCGGTCATAATGCCGCCCAGCCCGAACATCACGCAGGGGCCAAAGTGGGCATTCCGAATCAGCCCGCAGACCAACTCGCGGTCGCCCCGCACCATCTCGGCAATAAGGAGCGCCTCCGCCCCTTTGACCTCGAGCAGGCGGCGACCGGCTTCCCGTACTTCCTCGGCGTTCCTCAGGTTGAGAACGACCCCGCCCACATCGGTCTTGTGGAAGAGGTCGCGCCCCGCCGCCTTCAGAACAACCGGAAAACCTAGCTTCTCCGCTTCCTCGGCAGCGACATCAACGTCGGGCACAAGGACTTCCCGGCACACCGGGATGCCGAAAGAAGCGAGGAATTTCTTGGCACTGTGCTCGGTCAGGGTCTTCTGGTTGCGGGATAATAACTGCGCGGCGTCCATAGCTTTATCCTGAGCGAAGTCGAATGGATAAAATACGCCCTATTATGGCACAGTGGCGTTGGAGAGGCAAGACGAACTCCGCCCCGGACTTTTTTTATTCGTTTTCGTTTTTTTGGGGAAAAAATTTCAGCAAACGAATCATCGTAAGGGGGGTTGAGTTGAGCGTGTTTTGTTATTCGTAAACGAATGGGAAACGAATCCCTTCGACAGGCTCAGGGCAAGCCTTTCGACTTTGCTCAGGATAAGAAGGAAAATGAAACGAATCCCCTGGGTGTGCCCCCGTGACCGCCGGGTGTCCTTTTTGTGTCATAGATAAACAATAGCACAGGTTCGCTATGTTTGCGAGCGGATTTTGTCACATTGGAGACACCGGCAGGAGTCCAAGATGTATTTGAACTTCTGCAGGTGAGCTCTTGTTTCAATTGTCATTGCGAGGGGAGCAGAGATGCTCCCCTTATTCTTTAAACGAAATACGTTCCTGCCCTGCTAACAGGGAGGCGGAAACGCCAATCTAACGAAATCACCAGTTGATTGACGAGGTAGCCAAGAGTATAATAGTTAACAAAAGGAGGCAAGCGGCCTCCGCCTTCTATCGAGGCTACATGGGGTTTTATGGGAACAGCTGCTTTAACACTTAGTATCGTAGGGTTGATAACATGGGTATTTCCAGTATTTGGTTTCCCAGTAAGTATTGTTGGCCTTATTCTCGGTATTATTGTGTTGATTACCAAATCGTCGAATAGAAGAACGGCTGTTGCGGCCGTAATATTGTGCTTCATTGAAATAGTTTTAAATATCGGCGTTGTTGTAGGGTTAGTTACGGCGGGAGTAATATTAGACCACTTCCTAAAACAATATCCAGGATATTAAAAACCTTTTGTTGCTGGTTGATTTAATATTAAGTATTAGTTAATAATTGGGCATTGAAGGGGGAGGCAAGCGGCCTCCTGCTTTTCTCCCTTTACATAACATCGTCGTTCTTTACATAACTCTAAAAACAACTCACGCCTGTTTAGCTTCGATTCGTTTCCCTTTTTTGGAAATCGTTAAGTCTCAAAATCCAACCCCACAGACTCCACAAACTCCACAAACTCAACAAACTCGTCTTGGTTGTGTTACAATTCCTGTTATGACTACTAAAGAGATACCCTACTTCCACAAGACCACTCTGGACAACGGCCTGCGCGTCCTGACCGCCCCGATGCCCCACCTCCGCTCCGTCGCCATCAGCTTCTTCATTGGCACGGGGTCGAGGTATGAAACTGACCCTCAGGCCGGCATCTCCCACTTCATCGAGCACCTCGTCTTCCGCGGCACCAAGAAGCGCCCCACCTCGCACGATATTTCCGTTGCCATCGAGGGGGTGGGCGGCATCCTCAACGGCGGCACGGACAAGGAGTTGACCGTCTACTGGTGCAAGGTGGCGCGACCGCATTTCGCCATGGCTTTCGATGTCCTGACCGATATGCTGCTCAATGCCAAATTCGACCCGGCCGATATTGAAAAGGAGCGGGGGGTGGTCTTCGAAGAAATCAAAATGAACAACGATACCCCCTCTCAGCGCGTTGGGATGCTCATCGAGGAGCTATTGTGGCACGGTCACCCGCTCGGCCGCGACATCATCGGCACGCCCGATTCCATCAAGGCGATGACCCGCGACATGTTTCTCGACTACCTGGCGAGCCAGTACCAGCCGAGCCACACCGTCCTCGCCCTGGCCGGCAACGTCGAGCACAACGAGATGGTTACCGCTGCCGTTCAGGCGCTGGGCAAGTGGACGGACCGCCAGCCCCGCCCCAGATTCGTCCCCTTTGCCACGAAGAAGGGCCGCCGCGTCAAGATTGAGACCCGCGATACCGAGCAGGTCCAGCTTTGCCTCGGTCTCCCCGGCTTATCTCTCCTCGACCCCAAGCGCTTCCGGCTCGACCTGCTGAACGTTGTCCTCGGTGAGGGAATGAGCAGTCGCCTGTTCGCCGAAATCCGGGACAAGCTCGGGCTGGCATACAGCATCCACAGCTACATCGACCATTTTCTGGATACCGGTTCGCTTGTTATATCGGCGGGTGTTGAGACCAAGAAGCTCGGACTGGCAATAACATCGATTCTGGAACAGCTTGCCCGACTCAAAGACCCCATCCCGGAGGAAGAGCTAACCAAAGCCCGCGAGTATGCCAAGGGTCGCCTGCTCCTGCGGATGGAGGACAGCCACAGCGTCTCCGGGTGGATGGGGGGGCAGGAGGTTATGACCGGTCGCATCCGCACCGTGGACGAGGTGGTGGCAATCATTGACGCCATAACGGGCGATGAGCTTCAGGAAGTGGCGAGGGAGCTTCTGGCAGGAGAAAAAGTCCGCCTGTCCGTGGTCGGCCCGGTGCCGGAGGACGAGCCGCTGGAGACTCTTCTTACTCTTTGAGACATCTAACTTTCTTGAAACGAGAGGTATAGCAGTATGAAAAACCCGCTTAAAGAGAAGCTGCGGCGCGGCGAAGCCGTCATCGGCACATTCGTGGAGCTGGGCCACCCCGATGTTACGGAATGGCTCGCCCACCTCGGCTTCGACTGGCTACTACTCGATGCCGAGCACGCGCCTACTGACCTTGTGGCTCTTGAGCGCATGATGCAATCGATGAAAGGCACAGCCTGTGCCCCCCTCGTCCGCCCCCAGTGGAACGACCCCGCCATCATCAAGCGCATCCTCGATATCGGAGCGTACGGCGTCCTGGTGCCGTGGGTCAACAATAAGAAGGAGGCGGAGACGGCGGTGCAAGCCTGTAAGTACCCGCCGCAGGGCATCCGCGGCTACGGACCGCGGCGCGCCGGCATGCTGGACAAGGAGTACTACCAGACGGCAAACGACGAGATTCTGGTGACCGTCCAGATAGAGACGGAAGAGGCGCTCGCCAACCTGGATGACATCCTGTCCGTGCCTGGCATCGATGCGGTCTACATCGGGCCGTGGGACTTGTCCTCCAACCTCGGTTTTGGCATCCCACCCACCTGGGACGAGCCGCGCTATGCCGTCGCGCTGGAACGCGTGCTGACTGCCGCCCGAAAACACAAGAAGCCGGCCGGGATGTTCACCACTCTGGATACTATCGATTGGGTGGTCAAGAAGGGCTACACCTTCAACACCATTGATAGCGATGACGGATTCCTTGTCCGCGCGGCGCGGCAGTCGCTGGAGAAAGCGCGCCAAGCAGCAAAGAAGCGGGCTACGGGCGACTGAGCGCCTTCAAACGTCTGTCATTGCGAGTCCCGACGAAGTCGGGGCGTGGCAATCCCAATGAATAGTCTATAGAGATTGCTTCCCCTTCTCTGGAAGGGTCGCAATGACAACGTAGAACGCTCCAAATAAAGTAGCCCCGATGGAATCGGGGCTACTTCTTTTTCAGAACCGGGACGGGTCTAGTACATTCCCTCCATGCCACCGCCGGGCGGCATTGCGGAGGCTTTCTCTTTCTCCGGGATATCGCTCACCAGTGCCTCGGTAATCAGGACCATCGCCGCAACGCTCGCGGCATTCTGCAGCGCCGTCCGGACCACCTTGGTCGGGTCGATAATACCCTTCTTGACCATATCGACGAACTCATCGCCTTCGGCGTCGTAGCCAACACCGGTCTTAGCCTTCTTGACGGTGTCAATGACCACCGAGCCATCTCTGCCGGCATTGACGGCAATCCAGCGGATGGGCTCTTCAACGGCCTTGCGGACGATATCGACGCCGGTGGCAATGTCACCATCGACATCGAGGTCGTCAAGGACCGATACGGACGAAAGCAGGGCGACGCCGCCGCCGGGCAGGATACCTTCCTCGACTGCGGCGCGGGTCGCTGACAGGGCATCCTCGACGCGGTGCTTCTTTTCCTTAAGCTCAACCTCGGTCGCGGCGCCGACCTTAATGACGGCAACGCCGCCGGCTAGTTTCGCCTGGCGCTCCTGCAGCTTCTCTTTATCGAAGTCAGAGGTGGTCTCTTCAATCTGGGCTTTAATCTGCTTGATGCGGGCTTTGATTTCCGCCTCATCGCCCTTGCCCTCGATGAGGGTGGTCTTGTCCTTATCGGACACGACGCGGCGGGCTTTGCCCAGGTCTTCGACAGTCACGGAATCGAGCTTGCGGCCCACTTCCTCGGAAATGACCTTGCCGCCGGTGAGAATCGCCATATCCTCGAGCATTGCCTTGCGCCTATCGCCAAAGCCGGGGGCTTTCACGGCGAGAACATTGATGGTGCCGCGGAGCTTGTTGACGACCAGGGTCGCCAGCGCCTCGCCCTCGACATCCTCAGCGACGATGAGCAGGTTCTTGGAGACCTGGAGGATTTTCTCCAGCGCCGGCAGGATATCGGCAACGGCGGAAATTTTCTTATCGGTGATGAGGATGAACGGGTCTTCGATGACCGCTTCCATTCGCTCCGCGTTGGTGATGAAGTAGGGGCTGATGTAACCGCGGTCGAACTGCATACCTTCGACGTACTCGGTCTCGAACTTGGTGCCCTTGGACTCCTCGACGGTGATGACGCCGTCCTTGCCCACCTTGTCCATCACCTCGGCAATCAGGTCGCCGATTTCCTTGTCCTTGGCAGTGATGGTGGCAACCTGGGCGATTTGCTCTTTGCTCTTAATCTCGGTCGAGGCTTTCTTGAGCGCCTCGATGACCGCGGCGGTCGCCTTCTCGATGCCTTTCTTCAGGGAGAGGGCATCGGCGCCAGCGGCCACGTTCTTGAAGCCGCCGCTGATGAGGGCGTAGGCCAGGATGGTCGAGGTCGTGGTGCCATCGCCGCAGGCATCATTGGTCTTGCTGGCGGCTTCCTTGACCAGCTGGACACCCATATTCTCGAAATGGTCGGGTAGCTCGATGTCCTTGGCAATGGTCACGCCATCATCAATGACCGATGGAGCGCCCCACTTCTTGTCCAGGGCAACGGGGTGTCCCTTGGGTCCCAGGGTTATTTTCACGGCATTGAACAGGGTATCGATACCCTTCTTCAGAGCATGGCGCGCATCTTCACCAAAAATAATCTGTTTTGGCATTATCTCCTCCTCCTTTTAGGCTTTCTTGGCCAGAACGTCTTTTTCGCTCAGGATAATCAGCTCTTCGTCTTCCACCTTGATTTCGGTGCCGCCGTACTTGGCGTAGATGACGATGTCGCCGACCTTGAGGTCCATCGGAATCCGTTTCCCGTCCTCGGTGAGACGGCCGGGCCCGACCGCGATGACCTTACCCTCCATCGGTTTTTCCTTGGCCGTGTCGGGCAGGTAGATACCGGTCTTGGTCTTTCCTTCCCTTTCCATCGGTCTGACCACGAGACGGTCGCCCAATGGTTGCAGTTTAACTGCCATACTTACCTCCTTAAATTATTTGTTTACTTCTCAATAATTAGCACTCTCGGGGTGAGAGTGCTAACGTCCTATCTTACCGTAAACGAGCCTGACATCGCAACTCAGCCGGTAGTAATTTAGGGGATTCTAGAGGGATTGATGAGTATCTGAGTAAGTGCCGACCTCAGTAAATCTCCACCAGACTCCTGATTGCTCGTTTTTTCATTATAGCATATCGGTGAGGAGGAGTGCAAACGGAGGGGTTGGGCATGTCACTGCGACCCTTCCGAGAAGGGGAAGCAGTCTCTCCGGCCGCGTTCACTGTCATTCCGAGCGAAGCGAAGAATCTCAACGTCGTAACAGGATTTGTTGGGATTGCCACGTCATCCTTCCGCCGAATGATTCCTCGCAATGACAGTTGTGGTGGAGATTGACGCGTCCGCTGGGACCGTAACGAGTGTGCTGAAGACGCTGTTTAAGGCTGGTCTCACTCGTGCTATAATCTGGACTATGAAGAAAGAACTGATGAATATCCTGGTCTGCCCGGTGTGCAAGGGCAAGCTGGAACTGACCGTGGAGAAGGAAACCGACGCGGAAATTGTCTCCGGCTCACTCTACTGCGGCAAATGCAGCGTCCGCTACCCCATCACGGGCGCCATCCCCAACCTCCTCCCGCCGGAGAAGGCAACTCAGTCCGGCCGGTAGGTCACGCGGGTCTGGGGAGACTCCCACACCTCGATGGCGTCCAAGGTGACCGGGCTGCCCGCCAGCTCGGCTTCAAGCTCCTTGTAGATGGTCGCCGCCAGGTTCTCCGATGACGGGTTGATTTCATCGAAAGGCGGCACCTCGTTCAGGTGGGTGTGGTCATAGCGGGCGACGATATCGCCCAGGTACTGCTTCAGCTCAACGAAATCGAAGGCGATGCCAATCTCGTTAAGCTGTGGCGCTTTGATACGGGCGACCACCTGGAAACGATGCCCGTGGAGCGCCTCGCACTTGCCCCGGTACTCCCGCAGGGCGTGGGCGGCGTCAAAGTGTTTTTCAACGGCAATCTCGTACATCTCTTTCCCCCTATTCGAACTTGAGCACCCCCTGTTTTTCGGTGATATTCTTAAGTAGCTCTCTGATTGTCTTCTTGAGCAGGGGGTGGACCAGGTCCGGTGCCATCTCCACTAGGGGAATCAGCACGAAGGCCCGCTCCGCCATCCGGGGGTGGGGGATGACCAGCTCCGGCGTGTTGATGACCTCCTCGCCGTAGAGGAGGATATCGATATCGATGGGGCGGGGGGCGTCCGACTTGCCGCTCCTGCCCAGCCGAGTCTCGATGCCTTTTGCTAACTTGAGCAGTGCCGCCGGTTCGAGTCGCGTGGAAGCCCGGCAGACGAGGTTGAGGAAGCGGGGCTGGGGTGGCACGCCCACCGGCTCGGTATCGTAAATCGATGAGATTTTGCCCAGCTTCATTCTCTGGGCAAGCAATTCCAGGGCAGTATCCAGGTTCTTCTGGCGGTCGCCCATATTGGAGCCGAGTCCCAGGTAGACGGTTACCGGTTCATTGGCCAATGCTATCTCCTCCGCACAATCGTGTCGCTCATCCGGCAGACGCGCATCATTTCTTTGACATCGTGGACTCTGACTACGTCCGCGCCATTAGCAATGCCGATAGCCATTGTCGCATCGACGTCACCACCCAGCCCGTCCCCGGAAAAAGAATCGGGGTTGACGTTGACGATGCCCATTACGTAGGTGCGCTCCCCCCACCGCAACTCCAGGTTCCCGCAGCGGGTGGGGGCGATGACTTTGGTTTGCACCCGGACCTCTCCGCAGTTGTTTTCCATATAATAGCAAGAGAGGCTGGCTCTTTCAACAGGAGAGAGTTGTTAATAGAGAGGGGCGGAGCCCCTCTCTTACTTTTCTTCCCCCTTCCTTTGACAGGGAGGGGGACACACAGGGGGTGGGTTCTCCCTACCTCGCACTCTCCAAAAGATTGGTTGAGACTGCTTCGCTTCGCCTGCCCTGAGCGCCCCGAGACTCTTCGCTTCGCTCAGAGTGACAGGAGCGAAGGGCTCGCAATGACAAGTTAACATAACGGAGGCGGTGAGGGAGTGCATCCGCCTAATTTGCCCCTTAACCTGCCAATATGTTAAGATAACTTGTCCGCATTTGAGTCCCCCAGAGGTGAATTCGCTTTGAACGAAGAGCTGGAAAAGCTCGCCAGGTTGGAGGCTGAACTTAAAGCTGGCGGCGGCGAAAAACGCGTTCAGCAACAGCACGAATCAGGCAAACTCACCGCCCGGGAGCGATTCGACCTCCTCTTCGACCCCGGCACCTTCCAGGAGCTTGACCTGTTCGTCCAGCACCGCTGCAACAACTTCGGGATGGACAAGACCTCTATTCCCGCCGATGGCGTCGTCACCGGCTTCGGTAAGGTGAACGGCCGCACCGTTTGCGCTTTTGCCCAGGACTTCACCGCCCGCGGCGGCACGCTCGGCGAAATGCACGCCAAAAAAATCTGCAAGGTTATGGATATGGCGCTGTCCATCAAAGCGCCAATCGTCGGCCTCATCGATAGCGGCGGGGCGCGCATCCAGGAAGGCATCAACGCCCTCGATGGCTACGGCCGCATCTTTTTCCGCAACTCGTGTGCTTCCGGCGTCATTCCCCAGATTTCAGCGATTATGGGTCCGGCGGCGGGCGGGGCGGTCTACTCGCCGGCGCAGACTGACTTTGTCTTTATGGTCAAGAAGACCAGCTATATGTACATTACCGGACCGAACGTGGTCAAAGCCGCCACCAGCGAAGAAATCACGGACGATGAGCTGGGCGGGGCGATGACCCATGCCGTCAAGAGCGGCGTGGCGCACTTCGCTTGTGATAGCGACGAGCAAACAATCACCGAAATTAAGCGCCTGCTCAGCTACCTGCCTTCCGGCAACGATGAAAAACCGCCCTACGTGGTGCCAACCGATGCCGCCGACCGCGCTGACGCCGCCCTGGACTCGATTGTGCCTGAAGAATCGCAAAAAGCCTATGATATGAAGAAGGTCATTAAGTCGATTGTCGACGGTGGCGAGTTCCTGGAGCCTTCTCGACTCTACGCGCCGAACATTATCACCTGTTTTGCCCGGATGAACGGGCATGCCGTCGGCATCATTGCCAGCCAGCCCAATTTTCTGGCCGGCTGCCTCGATATCAACGCCTCGGACAAAGCGACGCGGTTCATCCGCTTCTGCGATGCCTTCAATATACCATTGATTACCATCGCTGATGTGCCGGGTTTCCTGCCGGGGAGCAGCCAGGAATGGGGCGGCATTATCCGTCACGGCGCCAAGCTCCTCTGGTGCTACTCCGAGGCGACTGTTCCCAAAATCACGCTCATCACGCGCAAGGCTTACGGCGGCGCCTACATCGCGATGTGCAGTCAGAGCCTGGGCGCCGACTACACTCTCGCCTGGCCCAGCGCCGAGATTGCGGTGATGGGGGCGGAAGGCGCCGCGGCCATCATCCACCGACAAGAAATTCAGGCGGCGGCCGACCCTGCGGCTAAGACAAGTGAGAAAATTGCGGAGTACCGCGAGCTATTCTACAATCCGTACGTCGCCGCCAGTATGGGCTACATCAACGCGGTCATCTGGCCGAGCGAGACCAGACCGAAAATCATCGCGGCGCTTGAAGCCTTGCAGACCAAGAAGGAGACCCGCCCGGCCAAGAAGCACGGGAACATACCAATGTAGGAAGTGATACCACTGTCATTGCTACGAGAGTATGCAGTCCAAAGCCCTGAATGTCATTCCCTCGAAGCTTGTCCCGTACCCTGTCCCGTGCCTGACATGGGATTGATACGGGAGCGGGAATCCAGGGAATAGATGTTCCTTCTGGATTCTCGGGTCAAGCCTTCAGGCTGAATCAGGCTGAAGCCCGAGAATGACAAAAAGGGGGCTCCTTTCATACTTGGTGGTCCTTCCTGAGAAGGATGACGGATTGCTTCGCGGAGCCTGTCCTGAGCGCCCCGAGACTCTTCGCTTCGCTCAGAGTGACAGGAGCGAAGGGCTCGCAATGACAGGTTGAAGGAACCAGAAAGCAATGGGCAAAACATTAGCCGAAAAAATCCTGAGCAAGAACTCCGGAACGGACGCCAGAGCCGGCGATATCGTTATCGCTGAGGTGGACCTGGTCTTTGCGCAGGACACCACTGGTCCCCTGACGGTGCGGGTGTTCCACGAAAGCAGACTGAAGCGGCTGGCGAAACCGCAGAAGACTGTCCTCTTCATCGACCACGCTGTCCCCAGCCCCAGCGCCGCGCTGGCGGACGACCATTTGCTCCTGCGCCACTTTGCTAAAGAGTACGGCGTGGTGATTTCCGATGTTGGTGAGGGCGTTTGCCACCAGATTGTCATTGAGTCGATGGCTAAGCCCGGCGATGTCATCGTCGGCGCGGACTCACACACGGTCACCTCCGGCGGCATCGGCGCTTTTGCCACCGGCATGGGCTCATCGGACGTGGCGGTGGTGATGGGACTGGGCAAGACCTGGTTCCGCGTCCCGGAGAGCATCAAGGTCGAGGTCACCGGCGCCTTCCAGAAGGGTGTCAGCGGCAAAGACCTCATCCTCCATCTGGTCGGGATGCTGGGCGCGGACGGGGCGACCTATAAGTCGCTGGAGTTCAGCGGCAACACCGTCCCCTCGATGTCCATTTCCCAGCGCTTCACCATTGCCAACATGGCCGTGGAGTGTGGGGCTAAGGTGGGGCTTTTCCCGGCCGATAATGTCGCCCGCGATTATTTGATTGCCCAGGGTCGGCCCAATGACTACCAGCCCATTTTCCCGGATGTCGATGCCAAATACGAGCAGACCATCAAAATCAACGCCGCCACGCTCGAGCCGACCCTTTCCAAACCCCACACCGTGGACAACACGGCGCTGGTGCGTGAGCTTAAGGGGGTGAAAGTCCAGCAGGTCTACATCGGCACGTGCACCAATGGTCGTCTGGAAGACCTGGCGGTTGCCGCCAGCATTCTGAAGGGCAAGAAGTGCCACCCCGGCGTGCGGCTCATCGTGGCGCCGGCCTCCCGCCGCATTATGCTCGAGGCCCTGGGGACGAACTACGTCCAGACGCTGATTGAAGCGGGCGCGGTGCTCCTGCCGCCCGGCTGCGGGCCCTGTCTCGGACTGCACCAGGGGGTGCTCGGCAAAGGCGAGGTCTGCGTCTCCACCTCGAACCGCAACTTCAAGGGGCGGATGGGCAATCCGGAGGCTTTCGTCTACCTGGCCAGTCCGGCCACGGCGGCGGCCACGGCGCTCACCGGCGAAATCACCGACCCACGGGAGGTGCTCTAGTGATGAGGGGAAGAGCGTTCAAGTTCGGCGATAGCATTTCCACTGACCATATCATTCCCGGCCGCTATGCCCACCTGCGAAGCAACCTCCCCGAGCTGGCCAAGCATGTCCTGGAAGACGCCGACCCCACCTTCGTCTCCCGCGTCAAGCCGGGGGACTTCATCGTGGCGGGGAACAACTTCGGGTTGGGGTCAAGCCGCGAGCACGCGCCCCTGGTCATCAAGATGGCCAGCGTCAAAGCTGTCCTGGCGAAATCGGTGGCGCGCATCTTCTTCCGCAATGCCATCAACCTGGGCCTGCCCATCCTGATTTGCGATACCGATAAGATTAATGACGGCGATGAACTGGAAGTCGACCTGGAAGGCGGCAAAGTCAAAGACCTGACCAGCGGCAAAGTTCTGACGTTTGGCAAGATTCCGGAGGTGATGCTCCGTATCCTCGAGATGGGCGGCCTCATCCCCTATATCCAGAAGTACGGCGATTTCCGCTTGTAACCGAAGGAGGCGTGTCTGATGACTTACAATATTACCCTTATTCCCGGGGACGGCATCGGCCCGGAAGTGGCGGAAGCGACCCGGCGTGTCCTGGAAGCTACCGGTGTTGCTTTCAACTGGGAAATCGGCTACGCCGGCGCGGATGTCATTGACAAGTACGGCACACCATTGCCGGAGGAAGTCCTCCAGTCCGTCCGCAAGAACAAGGTTGCCATCAAGGGTCCCATCACCACGCCGGTTGGCACGGGTTTCCGCAGCGTCAATGTCGCCCTGCGCAAGGAGCTCAACCTCTACGCCTGCGTCCGGCCCTGCAAGACCTATCCCGGCGTCCCCTCCCGCTACCGCGACGTGGACCTGGTGGTCATCCGCGAGAATATGGAAGACCTCTACGCCGGCGTCGAATTTGAAAAAGGCTCCCCTGAGGTGGCTAAGCTCATCAAGCTGGTGGCCGCCGCCAAGAAGGGCAATATTGCCGAGGATGCCGGTATCAGCATCAAGATGATTTCGGAGTCGGGGAGCCGGCGCATCGTCAAGTTTGCCTTCGAGTATGCCAGAGCCTACAACCGCAAGAAGGTGACCGCCGTTCACAAGGCGAATATTATGAAGTTCTCCGACGGCCTGTTCCTGGCTGTGGCCCGCCTGGTGGCTGAGGAATACCCCGATATCGAGTTTAACGACAGGCTGGTCGACAATATGACGATGCAGTTGGTCAAGCGCCCCCAGCAGTTCGACATCGTCGTCGCGCCCAACCTCTACGGCGATATCCTCTCCGACCTGTGTGCCGGTCTGGTCGGGGGGCTGGGCGTGGCGCCGGGGGGCAACATCGGCGATGAGATTGCCGTCTTTGAGCCGACGCACGGTAGCGCGCCGAAGTACGCCGGCCAGAACAAAATCAACCCGATGGCGATGATGCTCTCCGGCGTGATGATGCTCCGCCACCTCGGTGAAGTGAAAGCCGCCGATAGGCTGGAGAAAGCCATCGCCAGGGTCATCGCTGAAGGTAAGAACGTTACCTACGATATGCGGCCCGCCTGCGCTCTGGCGGTGGGCACTTCCCAGGTCGCCGATGCCGTCATCGCCGAATTGGCCAGGAAGTAGAGGAGTACCGCCTTGCAGAAAATCAGCATCATCGGGGCGGGGAATGTGGGGGCAAGCACTGCCCAGCGGATTATCGAAAAAGGCTATGCCGATGTCGTTCTGGTTGACATAATCGAAGGTCTGCCCCAGGGCAAAGCCCTCGATATCCAGGAGTCAGCGCCGGTCATCGGCTTCGATTCGCACA
>Ga0315296_10001938_pt1 | contig 17893 bp, 17 predicted proteins | sample YL17G14_18_MG_FD_203921 | JGI IMG/M metagenome (GOLD analysis project Ga0315296, IMG submission 203921) | Sediment microbial communities from Yellowstone Lake, YNP, Wyoming, USA - YL17G14_18 | ecosystem: Environmental > Aquatic > Freshwater > Lake > Sediment | place: USA: Wyoming | collected... | reverse complement strand
CGTCAGGCCGTCGAGCACGGTGTCGCTGCCCACGTTTTTCGCGGTGATGATGTGCTTGGTGTTATCGTACCACCTGCGTTCGTTGTTGAGGTCGTCGTCGTTGCCGCCGAGATCCCCGTTCAGGATGGTGGCGAAGCGGGCTGGGTCGCGGAGATCGGGGTCTGCTCCGCCCGGGCCGGCAAAGCCGCCCAGAATCACGACGCCGTCGACCAGGCGGAAGGTCGCCTCGATGTGGCCCGTCGTGATCTGTGTCCCCGGGGCAATACGAGCAGCGTGATACACCCCTTGAGCCATGCGAATCTCATCTCCGGCCGATGCGATGGCCAGGGCATCCTCCAGGTACCGGAATGCGGCGGCCCAGGAGGAGCCGTCCTGGCGTCCGGAGGTCGCGGCGTCCACATAGACAGTCCGCCCCAGCACCATACCCGGAAGGGCCGAAAGGACAATACACAGTAAGGCCAGGGTCAACGTTCTCAGATTTGGCTTCGTTCGCATTGGCTTTTCCTCTCATACTTGCAGATTGACAAAACACTACTCCGTTGCTCACAGAGCGATTATCTCGTCAGAAAGACGCAGCGAGGTGGCACGTGTTTCAAAAAACCACGGGATTTCCGCTTCCGAGCATGTCATCGCCACTCTACCCATCGGCCTGCGGATTCCTGATGTCAGCGTTGACCGGGCCGTGGGAAAGTGGTATTGGTGGACCGGTCCAATGGAAATGGAGGATATTGGCATGATAGACAATCGCCGCAGATTTCTGAAGAAGACCGCTGCCGGGCTCGCCGGTCTGGCTGTGACAGGTTTGCGTACAGGGGCGCAGCAACCGCCGAACCCAGCCGCACCGGCGAAGGCACAGACGGCGATTCCGCGGTGGCGGGGGTTCAATTTGCTCGATATGTTCACGATGCACAGCCGGGGGGACTTTGCCGAAGACGACTTCAAGTGGATTCGGGACTTCGGGTTCGACTTCGTGCGGTTCCCGACGTGCTACCGGCTCTGGATCGAGGGCGGCGACGATTACAAGATCAACGAGGCCATGCTGGCGAAGCTGGACCGGGGGATCGAGCTGGCCGGCAAGTCGGGCCTGCACGTGAGCCTGAATTTCCATCGCGGGCCGGGGTACTCGGTCAACGCGGAGTTCAAGGAGCCGCACAATCTCTGGAAGGACAAATCCGCCCTGGACGCGTTTTGCTTTCACTGGCAGTTGATGGCCAAGCGGTACAAGGGCATCGGGCGTGACAAGCTCAGCTTCGATCTGATCAACGAGCCTCCGTCAGTAGGCGAGCAGATGAGCCGAGCCGATCACGAGCGGGTCGTCCGCACGACGGTGGCCGCGATTCGGCAGATCAATCCGGACCGTCTCGTCGTCGCCGACGGCCTGAGCTGGGGCAACGAGCCGATGCCGGAGCTGGCGGATCTCGGCATCGCCGAGAGCACGCGGGCCTATCAGCCGATGTTCATCAGCCACTTCGGAGCCTCGTGGGTCGATAGCGCCAACTATCCGCAGCCCGCCTGGCCGGGCAACGGCTGGGACCGCAAACGCCTGGAGGAGCACTACGCCAAGTGGGCGGACGTGGCCCGCAAGGGTGTCGGCGTCCACTGCGGCGAGGGCGGGGCGTTCAACAAGACGCCGCATCCTGTTGTGCTCGCATGGTTGCGCGACGTGCTGGAAATCCTCACCGGCCACGGCATCGGCCTAGCCCTGTGGAACTTCCGCGGCTCATTCGGCATCATCGATTCCGGCCGGACAGACGTCCAGTACGAGGACTTCCAGGGTCGCAAGCTCGACCGAAAGCTGCTGAGCCTGCTGCAGGAATTCGCGTAGGATGGCTTCGCGGAAAGGACCAAAAGGACCACGGGGACCTAAGGGAACGATTCCCCGGGGCCTCTTGTGGATTCCGGATGCTCCACATCGCTGTCGTATTGGAAGACGTCTTCGACCGTGGCGCTGAAGGCTCGGGCGATGCGGAAGGCCAGGGGCAGCGAGGGGGCGTACTTGCCGGCCTCGATGGCGATGATCGTCTGGCGCGTCACGCCCGCCTTGTCGGCCAATTCCTGCTGCGTCATCTCCCCGTGCTCGAAGCGAAAGCGGCGAATCCGGTTGCTCAGGTTGTTATCGCCCATTTTCGCCCTCGAGCTCGCACTGGATCAGGATGGCCACGGAGTGCGTGAATTGTGCCGTGAACAGCGTGGTCAGGAAGATCACCGGCAGGTAGTACACGTGCATAAGGCTCTGCCCTCCGAGGATATAGAACGGGACGATGCAGATGCCGGCCAGGAACACCATCGTGATGCCGGCCGAGAGCATGAACGCCCGGCTGTAGATCATCTTCTCTCGCTCGTCAAAGTGGGCCTCGGGAGATCTCTTGTGATAGAGGAAGTAGAAGGCCGTGGCGCCGAGGGAGCTGACGACGAAACAGATCAGGATGAAGTCGAGCCCCCTCGCATTCCTCTTGGCCAGAAAGGCAAAACACAGGCCCGCGAAGGCGACGCAGATCGTGACGGCGATCAGATTGAGCCACGCGGCTTTCTGAAGTCTGTTCATAGTTGTTCTCCTTTGCTTCCTTGGCCGTACTGGATGAACGCGGCCAGGTACTCCACCAGCAGGAAGATGGCCACGGCGCCGACGAGGACCAGGGGCATCACATTCACCGAGACCACGCCTTCCGGCCCGACAAGCCACCACGCCACGAGGCAGGCGACCGCGAAGTACAGCCACAGAACGATGTGGGCGGCCACGGCACCATTCTTGTAGATCAGCAGATCGCGCTCATCGGACTGGACCTTCTTGCTCTTGTGGATCTTCTGTACGAGGGCCGGCGCCAGCCAGAAGAGACTGCCCAGAACGATTGCCAGGGTGAACATGACCAGCGGGATGAAACGTGTTCCCTGGGTGTAGACCAGCAGCACGGCCACGGACCCGGGTATGAGCGCACATAGCGGCATCACGATCATCAGGGCCAATGAGGTCTCTTGTGCTCTATTCATGGTTCGTCTCCTTATTCGTCCAGCCATATTGAGCGAGGATCGCGAGCGAATAGACGAAGAAGTGGCTGATCCCCGCTCCCATGAAGATCGTGGGCAGCCAGGTGACGGAGATCCTGGCGCTGGACCCGAGCACGAAGAACGGGATCATGCAGGCGGCCCCGAAGACCATGTACGCCGTCGCGAAGCCTGCGATGGCGGCCCGCCTCTGGAAGAGCTGGTCGCGCTCGTCAGCGGCAACTGGGCCCTCATCCTTCTTAATCAGCACAGGCGCCAGGCCGCCGAGGCCGGCCAGACCCATCATGCAGAAGCCCAGAAGGGCCCTGGGCATGCCCACATAGTAGTACAGTACGCCGACGGCAATCAAACTGACGGCAAATGCCCCTAACGTGCTGATGACAAGGGCCCACGCGACTTTCTGTACCCGATTCATGGCCGTTTCTCCTATCCAGTTCACATGGCATTATGTAAAGCAGAACAGACTTAATGTTAGCTATACTTTACATCATGTCAAGAAGTTTTTACGTAAAATCCGCAAAAATGTGGTTACCACATCGGGCGGTGGTCAGAAGGCGGCGAGCGGGGGTAAGTCTGAACTGCCTTTCTTGAGGTGTCTGTGGCGTTTTCCGGGGGATTTGTCGGTTGCGTCGGAAGCGTCAGATTTGTGCAGGGGCAACTCGATGGATAGCGTCTGAGCCGGCTGTCTCTGAACGGCGAGTGTAACGGCCTGCTGTTTTCTCGCCTTGAACAGCGCCAACTCGAAGTCAAGCTGGCTGAGCAGGGGCGTGGTCCCGACGGCCGTGATGACGTCATTGGCCTTGAGCCCCGCTTTCCCGGCGATGCCCTTTTCGTCGATTGATGTGACGCAGAGCCCCGCCTGCAGGTTGAGTCCCTTGTTGAGAGCCAGTGCGGGGGTCACGCGCTCCAGGTCCATGCGGAATTGCGGGAACTCAAGATCCTTGACCAGTTGTCTGATGTCGGTCCTGAGGATACGGCGGGTGATTGCCAGCAGATCTCGGCCATCCACGACGTTATGTTTGCCGATCTCCGCCACGATGTTGCGGATCGCCTCAGGGCCGAACTGATCTTCGATAAGCATGAACAGGCCCAGGGCCGCACTGTAGTAGGTTCGCTCATCCGGCGTCTCTGAAGACTGCACCCACCGAAACAACTTCGGGCCGACCTGCGCCAGGGCGGAAAACGGATTCGCGTGCAGGAGCATCTCGCGGTATTGGAACTCGGGGCTGCTGGGAATGGTCTGGGACAGGGCTCGATAGGCGACATAACCGGCGTAGTTGGCCATGCCGTCACGGAACCAGCGGGTGTGGTTGTTAGCGTGCACGGTCAGGCCCAGGAACCCCCAGGACAGGTCCGGCAGGACCACGCCGCCCCGTTTGCCCGCCGCCAGCGACGTCTCCACGAGCTCGTGCACGACCAGGTACGGGTAGCTGCGATTCTGGATCAGGATCGACTCGCAGGACTCGTCACCTGCCATTACGAACAACGGCAGCGGAAACTCGTTCGGCTCCACCGCCAGCACGATATCGAAATTCTGCGGCTTCTGATCGAAACGCAGGAGATACATGGTCGTCCGGGTCGTGACGGCGACCCCCGTGCGTTCCCGCACCGCATCGAGCAGCTTCGTTGTCTTCTCGGCCACGCACTGCGCCTGGGCCACCAGCCCCCGCTGATATCGTACGATCGTGTCGCCGACGTTCAGGGTGCCCTCGAATTCCACGTCCTTCATGGAGTCGTTGCTGAGGGTGTAATGGGTGCGGCTGCCGTAATGAACGCGCCACTGCTTGACCTGCTCGTGCTCGAGCACCGTCTCGGTGATGCTCTTGCTGACCGTGCGACACCCCGCCGCGAAACCTGCCTGCATCACCACGAGCGCCAGCACCACGCCGGATCGATTTCTCACCATTGCGACCCCCATAGGGATACTTTTTCCCCAGCGTAATCCCCCCGCCGCAACCCGTAAAGTCAAATCCCGGACACGCCGCACAGGCACGGGGTCGGGATCTTCCGCAGGATGCCGATGGCCGCTGACGAGGAGAGCAGAGGCGGGATAGAGATGATCCCTCGAAGTCTCGGCCGGCTACCTTTGCCGGGTGCGGCGGACCTCTTCCAGGTTGGCCTTGGCCGGGGGGACGTTGGCGATGAATTCGCTGATTTTCTGGCAGGGGAAGTCGTCGCACATCGCGCAGTTTTTCACTTTGCGGGCCAGGCCGCACTTGCGAATCTCGCATTCGGCACAGTGGGCGATTTGCACGCCCCGGGTCTTGAGGCAGCCCACGCAGTTGATGTCTGCGGGCTTGAGATCGGCGTTGAACTGTTTGGACCACTCGGCGGCGGTCCTGGCCCGCAGGGCATCGTCGTCGGTCTTGTGGGCGATGAAGGCCGGGCACGCCGCACAGTCCAGCCCGCACATCGAAAGCATCTTGGTCTCTCGCTTGTTCTCTTGCATACAGCCGGCTCCCATCATACCTGCAACGGCGACCGAGGCCGTGGTAGTCATCAGAAAATCGCGTCGCGTCAGATTCGCGTGATTCGGTCGTGCCTTCATGCTCCGTCACCTCACTCAACTTATGACTGCTCTGGTTTCGACGCCGGACCCGGACCTCATTGCCAACCAGAGCGTCCGTGATTTTAGTCGGGCCTCCATCTGGCGTCAAATTCAAAAGCACGCTGACGCTGCGGGTGCCTGGTTTGAGTAGCTACAGGGATTGTCGAGGCAGTACAGAGAAAAGCTGAAATACTCCCGCCGGCACGCCGACTAATAGTACGAATCGTACTATTGGAGATCACGAAAATGGCACAGGAAACCGGGTTATCGACGCTGTCGCTGGCGATTCTTGGGCTGATTTCGCAGAGGCCGCTGACGGGGTATGACGTTCGCAAGGTGTTTGCGACCACGCCGATGGGGCACTTCAGCAGCAGCCCCGGGGCGATTTATCCCGCCTTGAGGCGTATCGAAGAGGCCGGATGGGTCCGCGGCAAGACGGGCGAGGGCAAAACCCGCCGCGAGCGGGTGGTTTATGAGATCACCGCACGCGGCATCCGGGTGCTCAAGCAACACCTCTCGCGGCCCGTCACAAGGGACGACGTAATCTGGCACATGGACGACCTGATGATGCGTTTCGCGTTCATGGACCCAATCGTCGGCCGCGAGACGACGCTGCGGTTTCTCCAGACGTTTGCGTCGGAGCTTGAGGCGTATGCGACGGAACTGCGTCACTACCTCGACAGCGTCAGGCAGATCATGCCGCCGTGCGGCAGGCTGGCCATGGAGAACGGCATCCAGGGCTACGAGATGAACACCCAGTGGGCTCGGCGGGCGATCGAAGAACTCCAGGGCAATTCACAACAGGCGGACTAACTCGCGAACATTTCCCGGCGGGGAAGAAAGGAACGATCATGAATACGGCACGAACTTTTCGGACGATTCTTGGATACCTGTGGCGGATTCCGTTGTGTGCCCTTGCATACGTAGTGGGCGCGACGGCCAGCGGAGCACTGCTGGCGGCTCTCGGTCTGCCGCTGCCGCAGGTGCCCGAGCAGGTCGACGAGCGGACAATAGGTCTGCTCCTCCCTGTGGCCGGTCTCGTCATTGCGGTGGGATTGGCGCCGCTGGCCCGGCGGCTCCGAGGATCGTTCTGGGCCCGGTGGATGGCGTTGGCGGCTCTATGCTACGTCTGTCTCGGCGTGACTTCGGCTCTTGAAGGCGCGATCTTTACGAGTCTCGGCGGTATGGCGTCCGTGCCCGTCTTTTCCATTTTGCCATGTCTACTCTTTGCAGCGGTCCTGGCTCTGCTGTTCAAGCCGGCGAGCTCGGCCGAGCCAGCGGTCGTTAGTATGCGCCGATTCTTTCACGGGCGCAGCGTTGGACAATGGACGTGGCGCCTCGCCGCGGCGATCTTCGCATTTCCCGTCATCTACTGGACCTTCGGGCTGATGGTCGCTCCGTTCGTTATGGAGTACTACAAGCAGGGGCAATTCGCGCTGGCGGTGCCAAATCCAGCCGTGATCCTCGCCACTCAATTCGCCAGGAGCGTGCTCTTCTTGCTGGGGGCGATGCCGGTTCTGATCCTCTGGTCGGGATCGAGACGTCACCTTGTCCTGGCCCTGGGCCTGGCGTTCTACGTGCTGGTGGGCCTGTTCGGCATGATCCAGTCCTACTGGCTGGCCCCCACGCTTCAGGTCCTGCACAACAGCGAGATGCTCATCGACTCGATGGCGTACGCCCTGGCCCTTGCCATCCTGCTTGTGCGCAAAGATGAAACAAACACCGACGAGTTGTTCGCCCGCTACCTGCTGTGCATGGCGCAGGCGCCCGTCGCAGATTGAAGAACCACATTCGATTTGGAGGTAAGAGAACATGAGAACGCACAAGACTGTCACGATGTCGGTAATCGCAGTGATTTGCAGTTCAGTCTCTCTCGCGGCGGGGGAGTCGAAACGTATGGACGATTCGATTCTGCGGCAGGCATTCGACTTTTCCGCCCCGCGCTCGGCGCAGCCGCAGGCGTTCGATATGGAGACTCGGGTGATCACGTACGCGCCGGACGGCAAGCGCGTGAACACGGACATTCTGAGGCTTCAGCTCAAGTGTGCGCCGGCGGCAGCGGCCAAGGACGCCTATGAGTACACGTGCGTCAAGTTCACCCTGAAGTTCGGAGACGCCCCCGAGGTAACGGTGCCGGCCCTTGCGAACTGGACGTACTTGTTCAAGGCTACGCCCACTGGTGTGGACGAGAAGGGACAGGTGTTCGGCATCGATCACGCCAAGTTTGAGAAGCTCCTCGACGCGAACGGTCAGCCGCTGCCCGTGGACAAGGCTTACTATGTCTATAACGCGTTCATCGATTTTCACGGCTTCTGCAATGCCTTCGCCGAGCCGGTCGTCGGGGGCAAAGGCATCCAGGACCTCAAGAGGATCGGGGACAAGATCGTCCATGCGGCCGCCTTCACCGAGCCGCCGGTCAACCTCGGCAGCAACATCGCCAAAGGCTCCACGTTCAAGAACGGCGAGGTCACCCTCGAACTGAAGGGACTCAGCATCGTGGATGGGGCCCCGTGCGCCATCGTGGCCTTCGACTCCGGCCAGAGCTCGTTCCAGATGCTCATGAACCCCGTGCCGAACATGGAGGTCCGCGCCGTCGGCGCCTCGCACTACAAGGGCGACCTCCACATCGATCTGGCGACCCGCTGGCCCCGCAAGGTGACGATGGACGAGCTAGTCGTCGCCGAGAGCACCGTGCCGATGCTGTCCAACAAGGTCAGCGCCGTCATCGAGCGCAGCACCATCATCCGCAATGTCAGCGCAAAGGATGCCCGATAAGAGTCGACGGTGCATGCACTCACGTGTCCCGCAGAGCATGCAGAAGTGATGAGGCCGGGCGGCGACGCCCGGCCTCACGGTCATGGAGTTGCGATCCTTTTCGCGGGGTGGTCCCGCCCGCCATGCGTCACTCCACAGGCCTGCCATAGACCTCGACTTCGATGTAGTGGTTGAGATCGTTAGTGGTGTTGCCGTTGCTGTAGAGGCGGACGTAGCGGCCGCGAACACCCTTGGTTTCTATGAGTCTGCCTTCGTGGGTCTCGATGTAGTGGAGGTCTTTTCCGACGCGGAGATGTGCAGAGGCGTCGCTGTCGTTGTTGAAGACGGTCCTCACGTTCGTCTGAAAGGCAGGGTCCTCTGAGACCTGAACGATCACATCGAAGTAGACGTACGGCTGCCTGTGATTGTGCCACACGACGATCGCGTCAATTTCACATACGCCCTGTAGATCGATCGTCACATGTTGCACGCCCGACCCCAGTTCGACCAGGCTGCCATCGTGGGCCTCCTTGTTGCCATCGACGATCATGGCCGGATGACCCCGCGCCAGTTCCCGCGTACTTGCAGAAACCGGTTTCCCAAGGGCGATGTTTGTGGTTCCAGCCGGCACGAGGATCGGGGGACGCGGGGTACCCAGCGGCCTCTCCAGACCCGGTGTGCGAAAGCAATCCGATGGCACGCCAACAAACAGCGGGCGCGGCAATTCAATCTTCAGGGGCACGAGTCTCGACGGGTCTTCCACAGGTCTGCCGTAGACCTCGACCTCGATGTAATGGTTCAGGTCGTTGGCAGTGCTGCCGTTGCTGTAGAGGCGGACGTAGCGGCCGCGCAGGCCCTTGGTGTCGAAGATCTCGCCGAAGCTGGTATCGACGTAGTGCATGTCCGTGCCGACGCCCAGGCCGGCGGAGTTGTCCATGTCGTTGTTGAAGATGGTCGTCACACCGGTGATGAAATCGGGGTCGCCGGAGATCTGGACGATTACATCGAAGTATGCGCGGGGCTGCTTGTGGTAATGCCAGGCTCGGACGCCGTAGATTTCATACTCCCCCTGCAGGTCAATGGTGACATGCTGGAGGAGAGGCGCGAGCTCGACGTAACTGCCGTCGGCGGCCTCCTTGTCGCCATCGGTGACCATTGCCAGTTCTCCGATGACCGGCTCTTCGTCGCTGGCGGAGACGGGTTTGCCCAGGGCGACATTCTTTGTTCCGACCGGGGCCAGGAAAGGTGGGCCGGGCTCCTTCTGCAACGGCTTGAGCCGGGGGGCGCGGATGTCCTGAGGCGTGTCGCGGAAGACAGGCCTTGGCAGATTCACTTCAACAGGCACGAGTGCCGCTGTCCCGGAACTCGGCCGAGCAGCGATCGCGTCCCTTTCGGCAGGTGCGCTTCCCCTGACGATGCGGACAATGCGAAAACCTATGAGGTTGTCGTGCATAGCGGGCGGCAGGGCTCGACGGAACGCCGGGCGCAGCTTCGTGGCGTCGTCCGTGATCCAGGTCGCCCCTCGCACGATGCGGTTCTCACCGGGGTAGTACCCGTAGCCGTCACCATCGCCAAGCCAGGCCCCGCCGTCGGCCGGGGCCTGCACATAGCCCTTGTGATACTCGTCCAGGCACCATTCCGACACGTTTCCGAGCATGTCGTGCAGGCCCCATTCATTTGGTCTTCTCTGTGCGACGGGGTGAGGCCGGCCGTCGCTGTTGGGTTTGTACCACGCCTGCTCCTGCAGGCTGTTGACATCGGCATTGACTGCGCCGGCATGCGCCGCATACTCCCACTGGGCCTCCGTCGGCAATCGGATTTCTTCGCCTGTCCTTTGCGACAGCCATTGGCAGAAAGCAACGGCATCATGCCAGGCGACGCATACCACGGGATGATCGTCCGATTGCGTGTAGCCCGGGCGCTGCCAGGACGCGCCGGGCGTGAAGGGCCAGTCGCCCTTCGCATTGCACAGGTGCGATCCGCCGTCGTTCTGTGCCTGAGTCTGGTGTCCTGTCGCGTTGATGAAAGCGTGAAATTGAGCGACGGTGACTTCCGTACGGCTCATCTGGAAGCCCTGGGCTATCCGCACCCGGTGGGCGGGTCGTTCGTCAGGCCGTGCCGTTTCCGAGCCCATGATGAACTCGCCGGCCGGGATGCGGACGAACTCAAAGGCGATGCCGTTCACATCGAGCGCGATTCTCTCGTCGCGACTCGCCGCGCCGCGTGCTGCCCCGAGGAGCAGGATGCCGAACATCAACGAAACAGCGGGTCGCCCCAACTGTCTTTCATGTTCCTTCAGTTCCTCTGCCATGGTTCAGTCCTCCACTTTTGGATGGTCCGGGTCGGTTACTCGCAAGGCGCGCACGATGCGAAAGCCGTTGTTGTAGTTACTGGTATCGGGATAGCTGCCCATCCGGATGGCGGAGCCGAGCCAGCCCGGGGGATTCCTGAAGGACCCGCCGCGAGAGACAACGTCGCTGGCGACAGACAGGTCCCACCGGGGGCTGCCGTCGGTCGGGGCGCCCTCATAGCTCGTCGTGAAGAAATCGAGGCACCATTCCCAGGCGTTGCCGTGCATGTCGTAGAGGCCCAGGGCGTTCGGCTGCTTCTGCGCGACCCGGTGCGTGCGGTTGCCTGCGTTGTACTGGTACCAGCCCATCGCACTGACCTCGCCCGCGTAGGCCCCGGTTGTGCCGGCCCGGCAGGCATACTCCCACTCCGATTCGCTGGGCAGGCGAATCTCCTGCCCGGTCTCGGCGGACAGCCAGTGGCAAAAAGCCATTGCATCGTACCAACTCACGCAGACCACCGGCTCGTCGTCCGACTGCTTGAAGGGTGGATTACTCCAATCGATGCCGATCTCCGCCTGCCAGGTCTGATCGCTTTGCTTCGCGGTGGATACGCCGTCCTTCTCCCCGTCGGTCATGTAGCCCGTCGCCTCGACGAACGCGCGGAATTGTGCGACCGTGACCTCCGTCCGCCCCATTTCAAAGTCATAGCCGATGCGGACTTTGTGCACGGGCTTTTCGATACCGCCCTCTTCCGTCCCCATCAGGAATTCGCCCGCCGGGATCCGCACGAACTCAAACTGCACGCCGTGCGTCGCGAGGATCGTTTTCCCGGTTCCGCTATCGGCGGACACCGCAACGGGCATGTCATGGGCCGGGTCCTTCGCTTCGCCCTGGGTGACAGAAGAACGTGAGGTCGCAGACACGGCGATTCGGAATCCAGTCGCCGGGCTGGCGAACGACGCGAGGCGACGGTCCCGGCGGCCATATCGCAGGTCTTCCTTCGGACTCGCCCAGCCGCCGCCGCGCAGCACGTAACGCCATGTCGCCGGGGGGACTGTGGGGTCACTCACCAGGGCACTGCCGTCGAGCGCCGCACCGCGGTAATCCGGCCGCCAGACGTCGAGGCACCACTCCGAGGCGTTGCCCTGCATGTCGTACAGACCCCAGGGGTTTGCTGCCTTGGTCGCGACGGGATGAGGGCTGTCTGAGGTATTGTCCTCGTGCCAGGCCACATCATTCAGGCCGCCGGTGGAATCGTCCTGGCGGCCGGCGCGGGCGGCGTATTCCCACTCCGCTTCGGTCGGCAGGCGGCAGGTCCGCCCGGTCTGTTCGCTCAACCAGCGGCAGAAGGCCGCCGCATCGTTACGACTGAGAACCACGGCCGGATGGTCGTCGCTCGGTTCGAAGCCGGGCCGGTGCCAGTCGAGACCCCGCTGGTGCGGATGCAGGCCGGGCAGCGGACACGTATAGGCCCAGCCCAACTGTTCGGCGTCCGTCTTGTACCCGGTGGCTTGGGCGAATGCCCGGAACTGCCGGACCGTCACCTCGGTCCTGCCCAGGTAGAGCCCGTCCTCGATGGTGACCTCATGCGCCGGTCTTTCGTCCCGGCTACCCGACGACGAGCCCATCGCAAATCGGCCCGCCGGGATACGCACCAGTTCGAACGCCACGTTACCCACCTTGAGTGTCTGCATGTCGGCGGCCGACGAACTCGCAGGTGCAGCCCCGCTCACCAGAGCGAACACAACTGCGATGATCCACAATCTGCGCGCATTTTGTCCCTGTCTCATGGCGTGATTCTCCAAAAGGAGTGGTTTGGACCCGGGGCCGGGCCAATCATCAATCGTCAATTATCCTTAATCAATCGGATGGGCCGGCCGTAGACTTCCACCTCGATGTAGTGATTCAGATCGTCGCTGGTATTGCCGTTGCTCCACAGCCGCACGTACCGGCCCTGAACGCCCTTGCTGTCGATGAGCTTGCCCTCGTTCGTCTCGGTGTAGTGCAGGTCCGTGCCGGCGCCGAGGCCGAGCGAATTGTCGCGGTCGCTGTTAAAAACAGTCTGCACGCCGCCTCGGAAACTCTTATCGTCGGAAATCTGCACCACCACGTCGAAATAAACGCGGGGCAGCCGATGATAATGCCAGACGACGACGGCAAAGATCTCACATCGCTCCTGCAGGTCGATTGTGACGTACTGGGGCTTGGGGCCCAGCTCGATGAAGCTGCCGTCGTCGGCCTCCTTGTCGCCGTCGGTGGTCAGGTCGAGGCTGCCGTATACCGGGTCGCGGTCGCTCGACGAGACCGGCTTGCCGAGCGCGACGTTTTTCGTCCCCACGGGCGCCAGGAATGGTGGTCGAGGCCGGCCGCGAGGCTGCTCCAGGTAGGGCGTGCGATTGTCCTGCGGCGTTCCGACGAACACCGGCTTGGGCAGCTTGATCTCCAGCGGCGCCTGCTTCGAGCTGCCGCCGGGCGCGGGCGTCGGGACCGCCACCGGCTCGTCGCCGGGCGTGCCGATCATCTGCCGTGTGCGATCGATGACTCGTACGTTCCCGGGAACGCCGAGGGTGAACACGCTGTCCGGCCCGGATTGTGGATAATCTATGACCCATTCCTCGCGGGCGAGCGTGTTTCCGTCTTGGCCGGAATATACCACATTTGCTGACATGACGCGTTTCGTCCTCGGGTCGGCCAAAATCGAAATCTTGAGCCTCGCCGCCGAGCGGCCGTCAATGCTGACGCCTCGCACACCGCCCTCAACCTCGTACCCTCGCACGTCCCCGCTAATGCGCCGGATGGCCCACGTCCCCATGAGCCCCCCGTCCTTGGCCGCGAATACGGCGAAGGCATCCACGAGGTTGTACGCCGAGTTCACCCCGAAGGGTCCGGTCGGCGTCAGGTCGCTGATCAACAGGGTCTTGACGCGGGGGCTGTAGACGAACGTCTTCTGTCCCGCCCCGTACTCCCAGGCGCGTACACCGCCGTCGTCCGTTATGACGTAGGTCCTATCCGCCGCAAAGTTGTACCAGTGTTCCCCAGTGTAGGTTTTGCCGTTTTGCATTCCCTTGATGACGGCGTGCATCCACGGCATCCTCTGCGTGGCGACGCGAACCTGGGTGAACGTCATCGGGCCGGCGGGACCGAGCCATTGCCAGGCCGCTACCGTCGCCGCGATCAGGATCACCGCCGCGATCGCCAGCCGGTTCAAATTTGAGATTTGAAATCTGAAATTTGAGATCTTGCGCCCGGCGGTCCCGGCTGTCTCCTCGAAGGTCCGCAGCATCTGGCGTCGCAGCCGCTCGCGGTGCGCCGGATTCGGCGAAGTGTCGATCTTCAAGCCGCTAACTATCTTCTGGAAATCGCGTTCGTTGTCGAACATGCTCTGTTCTCCCGGTTCGTAGTGACGCCAAACGAGCCATACTACTGTTCTGCACCCAGGTCGCCCTGCAGCTCTTCCTGGAGCCGCCGGAGCACCCGGTGCAGCGTGACCCGGATCGTCGCAGGCCGGACATCCACGACCCGCCCGATCTCGTCATAATCCATATTCTCAAAGTACCGCAGCGTCAGCAGCGTCTGGTGCTCCGGCTTGAGCTGCTGAATCGCCGCGTAGAGCGTCGGCCAGTCGAGGCTCGACCACTCGGCCGCATCCGCCTCGGCGGCTCGGCGATGCTGCACGACGTTTTCCATCAGCCGCTTGCGACGCGAGGTCTTGCGGATGTACGCGTTGGCCTGGTTCGCCGCGATCGTATACACCCACGCCCGGAAGTCCTGCTCGGTGGCGCCCTTGAACTGGCGCATCGAGCTGGCGACTGTCAGGAACACCGACGAGGTCACGTCCTCGGCCGTGGCCTTATTGAACAGCCGGTGCACGCAAAACCTGAAGATCCGGTCGTAATACAGCTCATACAGCCTGCCCAATGCCTCGGCCTGGCTCTTGGCCATCACCACCAGATCGTCGTAAGCCATGGGTTCAACAGGTTTTGTCATAATCCCGACCATCGCCTAATCAATTGCGCCACGGGGTCCCATGTTACACCCCCGCCCCCGGAAAAGCAAAAAACCGCCCACCGCCATCCGATTGACGACGTCCGGCCCTGCAGGAACAATGGGCCAGCCCTTGAGGAAATGTGTGGGATCTGGGTTCATCGTAGCATGGGCATCTTGCCCATGTGTCGCAGGCCCATCTTGGCCCTGCAAGACATTGTTCCGCCACGGGCGAGACGCCCGTGGGACTCACGGGCAGGATGCCCGTGCTACTTCTCGCGCGGCTCCGCGGCTATGTCCCGTAAAGAACTCTGTCGATGAAGGGAAGGTATCATGGCTCGACCTGCAAGGAGCACCGGACTCATCGTCTTGATTGCAGCGATCACGGCGGTCCTCGTATCCCTCGTTATCCCCGGCTGCACGCAGAACCAGGCGAGTTCACCCATCAGCATTTCACAAGGCCGGCTCGCCCTGAGCGTAGCCTGCAGCACGGGCGGCTCGGTCACCTACCTTACCGACGGGCGGAACGTGTACCGCTATGCGAGCGCCTCGTCCGCCCAGGCCCAGCCGTGGCAATGCATCCTCTCGCAGGCCGAGCGATTGGACATGGCCATCCAGCACAACGCCCGCGAGCAGCAACCGGCCCCCAGCCGCTGAGCATGTCCGGGGTGAAACCTGCCGAAATGGGTATCCTGCGCATCTCGCCGAGATGGGATGATGCCGGCAAACGGTCGCTGCTGTAATGGAGAATAGAGATGGAGTACTCGGTTGGCGGTGTTGGGCGCGTGGTGGTGGCGAGGCTGTTCGAAGGGGAGGACTTGCATGAGTGCATCGGGCAGATCGCCCGCAAGGAGGGGATTCGCTGTGCGGCGGTGCTGATCACGGGCGGGTTCCGCAAGGCCAACGTGGTGGTCGGGCCGCGGCAGGAGGAGCCGAAAATCGAGCCGCGATTTCAGGTGTTCGCCGGACCCGGCGAGGTGCTCGGCGTCGGGACACTGTATTGGGACGACGCCGGTCCGAAATTGCACATCCATACGGCCATCGGCAAGGACGGCGAAAGCCTCGTGGGCTGCCCGCGTCACGATACCCGCACGTTCCTGGTCCTGGAAGTGACGATCATCGAGATCGCCGGCATCGACGCCGCACGCAAGCTGGACCCGAACTCCGGCATGCACCTCCTGCGGCTGAACCAATAGGCCGGCGCCATGAGCAGCTCACGCTCGCCGTGGGACACACGGGCAAGATGCCCGTGCTACTTTTGAGAGACTCGGTCAGGGCTCTTGCTGCTGTTGCTGCGGCTGGTCGCGGACCTCAATCTGGCGGCCGTCGTCCTGGAGCTCCTCGTATCTCGCCAGCAAGCGCAGGTACTCGCTGTTGCTGTCCCGGTTCTGCCAGACCTGGAGCGTGAACAGCTTCGGGACTACCTTGAGGATGTTGCCGATCGCGTGATCGTCCTTCGTCTTGCCGGCGTAGAGCCCGATCAGGTCCTGGTTCAGGTCCACGCTGCGGTGGTAGAGCACGCGGTACGTGGCGTTGTTCTGCCACAGTTCCTGATTGCGGGCGATCTCGTCCCGGAGCGTCACGTTCAGCGACCGGGTCAGCTCGGTTCTCAGGGACGACAGCTCCTCGGCGGTCAGCTCGTGCCGGGCGGCGATCTCAGCCATCTTCTCTTCCAGCCGGGAATCCACCCTGGCCACCAGCTCACTGAGCTTTGGGGCGACCTGCTCGTCGATCTTGTTGGCGAGCTTGTTCACCTGGGCATCCGACAGGTCGGTGCCGACGTAGATCTCCGTCGCCTTGCTCATCTCCGGATTGCGGCTGTCGATTGTCCCTATCCCGTCGCCGTGGAGGACCCAGGGCCGCGGCTGTTCAGCACGAGCGACCGGCGCGCGATCCGTGCTCGGTAATCCGCCGAGTTGGTCATTGATCGTCTGCAGCCGTTCCGGGACGCTGGCTTCAATCTTCTGTACCGGATTGTCCACCGGCTGTACGGGCTTATCCACCTGCACGGCCTTGTCCACCTGGGCGGCCTTGTCCACTTGCGCGGGCTTGTCTACCTGGGCGGGCTTGGCCGCGGACACAACAATCTTTTCCAGGGCCGGCTTCACCGGCTGGACGTTCACCCTCGCCCGTTTCGGGAGGACGGGCTTGCTGCCCGGGTACACCGTTGAGACGGCAAAGGCAATGCCTGCTCCAAAGAAGAGAATCGCACCGAGAAGCATCGCCCTTTTGCGGATCATCCTGATGACACGTTTCGTCAGTCCCTCGCGAGGTGCGTCGTCCTGCAATTCAATCGCCTCGCTTATGATTTTCACCACCATAAGAGAACCTCCAATCCTGGAAAATGCACCAGGAAACCCCGTATGTATCGGACCACCCCTTCGGATTTGGCAGGACGGCCGTCCAGCCAACACCCCCTCATTGAGGACACGCGGCACCACCCGGTTCCGGTCGCCACATTATATGCTATTGCCAAGTCAGACACAAGCAAAAAAATCGCTTGTGGACCGCCAAAAATGGCCGGCAGAGTGCCAGGAAAGCGTATCGCCACGCCGGATGACCTCACGGCGTGTCCTGCGGCGGCTCCTCCTTTGGGGCTGCGGATCGCGGGCACACTACTACGACAGCGCTAGATCACACGCCAATCGATCAGAACCGCGATGGCCACCCGCATTTCTCGGCTAAAAACACGGTTTTCTGTCGAAAGCAGCGCTGTCGTACTACAAACAGGTTGTGCTCGGTGATATAATCTGACGCACATGGACTCGTGCTGGGCGGCGAAAGGCCCGTTCGCAGGGCAGAAAACGAACAGGATCGCCCGTCCGGCCCGTATTGACCTGGGGATGGCCGATTATGGTTGGAGATGTCAAAAAGCGAATAGACCGGCTGCGGAGCGAGATTCGAAGGCACGATTACCTTTACTACACCCTGGATCAGCCGGAGATCACGGACCAGCAGTATGACGAGCTTTTCACCGAGCTCAGGAAGCTGGAGGGCGAGCACCCCGAGCTTGTGACGCCGGGCTCGCCCACCCAGCGGGTCTCCGGCCGACCGCTGGAGGGATTCGCCACCGTTCGCCACGCCATGCCCATGTTGAGCGTGGACAACACGTACAACGCTGAGGAGTTGTGCGCGTTCGACGCCCGGGTCCGCAAGGGGCTTGGTACGAGCGACTACGATTACGTCGTCGAGCTCAAGATCGACGGCCTGGCGGTGAGCCTGAGATACCAGGACGGCATTCTGGTGACCGGGGCCACGCGCGGCGACGGCGAGGTGGGCGACGACGTGACGATGAATATCCGGACAATCCGGG
>Ga0315296_10001937_pt1 | contig 17911 bp, 12 predicted proteins | sample YL17G14_18_MG_FD_203921 | JGI IMG/M metagenome (GOLD analysis project Ga0315296, IMG submission 203921) | Sediment microbial communities from Yellowstone Lake, YNP, Wyoming, USA - YL17G14_18 | ecosystem: Environmental > Aquatic > Freshwater > Lake > Sediment | place: USA: Wyoming | collected... | reverse complement strand
AGGTTTTCTTCGATGGCAAGTACAACACGCTTGACGGGGACATGGCCACCTTCATGCTTATGCGGGACAACCACACCCTTGCCAACGAGTTGGATTTGGTCCGGGACCACGACCTGATCAAACGCGTGCATCAGTATGGAATCATGAGTCCCATGAATCCTCTCAAGAACAATGAGGACTACGCGCAATACTACACCTGGGAGGGGAACACGACGGTGCAGCTCGACGGCTGGGCCTGGTGGAATATGGGCATGGTCCTGCGTCCGCACGAAGCCATTGAATGGAGGTGGGGGCATGAGACTCCGGTGAAATATCACGGCGACATGGCGGGATATCCCCCGATCGTTCCAGACACGATCTATAACGGCTTCTGGGAATATGCTCCGGACTTCCATAACGATTCGCAGTGGCGGGCCGGAGCGACCGTGACGAACATCACCAACAAAGACGGTGTCCTCACGGCCACGGAGGAAGGCACGGGCACCATCCTCTGGCATATGAAAGTGCCTTATCAATTCATCGGAGGCGCCCTTTCCGCCTCGGGCGACGGATACGCTTTCGAGATTGGCTTCCTGGACCCGAAAGATTGGAGGAAGACCGTTTACACGCCGCTGGCGCCGTTGGCCGAGTTTGACGGCAAGTTCAAAGGCCGCACAGCCGGCGAGTACGAGTACTGGCTCAGATGCACCTTGACGGGCAAAGCGTCCTTGAGCGCCGTCAACATCAAGAACGACATCCAGATGGCGCCTCTGGCCATGCCGTCCATGACCGTGGGAAACAACAGTTTCACGTACTTGGAGCACACGGACGACAAGACCGGCGCAAACGCCGCCAGGAATCTGAGGATCACGCATACCTGGGTCGAAAGGTCGAAGACACGCCCTCCGAAGGCGCCGGAATCTCCCGTCACTCCGGCCAACGGCGGCGAGAGCGACGGCACGGATGTGGTGTTCCAGTGGAACGCCGCCACGGACCCCGATGGCGACGCCATAGCGGATTATCATTTCCAGCTTTCGGACCGTCCTGATATGAGATGGCCCATGTCTCCCAATTTCGACAAATACATTTCCAAGACGCCCGACAAGGGCAAGACCTGCTACACGCTTCCGCGCCCCGGCCTCTTGACGCACGGCACAACCTATTACTGGCACGTGAAAGCAAAGGATTCAAACGGCGTCTGGGGGCCGTGGAGCGGCACCTGGAGTTTCACGGCGCAGGGGCCGGCGTATCCCCTGGACGTGGCGATCAAACACAACCCTGACACCGGAATAAGTACATTGACGTGGAGCGCCAATCCGGCGGGAAGGCCACCCGCCAAGTACAGAGTATATGGCAGCGATGAGAAGGGCTTCACGGTCCATGACACTCCCTACGAGGTCAAGCTTGGCGATACCCAAGAGCTCGCCAACCCATTTGGGGCCAACTTCGTGGCCGAAGTCACAGGTACTTCACTGGATGTGGTCGGAGTCGGCAACGCTCTTGCGAACGCCAACAAGGCCTATTACCGCGTCGCGGCGGTGGATACCAGGGATAAAAGAAGCGGGGATTCGGATTATGTCGAAGCGCCCCGGCCGTTCATCTACAGCGCACCCGTCACGAGCGCGCCCGCAGGCCAGCCTTATAGCTATCAAGTCAAGGCCATCCGTTCCCTATGCGACCTCACGAGAAGGGATGCTGCCAAGCCGAAGCCCGGGGCCAAATTCTGGAAGATCGAGCCTCTGAAGTTCTCGCTCACGCAAAAACCGAGCTGGATGAGCATCAACGCCGACACCGGGCTGATAACAGGCACGTCAGACGGGACGGACGGGACGGTGACCGTTAGCGTGACGCTCACGAAAGAGCACCGGCTGGTGCATGACAAAGATAATATCGTGTGGGGGAACGAATATGAGCAAAGCAGAACCTATGAGAGCGTGGGGCCCGTGATACAGCAGTTTGTCGTGAACGGCACGAAGGATAAATGAGCCCACAGGCTAATCAAACCGCTTCGTGGGCTTTAGGGGCCGGGCTTGATGGTGCGGCAAAGGCTGCCGCCGACCGCCTGAGCCAGCGACACATTGACCGTCGGCCGGGTTCTGGAGAGTGCCTCCTGCAACGCGCTGTACATGGCCAGGACAGGCACAACGGGCACAGCAGGATTACGATAGGTGCCGTCGTCTTGAATGCCTCGCCGGATGAAAGGCTGACGAAGCAATTGACACCAGCCCCATCGTTAGAGAATGGGACTCGGCCGCGGCTGCATGCGTATGCGGGCTTCAAGGTGATGAGGGCACAGACCGTCAATCCGCGAGCAGCACGCTGTTATTCTTCCGGAACGAAGGACCAGGTCTCTCTGCAATCGCTGACGTCATCGACCCACTGCCAGAAGCCGCCGGCCAGGTAGAGCTTGCCATCGATGACGCCGCAGATACCGCAGCAGCGACCTCGGGGCATCCGGGGGACCTCTCCGAACGTCTCCGTAGCCATGTCGAAATACGTGGCCCGGTCGCTCCTGGACTCAGTGAGACGGCTCCAGCCGCCCAGGATAAACAGCTTCGATCCGATGGCGGCGTGCGTCGAGTGTTGGCTGAGATACCACTTGCGCTGCTCGATGCGCGGGATATTCAGCTTCGTCCACTTATCGGCGGCCACATCGTACTTGAGCACGCCATCGGCATAAGTTTCCCGGTCGGTCTCCCCATGGACGGCATAGATGCAGCCGTTGTAACTGCCGTGGACAATGAACCGAGCTCCCTCGGGAAGGTCCGCCGTTCGCGTGTAGGTGTTCTTGCGGGGGTCATAGCGGAACGTGCTGCGGTCGGCTTGGCCATCGGACCGCAGCGTTCGGGCGCCGAAGATGTAGATATACTCGTCCATCGTGACAGCGTAGCAGTACGATCGCGGATGCGGCAGAGGCGAGATGTCTTTGTACGTATCCTTCTTGGGGTCGTAGACCCATGAGGTCGTCGTCATGCTCCTGTCGATGGCCTTGTTGTCCCCGCCGAACAGGTAGATCTTATCCTTGTAGACAGCGATAGCCGGCCAACCCTTCTTGTCGGGCATCGGCGCCCCGTTGGTCCACGTATTCGTCGCGGGGTCGTAGATGTTGTGCAGGTCTACGGCCTGCGCCTTGTCCTGCCCCTCCGGGGTGTGAGGGTTCATGTTCACGCCGCCGAACATGTGCAGCTTGCCGTCCACGACAGCCGCCGCCCCGCCAAATCGGGCCACAGGAAGATCGGCCAGCACAATCCAGTGGCCGTTCCTGATCTGCTCTTGCGAAACCGCCTGAACCGGCTTGGTCTTGGATTCCGGACAGGATGACCTGCATCCAGCCAAGACTGAACCAGCCACGATGACTCCAGACACGAAGGTGCACAGCTCTTTGCGACGCATTGTATTCTCCTTTCCAGCAGTAGTCTCAGGTCACGTTTTGCCGACACGTCACGGTCTCGCGGCGCGCTCGACAGGCGCAGGGTCACCCGCATTGATGCAGGGACTGGTCACATCGTCCATAACCCTGAATGACCAAAGGGGCACAACCTTCACATTGGTTGTTCACGGTGAATCGTCTGTTTACTTGTTGTGCGGCTTTACTTCCTAGTCGCAGCGGTCAGCATACCTTTCATGGCGGCAACCTTGACGTGCGCGGGCTGGTCATCGCCCTTGAGCTCTTTGTACAGAGCTACTGCCTCGGACTTCTCACCGTCGGCCAGCAACTGCTCGGCACAGATCAGGCAGGCGTCGGCTACCGGCATCTTCATGTTGGCAGGTGCTTTCTTCGCGAACTTGCTCAGTTCCTTGGCCGCAGCCGACGTGCCGATCAGGCCCAGCGATTGAGCCGCGGCCTGGGCGACTTGGATGTCAGAGTCGCCGAGGAGCTTCGAGATGGCCTTGATGCTCTTGGTGTCGCGACGTACGCCCAGCGAACCGATAATGCCCGGCTTGAGCTTGCTGCTGACCTTGGGCAGCGCGTCCCGCATCGCCTCGACCGCCTTCTCGTCCGGGATGCGTTCCAGGGCGTAGCGTGCGATATGCGAGGTTTCCTCGGCCGGCAAGAGAGCAGCGAGGGCCTCGACCGACTGGGTCGTGCCCACGACCCTCAGCTTGCGGCACACATAGTCCTGTGCGGATCGTGAGAGGCCTCCGGCAAGTGCGTCCACCAGGCGCTTCTCCATCGCCTTGCGTGCAGCGGCATCGCCATGCGAAGCGACGATCGCCTGGTCGATCGGCTTCAAGGCCTCCCGGTCTGCGCCCCAGTCATAGGTCTTGAGCGCATTGAATGCGTTGTCTACCGCGGCGGAATCCGTCTGGGCAACGGCCTTGGCAGCGGCTAGCGTAGCCGCACCAAACGTCAGTGTCACCTTAGTGGTTTCTTTGCTCGTCATAGTCAAGTCTCCTTGTCGCAGCCATCGCGTTCTTAAATCACCCAGGGCTCTCTTCTTGCAACGTCGACAAGGCGATTGGCTTCGTCGTCGTCAATGAACTGCTGTTTCACCGTGTCCCATTTCAGTGACCGTTCCAGTTCGTAGGCAATGAGGAACAGGTGGCACACGGTTGCGGTGTGGACCGCGTATTCGATGTCACGGAAGGGCCTTTTGCGCGTCTTGACGCAGTCGATGAAGTCACCGTAGATGCCGCCGCTTCCGGCGTAACCCGGAACCGGCTTCGAGGCGCCTTTTTCATTCGTGCCTTCCACGTCAAGGTTACCTCGGCCCGGGTAATTGTGGTGAAGAAGCTTGCCGTTCGGATAGCGGCAAGTCGCAAACTTCTTGCCGTCTTCGTTGTGGAAGATGACTTCCTCGGGCTCCAGTTCCCTGACATCAAGGGCGAAAGTCGCGCCGCCGAAATGATGGGCGCCCCAGTCGGTCATGCCGCCGCCGGAGTAATCCTTGAACGACCGCCAGCTTGTCCCGTCGATGTTGTAACTGCCGCTGCACCGGTGGGGATGGTACGGCGCCCATGGGGCGGGACCAAGCCACATGTCCCAGTCGAAGCCGTCGGGCACTGGTTCCCCTTTTTTGTTGCAGTCCGTCGGAAGCGGACCCACGTTAACGTTGATCGACTTGACGATGCCCTTGCTCCCATTCCAGCAGGCGTCGACCGTGCCCCTGTAATCCTCAAGCACACGCTGGCTGCCACCGGATACTACCCGACTATAACGCCGGGCGGCGTTGATCATCAGCTTGCCTTCGCGGAGCGTCTTGGTCTCGGGCTTCTGGCAGTAGATGTCCTTTCCGTTGCGGCATGCCTCGATCACTACGAGCGCGTGCCAGTGATCCGGCGTTGCGCAATGCACAGCGTCGATATCATCGCGCACCATAACTTCGCGGAAGTCGTTATAAGCCTTGCAGTCCTTGTTTTGGTACTTCTCGTTCACACGGTTCATGGCGCCGTCACGAACATCCCTTTTCACGTCGCACACGGCAACGTACTGGACATCGTTCCGACCCAGGAAGGAGCCCAGGTCGCCCCCGCCCATGTTGCCGAGGCCCATGCCGGCCATCACGATACGGTTGCTTGGCGCGGTGTTACCGTCGTTCCCCATCGCGGACGCCGGGATCAAGTAGGGCAGTGCCACCGATGCCGCCGTTGCTTTCAGAAATGCTCTTCGACCATAAGACGTGCCCTGGTCCTTCGCTGGTTTGCTCTTCTGGTTTGCCACGTGTCGATCCTTTCCTGGGGTCAGTGTGGATAATTGCTTTGGGTCTTATCGATTCTGAATCTCACGCGCCTAATCTGACATTCCCATCTACACGGTCACAACATACAACTGTCTCCGTACGCCGCCAACAATCCTACAAAATACACCTTGGACTATCAAGAGATATGACTTCCAAAGCCACTTTGTTGAGAACTCGTAGAAGATATGGAACAACCGTGAACCAGCGGCACGGGTTTTTCAGTCCGGAGATTGTGGTCAGGAACACTTCAAATCCGCGTCTTTTTTCACGTGACAGAGGTGTGACAGAGCGGGCCGGTCGTGACTGTTGTGAAGGAGCGTGGAGACATTTTAGAGACATAGGTCCGCCAAGCCGTTCCCCGTAGACGATTCAGCCTTCCCGCCATGGTCATCTCCTCCTACAGGTGCCAGGGGCTGCGCAGGGGACGACCCAGCAGGCGGTTGGCGGCCTCGTCATTGGCGAACCTTTCCTTCTCCGGGTCCCACGTGAGTTTTCGGCCCATCTGGATGGCGATATGCCCAAGTTGACACAGTGATGTGGTTCGGTGGCCGACTTCGGCGTCGGCCAGCGTCTGCCCCCGGGTTTTGACGGCATCGATGAAATCCCTCTTTTCGTCCTTGAGCGGCAAATGGATCTCGTTGGCTCCCGAAGAGGAATTCAAAATGGACGCCGGTTGAGCTTTCAGGCCTCGGGTGTCGTAGTCGGCCTCGATCCATCCTTCGCTGCCTTCAAATCTGATGTAGGGTCGACTCACATTGTAGAGCAGTCGAACGCCATTGGCGTATCGATACTGAATCTCAAAACTCAGGAGCACCTCCCACAATCCGTCCCCGGGATACTGACCGGTCCCTTCGACTTCGACGGGGCCCGTACGTTCCGTGCCATTGCCCCACTGGGCGATATCGTTCAAGTGGGCGCCCCAGTTCGTCACCATCCCCTCACAGTAATCGCGGACACGCATCCAGCCCGGGCGTTCATAGCTGCGGCGGGGATGTACGCGGTTCTCGGTGTAGGGCGCCAAGGGGGCCGGTCCGAGCCACATGTCGTAGTCGAGTTCCTCCGGCACGGGCATCGTCGGCTCCGGCGGCCCGGCAACGTCGCCGGCCGGGACGCCCGTGCGGATCGTATGCAGCTCGCCGATGCGCCCGTTGAGCACCAGCTCACAGGCACGCTGGAAACAGGCATGGGAGCGGAACTCACTGTCGGTTCGAAACACTCGATGGTACCGTTGGACTGTGTCACTGAGAACGCGGCCCTCGGCAATACTCAGGGTCAAAGGTTTTTCGCAGGATATATCCTTGCCGGCCCGGGCCGCGGCAATGGCCATCGGCGCGTGCCAGTGGTCTGGCGTGAAGATCATTACGGCATCGATATCGGCGCGCGCCAGCAGGTCGCGGAAGTCGCGGTACACGGTGCAGCCTCGGAAAGTCCCCGAGGGCTGGCCTTTCGCATAGTGTTGCTCGACGGCATTGCGACCGTTCTCCAGCCGCCAGGCATCCGCATCGCAGACGGCAATCACCTGTACATCCGGGAAGCTGAGGAAGGATTTCACATTGGAGTAGTACGCCTGCCGGCCCATCCCGATCATGCCGACGGTGACGCGATTGCCTGGGGCGTTGGCGCCAAAGACCGACGCAGGAACTACCGCCGATGACAACAGGGCCGCGCTCGTGATGGCACCGAGCGAGTCTTTCAGAAAGGTTCGCCGGGTCAGACGGCCGGCGTTTCCGGGTGTTTCGCGGTAGTGGGTCATATCTGAGCCTCCTGTCCAAGCCGTTACGGGACATCCTGAGATTGGATATATTCCCTGGTTTTGAGAACCATCTGCGGGTCCGCCTCGAACGGCAGGCAGCCCGTGCCTATGCATACGCCGATCCTGCCGTTCGCCAGGGCAAGAACCCTGTCTGCTTCTTTCCTGATGGCCTCGAAATCGTTTGCGGTGATGGGGCCGGGGTCCATGTTGATCCGCACAAAAACCTGCGGATGGAATTTCATCTTCTCCATGAACCCCTGCTGGTCGGTCTCGGCCGGGCAACAAACACAACCTGTCCCCGTAGCCAAAATAGAGTCGAGGATGGGCAGGGTGTCGCCCCCCATGATGCAGGGGACGGGATGTTTGACCACGAGGGAGGTCTTCTCCATGATAGCCTTGAGCGCGGGCAACTCGATGTCGCGGAAATGGGCCGGCGCGAGCAGCGGAGGCGCCGCGGCCGATTCGAAGAAGGCAATGCCCAGACCCCGGCGGGCAATCTCCTGGCAGAACGCCACCTGTCCCGGCACCAGAGACAGCAGGGCCTGGGTCACCAACTCCGGCGCCGTTTGAATCTCACACAGGATATTCTCAAATCCCAGGAGGTTGGCCGCCAGCGAAAACGGTCCACTCAAAGGGATTCTGACGTCGGCGTCGGGACACGCCGCCACGACGCGTTGGGCCGCTTCGATGACCATCGGAATCCTGCCGGCCGATGACGCATCAAACGGCTCCAAATCCATCAGCGATGCAGCAGTCGCATAGGGGTGGCTGCAAATCGCGGGAATGCCGTTGCCAAAAGGTCTGGTGACTACCGCTCCATAGGCTTCGGCCTCCAGATTGTAAATATCGATCCCAACGACGACCGGACAGTGTCGGTAAAGGCGGTAGGCTTCTATGTGGCCTTTGGCCAACAACTGTACGTCGCGAGAGACCTCCCACGGACTTTCACCGATGATTCGCGCCGCATGCTCATATACTGAGGGAGCAAACTGTATCCTCTTCACTTTGGTTTCCTGCAGGTCTTGATTGATCCCGTTTTGCGAGCACCGTCCTCAAAGAATACACATTATGCGAAAAGGCCCATCAATGATATGCCATCTGGTATCTGGTGTAAACCTGTACGGCCAGACCCTGTTGAAAACAGCCTGAAATCCCTGGCGGTACGTCCGGATGAGTGTGCACCGTACGCGCCAAGCCAGACCGCCGCCGCAGCCGTCAAGCACAACACCGATCTAAGTCTCTGCACCACAGCATCCGCTTCCATCGGACCATCGCTGGGATCGATCTGTTCAGTCACTCCCATGACGAACGGACCCGGGCGGCCTCACGGACGAGAAACTCAGCAGCCTGGGAAGCTGGATCGCCGTCTGCGTGTCGGGCACAAAGTCCGTCTCGACCTCTTTGCCGTGCAGCCGGATGACCTCGACCCGGCCGGCATTGTCCCGCCGATGCCACTGCTGAAAGATGGTCCCATCCTCGGCAATGCTCATCCCGAACAGCGCCGGGTTCTCTGAGCCGACGTAAGGCGGTATCGGTTTGCTGATCTGCACTTCGGCCCGCGTGCCCAGGTCCCGCAGGACCACGGCCGAGCCGCCAACCGGCAGAATGACAAGATCGCCATGTACGGCGATGTCCTGCATACAGCAGAATTGGTCTCGCCAGGTCACCCGGCCTTGCTTATGTTCGAGCCACTGCTCGCCGCTCCAGCGGTTGCCGGCGAACTTGAGCACTTCCCGAACGAAGTCCCAAGTCCAGCACGTCGTGCCGTCCGCTTTCATACAGTAGACCTGCGAGCCGAGCGTAGCGAAATACACTCGCTCCCCCGCCACAACGGGGGCGCTCAGGATCGGCTCACCGCATGCGATTTCCTTGACCGTCGTCCCATCAACACAGTCAAGCCTGCTTTCAGCTTCGCGTGCACAGGATCACCTGCAAGACTCTCTCTCATCATGGCGTGCAACCTCCCCAGACGGCTCATTTACGAAGTCCGGCAAGCGGCACTTCCGCTCCGCCCCGCTCCTTGCTCCGTTGAGCAGCCGTCATGAATTCGAACAGTTCGACGGTTTCGGCCGGAGTGACCGGCGGTTCGCCCGTATGGAAGAATTCAGCAATCGCCCGCACGAGGCCGTCGTAACCGTCGGAGCCGGCGGACTCGGTCGTGCCTTCGCTACCCCAGATGCGGACCACCGGGACCTTCTCGCCCTTGGCCGGCCCGTAGTAGACCCCGAGGCGACCATCCTTCCATTTGCCGGTAGTGATGTCGGCGCCGCCTTCGGTCTTCCGCGACACGCTCACGCATCCTGTCCCCATCACGGCGTACAGGGCCTCGACCCCATGAATCCCGTAGAAATACAGGTCGGGGTGAAACTCGAGTTTGCTGAACGGGGAACTGGCCTGCACCTTGACGACCTTCCCCACGCCGGGATTGTCCCGCAGGCGGGGGATGTCAGGATGGAACCGGTACGAAGAGCAACTGAAGAACGGCGTGCCCGTTTCCTTCGAGAGCTGCACGATTCGGCGGGCATCCTCCAAGCCGGCCGCCAGCGGCTTGTCGATGAAGAGGCGTTTGCCCGCCTTCATCACGGGTGTGGCCTGGGCCAGATGCGGCCGGCCATCCACGCTCTCCAGAAGGACCACGTCCACCCTCCGGAGCAACTCTTCAATGCTGCCCACGATCTCGACACCATACTTCTCCTGGATATCTGCGGCGAATTTCTCGACACGGTCGGCGCTGGTCGGCAGATCGGGACTGCCCCCCTTGAACGCCGCCACAACTTTGATCCTCCATTCCGGATGCGCACGGAACTGGCCCGTGAACGCCGGCACGTGGGAGGTGTCCGTTCCGATGATGCCTGCTCGAAGGTCCTTGGTCGCCCACTGGGGCGATTCTGCCCCAGACACGGCCGACGTTGTGGCGATCACCAACACAAACATGCACGTTCTCATAGCTTCGTCCTACGATCTCCTCAAAACCTTCTTGTCGGGCGGTCTTTGCCATGCCGGGGTACATACTGGTCCACTCGTAGTTTTCACCCCCGGCTGCCTCCTTCAGATTGGCCGCCTTTTTTGGCTACGGAGGCAAAGTACGTGTACTTGTTGCGAGCCTGGGATTCGCCTGCAAACGCGTCTTTCAGTTTCTGCTCGGTCTTGCTACCCTTCAGTTCTGTCATGGTCTTCTCCTGTTTGCCCTCGCCAGACAAGGGCTGTTGGATTGTCTGTGCGGATTACGGAATACTAAACACTCTTGCGGTCCACATCAAGCACCGACTTATAGGGTAGTTTCCGCTTTCCGCGCTCGTCCCGGGCAACCATCACTCCACGGCCACCCTCCATCGCTGACCTACTACGAAAGCACGAGGCTGAGGAGTAATCCGCAGCCTCGGCCGTGGCGGATCTGATATGGTACGTGTAGAATGCAGACAACCATGAATAAGGGAAGAGATATGAACACTTCGTTGCCGTTGATCCTGATCCTCGCCCTCCTGCCGTGGACATGTGAAGGGCAAGGGGATCGAGCAAATGACGCCAATGCTGTGGAAGCAGGCGTCGTCACAACACATTCCGGTGGTCTGCACGGGTATATTGGCTTCAGCGCGACCCGTCCGCCCGCGCGGTCCGAGTACAGTGTGGGCATGGGTTTCTATTCCGCGGTCTGGCCGCTGATTGACCAGCCGCTGGCCGACTTTCAGATCGGTCTGGCTGGCTCCTGGATCACTCCGGACAACTCCGATAACAAGGATAAGCCGCTCGCTCCGGAGGGTACGCTGGCCCGGACGTGGAAGGAACGGGGTCCCACGTGGGAGAGCGTGTTCCAAACCGTGGAAGGCGGGCTGGGCTACTGGGCAGGCAACCACTTCCGCTACGGCCCACCGAAGTTCAGCATGAACGCCACCCCGCAATGCTACGACTATGAGGTCGGATCGCCGGGGTGGTCCTTCTTCTACAGCAACCAGGCTCTGCCGGACAATCGATTGGGCATCGCCCAACTGAGCAACCGCCTGCTGATTCCGCCCGATGCCCTGCCGTTCCAGGGGAATCCCAACGGCCAGTTCCTGGGCTACACCTGGATGGCCTTGCCCTTTACGGAACCCACCACGGGAGATCCCCCCACCGGCGACCAGAGTTGGACCTGTTTCCTGAGCGCGGCCAACTTCAAGGGGCCGATCGCCTACTACATTCCGGAAACTTGGAGCAAGATCGGCAAGCTGTTCAACTATCCTTTCATCTATGGACGGGGACTCGACGCCCGGCCCGGCGACATGGGCGGCGGCGCCATGGAGATCAACACCGTGCCGCGCTTCGATGCCCAAGACGCGCACGGGGTCGTCTATTCGAAGATTCCCAAGCTGCAGTTTCCGGTGGACGGCCAGGGAAGAGCGTTCCTGGTGCAAGACGTGATCTACTACTCGAAGGGGGCCCTGTACGATGCCTTCAAGGCCTGGCGGAACGGCGGTCCGGCCTGTTCCGGACGATTCGACGAGAAGGGCGCCTGGAAGTCCAAGTTGACGACGCGGTCCACGCGCTACGATCAGGCCGGCAAGAAACTAAGCGGTGTTGAGCGTGTCTTTGACACCAAAGTCTTCGAGGGCAACGTGTGGGGCCTGGAGTGGTTCAACAGCGACATCAGCCCCAAAGGTTTGTTCCCGCAGTATTTCAAACAGGTCGGAGAGGAACGCGTCGCGGTAGCAGCCGCGGACGTGCCCGCGGAGACACAGTTGCTGACACAGGAGTTCAAACTGGCAAGGCGGGGCGAGCCCTACACCTCACCGGTCACCGGCGTTTGGAGCCGGCCCGGTCCGAAAAGCGGACCGTTCATGGTCAGGCTCACCGACGGTTCCCTGGTGACGTACTCGTGGTACCGCTTTGTCGATCAGCCGTCCTTTCAGCAGTACGATTGGAGTGAGGAAAAGAAGGCAGCTTTGCAGGCCCTTGTGGAAGAAATCCATGCGAACTGGCCGACTGACCGCGACTACATGGCACCTCCCAGCCGCGGAATCCCGGTGGCCCTGGATTCGGCCCTGCTCGTGACGCCGCCAGAGGGTTTGGAGGTCGGTTACGTACCTATTGTGACACATCAGGAAGATGCCAAAAAGTAATATGAAACCTGCGGGATTTTCGCCGATGCCAAGTAGCACGGTCAAATAGACACCCTGCAAGCTGCATTGCCACGGACGGCATCCGAATCCTCGGGCTTGGCCCTCAGCCCCAGTGACTTGTCGCCACTGGCATTGGGTATCGCCGAAGAATTCGCCCGGCAGGAAGCTGCCCACTATTGTCATCGACACGAGCTCTGAACCGCTGGACAACTGCTTGAGATTCTGCTCATCGCCGCTATGATGGTCTTTTGTCTCGTAGCTCGTGCACGTGAGCAAGCGGGGTGAAACGGAACCTTGAATGAACGCAGGAGCCAGTCGGTAAGTGACGCCATACACCCTGCCAGAAGCTGACACGCCTGTGAGCATCTTCAACGATGTGATTGGCCCCGTGATGCGGGGGCCGTCCAGTTCGCATTGTGCGGCTGCCCTGCGCATCGGGAGACTGGCCCGGGACTTGATGGGTGAGGATGTGGGAGAAGTCGTGGTCGAATATGACACCCACGGGTCCCTCGCCACGACCCATCATAGCCAAGGCTCGGACATGGGCTTGTTCGCTGGCCTGATGGGCTGGGATGCTACGGACGAACGACTACCCGACTCCGGCCACATCCTCCGGGAAACTGGGGTCCACGTCAGCATCAAGACCGGCGACTTTCACGACCCGCACCCCAGCACCTACCATCTCACCCTCTTGAGCCCAAGGGAAAGACATGTTATGACAGCCATCTCGAAGGGTGGCGGCATGATTGAAGTCATCGGCCTCGACAGCTTTCCCCTTTCGATGGCGGGGGACTACTGGGAGACTCTGATCTGGCTCAAGGCGGGCGGGGCGCAGACCCTGCCCCATTTCACCCAAGCCATTCAAGCGGACTATGTCTTGGTTCACGAAGGCCCCGACGGCCTGCTCATTCAGATCAAGGCGCAACGGTTCGTCGAAGACCCGGAAATCCTCGGCTGTCTGAGACCACAAGAGGTGCAGCATGTGAAGCGGCTTTCGCCTGTCCTGCCCGTTCTGTCGCGAAGGGACATCCGGGTACCCTTCTCCACCTGCGCGGAAATGCTCCGCTACAATGACGTCCGCAACAGACGACTGTGGGAACTGGCGGTGCAATACGAAAGCGAGCGCGCCGGCCTGTCCGCGGTGGACGTGATTCGCCGTATGGTGGAAATCGTGCGCATCGTGCGTTCTTCGGTCGAGCGCGGAATCCAGGGCACAGCGTATCCTGACCGCATTCTCGGCCACCAGTGCGGCGTATTCAAGCAGCGTTTGGAGACAGGGCATCTTCTGGACGCAGGGCTGATGAACCGAATCGTGCTCTACGTGACGGCGTTGATGGAAGTCAAGAGTGCTATGGGTGTCATTGTAGCAGCCCCCACGGCCGGGGCTTGTGCCGCATTTCCCGGAGCATGTCTGGCAGCCGCCGACGCGCTCGAATTGCCCGAGGAAGATGCAGCGAAGGCAATGTTGGCCGGCGGGATCATTGGAGTCCTCATTGCCACAAAGTCCACCTTTGCCGCCGAGGTGGCCGGTTGTCAGGCGGAATGCGGCGCGGGATCTGGTATGGCGGCGGCGGCTTTGGTGACCCTGGCCGGGGGAAATACCGGCCAAGCTGTAGCTGCGGCGTCCATGGCACTCCAGAATTCGCTCGGCATGGTCTGCGATCCGGTGGCCAATCGCGTGGAAGTGCCCTGTCTGGGCAAAAACATCATGGCTGCGACCAATGCGCTGGCGTGTGCGAACACGGCTTTGGCGGACTATGATTCAGTCATCCCTTTGGACGAAACGATCGAGGCGATGGACCATGTCGGGCGCAGTCTTCCGAGGGAGCTGCGGTGTACGGCACTGGGCGGACTGTCGGCGACCAGGACCTCTCGGCAGATCGAGGAGCGCCTCCGGCGCCAGCACAACAGTCGCGACGAGACGGAGGCACGCTGATGCCCATCCCATCCGCAGGTGTTCGGGTCCTTTCGGCTGATGATGTCCGCAGGGCGCTGCCTATGGCCGAGGCCATCGAGGTGATGAGAACAGCGTTCTCGCAGTTGTCGTCGGGCGATGTGAGGATGCCGGTCCGCAGCCACATAGATGTGCCGGAACACGACGGCACGGCGCTGTTCATGCCTTCGTATGCACCGTGTTTCGGAACCATCGGTATGAAGGTCGTGAACGTGTTTGCCGCGAATGCCGACAGAGGGCTGCCAAGAATTCAGGCCCTCGTATGCCTCTTCGACGGTATGGCCGGGACACCGAGAGCCATTCTCAACGGCACATCTCTGACTGCATTGCGGACAGGAGCTGCCTCAGGAGTAGCGACAGATATTCTGGCACGATCCAATGCATCCACCGTCGCCATCCTTGGAGCCGGAGTCCAAGGACGTACGCAGCTTGAGGCTATGTTCGTTGTCAGACCCATTCGTACAGTCAAAGTCTATGACCCTCTACCGGAAGCGGCACACGCCTTTGCCAGCGAGATGAGCACATATCTCGGAACCAGTATCGAGGTGGCTACAAACTCTCGGGAGGCAGTCGCAGGAGCCGATGTTGTATGTGCCGCCACGGTCTCATCGACGCCGGTCTTCGCCGATGCCGACATTGCACCGGGAACGCATATCAACGCGATAGGCTCCTACAAGCCAGATGTACAGGAAATCCCCGCGGAGACTGTGTGCCGGGCACAAATTGTCGTCGATCATTGGGAATCGGCGCTTGCTGAGGCGGGCGATCTGATCATCCCGCTTCAGCAGGGGTTGATTACGAAGGCTGACATTCACGCGGAACTCGGCGAGATTCTGAACGGAAAGGCCGTGGGACGCACGAGTGACGATGCCGTCACACTGTTCAAATCCGTCGGCGTTGCGGTCCAGGACCTCGCTGCGGCCAGCCGCGCGTTTGCGCGTGCGGAGGCCGAGAGATTGGGCACTGTGGTCCCGTTCTGAAGCTTCTCCATGTCGTGCAGCTAATTTCCGATGATGAACAAGGAGTGCACGGGGCTCAGAGTCAGCTTGATCCGGGTGACAGGCTGACCTCTTCGACGACGTGCGAATATTCAGGCATGGAGAACTCGCCGGTATGAGGATCCCACGATTCGGGTTTGATTTTCCCCCGCACCCGGACCGAGGCGTCTGCGGCCTTGTCGCCGATATTCGCGAAAAAGTACACATCGGCTTTGTCTTTCACGCGATGGATATATCGCAGTGCCTGGTCGCTCTCGATTTCCACATCATACACCTCGATGGCACGGTCCAGCGCCTGTCGCAGGTTGGTTTCGTTGGGTGAATTGAGGTAAATGGCCGCCGAATCTCTCGGGCCATTTTGCACAATCAACGAATCGCTATGGGCAAGATTGGGGCCGTCATCCAGATGGATCTCCAACTCGCATATCGAAGGAGTGGCTGATGTAACACCGTCAATGCACAGCCGGACACGCGAGGCGGTAACCGTGTCGAATTTGTCCACCTTGTTGGCCCCGACAGAATGGCCGGACGCGCAAGTGTTCCACGTGCTGCCGTTCCAGTATTGGATCCGGTAGGCGGTCACCCGATTGAAGGCCTCTGTGATACGAGTTGAATTGAAAGTCTCATTCGCTCCAAGATTCACTTCGAGCCACCAGTCCTTCTTTTGTTCATCCTGTTGCGCACCCCCTGTTTTGCCCACCAACGAAAAAAGGCTGCCGAGCGTAAACGCTTGACAGCCATCAACTTACAGCAATGGGCAGGACTGGAGTTGAACCAGCGACACACGGATTTTCAGTCCGTTGCTCTACCAACTGAGCTACCTGCCCGTTTTGTGCCGGTGCAAAGGCATTAGTGTACCACACGCGTCTTCCGATGCAAGCGATTTTGGCCTGGCAATCGCGATTTTGTTGTGCGAAACGGCGGCGAGCACCCACGGCCCGCATCACTCCCGCCTTCCGCACGATTGGCCCAGATCCCCGCTCCGCGACACCCGGGCCGACAGCAGAACGCGTCGGCAACAGGAACGCCACGCATCCGCTTGTCATTATTCTACCCGAGAGCCGGGGTCGCCGGCAAGATTCTCGCGAAGTCCGCGAAACGGTGTTCACCCAAGGTGCCCTGTAGTCTAGAGTATCCTGGAGTCGATCCAGATCGTGATTCATTGTGGTAAGTGTGCGGCGAGCAGATCTCGGCGGGATGCCCGCGAGCCGATGGACCGGATCGGCAGATGACCGCCAACGCCCGGTAAATCTCCTGGCGGACGACGCAGGCAGGCCCTCAGCCTCTAGCCGGTGGCGTCTGCTGCTTTTTACATGGCATTTACAAACGTCCAGCCGTATCCTAGCCTATAATTAAACTGTAGCAGGATGATTATGGAACTACAGGCACACATACTGGTTGTGGAAGACGAGCAGGCGATCCGGACGGCGTTGGTGGATTTCCTGGAGTATCACGGCTTCCGGGTGATGCCGGCATCCGACGGGTTGCAGGCCAGGCAGGCTGTCGAGCAGAACCGGTTCGACCTGATTTTGCTCGATTTGATGCTGCCGGGGATCAGCGGCGAGCAGTTGTGCTCCCTGTGGCGTCAAGGGGGGGTGCAGACCCCGATCATCATGGTCACGGCCAAGGGCCAGGAGAAGGACAAGATCCAGGGGCTCGAGCTGGGAGGCGACGACTACATCACCAAGCCGTTCTCGCTCGAGGAGATGCTGGCCCGCATCCGGGCGGTGCTGCGACGGACGGACCCGGCCCGGGCCGTCGGGCAGACGTTCGCGTTCGGCGACCTGCACGTGGATATGGCGTCGCTCAAGGCGGAGCGCGGCGGCCGCGTGATCGACCTGAGCAAACGCGAGGCCCTGATCGTCCAGTACTTCGCCGCCAATCCCGGCCGCGTGATCGACCGCGAGGAACTCTACCGCGAGGTCTGGCACGACATCCTGACCGATCTGGGCACGCGGACGGTCGATATGCACATCGCCAAGCTCCGCGGCAAGATCGAGCTCGACGTGTCCGATCCGCAGATCATCCAGACCGTTCGCGGCGCCGGATACAGGTACGTCGGCAACGGGTGAGCAGGCATCGGAGATTATGTACAGGCGTCTGATCATCTTGAGTGTTGTCATTGTGGCGGCTGTGTGCGGGCTCAGCGGCCTGGGCTACCACGCCATCACGAAATGGGCCCAGGGCCTGGAGGGAACGCGCCTGGCGGAGTTCGCCGAGGTGGCCGAGCAGATTCGCCAGGACGTCAAGCGCAAGCTCGATGAGTTCATGCGGGCCGAGCAGCAGCGGAAGTACACGGATTACCTGTACTACTATGTGCCGGACAACATGGCGGACAACCAGCAGCAGCAGTTGGTGGTGCTCCGCTCGCCGCTGGGCGACCAGTGGTCGAACGGCCTCGCCTACGGCTATTTCCAGGTCGAGGCAGACGGCGGGATTGTCACGCCCTA